>Ga0164241_10006711_pt1 | contig 10441 bp, 4 predicted proteins | sample OricomyardsoilBY_FD_108780 | JGI IMG/M metagenome (GOLD analysis project Ga0164241, IMG submission 108780) | Backyard soil microbial communities from Emeryville, California, USA - Original compost - Back yard soil (BY) | ecosystem: Environmental > Terrestrial > Soil > Unclassified | place: USA... | reverse complement strand
GTCCAGCCACCGCCGAAACGGCGGCCGCCCTGCCCGTCCGTGCCCAGCGCGCCCTCCGGCCGCGGGTCGAGGTCGAACAGGTCGGTGCACACGTCGTCGAGCAGGACCCGGTCGTGGCTGGCCAGGACGACGACACCAGGCAGGTCGCGCAGGAACGCCGACAGCAGATCGATCGCATCGTCGTCCAGGTGGTTCGTCGGCTCGTCGATCAGGAGGCAGCCCGGACGGGTCGTGATCAGCGTTGCCAGCGCAAGCCGGGTCCGCTCGCCGCCCGAGAGCGTGCCGATCCGCCTCTCGGGGTCGAGCGAGCCGAGCCCGAGTCGCTCCGCTGCCTCCTCGGCGCGACGGTCGGCCTCCCAGGCGTCGTGCAGGACGGCGCGGTCGAGCGCCGCGGCGTACGCCACCTGGGCCGGCTCGTCCGAGACGTCGGTGAGCTCCCGCGAGAGGCGTTCGACGTCGGCGACCATGCATCGCAGCGGGGCCAGGGCATCGCCGAGCACCCCGCCGATCGACTGGTCGTCGCCGAAGGGGGGCTCCTGCCCCAGCATCGCCAGGTCGCCGGCGCGGTCGATCGTGCCGCTGACCAACGCCCGTGCGGGCAGGCTGCCGGCGATGGCGCGCAGCAGGGTGGTCTTGCCGGAGCCGTTCTCGCCGACCAGGCCGATGCATCGGCCGGGCTGGGCGGTCAGCTCGATGCCGTGGAGCACCTGCCGGGTGCCGAACCACACGTCGAGGTCGCAGACGCGAAGCGTGGGGATCGTAGCCATGGCTGAGCCTTTGCGGGGACCGCGGAAGACTCGCCGGGCAGTGCCGCGGGCGCGAGTCGGGTCAGCGAGCGATCCACATGATGACCACAGCCTACGGCCCGCCTCCTCCGACACCCAAACCGTTTCTGGTTGGCCGAGGTGGGACTTCTCCCGCGCCGAAGTGGGAGTTCTCCCGCGCCCACGTGGGACCTCTCCGGCCACGAGCGGGAGCCCGACGGCGGAGAAGTCCCACTTCGACCACGGAGAAGTCCCACTTCGGCGGTCTGCGGGATACTCGTCGGGTGGCGGTGCGGGTGGCGATGTGCCGCGCGCTCAGCGTGACTCGGGACGACACGGAGCTCAGCGGCCCGAAGCTCGGCACGCGCAAGGCGCGCGTGCTGCTCGCCGCGCTCGCCGCGGCCCGGGGCGGTCCGGTGTCGACCGGCCTGCTGAGCGAGGCGATCTGGCCCGAGGCTGTCCCCCGGGACCCCCAGGCCAACCTGGCCACTCTCGCCAGCCGCCTGCGTCGGGTCGTGGGCGAGGACCTCGTGGTGCCAGGCACCGCGTCGTACGCCCTCGGACCTCGGGTCGAGCTGGATCTCGACGACGCCGCCGAGCTCCTCGCGGCCGCGACGGCGCGGCTCCGGCGCGGCGAGCCCACGCTCGCCGTGGCCTCGGCCGCGCGGGCGCTGGAGGTGCTGGGCGACGGGCAGCTGTCGGAGGAGTACGGCGACTGGGCAGCGGTCGTGCAGCGAGAGGCCACCGAGCGCTGCCGCGACGCGCGACACGTGCTGTGCACCGCGGCCACGGCCATCGGTCGTCCCGACCTCGCGCTCAGCGCGGCGCGCGACGCGCAGACCGCCGACGCGTACGACGAGCGCGCCCACCGTGACCTCATGCGAGCACTCGTGTCCGACGGGCGACCGGCCGCCGCGCTGGAGGTGTACCAGGAGCTCGGGGCACGCCTCGCCGACGACCTCGGAGCCGATCCCGACCTCGAGACGCAAAGGCTTCACCTCGCGATCCTCCGGGGCGAGCAGATGCCCGGCTCGAAGCCGTCCGACGTGATCCCGGACGCCCCGACCCTCGTGGGCCGCGAGCCCGAGCTCGCCTCCCTCGACGCTGCCTGGGCAGCTGCCTCGGCCGGGCGCCCATCCCTCGTACTGGTCGCCGGGGTGCCCGGGATCGGCAAGACTCGGCTGCTCACCGAGGCCGCCGGTTCCGCGGCGTCCAGCGGGGGTCTGGTGCTCACCACGGCCTGTCGTCCGGGTGAGCGCTCGTTGTTCCTCCAGCCGTTCCTCGACGTCCTGCGCCCCGTGCTCCTCTCCAGTCCGGCCGGCACCCTCGAAACCCTCCTCGGCGCGCACCTGCCGACGTGGGGTCGGATCCTCCCCGAGCTCACCGAGGTGCTCCCGATCGCGCCCGAGGGACCCGTGTCGAACGACCTCGCCCGGCGACGCTCCTTCGACGCGGTCGTGGCCGTCGTCGCCGGGCTCGCGGCGACCCGGCCCGTCCTGCTCGCGCTCGACGACCTGCAGTACGGCGCTGACGCCACGGCCGACCTGCTCGCCCACCTCCGGGTCCAGCTCACCGGTGCGCCGGTGCTGCTGCTCGCGGCCACCCGCAGTGAGAGTCTCCCGGACCTCCCTCAGGTCACCACCCGATCACGCCTCGTGCACCTGGGTCCGCTCTCGCCCTCGGCCGTGGAGACACTGGCGGCCGCCGCCGGGTTCCGGGCTCGTTCCGACGAGGTGACGGCGCGCACCCTCGGCCACCCCCTGAGCGTGGTGGCCAGCCTGCAGGCGCTGGCGTCGGGAAGCTCGGGCGTGCCCCCCGACATCGCGACGGCCGTGGCCGGTCAGCTCGACCGGCTGGACGACGGCACCGCCGAGATCGCGCGGGGCGCCGCCGTGCTCGGCACCCGGGTGGACCTGCGCCTGCTCGCGGTGCTCATGGAGCAGTCTGAGGTCGCCGTGGGTCTCGCGGGCACGAAGCTCACCGCGGCCGGCCTGCTCGACGTCAGTGGCTCGCACTTCAGGTTCGTCAACGACCTCGTGCGCGATGCCGTGCTCGCCACCCTGGCCCGGCCGGTCGCCGTCGCCTACCACCGGCGCGCGGCCGACCTGGTCGCCGACCATCCCGAGGAGATGGCCGGCCACGCCCACGAGGCCGGTGAGTCGGCCCGGGCCGCGGCAGGCTACCTCGAGGCGGGCCGTCGGGCCCGGCTGGCGGGGGCCCTGCACGATGCCCAGGCCCTGCTGACCCTCGCTCTGCACGACGCCCGTGAGGCCGACGAGCACTCCCTGGAGGCCACCGTCCTCCTCGAGCGGGCCAGCGCGAGCGAGGCGTGCGCGGCGTACGAAGCGGCCGAGGACGACGTGCTCGTGGCCCGCACCCTGCTCGTGGAGGTCGCGGAGCCGCGGCTGGAGCTGCGCAGCCTGCGCCTGCTCGCCGGCGACCTCGTCATTGCCCGCGGCAGGCCCCTCGACGAGGCGGTCGAGCTCAACCGCGCCGGCATCCAGCGCGCAGACGAGCTCGGAGACACGGTCGCGGCTGCGAACTTCCGCACCCGGATCGTGGTCGCCGAGTGCACCAGGTTGCAGCTGGCGCGCGCGTTGGAGCTGGCCGAGCAGGGGGTCGCCGAGGCCCGCGCCTCCGGTGACGAGGAGGCGATGGCCGCCTCCCTCGACGGGCTGAAGACGGTGCACAACTTCGTGGGCGACGACGAAGGTCTGACGAGAGTGCTCGCCGACCTCCTGCCGCTTCTCGACCGGCTCGAGGGTGGCTGGCTCCGGCAGTGGGCCGTCCTCGAGTCCGCGCTCGTCCCGGCGGCGGCCGGGCGGTGGGACGAGGCGCTCGCGACGACGGACCGGGCACTTCAGCTCAACCACGAGACCGGGTACGACGCCTACGCCGGCTACTTCCGCTCGCAGCGCGCGTGGCTGGCCCGCCTGTCCGGCGATCTGGACACAGCCCTCGATGACGGCCGGCTCGCGGTCGCCCAGGCCTCACCGACCGCACACCCGTGGTGGTACGCCGCCGCGGCCGGCGTCCAGGCCACGACCCTGCTGGACCTGGGCCGGCCCGGCGAGGCGGCCGCCCTGGCGGCCGCGGGGCTCGCCGTCCTCTCGCCCCAGTCGGGTGCCGCCTACCGTCTCCGTTGCCTCGCCCCGCTCGCGGCGGCGACGGGCGAGCATCTCAAGGAGGCTGACCGGCTGCTCGGCGAGGTGAGCGCTCCACCGGGCCGAGGATGGGTGCTCGGCGCCGACGTCTACGAGGCAGTCGCCTCCGCGTGGATCACCGCCGGCGAGCCGCAACGCGCCGCCGCCGCGGTCGCGCCGCTGCTCGCCGCCACCGGCGGTGGCACCTGGGACGCGGTGCACGCCCGTCTGCGTCAGAGAAGCTCGCCGAGCAGTGCCGCCGCCTTGGCCGCGCCGTCCGACGGCACCGGGACGTAGTCGAGCTCGCGGCTCAGCTCCTCCACGAGTGCCTCCGCGATCGCGTCCGGGGCGGCGGTCGCATAGTCCATGGCGCGCCCCGCCCCGTGTCGGTCGAGCCGGTGCCGCACGTGGACCTGCTGCTCGAAGTGGTGACGGAGGGGGAAGTAGACGAACGGCCGCTGGTTGGCCGTCAGCTCCATGGTCGTCGAGAGCCCGCCCTGCACGATCGCGACGTCACACACCGCGTGGTGGAGGTCGAGGTCCGGCAGGAATCCGTGGACCGCGACGCCCGGTGGTGCGGGAAAGTCGGCCGGGTCGAGACGCGGTCCGGTGACCACGTGCATCCGCAGCCCGGGGACGCGCGCCACGGCCGCGTCGTAGGACTCGATGATCCGGCGCAGCAACGGCGCCCCGACACTCGAGCCGCCGACGCTCGCGATGCAGACGACCTCGTCCTCGCCGTACCCGAGACGCCGGCGGAGCCGGGCCCGGTCCGCCGGGTCGGGCCGGTCGCCCATGACGTAGCCCGAGAACGCGAAGTGGTCGAGCGTCCAGTCGCGGATCGACGGAAGGTCCGGTCCGAGCAACCCGTCGACGAGGTCCTCGGGGTCGCCGACGAAGACCGAGCGGTCCCGCAGACGCGGGTAGCGAGCGACGTGCTCGACCATTTCGGCGTTGTAGTCGGAGGTGAGGAACGCCTCGTGGTCGCCGCCGTCGGCCATCGGCACCCAGCCGACGAAGTCGGTCATCCAGGCGAACGGCGCGCGCTTGAGGCCGGGGTTCTCGTGCAGGAAGTGGTCGAGGTCCCAGGCCTCGTCGCCGATCCACAGGTCGTAGTCGCGCTCGCGGACCAGGTCGTCGAAGACCATGAAGTTCGCCACCAGGATCTCGTCCATCCGGCGGATCGCCTGGAAGGCGTGCAGGTCGTGCTCGCCCGACTCGGACTCGATGTGGCCGCTCTCGCTGGACAGCCACGCCGAGGCCGGGTGGATACGCTCACCGGCCCGCTCGAGGAAGTCGGTGACCGGCGACTGCGACAGCCACTCGATCTCCAAAGCCGGGTGCAGCTTGCGCAGCTCGTCGGCGATCGCCAGGTCACGACGTACGTGGCCGAGGCCGATCGGGGATGACAGGTACAGCACCCGCTTCGACCGCCGAGGTGCCCGCTCACGCCGTTCGACCGGTCGGGGCCCGCTCACGCTGACCAGAGTGTCGTCGAGCACGTGGTTGAGGGCGACCGGCTCTCGCCCTTGAGGTGCGTGCCCGGAGTCCTCGAAGGTGACCAGCGTCCCACCGGTGAGCTCCGCGAGACGCTCCCCGACCTCGAAGGGGATCACGTGATCCTCGGTCCCGTGCACGACCACGACCGGACATCGGACGTCCGCGCACAGCTCGGCCACCGAACGCGGGCCCGGGCTCTTGGCGATCTCCGCACGAGCCAGTGTCCGACCGTCGGTCTGGTGCCCCCAGGCGACGAGGTCCTCGATCAGCTTGGTCGAGTGCTCCTCGGGAACCATCTGGTCGAAGAAGAAGTCGAGGAATCCCGGGTAGTCACGCAGCCACGAGAACTTGTTGTAGCGCCCCCAGCCCTCGTCGTCGCCGGTGTCCTCGCCCCAGCGGTCGAAGACACGCTGCCGGTCCTCGGAGAACGGCGCCAGCCCGCCGATGGCCGGGCCGATGGCAACCCAGGCGGCCACCCGCTCGGGGTGGTCGGCGGCGAGATCGAGCGCATAGAGGTTGCCCATCGACAGTCCGACCACGACGGCTCGGTCGGTGCCCGTTGCGTCCAGCACGTCGAGCGCGTCCTGGATGATCTCGGCTCGCGCGTACGCCGACGGCTCCCCCGGCCGGTCCGACGCCCCGTTGCCGCGCGGATCGAACGTGATCACCCGTGTCCGACGCGCGAGGTAGGGGACCTGGAACTTCCAGACCTCGGCCGGGACGATGTTCCAGGTCGGGAGCAGCAGGATGGCCGGGTCGTCCGGGCGTCTCGGCTCGCCGTAGGTCTGCCACGCGACGCGGACGCCGTCGCGCTCGACGTAGCCCGTCTCATCGGGCTCTCGGGCTTTCATGGTCATGTCCCCCAGGGTGGTCGGCTGGATCCGCGCGCGCGGCGGTCCGGATGCTCGGGTGGCGGTCCCGGCCGCCACACGTCGTACGAAGTCCTCGATCGCGAGGTTCACCGGCACCGGGTATCGCGCCTGAGGCAGGTGGCCCGCGCGTCCGAGCACGAGCAGCTCCGCGCCGGCGAGTCGTGCGACGTGCACGCCGCGGGCGATGGACTGGCACTGGTCGTGGGTGCCATGGATCACCAGGACCGGACAGCGGATCGACCTGAGGTCCGCCGCGACCGCCTCCGCGTCGTTCCCGACGGACTCGGACTGGTGGGTGGCGATCATGACATCGCCCGAGGTCTGGTCGGCCCACTCCACGACGTCCTCGTAGAGCTTGCTGCTGTGCGGGTCGTTGCAGATCTGGGAGAAGAACCAGCGCGGGAACGCCGCCCAGTCGCGGCGCCAGACGCCTTCGTTGTAGAGCTCCCAACCCCGTGGTTCCTCGACGTCGATGCTCCACTGCGCCGCGAGGTCGATACCGCGGTCGATCCGAGGCGTGCCCTCGACGGCGCCCGGGCCGATCGCCACGACGCCGGTGACGCGCTCCGGGTGCCGGGCCGCGGTCATCAGCGCGAACCACGAGCTCTCACAGAGTCCCGCCAGCACCGCGCGGTCGATCCCACACGCGTCCATGACCGCAAGCAGATCGTCGACCTGGGCGAGGTCCGAGTAGAGCGCCGGGTCGAGCGGACGATCACTGCGGCCGTTGCCGAGACCGTCGATCACGACCACCCGGTGGTGGCGCGAGAGGAACGCGACCTGGGCCTTCCACATGCGGCTGTCGACGATCGTGTCCGCCGGGGCGAAGACGATCGCGTCCGGGCCCTCGCCGTACACCTCGTAGTAGACGCGGACGCAGTCGCGGTCGACGTACCCCGAGCTGTCCGGTTCTCGTGCGCGCACGGCTCCCCCTGCATCTGGTCGGGAGGCCCACCGTGCCGAGGCCCGGTTGCAATCCGGTTGCAAGGACCGCGACCGATGCTCGCCACCAGCATCCACCACACGAAGGGTTCGACCAATGACACAAGCGACCATCGACACCGACAAGCTGATGGAGTTCGTCGGTCAGTTCGCCGGGGACCTCGGGGCCACGGTCTCGGCCGGCAACGTCGTCCTCGGCGACCGCCTCGGCCTCTACCAGGGGCTGGCGCAGGGGTCCGCCTCCGTGAACGACCTCGCCGAGCGCACGGGCACCAACGCCCGCTACGTCACCGAATGGCTGCGCGGCCAGGCGGCCGGCGGTTACGTCGAATACGACGCCGCCACGGACACCTACTCGCTCACCGCCGAGAAGGCCTTCGCGCTGACCGATCCTGACGGCCCGCTGTTCCTCCCCGGCGCCTTCGAGCTCGCGCTCGGCGCGATCGCAGCCGTCCCGCGGATGGAGCAGGCTTTCAAGTCCGGCGCGGGGCTCGGTTGGCACGAGCACGACCACCAGGTGTTCACCGGCTGCGAGAAGTTCTTCCGCCCGGGCTACCTGGCCCACCTGGTCGCGGAGTGGATCCCCGCTCTCGACGGCGTCGAGGCCAAGCTCGAGCAGGGTGCCCGGGTCGCAGACATCGGGTGTGGGCACGGCGCCAGCACGGTGCTGATGGCCGAGGCGTTCCCCTCGTCGGCGTTCGTGGGCTCGGACTACCACGAGGGCTCCATCGCCGAGGCCGGCAAGCGCGCCGCGGAGGCAGGCGTGACCGAACGCGTCGGCTTCGAGGTCTCCGGAGCCCAGTCCTTCTCCGGCAGCGGCTACGACCTGGTCACCAGCTTCGACTGCCTGCACGACATGGGTGACCCGCTCGGAACGGCCCGCCACGTCCGGAGCTCCCTCGCCGCGGACGGGACCTGGCTGATCGTCGAGCCGGCCGCCGCCGACACGGTCGCGGAGAACCTCAACCCGGTCGGGCGGGTCTACTACAACTTCTCCACGCTGCTGTGCGTGCCGAACGCGCTGTCGCAGTCGGGCGGCTACGCGCTGGGCGCCCAGGCCGGCGAGAAGGCGATCCGCCAGGTCTGCACCGACGCCGGGTTCACCCGGTTCCGCCGGGTGGCCGAGACGCCCTTCAACCTCATCTACGAGGCCCGGCTGTGAGAGCTCTGGGTTTCCGGATCGCGGCTCGCGAGCTGCAGGGGCCGTTCAGTACGCCGACGTACGCCGGATCGGGCCGGGTCGGCCGTCCGGGTCGTGCACGACGTCGAGCGGGAGCTTCGCCCACATCCGGTTGAGACGCGACAACGGGGGGAGGGGGATCGGCCGCAGGCGACCCGGCGGCCGGTCCCCCACGCGCCCGCCCTGGTGCCAGGACTCGAGCCTCGCCGCTGCGTCGGCGAACGCGTCGTACATCCCGACCGGGTCGACACAGTCGGTCATCACCCCGTGCAGGTCACGGTTCGCGACGTCGGGCCTCCGGTCGAGGTGCTCGGCGGCGAGGGTCAACCGCAGGCCTCGCGCGTAGTCCTCGTCCAGCACGACGGCACTGAGCTCGGAGTCATGGGTCCATGAGCGGCGGTTGAAGTTGTCCGAGCCCGTGCTCGCCCACAGGTCGTCGATCACGCACACCTTGGCGTGCACGTACACCGGCGTCCCCGCGTGGTTCTCGAGCCCGTAGGCCGCCACCCGGCCCGGTGCGATGCGCATCAGGTACGCGAGGGCACGCTCGCGACCGAGCACCTGCGGCACCCGGTTCAGCCCGGCGATGTCCGGCACCAGCGGGATGACCACGATCACCCGTAGCTCGGGGTGCTCGGACAACGCCTGTTCGAACGGCTCGGCGACACCGTGGCCCCAGAAGTACTGGTCCTCCACGTAGATGATCCGCTCGGCCTGGCAGACCGCCTTCGAGTAACCGCGCGCGACGCTCCGCTCCCCTCCCCGTGCGAACGGGTAGTCACGACCATGTCGGAGGTCCGGGTAGGTCCGCAGTAGCTGCACGACATGATGGCCCGCCTCGGGTGGTGGCGGCCGCTGGGCAGGCAGACCGTCTGGCGAGGTGTCGTTGTGGCGCCACCGGTCGACCGCCTTCCGGATCGGGCTCCGGGACAGCGGGGTCGGGTCCTCCCAGCGCTCCCGGAAGACCGTCTCGACGTCGTACACCGCCGGCCCCCGGATCTCAGCCTGAACGTCGTGCCAGGGCGGGTGGTCGCCGTACTCCTCGGTCAGCGGTTGTGGTTGTGGGTCTCCCCCGTGGTCGGCGTCGTCTCGCCGGTTGTGGGCGAGGTCCATGCCGCCCACGAAGGCGACGTCCCGGGCCGGGTCGTCGCGGGAGCGGATCACGACGAACTTCTGGTGGTGGGAGCCGCCGGTCCGCACGCGCATGTCGAGCAGCACCTCTGCGCCGCGATGCTGGAGCTGCTCGCCGAGGTGGCGGTTCTCGGTGGCGAAGAAGCCCGCCTGGTCCAGGTGGGAGCGCCAGACCAGCCCGCGGACATCCACACCGCGCTCGTCCGCTCGCCCCAGGACCTCGACGACCTCGCTGCCGGGCTCGCCGGTGAGCCGCTCGTCCGCGTCGCCCTGCCAGTCCGTGAACAGCACCAGATCGCCCGACCGCGTCGCCTCGATCGCGTCGTACAGCCGAGGGAAGTACGTCGATCCATGGATCAGCGGCCGCACCAGGTTGCCGGTGGACCAGGCCTGCTCACCGACGTGGCGGTCGTCGAGGACGGTGGTCGCGTTGCCGCGCTCCGACTTGGTGAGCAACCACTGTGCGGGATCCACAGCCCGAGCATCCCCTCACGCAGTGACCGCGCCCTCGCCCGCAGGGGTGGGGTCGGCGACGCCGGCTCGCTGCAGGAACCGCTCGGCAACGTGGGCGGCCGGGTGGGCCACCAGCTCGGCCAGCACGCCGATGGCCGCGTGGTTGAGCAGCAAGCTCCGCGAGCGTCACTCATCGGTGGTCGAGGAGCGAGCGCCAGCGAGCGCCTCGAGACCCGGTGACGGTGTCTTCGGTCCCGGCGCCGACCGTGGTCGCCCGGTCTCGTGACGCGTCGGGGTGTCGTCGGTCGAGCTTGTCGAGACCACGACGCTCTCCCCGGCGGTCGAGGAGCGAGCGCCAGCGAGCGTCTCGAGACCCCGGTGACGGTGTCTGTGGTCCCGACCCCGCACCTGGTCACCGGGTCTCGTGACGCGTCGCTCAGCCCCTCGTCCCTCGGG
>Ga0164241_10006710_pt1 | contig 10442 bp, 10 predicted proteins | sample OricomyardsoilBY_FD_108780 | JGI IMG/M metagenome (GOLD analysis project Ga0164241, IMG submission 108780) | Backyard soil microbial communities from Emeryville, California, USA - Original compost - Back yard soil (BY) | ecosystem: Environmental > Terrestrial > Soil > Unclassified | place: USA... | reverse complement strand
GTCGGCGCGTGCCAGGATCGTCCACGTGCTGAATCCCACCTGGCTCGACGGCCTCTCCCTCGGCGACGCGATCTCCGCCGTACCGGTGGAAGGCGGCTACGCCAGCAAGACCTTCCGCGTGGGTACGACGGCCGGCCGCTCGGTGATCGTGAAGACGCACGACGACGTACCCGGAGACCTGTATGCGCTGGAGGCCGACGGTCTCGACGCACTGCGCTCGCCGGCCGCGTTCGCCGTACCGGAAGTCTTCCGTGTTGCTCCGAACTTCATCGTGGTGGACGATCTGGGTGCATCCTCGCCGTCGTCGACGTACTGGGAGGACGCGGGCCGCGCCCTCGCGCTGCAGCACCGGCAGACCGCCGACAAGTTCGGCTACGACCGGGACAACTACCTGGGGGTCCTCCCGCAACGCAATCCGTGGACGGACGACGGCCACGCGTTCTTCGCCGAACACCGCCTGCTCCGCTACCTCGAAGTCCCGAACTGCTACAACGCGCTCCCGGAGGACGACCGCCGCCGCCTCGAACGCGTCGCCGGCAACCTGCCCGACCTCGTCCCCGCCCAGCCGCCGTCCCTCCTGCACGGCGACCTGTGGCACGGCAACCTCATCCCCACCCCCGCCGGCGCACCGGCCCTCATCGACCCCGCCGTCCACTACGGCTGGCCCGAAGCCGAACTCTCCATGCTCCACGGCTGCGGCAACATCCCGGAACCCTTCTACGCAGCCTACGAAGCCCACCATCCCCTCACCGCGGGCTGGCGCGACCGCCTCCCCCTGCTCCACCTCCGAGAACACCTCTGCGTCCTCGCCCACTTCGGCCCCACCCCCGAAACCCTCACCAAGATCCACACCACCTTGGCCCACCACCAGTGATACCGGTGATGAGCCTGGTCGCGGACCGCCAGGCCATCACAACGACCCGGCCCAGGGCTTCCGGCGACTGCAGCGACCTCGCTACCGCCGATTGTGATGGCCTGGCGGTCCGCACCTCTCAGCCGTCGCATCGTGGGGGCGGACCTGTGCCACTCACCAACCACCCAACGGCGAAGGTCACCACGCTCACCCCGGCCGGAATGGTCGCTCATCACAAGGGTTGGTGAGTGGCGCACGTCCGCCTGTCGTCACGCATCAGCTGCGCAGGAACCAGTCCTGGTTGGCTCATTGCTGGTTGAGGTGGAGGAGGTATTGCTTCTGGTTGAGAGGATTGCCGTCGGTTCGCGGGCGCGTGGGGGGTGGGCCGGCGACGGGTTGATAGGTGGTGGAGGTCGGGGCGAGGATGCCTTCGCCGTGGGTCTGCCCGGGGAGCTGGGTTTCGAAGGAGTGGGTCGTGGCGGCGGGGATGGTGCCTTCGATGAGGGCGCGCTGCTGGCGCAGGGCAGTCTGTTGGACGACGCCGCGGGATGCGGCGAGCAGCGAGAGGACCCTCGCGATCGAATCGGCCGGGATGTCCAGCTCGAAGTGGTTGACCGGTTCGAGGACTGTGGTTTCGGCCTCAGCGATGGCCTGCATGAGAACGAGCGGGACCAAGCGGCGGAAGTCGGCTGCGGCCGTTCCCACACTGTCGTAGGCGGTATGGGTGAGGTCGATCCGGCAGCTCGGGATCTCCCAGCCGTACAGGCCTTGCTGCAGTGTCTGACGGACCGTCTCCTCGATCGCGGCGTGGAATGCGCGTGGCAGGCCACCCAGCTCGACCTCCAAGCGGTAGTCGAGGCCTTCGGCAACCGGCGAGACGCGGAAGCCGACGCCTGCCGGCCAGAGGTTGTCCGGGGCCCCCATCTCCCGGTACGCCGTTCCCACGCCGTCAAGCCGTTCGATGTGGATCGGAGTGGTCTGGCTGAAGGTGGCCGCCAGCCCGTACTCGGTCTCCAGCAACGAGGCGATCACCTCCTTCTGCACCTCGCCGTACAGGCTGACCGTGATGTCGTCGGCCTTGTGCACGCGGATCAGCGGGTCCTGCTCGGCGAGTTGGGTCAGTGCCTGGAACAGCTTCACCCGATCACTCGCACTGACCACGGTCTCGAGCGTCGGCGGAGCGAACAGCTGCCCGACGGCGGACGACCGTACGCCGAGCTGGTCGCCGATCCGGATCTCCTTCAACCCACGCAACGCCACGATCTGCCCGGCCTCGGCCCGCTCGACCGTCCGCCGCGTACCCCGCTCGAAGATCTCCACGGCCGACGGACGCGCCTGGTACGACGGCCCGTTCGCGGGGTGCACGTCGACGTACGCGCGCGCCGGGAGCGACCCGGCGAACACGCGCGCCGAGGCGATCTTCTGCCCGGCGGTGCCACGCTCGACCTTGAAGACCCGCGCCCGCAGCGCTTCCGCGGGCGATGCGCTTGCCCCCGGCAACCACATCTTGATCCCGGCGATCAGCTCGGTGATCCCGTCGCCGGTCATCGCCGATCCGAAGTACACCGGATGTACCTGCGCCGCCGCCACCTGCCGGCGCAACTCGGCAGCGCAGTCCTCGGCCGACACGGCATCGTCCAGGTAGCCGGCCAGGAACTCGTCGTTGCGCTCGGCAAGCAGTTCGGCGATCTCCTTCGTCGGCAGGCCGAACGGCGCGAAGCGGGCCGACCGGGTGCCGAGATCCTCCACCGAGCCCATCGGTACGGCGGCCGGGGTCAGCAACCGTGCGATGTCCGCGAGGAGTTCGTCGTACCGGGCGCCGAGGCGGTCGATCTTGTTCACGAACAGACAGGTCGGGATGCGTAGCCGGTTCAGCGTCCGCATCAGCAGACGGGTCTGGACCTGTACGCCTTCGACCGCGGAGATCACCAGCACGGCGCCGTCCAGCACGGACAGCGCCCGCTCGACCTCGGCGATGAAGTCGGAGTGTCCGGGGGTGTCGATCAGGTTGACGCTCAGGTCGTCCAGCTCGAACGACACGACCGCCGAACGGATGGTGATGCGTCGTTTCCGCTCGAGGTCCATCGAGTCGGTCCGGGTGTTCCCGTCGTCGACCCGGCCGACCCGGTCGATCACACCGGCGGCGTACAGCAGCCGCTCGGTCAGGCTGGTCTTACCGGCGTCGACATGCGCCACAATGCCCATCGTCAGAGAGTTCAAGAGTCCTCGCGAATACGTCGAAGTGATCAGTCGTGCTGAGGTCGATCACTGGTCGGCGCATCCCGGTCTCCTGTCACTCACTGTGAGGGCATAGCTGCTTTGAACGTAGCACCCTCCCGCTCCGGCCCACGACTGATTTTCCCGACGGTCAAACGCCGCCGCCGACCTCACCGAGGCCCGGCCGGTTTCCCCTGCGACGCCCACTCCTGGATGGCACAGCCAATCCCTCACCCCTACCCACCACCCGCGCCGAGGAAGACGTCCGCCAAGGCACCGAGGCACTACAACTCCACACCTTCACCCCACCCCAAGCAGCCCGAGCCGCTCTCGCCGGTCTAACAACCCAAACCCCCGGCACCCACCAACGACTCGCAACCCTTACGGGGCGGTGAGCCCGTCGACTCCGGAATCGCTTGCAGGGTGAGGAATCAGGCCTTCAGGATCGGCACGTCGTACTGCTGAATGAACTGATCCCGAGTGACCAGCGTGAGTCGCTCGATGAGCGCCTGGGCGATCAGCATCCGATCGAACGGATCACGATGTACGGCAGGTAGACGGCCGGCCAGGTCACCGTGCTGCAAGCGGACAGGCAGTTCGCTCAGCCCGCTCGCCTCGATCAGACCGCTCAGATCCTCCGGGATCTCAAGTTTTCCGAGCGATGCCTTGATCGCCAGTTCCCACACTGTCACCGCACTGACGGTGACCTCGAGTTCTGTGTCGATCCGATCCTTCAGGTCGGCCGAAAGCTCGGCGCTGTCCTCGAGCCACCACAACAGTACGTGCGTGTCCAGGAGAAGCCTGGCCGGAGCCGACGTCACGAAGACAGGCCGAAGTCGCGGGCGATGTCCTCGTTCGTCTCGCGAGAATCCCAGTCATCCGCGCGATGGATCCGGCCGGTCAGTGAACCTCGGCCCGCCCGCCGAACGGCCACCGGTAGCGGCACGACCTTGGCAACCGGCCGACCAGCCCGGCTGATGATGACCTCCTCGCCGTGCTCTACGCGCTCGATGATCCGCGAGAGCTGGGTCTTGGCCTCGTGGATGTTGAACTGCACCGCCGGGTCGCTCATCAACCCCTCCTTAGTCCACTTAGCTAAGTGTACCCCGGCCCGGAGGGCTATCTGACGACAGGGGCTGGGAGGATTCGGGCGCCGGGGACGGGGGCTTCGGCTTGGCGGACCATGCGGCAGAGGCCGGACTCGGCGAGTTCGACGGCGAGGTCGACGGCGCTGCGGCTGTCGGCGGCGAGGAACAGGCAGGTCGGGCCGGAGCCGGAGATCTGGGCGGCCAGAGCGCCCTGGTCGAGACCGAACTGGAGCGTGTCGCCGAGCTCGGGACGCAGTGAGAGCGCCGCCGCCTGAAGGTCATTGCTGAGGGCAACCGCGAGCGCGTCCGGCCGTCCGGTGAGCAGTGCGGACAACAACTCCGGGCGCACCTCCGGCGACTCGACCCGGCGGAGCGGACGCAGCCGATCCAGTTCGCCGTACACGGCCGGTGTCGACAGCCCGCCGTCGGCGATGGCGAAGACCCAGTGGAACGTGCCGCGCGACATCACCTCGGTCACCTGCTCGCCCCGGCCGCGGCCGAGCGCGGTGTGGCCGACCAGGCAGAACGGCACATCGCTGCCCAGCTCGGCCGCGAGCGTCTGCAGCTCGGTCTGCGACAACTGCAAGCCCCACAGCCGATTGCACGCCACCAGCGTCGCTGCCGCGTCGGTCGAACCGCCCGCCATCCCACCCGCCACCGGGATGGTCTTCCGGATCGTCAGCTCGACGCCTTCCTCGACGTCGTACTCCGCCTGCAGCAGCCGCGCCGCGCGCACCGCGAGGTTCGTGTCGTCGGCCGGTACGTCGGTCGCGAAGTCACCGACCACCTCGACCGAGATCGCGGCGTCGTCGTCCCGCACCACCGCGGTCACGTCGTCGTACAGGGCAACGGCCTGGTACACCGTGGCGAGGGGGTGGAACCCGTCCGGGCGCGGCGGACCGACCGACAGACCGAGATTGATCTTGGCCGGCGACCGCACCGTGACCTCAGCAGAAGGTGGCACGGGCACAGGCTAGTGCCTTACCCAGGCGACGCGGCGCGTCCTGCGCCCGCCAGGGCCGCGAACTCGGCGATTCCCAGCATCTCGCCGCGCAGCCGCGGATCGATGCCTGTGACGCGGAACACCTCGTCGAGGCGATCGCGGTCCGGCATCCAGCGCGCCAGCGCCGAGCGCACGGTCTTGCGCCGCTGCGAGAACGCCGCCTCGATCACCGCGAACACCTCCTCCCGGCTCGCGTCGGTCGCCGGGGGTTCCCGCCGCTCGAACGCGACCAGGCCGGAGTCCACGTTCGGCGCCGGCCAGAACACGTTCCGCCCGACCGGGCCGGCCCGGCGGACCTCGGCGTACCAGGCGGCCTTCGCGGACGGTACGCCGTACGTCCGCGAACCGGGACCGGCGGCGAGCCGGTCGGCGACCTCGGACTGCACCATCACGAGCCCGTGCCGCAGCGACGGCGCGACCTCGAGCAGATGCAGCAGCACCGGTACGGCGACGTTGTACGGCAGGTTGGCGACACACGCCGTCGGCGCACCGATCTCCTCGGGACCGACCGTCATCGCGTCCGCCTCGATCACCGTGAAGTCGGCGGCCTGGCCCGGGGCGTACGTCGCGATCGTCGACGGCAGCGCGGACGCGAGCAGTGGATCGATCTCGACCGCGGTGACCCGATGCCCGTCCGCGAGCAGCGCCAACGTCAGCGACCCGAGCCCGGGGCCGACCTCGAGCACAGTCTCGCCGTCGTCGGACAGCTCGGCGGCGCGGACGATCCGGCGGACCGTGTTCGGGTCGATGACGAAGTTCTGGCCGCGCTGCTTGGTCGGGCGGACGCCGAGCGCGTTGGCCAGTGAACGCACTTCCGCCGGACCGAGAAGTCTCGGTCCGGCGGAAGTGGATGAATCAGACGAGGTCACCCCGTCAGTGTGTCAGGCCCGCTTGCCACACACGGGCCAGGCACCGTAGCCGCCGCGGTCGGCCTTGACCTTCTCCGCGATCGCGATCTGCTGCGCCTTCGACGCACCGTTCGCGTTGTTGGCGTAGGCGGTACCTCCGTAGGCCGCCCAGGTGCCGTGGTCGAACTGCAGGCCGCCGTAGTAGCCGTTGCCGGAGTTGATCGACCAGTTGCCGCCGGACTCGCACTCGGCGATCCGGTCCCAGGCACTCGTGTCGCCGGTCGCCGGCGGCTCGGTGTCGGTGGTCGGCTCCTCGGGCTTGGGCTTGGTCCCGACGAGGACCTTCTCGTCGACCGGCGCGGTGACCACCTTCGTCACGAGCACCTTGCTGCCGGCCAGCTTGCCGTCCAGGTAGGTGTAGACGTAGGTCACCGCCTTCGAGCCGTCGGTGCCCTTGGCGGTGGTCTTCTTGGTGCCTTCGACCAGGGTGGCCGACTTGGTCTCGTCGGTCCCGTGGGCGATCGCCACGGTCTTGGTGACCTTCTTGACGTCGACCTTCACGTACCCGATCCGGTTCACACCGGGCTTGAGCGCGGTGGTCGCCGCCGGGCTGATCCGGTCGTCGGCGTCCCAGACGACCTTGGCGCCGCTGAGGGCCTCACCGACGGTCGAGGCCATCGACCTGATCGTCGCGGTCTTGCCCTGGCGCACGATCTGCACGGTCTTCGGGGTGCGGACCACGAGGTCCAGCCCCTGGCGCCCGATCGGCGCGCTCCGGCTGGTGGAGAACACCGCGTCGCTGTCGTAGCGCAGACCCAGGTCGGCCAGCGCCTCGCTGACGCTGTCGGCCGTGGTCCAGAACGCCTTCTTGGTGCCGTCGGCGTTGACCGTCAGCTGGCGGCCGAACTGCACCGCGATCTCCTGACCGTCCTTCAGCTTCGCGTCCGGCGCCGGGGCGACGACATCGTGCTCGCCGATCTGAACTTTCTGTGCCTTCAGGGCGTCTGCCACGGTGGAACCGAAGGTGTGCACCTTCTGCACCTGGCCGTCGACGGAGAGGCTCACGGTCTTGCTCTTCGCGGCATAGGCCACGGAACCGCCCGCGACAGCGAACGCGGCCGTCGCACCGACGGCCACGATGATGGACTTACGCACTAACGCTCCCAGGTAGGGCCACCCGGGCACGGGGTCGGACAGCACAGGCGTAAGGCCGCAACCTCCGGGTAATTCAGGGCCCGGAAACCATGGTCATCGCCGAGGGGCGTGCTGTCCGGAACCTTCCCGATCCCGGCCAACATCACGAGACAGTAACGAAGATGTCCCGAAAGCGCCAATCCCCTCGTCGGCGAGTCGTAAAAAGGTGTAATGGCGCCGTTACGCCAAGTGATGTCCCCAGTGGCCCCGGTGCACCACTTCCGCAGTACTCCGGCGGCCTCGTTTGAGCGAAGGGGAGCGCTTGTCAGGGGCCCGGTAGCCGACCGACAGCAGCCCGATCAGGTCGAACCCCTCCGGTACGCCGAACTCCTCGTAGAGCTTGCCCACAGTCTCCGCGCGAGGCCCGAAGAAGCACGCTCCCAGGCCTTCGTCGACGACCGTCTGGAGCATCAGCAGCACCGCCATCCCGGTGTCGACGTACCAGTACGGCGCCGTCCAGTGGGAGGTGTCGCGATCGGTCCAGCCCTTGTCCGGCTCGGCGTACCGATCGAGGTAGGCGTCGCGGTGCGCGAAGGCCAGGATCAGCAGCGGCGCACGGCGCAGCCCTGTGATCCATTCCACGTACTTCTCGTCCACATCCGCGCCCGCGATCGCCCAGTACCGCTCGCGTTCGTCGCCCTCCAGCGTCAGGAACGCCCACCCCTGGCTGAAGCCGCCGGACGGCGCGTGCAGCCCGTTCTCCAGGATCCGCTCCCGGATCTCCTCCGGCACCGGGCGGTCGGGGTCGTAGTTCCGCACCATCCGCCGCCGCCGGACAACCTCACTGAACTCCATGTGCTGTGTCTACCAGCGGTGTCACCCGACGTCGTCGCCGACCTCCAGGTGCCGCCAGAACTCGATGGCCGGCTCCGCCGTCACTCCGGCCGACGCCATCATCTGCTGGATCTGTGGTCCGGAGCGCTCGAAGAAGGCCCGGAACGAGGCCTCGTCGTCCCACTCGTCGACGACCAGGACCTCGCTGTCGCTGCCGTAGAAGTGGTGCGAGATCAGACCGCCGCCCCCTGTCGCGTCCGCCAGCATCCGCTGGAACAGTGCGCCGTCGTCGGTGGCCAGCTTCTCCAGCGCCGTCGGATCCCCAGTCACCCGCAGAGTCATCAGAACACTCATTGCCCCTCCCCCTTCGAGACCGGCCCCGACCGGGACCGACGCCCTCAGACTGCGCTTGTCCGGCACCCCGCGCAACGTTCCCGTGGGAGCGTTGACACCGGGCGTCCGGGCAGTCACGAAACCGAGTTCACCACGAGGTGATTCTCGATCACGGGCACCGGACTGCTCGTCGCGACTACGGCGATGGCCCGGTCCCTCGACGGCTGCGGTGAGGACCTCTACCAGGATCCTCCGAAGGCCCGGTCGGCGTTGTCGTTCAGGGCGCCGCAGAGTTCGGCGACCGAGATGTTCAGGACGCCGGCCATCTTGCGAGCGGTGTGCGGGATCAGGTACGACGCGTTGGGCTGGCCGCGATGCGGCGACGGGGTCAGGTACGGCGCGTCGGTCTCGACCAGGATGCGGTCGAGCGGCGTCACGGCGAGCGCGTCGCGCAGCGACAGGGCGTTCTTGAACGTCACCACGCCGGCGAAGCTCAGGAACGCGCCCCGGTTGACGCACTCGCGGGCGAACTCGGTGTCGCCGGAGAAGCAGTGCATCACCAGCCGGTCCGGCACGCCCTCGCGGTCGAGGATCTTCAGGATGTCGTCGTGGGCGTCGCGGTCGTGGATCATCAGCGTCTTGTCGAGCCGCTTCGCCAGCTCGATGTGCGCGGCGAACGACTCGTGCTGCGCGGCCCGCCCGTCATCGCCGGTGCGGAAGTAGTCGAGCCCGGTCTCGCCGATCACCCGGACCTTGTCCGACCCCTTCGCGAGCCGCTCGATCTCGGCCAGTGCGCTGTCCAGTTCCCCTGCTGCCTTGAGTTTCGGCGCTTCGTTCGGGTGCAGCGCCACCCCGGCGACGAGGTTCGGGTACTGCTCCGCGGCCTCGACCGCCCACACCGCCCCGGGCAGGTCGCAGCCGACCTGGACGATCCGGGTGACGCCGACGGACGACGCCAGCCGGATCGCCTCCGCAGGGCTCAGCCAGGCGCCGTCCTCGCCGTCGGCGATGTCGAGATGGCAGTGCGCGTCGACCACGCTCATCGGCAGCGGGTCGGGCACCGCCGGGCGACGCCGGTCACGCGACCGGCCGTCCTCCCCGATCGCAGCGCGCTCCCGCGTCGGCCGGTCGACCTCCACACCATCAGCAGCCATAGGGCCTAGGTTACTGACCCTCGGCGGTCTCCTTGACCTTGGCGACGAGCATCTCCCACATGCTCTGGGAGTGCTTGGCCTCTTCCTCGCTCGCGTTGTTGTCCTGCGTCAGCTTCAGATGGGTCGCAGTGCCGTCCCCGTCCAGCGTGTAGGTGAGCGTGTGGTAGTTCTCCGGTACGTCGGGCTGCCCGGTGAGCGGACTGTAGTGCGTCAGCCTGAGCAGCCGGCCGGGGTCGACCTCGAGAATCTCGCCCTTGTCCTGGTACGGCTTGCCTTCCCATTCGCCGCTCCAGGTGATCGGACTCCCCTGCCGCCAGTCGGTCTTCACCTCGGCCCCGAACCACAGCTGCTTCAGTTGCTCCGGATCGATCAGCACCTCCCACACCCGTGCAGGCGCGGCCTCGATGTCGACCTCCGCAGTCGCCAGGTAGTTCGCCATGACGCTCAACTCCTCTCTACCCACGACCGTACGACCGTCCCGCCTTACGGTCTTGTAGAAAAGCGTCACCCGAGTCGCGCCAGCTCCTCGTCGACGACCTCCGGCGCCAGCTTCGCGAACACCGGCTTCGGCGGCCGCACCACAGTTCCCGGTACGACGGGCTCCGACTCCCACCGCGGTTGCGCGGTGTAGTCGCCGGTGATGACCGGGTACGACGGTCCGCCGTCGAGGTCGTCCACTTCGCGGATCTCCGGCTGGGGCACGAAGGTCCCGGAGCCGCCGAGGGTCTCGTGCACCTTCTGCGCGGAGTGCGGCAGGAACGGCGCGAGCAGCCGGTTGCTGTCGGCCACGACCTGCGCGGCGACGTGCAGGATCGTCGCCTTCCGTTCCTGATCGGACTCCTTCCAGGGCGCCTGCTGGGAGAGGTACTGGTTCGCGTCCGCCGCGTTCCGCATCGCCGCGCCGATCGCGAGCCGCAGTCGCTGGTGGCGCAGGTGGTCGCCGACCGTACCGAACGCTTCCTTGCTGCTGGCAAGCAG
>Ga0164241_10006709_pt1 | contig 10442 bp, 9 predicted proteins | sample OricomyardsoilBY_FD_108780 | JGI IMG/M metagenome (GOLD analysis project Ga0164241, IMG submission 108780) | Backyard soil microbial communities from Emeryville, California, USA - Original compost - Back yard soil (BY) | ecosystem: Environmental > Terrestrial > Soil > Unclassified | place: USA... | reverse complement strand
GCCGCCGAGCGACTTCAGGTCATGGCCGACGAGCGGCCGGCCGGCCAGGGCGACGGCGAGCTCGCCCAGGGTCGAGGAGCCGCCGACGATCCGCTCGCCCTGGGCCGCTGCCCAGCGCTCGCCCGCGATCGCCAGCGCCGCCGGGCCGGCGCCGAGGTCGCCGGGGGTCCCCTCCTCGACCTCGACCGCCAGCTCCCGCTCGACGCTGCGCCCCGGCACCGCCTCGCCCTCCGGCAGCGCTTCCTCGAGCCGCTCCAGCACCGCCCGCAGCTCGAACTCGCGCATGAAGTCCCGCAGGGTGGCGCGGTCGGGCTCGGAGGCCATCGCCGCCGCCAGGTCGACGCCGGTCTCGATCTCGTACTGGAGCGTCGCCAGGTCCTTCGACATGCGGGCGTCGTCGGCGTGGTTGACGAGGTTTTCCTTGCGTTTGGCGCCGGAGATCTCGTCGACGCTGGCAAGGACGTTCTCCAGGCTGCCGAACTGCTGCAGCAGCTGGGTCGCGGTTTTCTCGCCGATGCCGGGGACGCCGGGGATGTTGTCGGAGGTGTCGCCGCGCAGACCCATCAGGTCGGTGATCAGCTCCGGCGGCACTCCGTAGCGCTCCAGGACCGCCTCGCTGTCGTAGATCTTGGTCTCAGTGATGCCGCGCGAGGTGCTCATCACCCGCACTCCCTCGGCGACCAGCTGGTAGGCGTCGCGGTCCCCGGTCACGACCATCACCTCCAGCCCCTGCTCGCGGGCCTGGCGGGTCAGCGAGGCGATCACGTCGTCGGCCTCGAACCCTTCGACCTTGACGTTGGTGTAGCCGAAGGCCTCGACCAGCGGCATCAGGTGCGGCCACTGCTCGCGCAGCAGGTCCGGCCGCGGTTTGCGTCCGGCCTTGTAGAGGTCGTAGGTGACCTCGCGGCCCGACATCCCCGCATCCCAGGCGACGACGACCCCCTGCGGATGGTGCTCGTCGATGATTTTCACCAGCATCGAGGCGAGCCCGTAGATCGCGTTGGTCGGCCGCCCGTCGCTGGTTCCGATCGACTCCGGCAACGCGAAGAAGGCCCGGTAGGCGAGCGAGTTGCCGTCGATCAGGAAGAGCTCGGATGCGTCGGCGGCCATCGGCGCCACTCTACGAGGCGAGCCCGAGCGCTTCTCTCAGGTCCCGCGCGACCGCTTCCGGCTGCTCGTTGACCTGCTCTTCGCTGAAGCGATGCACGGCGAACCCGCGGCGCCGCAGGCCCAGGTCCCGCGCCCGATCGTCCCGGAAGGCCACGCGACCGCGGTGATAGCCGTAGAAGTCGGTCTCCACCGCTATTCCCTGGCGCGGCCAGAGGAAGTCGACCGTCCAGCGCCCGACCTTGACGTTCACCTCGGGCGCCGGAACCCCGAACCGGCGACAGAGGCGAAGGAAGTCCCGCTCGAGATCGCTCCGCGCCCCGTCCGTCTTGACCTTGGGACCGAGGCGGACGCCGGCGATCTCCGCCTTTCGAGCCGCCTGTCGCACAAGCCAGGCCGGCAGCACGCCTTCGATGTCTTCAATCGTCCTCGCCGCCGAAGTGACGGGAATCCCGCGGCGACCGTGCAGCGGCCGGCCGAGCAGCGACGCACACCGATGCAGCCGAACTCCGGTGTGGCCGCGAAGGCCCGAATAGGTAGGCACCGAGACGTGGATGAGTCCTGGGCTCGGCCGCAGGAAACCCCAGAGCGATGCCGCGCTCACATGACTTAGAAGGGCGCCCTCCCCGCAGGCAAGGACCGCGGCCATCCATCGACTCTCAAACCCCAGGGGTGGATGACCCACCGCGTAGACACCACGATGGACCCGATGGAGTCGCCCCGCCACCGCACGCCGGTGGACGGCGGCCCGATCGAATCCCAGCGATCCCAGTTGCCGACTCGAAACGACGCCATGCTGCCGCGCCGCCACCTCCGAGATCGCCAGATCTCGCCTGTCGCCTTTGTTTCGCATACCGATACAAAGGCGACAGGCCCACGGTTTTCTCCCCCCGGGGGCTCAGTGCTCGCCGAAGGATCCGGCGGAATCGAGGCGCGGCAGCGTGACCTGGTGCGCGACTGAGGCGGATCTTCCGCGATGCGGGGCGAAGGTCACGCGGAAGGAGATCGGTAGAGAGTGTTGCCGCAGGCGCTGGAGCGCCCGCGGGGAGAGCCGGCATGACAGGGCGAAGGCGTCGGGGCCTGCGACACGTGCCTGATCACGGCAGACCTTCCGACGCTTGCCCTCGATCCGGGACCTGCCTTGGAGGCTCACCTTGCCGGCGCGGTCGACGCGGAACCGGAGGCGTACGCGGTCGCGGAGCTTGGCCACGCTCAGCAGGCGCGGCCGGGGGGCCAAGATCGATCCGGAGAGGGGCGAGCGGAGCCCTTCGCTATTTGACGTCTTCGACTCCGACGCATCGATCGGCGGTGGAGAAATCGGACAGCCGTTGCCGATCGGGACGAAGGGCTGCGCTTTGCCTTCCAGCCAGGTTTTCGCTTCGGCTGGGCGCTCGACGATGAAGTCGCAGGTTGCGTTCAGCGCCGCGGCGATCGCGGCTGCGTCGTATGGCCGGCGCGGGGCTGCTTCCAGCGCCTGCCAGGGACGCAGCATCGCCCCAGTGGTGGCGGCCCGCGCGATGAGGTTGAGGCCCCCCGCCGCCGCCGAGGCATTGGATACGGCGGCCGAGAACATGCCGGAGCAGGTCTCGTCCTCGATACAGCGGTCGAAGAGGACGCCGCCCGCCGGCGCGCCGAACCCGAAGCGGGTCTCCCAGGTCTGGTCGGTTCCCCAGGGCAGCATCTGGAAGACACCGGCGCCGGTGCCGGTGTCCTCGCTGTGCAGGTAGTAGTTGTTGGGTCGCTGGATGCCCACCACCAAGGCCGTGCCGGCGTAGCCGTCCCAGTGGCCGACGTAGCGCTCAGCCGCCCACATCCGGGTCATCTCCGTCAGGTCGGCAACCGCGGCCATCCCGTCGGACCAGTCGCCCCCCGTTTGGTCGGCGGCGAGGATCAACGCTTCGAGGTCTTCCCTTTTTTTGCTTTTCCCCTCGTCCACCTCGAAGTCGGGCGCTTTGCCCGGGGCCACATCGAGCCCGGCCTGACCCTCGTAGAGATGACGGGTCGAGGCGAACCAGCGCGGCAATGAGATCGCGTCCAGGGTCTCGAGGTTGAGGTAGACCCCATACGGATCGCCGTTGATGCGGACGAAGGCGTAGCCGGTCCGGGGCGCCGGCACCCCAAGCGCGCGGAACAGCGAGTAGGACAGCGTCTCATGGACCATCGAGGGGTCCTGGACCATGTTGTTGAGGGTCAGCTTCTCCAGCCCGAAGAAGGTCTGGTCGTCCACGTACTCGTCGAACTTGACTTTGAGCCCGGCCTTTCCGGGAAGCGGGCGGAACGAGCCGGCGCTTCCCTTGAGGCGGGCACCGACGCTGTACGGACCGAAAGTGACGGCACCCGCCTTCAGCGCAAAAGTCGCCGGCTGGTACTCGTCCGGTTCCAGCGCCAGCGCATCGATAGAAGACTGCGGCAGCTGCAGGTCCACCTCGACGACGGCGCCAGGATCGAACAGCCACGCCGCTTCGTCCCCCGCGGCGATCGCCGATCCCCCGGACGCCAGCAAAGCAACCCCCGTGAGCAGGACGCCGAAGAGGCCGCAGAAGCTGCGCTGGGATGGCGATCGGCGACGCATCGAGATAAAAGCCTAGATCAGGGTCAGGAATGGGACCGGGCGGCCGCGCCGGGCGGGGCGCAGGCGTACTCCGTGTGGTCGGCACGGCGAATCTGATTCGATAGCCGCCATGGCCGTCAGCGCTCAATACAGTGTCACCATCCGCGTCGAGCTCGACGCGCGGCAGGAGCCGCTGGGCAAGCTGACCGCGGCGATCGCCGAGGCGGGTGGCCAGCTCCAGGGCGTCGACCTCGTCCCCGGTGCCGGCCCCGAGGGCAAGCGCGTGCGCGAGTTCACGATCGACGCCTCCGACCGCGAGCACTGGGAGAAGATCCTGCGGGCGATCGGCTCGACCCGCGGCGCCCGCGTGCTCGACTACGTCGACCGCACGATGCAGATGCACCGCGGCGGCAAGATCGACATGCACAACAAGTACCCGGTGAAGACCCGCGACGACCTCTCGATGGCCTACACCCCCGGCGTCGCCCGCGTCTGCATGGACATCCACCACGATCGCGCCAAGGCCTTCGAGTACACGATCAAGAAGAACACGGTGGCGGTGGTCTCCGACGGCAGCGCCGTGCTCGGGCTCGGCAACATCGGCCCCGAGGCGGCGATGCCGGTGATGGAGGGCAAGTGCATGCTGTTCAAAGAGTTCGCCGGCGTCGACGCCTTCCCGATCTGCCTCGACACCCAGGACGCCGACGAGATCGTCAAGGCGGTGGAGCTGATGGCGCCGACCTTCGGCGGCATCAACCTCGAGGACATCTCCGCCCCACGCTGCTTCGAGATCGAGGACCGGCTGAAGGAGACCCTCGACATCCCCGTCTTCCACGACGACCAGCACGGCACCGCGGTGGTGACGATGGCAGCGCTCTTCAACGCGCTGAAGATCACCGGCAAACCGATCGAGCAACTGCGGGTGCTGATCGTCGGGCTCGGCGCCGCCGGGGTGGCGGTGACGAAGATGATGCTCGCCTCCGGGATCACCCAGATCGTCGGCTGCGACCGCAAGGGCGCGCTTTCGACCGCCCGCGAGGACTACGGCTCCGGTGAGATGAACGAGGCCAAGCGCTGGTACGCGGAGAACTCGAACCCAGAGTTGATCCAGGGCCAGCCCGACGACGTAATCGAGGGCATGGACATCTTCGTCGGCCTCTCCGGCCCCGGGATCATCAAGCCCGAGTCGCTGGGCAAGATGAATGACGACGCGATCGTCTTCGCGATGGCCAACCCGACGCCCGAGGTGATGCCCGAGGAGGCCGCCCCCTACGTGCGGATCATGGCCACGGGCCGCTCCGACTACCCGAACCAGATCAACAACGTGCTCGCCTTCCCCGGCATCTTCCGCGGCGCCCTCGACGCCGGCGCCCCCACCATCACCGAGGAGATGAAGCTGGCGGCTGCAAAAGGGATCGCGATGGCCGTCTCCGAGGCCGACCTGGCCGAGGACTACATCATCCCCAGCGTCTTCAACCGCGATGTCGCCCCGAAGGTCGCCGAGGCAGTGGTCGAGGAGGCCAAGCGCGACGGCATCGCCCGCCTCAACGAGGAGACCGGGACCTTCGCCACGGTCCCGGACGGCGCGTGAAGGACTGGGCGCGAGAACGATGAAGGTCCTCGTCACCGGAGCCACCGGCCTGATCGGATCGGCACTGTGTGACGCGTTGCTGGCTCGTGACGACAAGGTCGTCGGGCTCAGCCGCAACCCCTCCAAAGCCAGACTGTCCCAACCGGGAGTCGAGTGGCATTCCTGGGAGCCAACCCTGGAACGCCCCTCTGCCTCGGCCTTCGAGGGCGTCGATGCCGTTGTCAACCTGCTCGGCGAGCGGATCGACCAGCGCTGGACCGCCGAGGCGAAGCAGAAGATCATGGAGACCCGGCGCACCGGCACCCGCAACCTGGCCGGGACGATCGCCGGCCTCCAGCGGCCCCCCGCGGTCCTCGTCAACCAGTCCGCGGTCGGCTACTACGGTGACCGCGGCGGCGCCGTCCTTGACGAGGACGAGCCGGCGGGGGGCGAGAGCTTCGACTCCAAGGTCGTGGTCGAGTGGGAGCAGGCCGCGCACCAGGTCGACGCCACAGGTATCCGCCTGGTGATCCTGCGGACCGGCCAGGTCCTCGACGCGGGTGGTGGCATGCTGGCTGAGCTGCTCCCCCCCTTCAAGCTCGGGGTCGGGGGACCGCTCGCCGGCGGCGCGCAGTACCTCTCCTGGATCCACATCGAGGACGAGATCGGCCTGATCCTCTGGGCACTGGACAACGACGCGGTCAGCGGCGTCATCAACGCGAGTTCGCCGAACCCGGCCACCAACAGAGACTTCTCGAAGGCGCTCGGCAGAGCCCTCGGCCGGCCCGCGATGGTGCCGGTCCCGGGCTTCGTCCTCGACCTCAAATTCGGCGGCGAGTTCGGCAAGGTGCTGCGGGGCGGGCAGCGGGTAATTCCGAAGCGGGCCGAGGAGTTGGGGTACGAGTTCAAGTACCCGGACCTGGACGGGGCGCTTAAAAGCTTGGTCTAGCCCAGGCTCTCGCGAACTTCGTTACGGAGCGAGGCGGACTTTTTCGCCTCTCCGATCGCGTGGAGGAGTTGGGTCATCGCGGCCTCTCCAGATCTGGTGCGGATAGCGGCGATGTTGGCGGCTTCGACGATCGGGCGGGAGAAGCTGGGCGTCGTCGGGGGTTCGAGGTAACCGACCGTGGTCGAGTCCTCGGTGGCGCGGCGGGCGTTGGCGCCGACCTGCGCCAAATCGACCCGATTCCCACTATCGACCCTCGCCAAGCAGACGACACGCACCCGCACCTCCCCCGCTCGCCCACCCTCTTTCGCCAGCCCTCGCTGCGCCCCAGAACAAAGCGGCGCTTCGACATAAGCCGTCACCGTCGCCCCCGCCGCAACCCCCTCACTTTCGCCACATCCCACCCCAGCAAAAAACAGGGCACTGAATGCGGCGGCGAGCACCACCTTGCGCTTGATGAGAGAGGGCCGGGTACCCCCTCTCAAAACACTCCAGAGCGGCCTCCCGGCCGCTCGTTTTGAGAGGGGGTACCCGGCCCTCCCCACCCCCCTACCCAAAGAAAACCTCAGCCTCCGCATACAACGACTCCGGCACCGTCTTCAACTCGCCAGTCGCCTCGGTCAGCTGAACCAACTCGATCTCGGTCCCGCGCAGCGCCGTCATCGTCCCCCAGCGCCCCGCCTCGGCGGCGTCGATCGCGTGCAGTCCGAAGCGGGTCGCCAGGACCCGGTCGAAGGCGGTCGGAGTACCGCCGCGCTGGACGTGGCCGAGCACGGTCGCCCGCGCCTCTTTGCCGGTGCGGCGCTCGATCTCACCCTCGAGCCAGTGACCGACCCCACCCAACCGGACGTGGCCGAAGGCGTCGAGCTTGTCGTCTTCGGCGCTCGGCATCCCGCCCTTTGGCTCGGCCCCCTCGGCGACGACGATGATCGGCGCAAAGCGGCTGGCGAAGCGGCGGCCGACGAGGTCGCAGACCCGATCGAGATCGAACTGGCGCTCGGGGATGAGGATCACGTTGGCACCCCCGGCGAGGCCGGCGTGAAAGGCGATCCAGCCGGCGTGGCGGCCCATCACCTCGACGATCAGGACCCGGTGGTGACTGTCCGCAGTCGTGTGCAGGCGATCGATCGCCTCCATCGCGATATTGACCGCGGTGTCGAAGCCGAAGGTGTAGTCGGTCGCGCTGAGATCGTTGTCGATCGTCTTCGGCACCCCGATCACCGGAATGCCGTGCTCCCCGTGCAGGCGCGAGGCCGCTCCCAGGGTGTCCTCGCCGCCAATCGCGATCAGCCCGTCGACTCCAGCGGCCGCCATGTTGGCGGCGATCCGAGCCGGGCCGTCGTCCTCGGCGAAGGGATTGGTCCGGGAGGAGCCGAGGATGGTGCCGCCGCGCGGCAGGATGCCGCGCACCTCGGGCACGCCGAGCGGCTGGCTGTCGCCCTCGAGCGGGCCGCGCCAGCCGTCGCGGTAGCCGACGAACTCGTGCCCGTGGTTGCCACTGCCCTTGCGGACGATCGCGCGGATGACCGCGTTGAGGCCGGGGCAGTCGCCGCCGCCGGTGAGAACTCCGATCCGCATCGGCTCAGCTTAGAAGTTGCCCCGGGCCGACGTCAGGGGTACCGTCGGAGATGAGCTAACCAGGAGGAAACGATGAGCGCGCAGCCCGATCTCAATGCAGTGACCCAGGCCCAGCAGAAGACCTGGTCGGAGGGCGACTTCTCGATGGTCGCCAACCTTGTCGTCAACAGCGCCGAGAATCTTGTCGAAGCGCTGGAGATCGTCCCCGACGAACGCGTGCTCGACGTTGCCTGCGGCAGCGGCAACGGCGCCCTCGCCGCCGCCCGGCGCGCCTGGGGCAACACCGTCGGCGCCGACTTCGTTCCCGAGTTGCTCGAGCGCGGGCGTGAGCGGGCGCTGGCCGAGCGACTTGAGATCGAGTTCGTCGAGGCCGATGCTCAGGAACTGCCGTTCGAGGACGCCAGCTTCGACGTCGTGATGTCGATCTACGGCGCCATGTTCGCGCCCGACCAGGAGAAGACGGCGGCCGAGCTGCTGCGCGTGGTCAAACCCGGTGGCCGAATCGGGATGGCCAACTGGACCCCGGATGGCGGCATCGGCCCGATGTTCATGACGATCGCCAAGCACACCGGCGGCCCGCCGCCGGGAGTGATGCCGCCGGCGCTCTGGGGCACCGAGGAGCGGCTGCGGGAGCTGTTCGGGGATGGCATCTCCGCGCTCCGCACCGAACCGCGGCGATCGCGCCAAGCCTTCCGCTCCCCCGATCACTACCTGGAGTTCTTCCGCACCAACTTCGGGCCGATCAAGGCCGCCTTCGAGAAAGTCGGACCGGATGGCGAGGAGGCACTCACGGCCGACCTGCGCACCCTCCTTGAAAAGATGAGCACCGAGGACAAGCGCGCCCTGGTCCTCGAGCCCGAGTACCTACAGGTCGTCGCAGTCCGGGCCGGCTAGGACTTCGGCGCGAGGATTCGCAGCGCCGCGCCGATCAGCAGCACGGTGAAGAAGACGAGACCGGCGACCGGGCCGCCCTGCCCGAAGGCGTAGGAGACCGTCATCGCGGCGAGGGCCAGAAAGAGGGTTACGACCATTCCCATGCGGCCGCAAGCCTATCGGGCGAGGGCGACACGCGTCTGGCTGAGGAAGTCGGCGACGGCGTCGGCCGCGCCCTGCGGCGAGCCCGGCTCGCCGGCGGCGCGAACGAGACGGCTGCCGATGATCACCCCGTCGGCGATCTCCCCTACCTCGGCCGCCTGCGCAGCGCTGCCGATCCCGAACCCGACCGCAACCGGGACGTCGGCATCGGCCCTGGTCGCCGCGACCAGATCCGCCAGGGCCGCCGGGATCTCGGCCCGCTCACCCGTCGTCCCCACGGTCGAGACGACGTAGACGAACCCGCGCGCGACCGCGCAGATCTGGGCCCTGCGCTCAGCCGAGGTGGTCGGCGCCACCAGCGGCACCAGCGCCAGCCCGGCGGCGGAGAACTCCTCGCGGATGTCCTCCGCCTCGCCCAGCGGCAGATCCGGCACGATCGCCCCCGCGGCCCCGGCGGCGACCGCCAAGCGGGCAAACTCGCCGGCCCCACCGTGGGCGAGCACCATGTTCGAGTAGACCATCAGCACCACCGGAACCCGCCCAGAGACCGAGCGGCAGACCTCCAACGCCGTGGCGAACGTCGCCCCCGCCTCCAGCGCGGCCGTAGCCGCCGCGTGGATCGTCGGCCCATCTGCCAGCGGATCGGAGAACGGCACCCCCAGCTCGATCAGATCCGCCCCCGAGTCCACATACGCCTCCGCCACCGCCAGCCCCGACTCCCGATCGGGATACCCGGCCATCATGTAGGGCATCAACGCCGCCCGCCCTTCGCCTTTTGCCGCCTCAAAAGCCGCCGCGATCCGACCCTCTCCCGATGCGACCGCTGGGGGAGCCGGAGGGTGGCTCTGACGAGCCTCCCGGCTGTTGCTCGGCAGAGTCACCCTCCGGCTCCCTTCGCAATCGCCTCTGCCATGTCCTTGTCGCCGCGTCCCGAGAGACAGAGAACGTCGAATCCAGCGCTCCCCGGGTTCTCCAGCAGCCAGGCGATCGCGTGCGAGGACTCCAGCGCCGGAATGATCCCCTCCAGCCGCGAGAGCTCCCCGAACGCCGCCAGTGCCTGCCGGTCGGTGATCGAGACGTAGCTCGCCCGCCCCGTGTCGCGCAGATGCGCGTGCTCGGGACCGACGCCCGGGTAGTCGAGCCCGGCCGAGACCGAGTGGGCCTCGAGGATCTGGCCCTCCTCGTCGGCGATCACCGCGGAGAGCGAGCCGTGCAGGACGCCGGTGCTGCCGGCGCCGAGCGAGGCGCCGTGGCGGAAGCTGTCGAGCCCCTCGCCCGCGGCCTCGACCCCGATCAGGGCCACCCCGGCGTCGGCAAGGAAGGGGCTGAAGATGCCGATCGCGTTGGAGCCGCCGCCGACGCAGGCGATCACCCGGGCCGGCAGCTCCCCCGCGGCCGCGAGCGCCTGCTCGCGCGCCTCTTCGCCGATCACCCGCTGCAGGTCGCGGACCAGCGCCGGGTAGGGAGCCGGGCCGACGGCCGAGCCGATCACGTAGTGGGTCGTCTCGACGTTGGCGACCCAGTCGCGGATCGCGGCGCTGACCGCCTCCTTGAGGGTCCGCGCCCCGGCCTCGACCGGGATCACCTCGGCGCCGAGCAACCGCATCCTTTCGACGTTGGGCCGCTGCCGGCGGATGTCCTCGGTTCCCATGTAG
>Ga0164241_10006708_pt1 | contig 10442 bp, 12 predicted proteins | sample OricomyardsoilBY_FD_108780 | JGI IMG/M metagenome (GOLD analysis project Ga0164241, IMG submission 108780) | Backyard soil microbial communities from Emeryville, California, USA - Original compost - Back yard soil (BY) | ecosystem: Environmental > Terrestrial > Soil > Unclassified | place: USA... | reverse complement strand
GACGGTTCCACCGCCGGTATCGGCGCCGGCCAGATGAGCCGCGTGGACAGCGCCCGCATCGCCGCCGCCAAGGCGAAAGACGCGGCGAAGATCGCCGGCTGGGACCGGCCGCGCACCATCGGCGCCAGCGCGGCGTCGGAAGCGTTCTTTCCTTTTCCCGATGGTCTTCTGACGGTGGCCGAAGCCGGCGCCACGGCGGTGATCCAGCCGGGCGGTTCGGTCAAGGATGCCGATGTCATCGCCGCGGCGGATGAAGCCGGGCTTGCGATGGTTTTCACCGGCATGCGCCACTTCCGGCATTAGCGCGGTTCTTTTGCGTCCTGAGTTGCTCGCACGCTGGCGCTACTCGCCTCGTCGCTCATGGGCAGTTCGCCCACATCGCTTCTCGCTCCTGCTCAGGCCGCAAAATTCCTCGCGCTAGCGTTCTTATTTAAAGACCTCATTCGGGTCTGCGCCCCAGATGCGGTCCTTGGCGATCCAGCCCTTCAGGCCGGTCGCGCTCACCTTGCAGGCGCGCAGGACGCAGGCATCCAGCCGGGCGACGGCGCCGGGCATGGCATAGGCCACGATCTTGGCGCGCGCTTTGGGGTCGCCGTAAAGCGGCGCGCGCCCCTGCCCCGTCACCAGCACCGTGCGCTGATCGGTCAGCATGGAGGCGCTCATCCAGCCGATGGTGCCGTCCGCCGCCCGCACCCGCCGCCAGACGTCATAAGCGCCCAGAACCTCGAAGGGATAACCCTTGTGCTTGTAAACCCAGATGATGCGGTGCCGGTAGGACGGGCCTTCCCGCATATTGGCGCGGTCAGCGCGCAGGCTGACATAATGCGGCGGCACCGGCGCCGCGGCGGCGGGCGCCATCGCGGCCAGCAGGAAGAGGAACAAGAGTCGCTTCATCGAATAATCCGGCTCAGCCCAGATTGCGCTTCAACAGGTCGAACAGCTTGGCGAAGTGGCGCTCCGACTGCGCTTCATCATAGACCGGGCGGCCGGGCACGCTCCAGCCATGTCTGCCCTCATAGACCTCGCTCTGCCAGATGCCGCCCCAGCCTTTCAGGGCGTCGTCCAGCTTTTCGATGGCGGCGGGCGGCATCGACTGGTCTTCCATCGCATGGCCGAAATACAGTTCGGCCGTCACTTTCGGCAGTTCGCTGTGCGGGCTGTCGGGCACATCCGTCACCAGATGACCACCATGGAAGGACGCGGCGGCGGCCACCATCTGCGGCGCGGCGGCGGCGGCGCGCAGGGCGAACTGGCCGGCGAAGCAATACCCCACCACCGCGATCCTGCGTCCTTCCACCTGCGGCAGCGCCAGCAGGAATTCGGCATAGGCCGCGCCGTCGCGGCGCATCTGGCCGGCATTCACCGCCGCCAGCAGGTGCGACAGCCGGCGCAGCACCGCCGGATCGTTGGTGTCGGGCTCGCCCGGCAGCATGATCGGCAGCGGATCGGTGCGATAGAAGATGTTGGGCATCAGCACGGCATAACCTTGATCGGCCACACGCTGCGCCATGGCCTGATTGGCGGGCCGGATACCCCAGATGTCGGTGAGATAGAGCACGCCCGGCCAACTCTCCTTGGAAGAGGAGCCTTCCGCCGCCGGCGTATAGAGAAAGCCTTCGGCCATGCCGTCCGCGCCGGCGACATCGAATTTTCTTTCCATCGTCACTCCTAGAGCGCAATCCAAAAAGTGCGAAGCGGTTTTTGGAAAAATTGCGCGATAAAACAAAAGATTAGAGCATGATCGCGCTTCAAAGAAGCGCGATCATGCTCTAGTCGGCGCGTTCGTAGATCACGGTATTCCAGTAACGCGCGCGGTGGCTGCCGTTGCGCGCGAAGCCCCGTTTTTTCAGCGCCCGCCCGATCATCCAGTTGAAATAGCCATGCGCCACCAGCGCCACCGTGCCTTCCTGGCGGGCGCGCGCGACCAAAAGGTCGGTGGCGCGCTCGGCCCGGCGATTGGCGGCGAACCAACCTTCGATCCGCGGCGAAAATCCCATATGCCACAGCAGGCGCGAGATCACCGCCCAGCCCGGCACGCTCATGCGCAGCAAGGGAATGGGCGGACTGGCCAGCGGCGCTTCCGCGAACAACGGATCGCGCAGCGGCGGCAGGTGCGGCGCCAGCACCGCGGCGCTCTGGTGACTGCGGGGCCGGTCGCTGGCGAAGACCGCCGCCAGTTCGCGTCCGAGTTCTGCCAGCTCCCCGGGCGGAAGGCTGGCGGGATCCAGGCCCGCCGCCTCATAGGCGCCGATATAATCGCTGAAACCGCGATGGTTGGTGCGCGGCGACAGCGCGATATGGGGCTGCCCATGCCGCACCAGGACGATCCGCAAGTTTCCGGCCGGACTGTTCTTCAGCATCGATCGGTCTTCAGCCCGCACAATCGCAATGGTCCGCCTCGCTCTTGCCGCCGTCCATCGCATGAGAAAGACTCATCCGCCAGCCTGCGGAACACAGGTTAACGCAGTCAGCTTGGCTGGCGAGCGGTTGCCCAGCGGTTCGGCGTCTTGCCCAGCAAATAGGCAAGCGCGTGTTGCATTGCAACAACGCCTTGTCGAAACCAGCAAAAAGGTTCCGAAAACCGGGCTTCAAACGGAATTGTCGTATTGAATGCATATGCGGCACGCCGGATTTTCAGGACGAACCGGCCCCCGCCGGCCCGCGCATCGCCACAGGCGCGCTCAAAGAGAGGATGCAAGATGAAGAACCTGACCAAGACGCTGCTGGGCGCACTGGCTATCGCCGGCAGCTTCGCCGGCAACGCTTTCGCGCAGGACGCCGCGCCCGATTTCACCCTGTCCGGCTATGCCGCCGCGCAGAGCGACTATCGCTTCCGCGGCATCAGCCAGAACAGCAAGGAGGTTACGCCGGAAGCATCGCTGAACCTCGGCGGTCCTGACGGCTTCTATGCCGGGACCTGGGTCGCCAAGACCAACTGGGGTGGCAACAACCCCTCCTTCGAGGCCGATTTCTATGGCGGCAAGCATTTCGACCTGGGCGGCACCGACCTCAACGTCGAGGCCTATTACTATTCCTATCCGGATTTCCGCAACGCCGGCTCGAGCGCCAGCTTCTATGAGACCATCGTCCAGCTCACCCATGCCTTCGGTCCGCTGACCGTAACGCTCACCGGCGCAAATTCGCCCGAGTTCACCCTGGGCAGCGGCACCGGCTGGTATGCCTCGGGTCTGGCCTCCTTCGCGCTCACGGATTGGCTGTCCATCAGCGGCACCGTCGGTCATCAATGGGTCGATACGGCGCCGTCCGACTATACCCACTTCGATGTCGGCGCCACCGCCACCTGGCATTCCTGGTCGCTGGATGCCCGCTATGCCGGCACCGATATCGGCAACGCGGCCTGCAGCGGCTTCTGGATGGCCACGCCGAATGCCTGCTCCGGCGGCTTCGTCGCGACGCTGACCTACACCATCTCCGATCTGCTCAAGTAAGGCCGGACTCTTCCGAAAGGCGAAAAGCCCGCGGGCGAACCCCGCGGGCTTTTTTGCGTCAGACCCGCAGCAGGTCGTGCACCTTTCGCGACACATCATCCAGCGCGTAAGGCTTGAGGAAGAAATGCGCGACGCAAAGTTCCTCCGCCGCATAGGTCTTGCCCATGTCGCCCGTGGCCAGGATCACCGGCACCCGCGGGCGCCATTGCGCCAGCCAGCGGGCAAGGCCGACCCCGTCCAGGCTGCCCGGCATGCGCACGTCGCTGAACACCAGGGCGATGGCCGGCACGGCTTGCAGGACTTCGATGGCTTCTTCGGCGTCGCAGGCCTCGATCACCAGGAAACCGCAATCCTTCAGGTGATCGGTCACCGCCATGCGGATCATCGGCTCGTCATCGACCACCAGTATCGTCGGTATGGAGTGATGACCGGCCACGCCCGCCCCTTTCATGATGCAAAACGCGGCAGGAAAAGTCCGGTTCCGTACAATGCCGTCAGCCGATCAGGGCCCGGCGAAGCTGGGCGAGATCGAACGGCTTGTTCAGATAGCTGGCCTGCTCCTTGAGAGCCCAATCTTCCCCACTTTCGGTGGAATAACCGGAGGCGATGATCACCTTCAAGGCGGGCCGCCGGCGCAGCGCTTCCTCCACCAACTGCCGGCCGTTCATGCCCGGCAGCCCCAGGTCGGTGAGCAGAATGGCGATGTCGGGATCGCCGGCCAGCACCGCCAGCGCTTGCGCTCCATCGCCTGCCTCGGCCGTGGTGAAGCCCAACTGCTCCACCATGTCCACCGTCGTCATGCGGATCAGCGCCTCATCCTCGACCACCAGCACCTTGCCGCCGCTACCCGGGGGCTCGGCCGCCGGTGCGCCGATGGCGCCGCGCGCCGTGCCAGCGAAGACACTACGCAGCTTGCGCGCCAGTTCGTCCTTGCGGTAGGGCTTGGAAAGCAGCAGGGCGTCGTCATCCAGCTTGCCGTTATGGACGATGGCGTTCTGGGTGTAGCCCGAGGTATAGAGCACCCGCACGGCCGGATATTTCTGCTGTGCCCGGCGGGTGAATTCGCGGGTATGCAGCGGGCCGGGCATCACCACATCGCTGAAGATCAGGTCGGGCTTTTCCGTTTCCAGCAGCGCCAGCGCGCTCTCGGCATCGCCCGCGCGCGAAACGCGGTAGCCCAGATCGGTGAGCATATCGACCACGGCGGCGCGCACGCTTTCATCGTCCTCGACCACCAGTATGTGTTCGGTGCCGCCGCGCACCGGCTGACTGGCGGCGTCGTCCGGCAAATCGCATTCGCGCCGCGTGCGCGGCAGATAAAGCTTGATGGTGGTGCCGTGACCGGGCTCGGAATAGATCTTGATATGGCCGCCGGTCTGCTTGACGAAGCCATAGGCCTGGGCCAGGCCCAATCCCGTGCCCTTGCCCTCCGGCTTGGTGGTGAAGAATGGCTCGAAGACGCGGGTCAACACCTCCGGCGTCATGCCGGTTCCGGTGTCGGACACCGCCAGCATCACATACTGGCCGGGCGTCACTTCGGCATGGACCGCGGCATAGGCATCGTCGAGATAGGCGTTGGCCACTTCGAGCGTGAGCTTGCCGCCATCCGGCATGGCATCGCGGGCATTGATCGCCAGGTTGAGGATGGTGTTCTCGATCTGGGTCGGGTCGGCCAGCGTGTTCCACAGCCCGCCCGCCATCACGGTCTCGACCTCGATACGCTCGCCGAGCGAACGCCGCAGCAGATCGGTCATGTCGCGGATGACGCGGCCCAGGTCGATGGAGCGGGGATCGAGCGCCTGGCGCCGGGCGAAGGCCAGCAGTTGGGCGGTCAGGCGCGCGCCGCGCGTCACCGCGCCGATGGCGTTCTGCAGCCGCTTGCGCAGTGCCGGATCGGAGCCCGCGCTCGCCGACGCCAGATCGAGATTGGCGCTGATGATCTGGAGCAGGTTGTTGAAATCGTGCGCCACCCCGCCGGTAAGATGGCCGATGGCTTCCATCTTCTGCGCCTGCCGGACGATGGCTTCGGCCCGCATGCGGGCGGTGACGTCCACCACGCCGATCAGGAAGCCGCCGGTGGCAACCGGCACCTTGTAGACGTCGAGTTCGCGGCCCTTCCAGGACAGGTGCCGCGAGGATTGCGCGGCGGCTTCGTCCTCGGGCGCCGACAGGACCGCAAAGGGCCACCCCTCCTGGGAAGCGGCCAGGTCGGCGGCCATGCTGTCCGGACGGGCCAGGCGCTGCGGCAAACCCAGCAACGTGAAGAAGCGGGCATTGTAGGCGCAGAGCAATCCGTCGGAGGTGAAATAGGCGACGCCGTCGCGCACCGTCTCCAGCGTGGCGCGCAGGATGGCGGCCTCGTTGGCGCGGGACTGCTCGGCGGCGGCGAGACTGATGTTGTTGCGCACCAGCGCGGCGGCGGCCAGCAACAGGATGCCCAGGAAGACGATGCCGGCGCCGGTGGCCGTCACCACGAAGAGATTTTCCGACCGGCGGCGCTGGCGGTCGCGCTCGGCCAGAAGCGCGCGTTCCGCGGTCAGGCCGTGGCTGATTTCAGCCCGGATGGCGGCCATCTGCGCGCGGCCCCGTGCCAGGCCCGCGATGGCCTGCGGCGATCGCACCACCGCGTCACCGCTGTTGGCAACACCCGCTTCCAGCCCGCGAGCGCGGGCTGCCAGCAATTCCTGCAGGCGTCCGGCCCGGGCCTGCTGGACGGGATTGTCCACGGTCAGGTCGCGGAATGCTCTGAGATCGCCGGGGATTCGCCGCAGATAGGCTTGATAGCCGGCCTGGAAGGCGGGATCGCGGCTGAGCAGAAAGCCGCGCATGCCGGTTTCGGCGGTCTGGATGTCATCCTGAAGCCGCTGCTGGGCCGAGATGACTTCATAAGTGTGGGTGATGTTGGCCTGGGCTACGCGTTCGCTCGCCGCAAACCACGCCGCCACCGCCGCCACCACGGCAAGCACAAGAAACAACGGCACCGCGATCAGCAGCGCCAACCTATTGGTGGACAAAACCCCTCCCCGCAGACAACCCCGATGGGCCAACGGCGGGACGGCAAGAAAGTTCCCGCAACGGCGGGATTATCGATGCGGCCCGGGCAAAGGCAAGCCCGCCCTGCTGACAGGGCGCCAAAAGGCATCCCGCCGGCATCAGGGCGTATCGCTATCTGGAGGACCGGCCGCTCAGGATGCGTTCGTTGCGGGCCGCGTTCTCGGTGGCGCCGGTCGGGCGCCCCGACAAATCCCGCGAGAAGCTGTTGTCTGCGGTGTTGAGATCGCTGGCGTCGATCCTGCTGCAGTCCGCCGAATTGTGGGCTTCGCCCGGCACGTTGACGCAGCCGTCGCGCGCGGCGCTGCCGGCGGCGATATGACTGTTGTTGGGCTGCGGTGCCTGAGTGTTGAAGGGCACGCCCGCATAGGCATTGCTTTCGGCGCGGGACGCCGCGTTGCTGCCCTGGGCACTGGCGGCAGCCGGCATCAGCGCGACCGCGGCGATAAGGCCCATCATTTTGAAGTTCATCGCGTATCTCTCCTGTGGTGCGTCAAGACAACGGCAGGACAGCGCTTTTGTTTCAGATGTTCCGGGGTTCCGGCGCCTGGCGCGGCCGGAACTTCCGCCTCATGCCGGCCGCAATTGATCGGAGACAAGCAACTGTGTCGCCGGCAGGCCCTGATAGATCTCGATGACGCCGTACATCACCACCATCTTGCCGTTCAGGGCTTCGGCATGGGGAAATGCCTGGACGTTCAGCTTGGGAATGAAGCCGATGAAGACGACGCGCCCATTCTCGTCGACCAGATCGACATCGAGGCCCTGATAGGTGACATCGGGACGGATTTCGGCCCGGCCCCGCACGGCCAGGACGCTGCCCTGCGCCTGGCCGGCCCGATAAGCCGCCACCACGGGAATGCGGCGGGCAAGGCAGGGCGTGGCCAGCGAGACCAGCAGGGCGGCGAAAAGAAAGGCTTTTCTCACGAACGGCTCCTTGCCCCCCAAAAATCTACACCCGCCCGCCTGCCCGGCAAAGCTGCATGCCCTTGCCTTGCCCAGGCAGCCCGCGCAATCGTAGGGCCATGCCGCCGGACCTGCTTTCGCGTTTCTGGAACCGCTGGATGGTGCCGCTGGGGCATCGCCTGCGGGAGCGGCCGCGCGTCCAGATTCTGCTCCTGTGCTTCGTCCTGATCCTGGCGATCGGGGTGATCGATTACGGGGCCGGCCTGGCGATCTCGCTATCGCCGCTCTATGCCGGACCGATCGCGCTGGCGGCCTGGTTCCTGGGAGCGGAAACCGCCTTCGCCCTGGTGTTGTTCAGCATCGCGCAATGGTTGTTGGGCGAATGGCTGGCCGGCCAGACCCTGTGGTTGCCGCCGCTGGTCAACGCCACGTTGCGCACTATTTTCTATGCCTTTTATGTCGTGGCGCTCTCCCGCCTCTCGCGTCTGCAATTGTCGCTGGAGGCGCTGGCGGAAAAGCGGGCGCTGCTGCTGTCGCAGGAAACCGCCGAACGCGAGCGGCTGGAGCGCGAGATGCTGCACATCGCCGAACGCGAACAGCGCCGCATCGGCCAGGACCTGCATGATGGCCTCTGCCAGCATCTGACGGGCACGGCCCTGGTCAGCCAGGTCCTGACCGAAAGACTGCGCCAGGCTGGCAACGACGATGCCGAAAAGGCGCAGCGGCTTGTCGACCTGGTGGAGGAAGCCATCGTACTGGCGCGCGGCATGGCCAAGGGACTCTATCCCGTCGAGTTGCGCGCCGACGGCCTGATGCAGGCGCTGGAGGAATTCGCCGCCAACACCTCCGAACTGTTCGGCATCACCTGCCGCTTCGTCTGTCATTCGCCGGTGCTGGTGGATGCCTCGCCCACCGCCATGCATCTTTACCGCATCGCCCAGGAAGGGGTGTGCAACGCCATCAAGCATGGCCGGGCCACGGAAGTGACGATCCTGCTGGAGGAGGCGGAGAGCGAGTTGCGCCTGGTGATTTCCGACAATGGCGGCGGCATGGCCCGCGCCTCGCGGGACAAGGGCCTGGGCCTGCGCATCATGGCCGACCGGGCCAAGATGGTGGGCGGCAGCTTCCAGGTGGGTCCGGCCCCGAGCCGGGGCACCAGGCTGATCTGCCTGGTGCCGCAGGTGGCGATGCATGTCTGAGGCGCGCAAGACCGGCGTCTTCGTGGTCGACGATCACCCGCTGGTGCGCGATTCCCTCGCCATGCTGATCAATCAACAGGAGGACATGCGCGTTTGCGGCGAGGCGGAGGACATGGCCTCGGCCCTGCGCGGCTTCGCCCAGGCCGCGCCCGACATCGCTATCGTCGATCTTTCGCTCAAGGAAGGCTCGGGCCTGGAGTTGATCAAGCATCTCAAGGCCCGGGCCCCCGCCGTGCAGGTGGTGGTGCTGTCGATGCACGACGAGAAGCTGTACGCCGAGCGCTGCATCCGCGCCGGCGCCCGCGGCTATGTCATGAAGCGCGAGTCCAGCAAGCGCATCGTCGCCGCCATCCGTGAGGTGTGCGGTGGCAGGCTCTTCCTCAGCCAGCAGGCCGCCAGCCTGTTCGCCGAACGCTTTGTGGGCGCGCGGCTAGGCTTGACGGAAACGCCGCTGGAAAATCTCAGCGATCGCGAACTGCAAGTCTTCGGCATGATCGGCCAAGGCATGCCGACCCGCGATATCGCCGGCTCTCTTAACGTCAGCGTCAAGACGGTCCAGGCCTATTGCGCGCGCATCAAGCAGAAGCTGCATATCGAGAGCGCTACAGAGTTGCTGCGCGAAGCGGTGCGCTGGCACGACCAGCAGAACGCGAACTGAGACTCTGTCGCGAGAACACGCGGTGATTGCATTCGGCGCGCGTGAACAGCGGCGACATTGTTGCGCGTAGGGCGAAACCCTACAGCAGAAATAGACCATCCTCCGATTGCCCGGCGGCGCGCGCGCTCCGACTGTATCGGTGTTCGGTTGATCGGGGGCGATCCACCGCACACACCGGGGGCTTCCTGACGCATGCGAACATGCGCGTGGCACTCCCGCGGTTCCGGGGGGAGCGCACACGATGACGGACACGCTTTTTTATCCGCAGCAGAAAATTCGCAAGGCCGGGGACTGAGAATGTCCAGGGTGTTTGTGTTGTGTTGCGTCGCTGTCGCCTTCGCCTTGCCGGGGAGGACAGCATGAGTGCCAGCCAATATTCCGACCGTAATCGGCAGATGTTGCGCGAGCGCGAGAATGGCAGCAGCCTGGAGGAATTGGCCGGCAAATACGGCTTGCGGCGCGCCACCGTCAAAGCCTTGCTGGTCAGCGAACGGCACCGCCGCACTTTCGAGCGGCTGCGGCCCGCCTCGCGCAGGTCACGGTGAGACGGCCATGCTGCGACCGCCCATGACCGACGCCGAAATCTGGCACACCGCCTGGCTGATGGCCGCCTTGTTCGGCTGTGCCGCCGAAGCCCATCGCGCCGCCATGAACCATGCCCGCCTGGTGCAGGGCAGTCCGCAGGGCGAAGAGGCCTGGCGGCGCGTCGCCGGCGTGCTGAAGGAGATCAGGTCACAGAAACTGACGCGGGCGATGCACTAGCGGCATCCCGCACGGCACCGTGGCCGCTTATGGGTCCCCGCTTTCGCGGGACATCCGTCCGCCTAACGCGCGAAACGCGCATTGCGTGAATAGATGGCTGGGGCGGGAGGGATCGAACCTCCGCATGCCGGAATCAAAATCCGGTGCCTTACCGCTTGGCGACGCCCCAATCGCCTTGGTCTTACCGATAACGGCGCCGGGATTCAACGCGACACCTCCCCTGCCACTCCAGGGGTGAAAACGGTCGGATTCCAGGGAAATCCGGCCCGGTTGCGGGCCGCAGGGCGCATCGCTATAAGGGCCGCCCGCGCGGGACCTGCTTCCCGCGAAACTGGCATCGGAGAGTAGCTCAGCCTGGTAGAGCACTACGTTCGGGACGTAGGGGCCGGAGGTTCGAATCCTCTCTCTCCGACCATT
>Ga0164241_10006707_pt1 | contig 10444 bp, 6 predicted proteins | sample OricomyardsoilBY_FD_108780 | JGI IMG/M metagenome (GOLD analysis project Ga0164241, IMG submission 108780) | Backyard soil microbial communities from Emeryville, California, USA - Original compost - Back yard soil (BY) | ecosystem: Environmental > Terrestrial > Soil > Unclassified | place: USA... | reverse complement strand
CTTGGCGGCCGAGGCGCGCCTTGCGGCCGCAGCGCGCCCGCCAGTGCCGGTCGTGGCGCCACCCGCGCCGCTCGGGTGTCCCGACGATAGCGCGCTGCTCAACGGCGGGGCGCCGGAGGACAGTCGCGCGTTTTGCCTTGACCAGCACGAAGTCACGGCAGGACAGTACGCAGCGTGTGTGGCCGCCGGCACTTGCTCCCCCGCGCGGCCCGAAACGGCCTTGCCCGAAGGTGCGCTCACGGGGGCGGTCCGGCGGCGAGCGCAGAGCGCGTTTGCCTCGCAGTGCAACCGCGTCGAGAGCGACCGCGTCGAGGGCAAGCATGCCGAGGGCAAGCATGTCGCCGCTAGCCGCGCGGACGTTCCTGCCGAGAGTCGGGAGCAACACCCGATGAACTGCGTCACCTACGACGAAGCCGCAGCGTATTGCGCCTGGCGCGGCGGGCGGCTGCCGAGCGAGGCCGAATGGGAGCTGGCGGCGGTGGGCAGTCCGCGGCGTGCTTTCCCCTGGGGCAGCGCGAGGCCCGGGCCTGCGCTCGTCAACGCTTGCGGCGTGGAATGCAAGAACTGGTACACGACCCACGGTCTACAGCCCGTGTTCGAAGGCCTGATGTCCGAGGGTCTGATGTACGAGGGCAACGACGGCTACGCGGGCACGGCGCCCGTCGGCTCGTTCCCGGACGGTGCCACGCCCGAGGGCGTGTTCGATCTGCTGGGCAACGTGGCGGAATGGACCTCGGGGCGCGTGGATGTCTACGACGGCGAGCAGGCAGGGGAGGAGGGCGCCGTGGCCTCGCACGTGGTGCGCGGCGGCGCATTCTCGAGCGGGCAAGAAGCGCTCGGCGCCCCGGTGTTGCAGCAATATCTGAGCGGTGAGACGCGCGAGCGTAGCGTGGGCTTTCGCTGCGTGTTTGGCGCGAGCAGTGGCGCTGCTATCCGTTGACCAACTGTCCGCGCTCGGCGAGCAGCTGAGCGAGGACGAGCGGCGCCTGCGCAGCGAGGTGCGGCGCTTCGTACAGGAGCGGTTTGCGCCGCGGGCGGCGGGGCTGTTCGAGCGCGAGGAGTTTCCGCGCGATCTCGTGCCGGAGCTCGCAGCCCTCGGCCTGCTCGGTGCGAGCCTTGCCGGCTACGGCTGCGCCGGCCTCAGTAGCGTGCAATATGGCCTCGTGCTGCAGGAGCTGGAATACGGCGATAGCGGCCTGCGCAGCTTCGTCAGTGTACAGGGCTCGCTCGCCATGTACGGCATCTACGCCTTCGGCAGCGAAGCTCAGAAGGCGCACTTTCTGCCGCGCATGGCCCGGGGCGAGCTGATCGGCTGCTTCGGTCTGACCGAGCCCGACGCCGGCTCGGATCCGGCGAGCCTGCGTACCCGCGCCCGCCGCGATGGTTCGGACTACGTGCTCAGCGGCACCAAGATGTGGATCACGAATGCACCGATCGCAGATCTGGCGCTGGTCTGGGCCAAGGTGGACGACGGTGGCGCCGAATCGATCCAGGGCTTCTTGGTGGAGCGCGGCATGCCCGGCTTCGAGACCCCGCGCATCGCGGGCAAGCTCAGCCTGCGCGCGAGCGAGACCGGCCAGCTCGTGCTCGACGGTTGCCGCGTGCCGGAGAGCCACAGGTTGCCGCTCAGCGCGGGGCTGCGCTCGCCGCTGGCGTGCCTGAACGAGGCGCGTCTCGGCATCTCCTGGGGCGCCACGGGCGCCGCCAAAGCCTGCCTCGAGAGCTGCGTCGCCTACGTGCGCGAACGCCAGGTGTTCGGCGTGCCGCTGGCGCGCAAGCAGCTCGTGCAGAGTGAACTTGCCGACATGGCCAGCGCGATCGTCCAGGCGGATCTCCTCGCCTTGCATTTTTCTCGGCTGAAGGACCGCCAACAAGGCCGGCTCTTGGCGGAGCAGGTCTCGCTCTGCAAGCGCAACAACGTGGCGATGGCGCTCGATGTCGCTCGCCGCTGTCGCGGCCTGCTCGGTGCCAACGGCATTCTGCTCGAATATCCGGTGCTGCGGCACCAGCTCAATCTAGAGAGCGTCTACACCTACGAGGGCACGCACGAGATCCACACGCTCGTGTTGGGCAAGGCGCTCACGGGGGAAAGCGCGTTCTGAGCCTCAGCTCTTGCCCGCCAAGAGCACGATCTCGATGCGGCGGTTCCTCGCGGGATTCGGGCTCGCCGCCTCGCTGGTCGCAGTCATCGCGGGCCGGTAGCTCGAAAACCCTGCGGCCACGAGTTGCTGTCCAGACAAGCCCCCGCGCTCCTCCAGAAAGCGTGCCACGTTGGCGGCACGCCGCGCAGATAGCTCCCAGCTCGTCTTGACGCGAGCACCGCCGCTCGCCTCCTTGCTGGCGCCCCGGGCGCTTTTTGCGGCGACAGGCTCGGTGTGAGCGCCGATCTGAAAGACCTGGTCCGCCGGTTGATGCTTGAGGACCTCGGCGAGCGCGCTCAAAAATGGCCGGCCCTTCCAGGTGATCTCGGTCCGATCGCCGTGGAACAGGAGCGTATCCTGAAGGTTGATCACCAGCTGCCCGTCCCGCTCCTCCAGCCAGACGCTACCGTCCTGGAACTGGTCGACGAAGGTCTGAGTCAGCTCGGAGCGAGCCGCTTCCCGCTGCTGCTTTTGTTTCTGCAGCTGCTTCTGGTGCGCCGCACTGTCGCCCTCGAGCTGCGCTTGCGCGCGCGCCTCCATCTGACCGCGGGCCTGCTCTTGTGACGCGCGCTCCGTAGTGGCGCTCAGCGCCGCGCTCTCGAGCTTTGCCACCCGCTGCATCAACTGGGCGTTCTCACTGCGGGCGGGAAGCACCCCCTTGATCAGCACGAACGCAGCGCACGCCGCTCCGAAGATGCTCAGGGCCCACGGCAGCCAATCCGCACCCCTCGCTTCGCTGCCGATGGGGGCTTGCGCCGCAGCTTCTGCAGTCTCGCGCTCCCTGGGTGAAGGCTCTCCAGGCGGAGGAGCCGGGGAGGGCAGACGCCGGACCGTGACGCGGTTGGCTGAAGCTCTGCCGTTGGGTTGGACGGGGGATGGCATGGCAATCTCTCTCCGCGTGACGGCGCAGAACTCCGAACCTTACACGGCCCGCAGCCCTCCGGGCAAGCGGGCGCGGTGGGCTGCTCTAGTTGCCTTTGAGGAGCGCCTTGGCGATCACGAGGCGCTGGATTTGGCTCGTGCCCTCGTAAATCTGCAGCACCTTGGCGTCGCGCATCAGCTTTTCTACCGGGTAATCCTTGACGTAGCCATTGCCGCCGAAGACCTGCACCGCATCCACCGAGGTCTGCATCGCGGCATCTGCCCCGAAGGCCTTGGCATAGGCCGAGGCGATCGGCATGCGCACGCCGTGATCGAGGTTCCAGGCGGCTTTCTGATATAAAAGCCGCGTCGCTTCGGTACGGATGGCCATGTCCGCCAGCATCGCGCCGACCAGTTGGTGCTCTCCGATGGCCACCCCGAAGGCCTTGCGCTCTCGGGCGTACGCGACCGACTCGTCCAGGCAGCGCTGCATCAGGCCGGCGGCCATGGCTCCAATGTCGGGTCGAGTCTGATTGAAGGTCTCCATGGCCAGCTTGAAGCCCTCGCCCTCGGGCGCGAGCAGGTTGGCGGCGCTGACCTTCACCTCTTCGAAATGGACGGCGGCGGTGTCGCTGGCGCGCTGTCCCATCTTGTCTTCGTGTTTGCCCACGGCCAGGCCGGGCGTCTCCCGATCGACGATGAACGCGGCGATGCCCTTGTGCTTCTTGGCGACGTCCGCCGTGGCGAAGACGACGTAGAAGCTCGCCAGGCTAGCGTTGGTGATCCAGCATTTTTCGCCGTTCAGCACGTAGTCCGAGCCGACCTTCTTGAAGCTGGTCTTGAGCGCCGCGACGTCGCTGCCACCGCTCGGCTCGGTCGTGCAATAGGCGGCGAAGCGTGGCTCGGCGGTCAACATGCCGAGGTATTTCTTCTTCTGCGCGTCGCTGCCCGCCAAGAGGACGGGGGTGCCCGCCAGCGTGTTGGCCAGCATGCTGGTCTGAATGCCGGTACAGCCGTACGCCAGTTGCTCCGTGATGAGCGCGTTGTCCAGCTCCCCGAGCCCGGCGCCGCCGTACTCCGTGGGCACGGTGGTGTTGATCAAGCCGAGCTTCCACGCCTCCTCGAAGACGTCGCGGGGGAACTTGGCGTCTCGATCGGCCGCGGCCGCGGCGGGGATGATGCGTTCCTTGCTGAAGCGCCGTGCGGTCTCAGTGAGCGCGGTCTGTTCTTCCGACAGGCTGAAGTCGAGCATGGGCGAGCTCCTTTTTTTCGGTTCTCTCGGTGTGCTGATGCTCAGTGTAGTGGGCATTGAGCCGCGCGCGAGCGATTTGGCAGGCGACCGGACTCTGATCGAGGCCCACACAATACAGGCCGAGGCGTGCCGCCACGGCGAGCGTGGTACCGGAGCCACACATCGGGTCGAGCACGGCGCTGTCTGGAAGTGTGGCTGCGCGCACGATGCGCTCCAGCAGGGCCTCGGGCTTTTGCGTGGGGTAGCCCGTGGTCTCGCGCGTGAGCGGCGTGTTGGCGTTCATGGCGGGGCAGTCTGCCCACACGCTGCCCAGGCGCCGGCCCTCGTCGGCATAGTAGCGGTAGGTCTTGCCGCTGATGGTGCGCTCCCGGTAGCGACGTCCCTCGGCGTCGAGCTCCTTGAAGTGCATGCGCAAGCTCGTCTGCGCGTACGGTTCGCGCAAGCTGCTGTCGCCCCCGTTCCAGATCAGCTCCGCGCCGCGCGAGTAGATCAAGATCGTCTGATGCGTGACGCTCGGGCCGCTCTTGCGCCGGCCGCCATTGCCGGGGATCCAGATGATCTCCCCCTGGAAGGCGCTGCGGCCAAATACACGGTCCGCGGCGCACTTTGCCTCATGCACGGTGTGATGGCTCAGGTGCAGCCACAAGCTGCCGCGCTCGCTCAAGCACTCGCGCATCGCCGCCAGCCGCGGTTCGAGCATGGCGAGAAAATTGTCCACGTCGCCAAAGTGGTCGTCGTACGCGAGCGTGCCCCGCGCGCGCTCCACGCCCTGCGACAGTCGCGCCCGGCGCTTGCCCCCGGCGTTGAAGGGCGGGTCGACATAGATCAGGTCGAAGCGCTCGCCTCGTGTCGCGAGCTCTCCGAGGCTGTGCAGACAGTCGCCCTCCTCCACGCGTGACGCGCCGCGAGGCGGCATCAGAGCGGCTCCAGCCCTAACACGTCCACGTCTGCGAGAGCGTCGCTGTCTGCGAGAGCGTCGTTGTCTGCGAGCCCTTCGCTGGCCGCCAGCAAGGGTGACGAGGGCAGCCACTTCCAGTACACGCCGCCTCCTTCGCAGCCCATCACGCCGGCCTCGGGCGAACACGCCACGCGCAGATGCAGATGGTCATCGTGTGGCAGACTGTCGGCGGGTTCCAACATCACGTTCTGGGCGCGCCAGATCAGCTCCGGATCGTCGTCGATCGCCAGAGCGTGCTGGATCACCAGGGCTTCGACGGCGCTACTGGCAAACAGCCACTGGACCTCGATCTGCGTCGAGCTCAGCAGGTTTTTGATCAAGCGCCACTGCCGCGCCACGTCCAGGCGCACATATTCCGCCCCCAGAGCGCCGTTCGAGCGCCGCTTCGATGCCCGGCCGAGACCGTCGCTGCCGAGGTGTACGAACTGTGGATTGTCGAGCGAGACGCCTTCGGGCGTCGTCACGTACCAGAGCAGATCCACATCCCGCCCGTTGCGATGCGAATAGTGGCGCGAGATCTTGCCGCCCTCGCGCGCGGAGAGATCCCCGACGGAAAGTGGAGCGCCGCCAGGCAAGCTCTGGTCGACCTCGAGCGCCGCCTCTTCGATGGCGCGCACCAGGCCGGGTTGTGCCCAGTAGTAGCCGCCCGTCTTGCGATAGCGAACGAAGCCGGGGCCGCTCTCCGGCAGCTCGATGGCGCCGGTCTGCACGCCGTGATGTGGCCAGCCCACGGAGCCGGCGAGTCCGGGTGCCAGGGGGGTGGGCGTACCGAAGCAGCCGAGCAGGCTCGGGGCGGTCAGCCCCAGACTGCAAACGAACACCCGCCGGCGGCTGCGAGAGGGCGGGGCCGGAGGGCTCACGCCGGCACCTCACGGTCCAGGTACTTGGCGATGCATTCCTCGAGACAGCGCGGTGTATTGCCGGGCTTGGCACTTTTTTGGACGCCCTCCGCCTCGCTCGGCGTCTGCTCGCTGTCCGCAGAGCAGTCGGTGGCGCTCTCCGGGGAGCGATCTGGGCTCACCGGGATGGCAGCGTTCGGCAGCTGCATCAGCCCCGCGTGTTGGCTCACGTAGCCGAGGTCTGCAAACGCGGCGAAAGCGTTCTGCAGCAGCGGCTTGCTGATGGCCTCGGCGCGTTCCACCTCGCCCGACAGGTACATCAGCCGCCCCGTCGACAAGGTCTGCTTGAGCAGATCCTTGGCATCGAGCGGCCCCTTCTCGAGCGCAGCCAGCCCGCGCGCGGCGACGCGATAGGACTCGACGAAATTCCGCAGCAGCCCCGCATACGTCATCAGCCACTGATGACCGGTCCAACCGCCGCGCCCGACGCCGGGCGCCAGGTGCTGGCCACCGCGCGACAGATCTCCGTCTTGGACCATGGCGGTCACGGTCTCTTCGAAGATGGTGTCGAAGCTCGCGTCCGCCCGAAAGCGAAACTCGTATTTGAACAAGCGCGACAGCTCTTGCACGCGCGCTCTGGCCTCTTCCTCGGTGTGACCGAGCGGATCGCGCTCCCTGCGCGTGCGCTCGGCATCGGGCGGCAGCAAGAGCGCGAGCGCCACCAGGGCGCGCTCCACGAAAAAATGGATGATGATGTTCTTCGAGCCGTCCAGCTTCAGCCGCTTGTCGCCGGGCACGGTGTAGATCGCACCCCGCCCCGCGCGCGGCTTGTGGCGTTTGGTGGACCCGGCCTCTGCGGGATAGGCCACCTCGAGCAGCTCTGCGTCCGCGAACATCTGCGCGGCCTCTCGGATCGCGTCCGAGCGCAGTTCGCCGGCGGTGGTGACGAGCACCGGCGCCGTGCGCGCGCCGAGCCCACGCAGCGTGGCGAGCAGCCGTTCACAGCGCACCAGGAGCTTCTCGTGAGGTTGGCCGCGGCGGTGATAGCTGAGCAGCGCGAGCGCCGTGAGCGCGCCGGGCGTCACTGCGGTCACGCGGTTGATCTCGTCCATCACGCGGTTGCCGAGCCGCGTGACCACGGCCCGCTGTTTCGCGGGCGAGAGCGAGCCCTGGGGCAGACCGAGATCGGCGCGGATGTGCTCCAGGGTCAAGATCTGCCCAAACTGCAGGTTCATGCGCCCATAGCGCGACCTCAGGATGCTCGCGGAGCCGAGCAGGCCCGCGGCGTCCTCCTTGGGTTTCTCGCCGCCGCCGAGCTCCAGATCGTAGGAATCGACCACGCGCTCGTAGCCGATGCTCACCGGTACGAAGCAGACCGGGCGCTGCGGCACGGCCAGCGCCGCGCTCACGATCATCTTGAGCAAGCCAAACTTGGGCGCCAAGAGCTTGCCCGTCCGGCTGCGTCCGCCCTCCAGGAACATCTCGACCGGGTAGCCCTCGCGGATCAGCCGCCGGATGTAGGCGTCCACCACGATCGGATACAGGGCGTCGCCGGCAAAGGAGCGGCGAATGAAGAACGCGCCGGCGCGCCGGAAGATCGGCCCCATCGGAAAGAACGTCAGATTGTCGCCGGAGGCGATCAGCGGCAGCGGCAGGTTCTCGTCGTTGAAGGCGTAGGACAGGACCAGGTAGTCCATGTGACTCTTGTGGCTGGGCAGCAAGATCAGGGACTTTTCCTTGGCCTCCTTGCGGATGCGCGCGATGCCTTCGCGATCGATGTCGATGCCCGCGTAGATGCGTCGGAACAGCCGTTCCAGCGCGACGGCGAGCACCCCGCGCGTCGTGCTCTCGGGCGTCGCCTGCATCGCCTTCAGCATCGACAGCGCCTGCTCCATCAGCTCCGCCTCGGTCTTGCCGTTGCGGGTCAGCTTCTGCACCTCGCTGCGGAAGCGAGGGCTGCGCAAGATCTCTTGCCGCACCCGTTCCGGCGAGCGAATCGCGGGGCCGGTCACCGAGCGCCGCTCGCGCTCCAGGCGTCGCAACATCGTGTAGGTGAGGCGGCTGATCAGCGCCGCGTCGCTCGCTCCCTCATACGTGCGCAAAAACTCGGCGAGATTGACCGGCTCGCCCAGCTTCAGCTCGACATGCCGGTAGTTGTACAAAAACTGCCCGATGGTGCGCACCGGGCTGGCCCACTCGCGAGGCCCGAGCACCATGTCCAGCATGCGCGTGCCGCGCGTATCCGGCAGCCGTGTCCACAGAAAGAGCTGGGGCACGAGCAGGATCGGCTTGTCTGGTCGCAGCCGCTGGAGGGCGATCAGCGCCTGGACCAGCTCGTCCCCCTTCAGCCCACGCCCGCCGCTCGCGCCCGCCGCCACGTCCAGCACGCTCGGTGGTCGCTTCAGAAACAGCACCGCGGAGCCGCCGAGCGAAAGCGCCTCCGTCAGCTCATCGGCGGGGGTGCGCGGCCGCGGTATGATTGCATTCAGCCAGCCCTTGCCCATGGGGTTGAGCACCCACAGGCCCAGATCGTTGGCAAAGCGAATCCGCGGCAGGTCAAATTGCTTGGTCAGGTGATCGAGCGCAAAAAAGTCGACGAAGTTGAGGTTGCGCAGGATGTAGACGACGGTGCCCTGGGCGGCGAGCTCTCCGACCTGCGTCACCCACTCCTTGTCGACCTGAATCTTCTCGAAAAAGCGCTGATACAACGCCCCCAAGATAGGATTCGGTCGGTAGGGCGGGGGCAGGGAGGCAGGCATGCGTGGACCAGCGCACAGTGGCCGGAGGCCGGAGCACCCTAGGACATTTGAGACTCAAAGAGTAGCGGACGGATCCCCGCCCCCCGGGCGTCCCGATGATTGTGGTTCGCTGCGTCACAGGATACGCTCGGACGATTGCGCGCGCCGTGGCAGGGTGGCTCCAACTTCAATGCGCGTGGGCCGCGAGCGCGGCACCGTATTGCCTTGGACCGTGTTGCTTTCGACCGTGTTGCCCGGGTTTGGGGAGATTTGGGTGAGGTCGGCGCGCTCTGGGTCGGGCTCGTGTGCGGGCTGTGGCCGGGCTGCCGCTGCGCGTCGGAGACAGCGCCGGCGGCGCTCGCTCAGCCCGCCGTAGTGAGCTCCCATTGCGAGCGCGGCGGCGCGCAGCTCACCCTCTCCCCGAGCGTCGTGCCGGGTCGGCCTGGCTCGCCGGCGCCCAGCTCCGATGCTGCTCCCGACTCCGATCCTGGCATTGACCTACCGTTCTCGATCGAACCCGGCATGGCGCTGGGGCTCGGCGGACATTTCTTTGCCACCGCGCTGCGCCACGACCCTCAGGGCAGCACGGCCTTGCTCGCGCGCCTCCCGCTCGCCGCCGTAGGGTCCGCCTCCTCGTCGGAAGCGTTCGAGCTCGGGCGGATCGAGGGGGATGTGCCGCCGCCGCGGCTCGCCGCCGACGGCAATGATCTATGGGTGGCGCTGGAGTCGCCGGTGTCCGGCGGCTATCAGATCCGCATCGCCCGCTGGTCGGGCAGCGAACTCGCTGCCCCGCTCGCTCTACCGCCGGTGTGGCGCGACGGCCCTCACGCCTCTCGGGACGAGTCGAACGCGTTCGACTTTGCGGCGTCCGCGGGCCGAGCGCTCGTGGTCTGGGATGACTGGCCCGCGGGCGAGAGCCACGGGCGCGTGTTCGTGTTCGTGCTCGATCCCGCGCCCGCAGCCGCAGCCGCGCCCGTGCCCGCAGCCGTTCCTCTACCCTCGCCGCGGGCCGCCTCCGCGCCGGCCCTGGACGCAGAAGAGCCGCGCGTGGTGGCCCGCCCCGGTGGCTACTGGATGGCATGGCTCGTCAATGCCGCGCCCGCGAGTGCTGCCACCCCCGGCTCCTCCCGCGTCTACGATCCGGGGGAAGGGGAGGCGGAGACCCCGCCCGCAACCAACAAGCCGAGCTACGGCGTACGCTACATCGAGGTCGTCGCGCTCGATCAGGAGGGCCGTCCCGCGGGCTCGGTGCGCCGGGTCGGCCCCGAGCAGGCGCGCGTGATCGGCTACGATCTGTCGACCACGGCCGCCGGCAACGCTTCGCTGGTGTGGCGTCAAGACGCGCCCTCGCCCGGCGCTGCGGGCGGCCGCGTGCTGATGGCCGAGGTGCGGAGCGACGGCGCGCAGGAGGTACTGCCGGTCCGCGAGGAGGACGTCGGCTCGGGCGAGCCGACCTGGTTGGGCACAGGTTCCGCGACGGCGCCCTGGCTCACGTTTCCCGATCAGCGGGATCGCATGCTGCTCTTCCCGGTGGAGTACCCGCGGCCCATCGCGCCGCCACTCGCTCTCGATGCTGAACTGGGCGCCGCCTCGGCCCTCGCCGCCGCTGGCGGGCAGCTGCTCTTTGCGCGCCCGCGCGGTCGCGCGCTCGAGCT
>Ga0164241_10006706_pt1 | contig 10445 bp, 9 predicted proteins | sample OricomyardsoilBY_FD_108780 | JGI IMG/M metagenome (GOLD analysis project Ga0164241, IMG submission 108780) | Backyard soil microbial communities from Emeryville, California, USA - Original compost - Back yard soil (BY) | ecosystem: Environmental > Terrestrial > Soil > Unclassified | place: USA... | reverse complement strand
TGCTCTTCGTGCAGAGCGCGAATGAACGTGCCAACTTCGCTGCCGAGCACGCGTTCGAGCGGGACGATGTCGGGCCCCACGACGGTGACTTCGAGCCCGCGCGTTCGGAGTGACGCCGCCGCCTCGAGCGCGATGAAGCTCGCCCCCAGCACGACGGCGGTCTTCGCGTGCGGAAGCCGGGCGATGATCGAACGCGCGTCGCCGAGCGTGCGCAGGTAATGGACGTGCGGGAGGTGCGCGCCCAAAATGGTGAGGTGCACGGGCTCCGCCCCCGTCGCGAGCAGCAGTCGGTCGTAGGCGTACTCGTGGCCGTCTTCCGTGCTCACGCGCCGGGCCTGCGGATCGAGCGCCGTCACGTGCTTGCCGAGCAAGAGCTCGATGTCGCGCTCCCGGAAAAACTCCGGCGGGCGCAGCGGGATCCACTCTTCGGGGGCGTTGCCCGCGAGGTAGTCTTTGGAAAGATTGGGCCGATCGACGGGCCCCGCCGCGTCGCCGCTGATGAGTGTGAGCTTGCCGGTGTAGCCCTCGTTGCGCAGCGTTTCGGCGGCGGCATGGCCCGCGGGGCCGGCGCCGACGATGACGATCGACTGCACGCCCGCGGCCGCCGAGCTCACGCGCGGCTCGGCTGGCTTGCGTCCGAGCACGACGAGCTTCTCCCCGCGCGTCTCCACCGCGAAACAGCCGAGTGACTTCAGGGCGGGAGCTTTGAGGGCCTCGCCGGTGCGCAGGCTGAAGCAGGCATGGTGCCAAGGGCAGCGCACCGTGTCGCCGACGAGCATGCCCTCGGCGAGCGGCCCGCCGTAGTGCGTGCAGGTGGCCTCCACGGCGAACACCTCGCCTCCCTGGCGCGCGAGGAGCACCGCCTCGCCGTCGGCGTGTCCGAGGAGCAAGCCTCCCTCGGGCAGTTCGTGCGCGTCGACTCCGGCACGCAAATCCGGTCCCTTGAGCTCGGAAGCAGAGGCTGACATGCGACGGCGGTACTCTACGTGCTTCGCCGCCTGCCGGGGCAAGCGGCCTGAAATAGGCCCCCCGCCGGGGCATCGCGCCTCGGTCGGGGGTGGATGCCCGCGGAATGCGGCCGAGCGCACCCGACCGATGATACGACTCGGGCATGGGCGAAGCCCCGACCCCGCGTACGGAGCAGGAGCGGATCCGTCGCGTCGTGCTGATCGCGCTCGTGAGCGCCGTCACGGTGCTCTTCCTGTGGATGATCCGCGAGTACCTCTTGGCGCTGCTGCTCGCCGCGTTGACGGCCGGCATGCTGTACCCGATCTACCAGAGGATTTCGCGGGCCTTCGGGGGCCGCAAGAATCTGGCGGCGGGCACGGTCGTCAGTCTGCTCATCGTTCTCGTGTTGGGCCCGCTCATCGGGCTCGGCGCTCTCACGAGCGTGCAGGCCGTGGAGCTCGGGCGGGCCGCGCAGCCGCTCATTCAGCAGACGCTCGCGGGCGGCTCGCTGATTCATCGCCTCGTGGAGCGGTACCCGCGCCTGTCGGTTCTGCGACCTTACGAGGGTGCCATCACGGGCCGCCTCGAGGAGCTCGGCTCCGAGCTCGGCAAGGTGATGGTCGGCGTCTTCACCACGGCGGCGAGCGAGACGCTCTCGTTCCTGGTGCTGGCGTTCGTCCTCCTCTACGCCGTGTTCTTCTTCCTCGTGAGCGGCCGCGCCACGCTGCGCAAGATCCTCTACTACTCACCGCTGCCCCAGGACGACGAGGATCGCATCGTGGGTCGGTTCTTGTCCGTCGCGCGCGCCACGCTGAAGGGCACGCTCGTCGTGGGTGTCGTTCAGGGCGCGCTCGGCGGCCTGGGCTTTTGGGTCGCAGGCATCGAGGGCTCCGTATTTTGGGGGGTTTGTATGACGGTGACCTCCGTCGTCCCGAGCTTCGGCACGGCGATCGTGTGGGTGCCGGCAGTCGGCTACTTGTTCGCCATGAGCCGCCCGCTCGCGGCGGTGCTCCTCTTTCTCTGGTGCTCCATCGGCGTCGGGACCATCGATAACTTCATGCGGCCCTGGCTCGTCGGTAAGGACACGCAAATGCCGGATCTCTTGATCCTGCTCTCCACGCTGGGCGGCATCGTGCTCTTCGGAATTGCGGGCTTCATCATCGGTCCGCTGATCGCGAGCATGTTCGTCACGGTGTGGGAAATCTACGGCGAGGCCTTCCGCGACGTGTTGCCGGAACCGGCGCCGCTCTCTCGCCCCACGCTGCCGCCGCCCCCCAAAGAGCCGGCGGGCGCGTAACGCGCCTCTGCTCGGCACGGGCGTTGCGTTGCTCTTGCTGAGCTCGAGCAGACGGTCACCGTTTCGTTCCAGCGAGGCCGAATGATCCCAACGGGGCGATCCTGCCCCGAACAGGAGGTCCCATGCCGAATCCCATCCAGAACGCGGTCGCGAAGGTCACGGGCAAGGCGGCAGGCGTCGAAGCCCGCCTCAAGGGTCTGAAGGGCGTCTTCGCCAAGCTCGCCGAGCAGCACCACGAGGTCGGCGCACTGCTCTCCAACGCGGAGAGCGCCACCGACCACACGACACGGCGCGAGCTCTGGCAAAAGATCAGAAAAGAGCTCTTGTCGCACGAGCAGGGCGAGTTACTCGAGATATACCCCGTGCTCGAAGGGTACGACGCGACGCGCGAGATCGCCCGCCAACACGCCGATCAGGCAGGCGAGCTCGAGGGCCTCATCCGCCAGGTCGATGCCATCGGCGTGCAGTCCGACGCTTGGCGGCCGGCCCTCGAGCGCCTGATCGCGCGGGTTAAGGAGCACGTGCAAAAGGAGGAGGAAGACTTCTTCCTGCGCGCCCAGGCGGCCCTCGGCGACGAGGCCGCCCGGCAACTCGAGAAGCCGTTCTTGCGCGCGCAAGACTTGGTCAAGGAGCGGCTCGCCTAGCTTCAGGCGCGGCGCGCCGCAGGAAGTCGAATCGACGGATGGCGGCGCGCCGCAAGGAGCCGGGGGCCGAAAGTTTCGTTCCCGAGCGCCGGACCTTGCCGGCGCTCACGGAAGCGGCGGCCGGCTGCCGCGGCTGTTCGCTTTACGTGCACGCGACGCAAACCGTCTTCGGCGAAGGCAAGGCGAGCGCGCGCATCGTGTTCGTCGGTGAGCAGCCGGGCGACAAAGAAGACCGCGCCGGGCGGCCCTTCGTCGGGCCTGCGGGTCGCGTCCTCGACGACGCGCTCGCTGCCGCGGGCATTGCTCGGAGTGACGCCTACGTCACGAACGCCGTCAAACACTTCAAGTTCGAGCAACGCGGCAAAGCGCGCCTGCACAAGCGCCCTCGCCCCGACGAGGTCCGCGCCTGCAAGCCCTGGCTCTCGGCGGAGCTCGCGCTGATCGAGCCGCGCGTGCTGGTGTTGCTCGGCGCGACGGCCGCGCAAGCCGTGCTGGGAGCCGATTTTCGGGTTACCCGCGACCGCGGCCGGCCCGTGCCGAGCTCGCTCGCGCCCGTGGTGATCGCGACCGTGCACCCCGCCTCCATCTTACGGGCCGAGGACGATGCGGGGCGCAAGGCGGCGTTCGCGGCGTTCGTCGCGGATTTGCGCGTCGTGGCGCGCGCGCTCGAGAGCGACCAGTAGCGGGGTTCGTGGCATTCGAGTTGCAACGGCCGCGAGCATGGCTGGTGATTCTGCACCCCCTCCGCGCTTCCCCGGCGCCATTTGGTATCTGGTCAAGACCACCGCAAGCACCTGGATCGACGATAACGCGCCGCGCCTGGCCGCCGCCCTCGCGTACTACGCGCTCTTATCGCTCGCGCCGTTGATCGTGCTCGCCCTCGCCGTGGCTGGGTTTGCGTTCAGCGAGGAAGCGGCGCGCGGCGGCATCGCGCAGGAGCTCGGCGGCCTCGTGGGCGACGCCGGGGCCGTCGCGGTGGAAAACATCGTCAAAAACGCCAAGGCTCCGGCGGCGGGCGTCTTCAGCACCATTGCCGGGATCGTCGTGCTGCTGTTCGGCGCCTCGGGCGTGTTCGGCGAGCTTCAATCCGCCTTGAACGCCATCTGGGAGGTCGCGCCCAAGCCGGGACGCGGCATCGGCGGGCTCGTCCGCGACCGTCTGTTTTCGTTCGCCATGGTGATGGGCGTCGCGTTCCTGCTCTTGGTGTCGCTCATCGCGAGCGCACTCCTCGCGGCAGTCGGGCACTTCCTGAGCGATGCGCTGCCGGGCGGAGAGCTCGTCTGGCAGGTGGTCAATCTCGCGATTTCGCTCGGCATCATCGCGTCCCTCTTCACGCTCATGTTCAAGACGGTGCCGGACGCGAAAGTCGCCTGGCGGGACGCGTGGATCGGCGGCGCCGTCACCGCGCTCCTCTTCACGCTCGGCAAGTTCGGGATCGGGCTTTATCTCGGAAAATCCGCCGTCTCGTCCTCCTACGGTGCCGCGGGCTCGCTCGTCCTGCTCGTCGTTTGGGTCTATTACTCGGCAAGTATTCTGCTGTTCGGCGCCGAATTCACGCAAGTGTTCGCGACCGCGTACGGCTCGCGCATCGTCCCTGCGAAGAACGCGGTCGAGGCGCCGCGGGTGGAACCGACGGCGCCCAAACACGCGTGACGCGCAGCGCCCCTTCGAGTGCGCTTGGCGTCCGGGGCTAGGATCGCACTAGCGTTCCTCGTCTTCTTCGTCTTCGCCTGACGTTTCGTCGTCGTCGTCGTCCGCGTCGTCGTCGTCGTCGTCGTCCTCTACGTCGAGGCGATCCGCGAGCAGCCGCTTCGCTTGCTGCGCGCGCTCGTGCTCCTCGCTGCGACAGTCGTCGAAGCATTGCTGGAGCTCCCCGTCCCCGGCTCGGCGTGCGTCACTGGCGTACTTCTCGTACGCCTGCTCGCCCTGGAGGGCGTGATAAAGGACGCTCACGAGGCCGTACAGTCGATCTTCGGCCGCCTGCTGCCCGGTGACGGGTTCCGCGGTTTTGGGCGCCGCTCGAGGCGCCCCGACACGACGAGGCGGTGTGACGCGCGCGCCTGCTCGGACGCGCGCGTCTCGACCGTCGCCCGCCGCCGCAGGCTACTGACCGTCGATGGGCTGCACGGGCGGCACGTCGACGTACTCCGGCAGGCCTGGCTCGATCGGTGAGGGTGCCGGGGCGGGTCCGGGCCCTGGAGGCGGATCGGGATCCGGCCCCGGGTTCGGCGGCTGAGCCGGAGGGGTCGGATCGGGTGGCATCACGGCCTCTTGCACCGGGTTACGGGGCTCAAAAATGAACACAGCCAACATGAATGACCCTCACGCAAGGACCAGGCCAAATCATTTTCATTCGACCGCACCTTTGCGACCCGCTGGATCGTCGTGGAGGTGAGGCTCATGTCACTACTTCACGGTTCCAAGGTCATCGTCATTGGCGCGAGTGCCGGCATCGGGCGCGCCACCGTGCTCGCCCTGCTCGAACGCGGCGCGGAGGTCGTCGCCGTCGGACGCGACGCGTCCCGTCTCGACCAACTCGCGCGCGAGACACCGCGATCCGTCGAGACCCGAGCGCTCGACGCCACGAACGGCGCGGCCGTCGAGCAACTATTCGCAGACGTTCGCCCCCACCACGTCGTGCTGGCGGCGGGAACGCGCTCCCCGCTGGCGCTGCTCGATGAGCAGGACTGGGAAGGCTTCTCGGCCCCCTGGAACCAAGACGTGAAGATGGCCTTCGAGGTGGGCCGCGCGGCCCTGCGCCGGCCGCTCGGGGAGGGCAGCAAGGTCGTCATCGTCTCGAGCGGAGCGGGCCTCGTCGGGTCGCCGCTCTCTGGTGGCTACGCAGGCGCGAAGCGGACGCAAATGTTCATGGCGAGCTATTTCCAGCGGGCTTCGAACGAGAAGAAGGCCGGCGTGCGTTTCTTGGCCATCGTGCCGAAGCAGCTGCTTCCCGACACCGTCACGGGACAGCACGTGAGCCTCACGTACGCGAAGCTCGCCGGGATCAGCCAAGAAAAATTCCTGGAACGCTTCGAGGTGCCCCTGCACACCACGGGCGTCGCCGCTGCGATCGTGCGCGCGCTCGAGGGCGAGTTCCCCGAGACGGCGACCAGCATTGGTGTCACCGGCAAGGGCACCGAGCTATTGTGAGCTAGGCACGGTATGGACGCGAACGACTTGCAGCAGGAGCTCGCGCGCACGCGCGAGCGCTTCCTCGAGCTCGTGGCCGATCTACGTCCGGAGCTGCATCGCTACTGCTCTCGCCTCACGGGCTCGGTCATCGAGGGCGAGGACGTCGTGCAGGACACCCTCGCCAAAGCCTTCTACGCCCTCGGCAGCTCGCGCGAGCCGCCGCCGCTCCGTCCACTGCTGTTTCGGATTGCCCACAACACGGCCATGGATGCGCTGCGCCGCTACGAACATCGCCACGTCGAGCCCGTGGCGGAGCTGCCCGAGGGCGCGGCCGCCGGCGAGCGAGTCGATCCGGAGATCGTGAGCGCCGCGCTCGCGGAGTTTCTGCGCCTGCCCGTGGCGCAACGAAGCGCGGTGATCCTGAAAGACGTGCTCGGCTGCAGCGTCGAGGAGATTGCCGACGCGACGGGCGCCAGCGCCCAAGCGACGAAAGCTGCCCTTTTTCGCGGACGCACCGCGTTGCGTGCACGCAGCGCCGCGCCTCCGCCCGTCGAATGGGAGCGCGCCTCGCCCGCCGAGCGCGAGCTCTTGCATCGCTACGCGGAGCTCTTCAATCGCCGGGATTGGGAAGCGCTGCGGGCTTTGCTCGCCGACGATTGCCGGCTCGATCTCGTGTCGCGCGCCGAGCGCCGCGGCAAGGGGGTCGGGGAGTACTTCGCGCGTTACGCCGAGCTGCGCGACCTGCGCGTCGTGCCCGGCACGCTCGAGGGACGGCCCGTGCTCGGCATGTACGCGCCTCGCCACGCGCCCGAGCCGTCGAGCTTCGTCTTTTTGGCGTGGCGCGATGCAGAGCTGGTCCTGATCCGCGATTTTCGCTACGTCCCGTACATTGCCGAGGAGGTCGCCGCGGGTCGCGCGACTTTCGTTCCGGTGGCGGGGGAGGGCACGTGAGTCAACGCCTGCGTCGCGGCCCGTCTGCCGTCTGATTCAGGCGGGCGTCGCGGCGTTCAAGCGGCTCGCGATGGTCTCGATGACCGCGCGGCGGTCCTCGGCGAGGAGCTGGGTGTGGTCGAGGTGCGGGAAATGATCGAGCGTGACCGCGTCGCCGAGCTCGAGGTCGAACTCGGTCGCGAGCTGCCGGACGTGAGTGAACGCGTGTGGCGCGCCAGCGGTGTAAACGAAATGCACGTGAGCGTCCCGCTCGACCAGACTGCGGAGGATGGGGCCCGCCTCCGTTCTTTCCATGTAGCGATAGCTCACGGCGCGCGGCCGCCCACGCGTCCCGAGCGTCGCGGGCCGAGCTGCCGGCGTGTACAGGCCGAGCGCCCGCAAACTGCGGCGCCCCACCCGGTGCAGAGCGTGCTTGACCGCGTTCGTGCGGCTTCCGTACGCGAACGGGTCGAGCAGCACGACGCCCGTGACGCGCGCGTCGACCGCCGCGGACCGGAAGGAGTCCTCCGCGCCCGAGCACAGCCCGCCCAGGGTCAGGTCCGTCACGCGGTAGCGCTCGCACAGCCAATCCACGACGGAGCGGATTTCGAGCTCCGTTCGTGCTCGTAGCGGCGCCCCCGAGGCGCCGTGGCCGCTGTCGCCGATGCCGCCGAGGTCGAAGCGCAGCGTCACCGTGCGTTCCCGAGCGAGGCGGCGGGCGAGCTCGGCGTAGAGCCGATAAGGCCCGAATTTCGGCACGAGCCCCGCGCTCACGAGCACGAGTGCGCGGCGAGCAGGTCCGTCCGGCTCCGTGACGATCCCCGCGAGCCGTCCGCCGGCTCCGATGCGGCAGCAGCTTTCCCTCATGGCGTTTCGAGCACCATTTTCGCGAGCGCACGCGAGAGCCCCACGTCCGGAATGATGTCCTCGAGCTCGGCGACGTCGTGCCACCCGCAGTCGAGCTCGACACATTCCGCGCGGCAATCCCCCGGAGCGCCGAGTCCGCGCAAAAGTCCGAGCTCGTGCTCGAGCTGACGGGTCGCCAGCCAGCGCGTCGGCACGCGCCGCGCCGCGAGCAGAGGCGGCAGCGAGAGCCCCGAGAGCTCACTCACGATCGCCTCGGAGTAGTGGGTGCCGAGGAGCTCGTTCGCGGGCGGCCGTTCGGCGCCGAAATTCCAGAAGCGCAGGTCGGCGATGCTCTTCATGAACCGGCGCTGCATCGCGCGCAGCTCCGAAAAGTGCTCGCGGCCGTCGCAGACCGGATCCCAGAGCACGAGCTTGGCGAGCTCGAGTCGCTCGGCCGCGTCGCAGAGCAGCAGCGCTCCGAGCCGCACGCCGACGGCCGTCACGTGCGTCGTCCCGGTGCGCTGAACGAGCTCGTCGTAGGCGGCGACGATGTCGTCTTGCCAGCGGCCAGCCGGCGCCTCCGCGGCCTCACCCAGCGAGTCGCCACAGCCGAAGTAATCGAAGTAGAGAGTCGGCGTGCCCTCCCTCGCGAGAGCCTTCGCGAGCCGCGTGAGCACGAACCGGCTCCGCACCTGCTCCTGACCGAGCGGGCCGCACAAGAGCACGGCGTGGGTCGCCTCGGACGGTACCCCGTGAAGCACGCCGTAGAGGTCGTTGGCCGGCCCGAAATGGAAGAGCTCGACGCTTTCCTCCGGCGCGGCCGCGCGCTGCCGCAAATCGAGCGACACCGGCGTACGGCCCAAACGCCGGTCCAGGCTTTGTGCGAGGATCTCGAGCGGTTCCCGCAAGAGCTCGATACCGTCGAGTGGCGCGCCGAGCTCGGCTTCGGCCGCTCTGCAGAGCTCCACTGCCGACAGCGAGTGCCCGCCGAGCTCGAAGAAGTTGTCGTCGAGGCCGATCTCGGTCACCCCGAGCTGGCGGCGGAAAAGCTCGGCGAGCCCACGCTCGGTCGCCGTGCGCGGCGCGCGCAAGCTCGGATTGGAGAGCGCGCGGAGATCGGCCTCGCTCGGTTCGGGGAGCGCTCGCCGATCGAGCTTCAAGTTGTGATTCACCGGCAAGCGTTCGAGCTCGACGTACACGCTCGGCACCGCGTAATCGGGAAGGTGCGCGAGCAGGTGGCGGCGGACGGCCGCGAGGCGGCCCGCCCGCTCGGCGGGTCCGTCGCCGGCCGATTCCGGCACGACGTACGCCACCAGCATCTTCTCCCCGTCAGGGGCCGTCTTGGCCGTCGCGACGGCGTCGCGCACCCCCGGTGCTCGGCGAAGCTCGAGGTCGACCTCGGCGAGCTCGACGCGCATCCCCCGAATTTTGACCTGCGAATCGCTGCGACCCAGGATCTCGAGCGTGCCGTCCGGGTGCAAGCGCCCGCGATCCCCGGTGCGGTAGAAGCGCCGCCCCTCGAGCGTGCGAAATTGCTCGTCGGTGAGCTCCGGACGGTTCAGGTACCCGAGCGTGACGCCGGCGCCTGCGAAGTGGATCTCCCCGACGACACCCGCGGGTGCTGCTTTGCCGGACGCGTCGAGCACGCGTAGCGTCACGTTCTCGAACGGATGCCCGACGAACGTCGTCGTGACGCGGCGATCGCGCGGCACGGCGTAGGTGCACCCCATGCAGCTGATCTCGCTGCAGCCGTAGATCACGAATACTTCGGCGTTACGAAAGATCTCTTTCAACCCTTCGACGACCTCCGGCGGGACCATGTCGCCGCCGGAGGAGACGTGCCGCACGCGGGCAAAAGCGTCCGTCCTCGTCGCTGGGCGCGCCAGCTGCCGAATCAGACCTTTCCAGAGGCTCGGTCCGGCGTGAATCAGCGTGAGCCGCTCGAGCGTCTGTGCCATGCGCGCGGGGTCGAGGACGTGCTCGCGCTCGAGCACGAGGAGCGACCCTCCCGCGACGAGCGGCGTCAAGAGCTCGAACAAGCTGATGCTGAACGAGAAGCGCGCGACCGCGGGGATGACGTCCTCGGGTCCGATGCCGTAGCGCCGGACGGCGGATGTCACGTAGTGGATCAGGTTCGCGTGGCTCGCCATCACGCCTTTGGGCGTGCCCGTGGTCCCCGACGTGTAAAACACGCTCGCCAGCTGGTCCGGCTCGACCTCGACCGCTGGGTTCTCCCAACGCTCGCCCGCGCTCGGCCCGAGCTCCTCGAGCGCGAGCCACGGCGTGTCTTGGAGCTCGAGACGCGCCGGCAGGTGCCGCTGCGTGAGCACGACTTCGGGCCGGGTGTCGTCCAGGATCGCGCGGAGGCGGGGTGGCGGGTAGTTCGGGTCCAGGGGCACGTAGGCGGCGCCGGCCTTCCAGATGCCGAGGAGCGCGATCACCACGTCGAACGAGGGCTCGACGCAGACAACGACCCGGCACCCGCCGCCGATGCCGCGCCGGAGGAGCTCGTGCGCCACGCGGTTGGCGCGGCGGTTGAGCTCTCCGTGCGTCAGCGTTCGTCCTTGGAACTCGATCGCCACGGCCGTCGGCGCCTCGACGACGCGGCGTTCGACGAGCTCGTGGATGAACGCAACCGGGAGAGTCGG
>Ga0164241_10006705_pt1 | contig 10445 bp, 6 predicted proteins | sample OricomyardsoilBY_FD_108780 | JGI IMG/M metagenome (GOLD analysis project Ga0164241, IMG submission 108780) | Backyard soil microbial communities from Emeryville, California, USA - Original compost - Back yard soil (BY) | ecosystem: Environmental > Terrestrial > Soil > Unclassified | place: USA... | reverse complement strand
GCGAACCCCGCTGCCCAGGCAAACCTCCCTCGAATCGAAGGGCAACCATCGCCTCCGTCCCCGCAAGTCCGCGAGTCCGCAAGCGGCCGCGAACCCCGCTGCCCAGGCAAACCTCCCTCGAATCGAAGGGCAACCATCGCTCCGTCCCGGCAAGTCCGCGAGTCCGCGAGCGGACGCGAACCTAGCAACCCGGGTAGATCTCCCTCGAATCGAAGGGCAAGCGGGGTTGGGGCCCCGCGCGCAGCGCTCGCGAAGCGAGCGAAGATAGGGGTGGGGCCCCGCGCAGCGCGGGGCGGGGGTCGCAGACCCCCGAGAAAAACGAGTGAACGGCGAACGCGCGCGCCCTCGCTGCGCAAACAGCGACCGCCTCGCCCCGTCAGGGGCGGGCGCGGTTTGCGCAAGAGGCGCACGCGGAGCCGTTCACGGCAACGAGCCGTTCAACGGATCGAACGCGGAAGAACTCCGGGCGACGCCAGACTTCTTGCTCTTGGCAGCCCGAGTCGGCGGCTTGCGCGCCTTCGTGGCCCGGCTGGTCTTGCTGGCCTTGGCCGGCTTGGCCGACGTCTTCTTGCCGCTGAAAGCCTTGGACATGTCACCGCTCACGTCTTTCGACGAGGCTGCGGTCTTGGACGAGCCCACCGAGCTGGGGGGTGTCGCCGCGGGTTCGCCGGCCTTCTCGGCACTGTCCTCGTCGTCGTCTCCGTGGGCCGCCGGCACGAGGCTTCCGATCGGAGCATCCTTGCCGTCGTCCACCTTTGCCGCCGCGAGCACCGTGGAACCCTTTTCCGGAGGCGATTCGTAGGGGCGAGGGCTGAGCGACGCGGCGGAGGCTTGCTTCTCGCCCGCTGCCGAAGCCCCGGACGAAAACAGATCGCTGTTGTTGACGGCGACGACGCCGATGGCGACGACGCCTGCGGCCGCCAGCAACCAACGCTCGGGACGCCAGCTCCGCCCGCGGTTCACCGGGGGCATGTCCTCGTCGACGTTGAGCGCGACGGGGCCTGTGCTCTGCGCGAGCCCGGGCGACGTCGGCGCATAGCTCGCCGTCACCGGTGCGAAGCTCGACGGTCCGATGGAGGGAGCGTGAGAATGAGAGTGTTGCGAAACCGCCGCAAACGCCGCGGGCGCTGCCGGTGCATCGAAGGGGTTGTGCCAGCTCTGCTCGTGAGCTCGCTGCTCGTGCACATCCTGCTCGTGACCGCGCTGCGAGGCAGCACTCTCCACCGCCGCCGGCGCGGAAAACGGGGACGCGCTGAACGCCGGCTCCGACGCCTCGCTCGAGCTCTCGTCGGAATCCAGGTCGGCAACCTCACCGAGAGGAGCCCACGCTTCCATACCCTCGGTCCACACTGCCGTTTGCGCACTGATCAGGCCCAGACGGAACGCTTCGTCGAGCTGATCGACGCTCATTTGTTTGATGTCGTCACTCGATACGGCTACGAACCACACGTCCTCGGACGCAGACCCAGAGTCGGCAGCGGCGGAGTCGTAATTGGCGAAGTCGTTTCCTTGACTCATGGCAGGGCTTCCAGGGTTGCAGATGACGAGGCCCCCAGAGAAGGGATCCCCAGAGAAGGGATCATAGTGGGCCACTGAATTGACTGGCTCGAGATATTGATTGGCTCGAGATTGACTGACTCAGGCTGGGTCGGACCCGCGAAGGGCGCTTTTCAGAAAAGCGCGTTCCAAAAACAGCGAGTCAGGGAGCACGATTCTGCGGGGCGAAAGCTGAGGCTAGCAGCCAACGGGTAAGTGCGCATCTCATGATGCGCACCTTCGACGCGCTTTTCTGCTGGCGCCAGTGTCGCTCGGACGTCTACCCGAACAGCGATTTCCGGCGCGATCCACGAGGCCGCGGTCCCTTTCAGCACGCGCACGCCACATCTCGGGGCGGGTCTAGCCCCAAGGGCGGCATAATGCCGTAAGCCTGTAAGTGAACGGCCCATTTTCGCCGACTCACCAGGTCATGAAAGACACCTACGTAAGCGACTGCTGCCTCCGCCTCGCGCGTGTCCCGGAACACGTCGCGTGCCTGCGTGAACCGCTGGATCGCACCACACCTGCGGAGCACTCCAGCCCCGCGCCGTGCGTTCGAAACGAAGCGTCGACGCAGCACCTGGGTTGGCTGAGCTGCGCCGCCTACGCCACTCGGCACGACGGAGAGCTGCGATGAACTCGTCCGCACGCGCAAAAGCACAACGCTCGGCCAGATTCTGGCGCTTCGCTTCTGGCTTCCTGTTCTTCGGAACGTTGACGGTAGTGGCAGGCTACTACGTGCCGCTGCGTCGCGAGGCGCTCCGACTGCACACGGAACAGACGGCACTACGGCGCCAGCTCGAGGAGACCACCCGCGCGCTGGCGGCCGTGCCGGCAGCGAGCCCGTCGGCACCCGTGGCCTCCGCTCCTGCACCCGCGACCGCGCCCCCGGACGGCGCCACGCCCGCGATCCCCAACGACATCGTGCAGCGCAGGGAGCGCCTAGAGACCGGCTTGCGCTCTCAATTTGCCGAGCTCATCCAGCAACGACAGCTCAATGTTTCGAGCGCTGGCGATCGGGTGTCGGTGGCGGTCGCCTCGCCGCTTCTGTTTCCGGGCGGCGCTCCCCAGGTGAGTACCGGCGGGCGCACGCTCCTGTGCCAGCTGGCCAAGAGCATCATGGCCGACTTCAGCGGGCAGCTTCGGATCACCGGCTACTACGGCAAACCGCGCATCACGGAGCCGCGACTGGCGCGGCGCTACGCAACCCCCTGGCAGCTGTCCGCGGCGAGAGCTGCCCAGGCCGTCGACGTCCTCGAGCGAGATTGCCGTGCGCCCACGGAGCGATTTCTGGTGGTCGGCTACGGCCCGCGCTCGGCGGGTCCACTCGGCGAGAACGTCGCCCTGGAGTTCATCTTCGCCAGCAGCGACTAGAGCCCTTCGCTGCGCCAGCCGAGGTGACCGTAACGATGGTAATCGACGCTGATCGCTTGCTCGCGATGGTTGAAGAGCAGCTCGTAGCGCCCGTTCGCGAGCACCGGTCGCAGCGAGACGTAACAGCCCAGCTGCGCTGCGGCCCGCAACAGGACCTCGGGCGGCGGCTCCGACGCTCGGCCGAGCCAACGGACGCGCTCCACACCGTCCAGCCGCTCCGCAAGCTGCTGCGCGGGCATCACCGCGGTCTGAAAGCCACACGCTAGTCCGAGCGCCGCGACGTCGCGCTCGAAGTCGGCAGCGAGCGGACTGGTGTCGGGGACATCGCTGCACAGCCCGAGACGGAGCGAGTTGCCCGCCAGCAACGCGGCACCGAGCACGCTGACCAGATCGAGCCAGCGGCTGTCCTGGGTCGCGAGCACCAGCAGCGAGCGGCACGGCAAATAGCGCAGCAGGTTGTCCTGGCCCACGATCTCCGCGGCCGGATGCTCGCGCCGGAAATATTCGCGCAACCACGTTGCATAGCTCTGCAGGTGCCCGGCAAAGCGCAGGAACTCCGCCGCCGAGAGCTTCCGTCTCGCGAAATCGGCAAGCCCGCGCAGCTCGGGCGAGCTGCCGGGCAAGGCCTCGGGCGACGCGCTCGGTGCGAGGTCGTCGGCATCGGCGAGCTCCACCAGTTGCAGCACGTAGTTTGGCCCTCCCGCTTTGGCGCCGGGACCGACGCTCGAGGCTTTGTGCCCGCCGAAGGGTTGCCGCCCGACGATCGCTCCGGTGATGCTGCGGTTCACGTACAGATTGCCGCAGGCCATCTGCGCCAGATAGCGCTTCTGCTGCCGTTCATCGAGACTGTGCAGGCCCCCCGTGAGCCCGTAGGGAGTGCCATTGCCGAGCTCGAGCGCATGCTCGAAATCCCGCGCGCGAAGCACGCCGAGCACGGGACCGAAGAGCTCGGTCTGATGGGTGAAGTTGCCCGCCGTCACACCCAGCTTGATGCCGGGGGACCAAAGCCTCGGGTTGCCCGCCTGTGGCCGCGGTTCGAGCAGCCAGGACTCGCCGGGCTCGAGCTGCGTCAAGCCGCGCAGCAGCGCCGCCTCGGGCGGGCGGATCAGCGGTGTCACGCTGGCCGCCGGATCCCACGCGGAAGCCACGACCAGGCTCGCCGCTGCGTCCCGCAGCTGTCCCTGAAAATGCCGGTCGTCGTACACTTCCGGCTCCAGGATGGCCAGGCTCGCCGCGCTGCACTTCTGCCCGGAAAAGCCGAAGGCGGAGGCGACCAAGTCTCGGATCGCCAACTCACGGTCCGCGAGCGCAGAGATGATCAGTGCATTTTTGCCGCCCGTCTCGGCGCACAACTCGAGAGAGGGCCGCTGCTCCAGAAAATATCGAGCCGTGCTCGTGGCGCCGGTGAGCAAGACCGCGCGCACCGCCGGGTGGCGTAGCAACCGTGTGCCCACCTCATCGCGACACAAGATGAGCGCCAGCGCCGCGTGCGGCACGCCTGCCTCCCAGACTGCAGCCGCCAGCTGTGCTCCGACGAAGGCCGTCTCCAGCGCCGGTTTGAAGAGCACGGGATTGCCAGCGACGAGCGCAGCGAGCACCCCCGACAGCGGGATGGCCAGCGGGAAATTAAACGGCGAGGTGACGACCACGACGCCGCGCGGTCGGGCCACGATCGCAGGGTCTTGCTCCAGCGCCTCGGCCTGCCGCAAATAGTACTCGGCAAAGTCGATCGCTTCGGACACCTCGGCATCGGCTTCGCTGACGCGCTTGCCTGCATCCAGCAGCAGCGCGGCGATCAGCGCAGCACGGCGCCGGCGCAGCACCCGCGCCACCGCTCGCACGAGCTCCACCCGCTCTGACAAGGCCGAGTTGCCGAAGCCCGACCGCGCGCGTTCGGCGCAAGCCATCGCCGCCTCGATCTCGCCGGGTTGAGCCAGCTGACAGCGATAGGGCACGACGCCCGGCCGCGACGGGTCGAAGCCAGGCTCCAGATCACCGGTTCGGACCGAAGCCCCATCGATCACCGAACACAGCTCAAATGCCGGGCGCGCGCGCAGCTCCGCCAGCGCTCGTTCCACGGCAGCGCGATGCGCGGCCACCGAAAAATCGCTATCGGGCTCGTTCCGAAACGCCTCCTGGGGAGCCAGATCCACCACCTCGGCAAAGCGATCCGCGCCGCGTCGGGGCGCTGCGCTGAGCGTCTCCGCTGCGCGGTGCGCCTCGCAAAAACGCTGCGCTTGCGCCACGTACTCTTTGTCCCCCGGGCGCATCGAGAAGGAGTGCCGCAGGTAGTTCTCGTGCGAGGTATTTTCGTCGAGCCGCCGCAACAGGTAGGCCACAGCGGTGTCCAGATCGTGCGGGCTCACTACCGGTGCGTAGACGAGCACCGGTGCCCGCAGCGCGCAGAGCGCTCGCTGCACCGAGTTGGCCATGCCCTCCAGCACCTCGAAGCCCACGCTCTGGGCCACGCCACGCGAGGCGCGAAGAACGAGCCCGAGCGCGAGATCGAAGACGTTGTGGCTGGCGATGCCGAGGTGCAGAGCATCGGCGTGCGCGGGCTCGGTGCCCACGTACAACATGCGCTTGTAGTTCGCGTCTACCTCCGCCTTGCTCGCGTAGATGGGCAGGGTCCAGCCCATGCGCGACGAATTCACGCGCTCGGCAGCAAGATTGGCGCCTTTGACGACGCGCAGACGCAGCGGCGCTCCGCCGCGCCGGCGGCGCTCGAGGGCCCACTCGGTGACCTGGCGCTGCAGCGTGGCCGAGTCGGGAATGTACGCCTGCAGCACCAGACCCGCGCTCAGCTGCTGAAACTCGGCTTCGTCGAGCACGCTCTGAAACAGGTTCACGGTGAAGTGGAGATCGCGATACGCTTCCATGTCCAGATACACGAGCTTGGAACGCAGAGCTGCCGGCCGCGAGCTGGAGTCGGGAGCGAGGTCGGGAGGCGTGGCAACCGAGCTGAGCGCTGCGCGATAGATCTGACGCAGCCGTTCGGCGACGCGTTCCTGGCTCGATTTCCAGGCAAACAGGTCGATCTGACTAAAGATCGACGAGAGCTTCACCGAGATCGTGTCGACGTCCGGGCGCGACAAAAGCGCGATGTATTCCCCCAGCCGCTGCGCCGCCTGCGCTTCGCCGAGCGCCTCCTCGCCGAGTTGGTTGACGTTGACGCTCACGCCCTCGAGACGCCGCCGCTCGAGAAAGTTGCCGAGCGCCCCCGCCTCCAGCGGCAGCACCATCCCCTCCACTTCGCGATGGATGTGCTCGGCGATCAGCTTGCCGGTCAGCCGTGGCCAGAGGCCACCTACCGAGGCACCCAAACGCAACTCGAGCCGCTCGACGATGCCGAGAAAACGCGGCACCCCGAGTTCACCGACCAGATACCCGAGCTGGCCGGCGGCATGTCCAAAGGTCTTGTCGCGAGCCACCCGGTCGGTGAGCAGCACGCTCAGCAGCTGCCCTCGCGGGTCGGCGAGCAGGCGGGACAGGCGCTCGCGCCGCGTACGCTCGGCGCGGTCCATCAACCCCTCGGCGAGCCAAAACAGCTGCTCGCTGAGCTCGAGTGCGGCTTGCTCCGCCTCGGCGGGGCGGAGCGCTCGCCCGGAGATGCGCTGCAGGAGTTCGAGGCCGGAGTCGAGAGCCCTCGCCGCCGTATGCTTGCTACCCACTCACCGGGAGTATGGCATGCGGCGCATGCCCTCGCCTCATGGCGATAGTGAAATTCCCATCGCCCGCCTGACAGGCGGGCGCTTGCTCAAAAGAACAAGCCGGCGAAGATTCGGTCCACGACCACGCCGGTGATGAAGGCCGCGAACATCATCTTGTAGAGGTCGTTACTGGCCGTGGGCTCAGCGCCTCGCTCCGTCGCGCTGCCAAGGGTGACGCCGACGTCCGCCGAAGTCGCGGACATGGCGGGCGACGACAGGACCGCCGCGGATAGCGACCCAGCTGCCGATGAAAGCGCCGCGGCCGACAGAGCCGCAGGCGACTTGGCTGCCGGCGATAGGGCCGCTGGCGGCAGGGCTGCCGCCGTCTTGGGCAGCGGGGCCACCAGTAGCTCACCGGCGCGCTCCCGCGGCGACAGATTCTCGTCCAGCGAATAGTGCCCCGCCCCATTGCTGCCGTTCATCAACTCTGCTCCACCATCCAGACGGAGCGGAGGCGGGCCCCCCGGGCCGGAGCCGAGCGAAGCGGACGCGAGCGGCGCGGGCGCCATCGGGGGAGGCGGCGACGACGGAGCCAGGCCCGCGCCCTCTCGTGGCGAAGGGGCGCCCTCGCCACGGCTCACCGGAGGTGGGGGTAGCGACGATGCGGCAAGCCCCGGTGCAGGAGCAGGAGCGCGCGGCATTCCGAGGAAGCCGAACTCGAGCGGCCCATTGTCATTCAGGCTGGCTTCGCTGATGGATACGGTCGCCCCCTCCGGATCGTCGTCATCGTCCGGACCGATGCTCATCAGCGGTGCGGGAGCCTCGGAGACCCGCGTCTCGTGCTTGAACTCCGTCTCGTCCAGCACCTGCGCCACCAGCTCGCCTTGCTTCTTGACCTCGACGATCGCACCACACACGCGGCACTTGAGCTTGACGTTGCTCTTGTCGGCAATCCGCTCTTCCGGCAGGTTGTATGCCTTGCCGCAGCTCTGACACGCGAATCTCATGGTTCGTCCCTGCGCTAGTACCCCGTCGCGGCGATGAAACTTTCGCCGCCCAATGGGGCGGGGGCTTCGTCCTCGCCCTCGCTGGGGCCTGAGCGGGTTACTTCAAGTTCATGGGTAGCCCCGCTTCGCATGAAGCGGGGCACTAGTTCGTTTACAGCACATGGCCGGGAAATGTGAGCTCCGAATTGTAGGTTTTTGTGTCCTCGGAGCGAGCCGGCAGGTTGTAAAATTGCTCGACGATGGGTTCGACGCCATGCCCCATATTCCCAGCGCCGACCCAGCCGTATCGGCCTAATGGCCCAGGCCTTGGCTCGATCGAGCCAGGCGATCGGTAGCCCTGGCGGCTTCCGAGAAGGATTTCCCGCTCTTGTCCACGCAGCGCATCAACATCGGGGTGTTCGTCGATACGCTCGACCAAGACTACCAGCAGCAGATTGTCCTCGGCATCGACGCGGAGGCTCGCTCGCTCGACCTCGATGTCACTTGTTTCGTTGGGGGACAATTGCAGGCCCCCGACGCAGCGCAAACGCGCCTCAATACCGCCTACGCACTGTGCAGCGGTGAGGCCATCGAGGCGTTGGTCGTGCTCTCCGGAACGCTGTCCAACTACGCCGGCATGGAGGTGCTCAGCGCCTACTGTAGTCGGTTCATGCATTTGCCGGTGTGCAGCATCGGCGGCAGCCTCGCCGGCGCCGTGGAGGTGGCCGTCGACAATCGCGCCGGCGTCCGGCAGGCGCTGACGCATCTGGCGCAGACCTGCGGTCGCCGCCGCATCGCCTTCGTGAAGGGTCCGTCCGGCAACGACGAGGCCCAAGAACGCTTTCAGGTGTACGGCGAGGCGGTCGCCGATCTGCGGCTCGCCAACGAGGCCGAACTGGTGGTCGAAGGGGACTTCCTCGAGCCCTCCGGCGCGCAGGCCATCAAGGGGCTGCTCGATGACCGGCGGCTCGGCTTCGATGCCTTGATGTGCGCGAGCGACCTGATGGCCATGGGCGCCATGCGAGCCCTGGCCGAACGCAAAGTGGCTGTACCTCAGAAGGTCGCAGTGGTCGGCTTCGATGACATTCAGGGCGCACGTTTTGCCGCTCCCTCGCTCGCCACAGTGCGTCAACCGCTCTACGAACAGGGGCGTCGGGCGCTGCGCGAGGTCGTGGCCCGCATCTCTGAAAAGGACCTGCCCGGTCGCGTCTTCCTCGATGCCAGCTTCATTGCGCGAGAGTCGTGTGGGGCACGTTCGCTGTCCTCGACCACCTCGGCCACCACGTCGATGTTGGCCGATCCAGAGTTGCTCGAGCCGCTGCGCTTCGAGGAGGCCTACCGGGTCGCCCTGCCCCGCATCTTGGCCGACGTGCGCCGCGTGATCGAAGAGGCGGGTTTCGATGGCGAGTCGAGCCTTCCCGACACGCTCCTGGTGCAGGCCGCTACCGACATCCAGGGGCGACGCCGCGGCCTGTTGCAGGGACAGAGCTTCGTCTCCTTCCTGGAGGAGATGATCGGGCAGATGGACCGGGGCCCGACCACCGATGTGAGCGCCTGGCAAGAGGTCATCACAGTGATGCGGCGACACTTCTCGCTCTGCCTGCGCCAGGATCCGAAATGGCGGCGCGCCGCCGACGAGATGTGGCACATGGCGCGTTCGTCGGTGAGCCTGCTCGCCGAGCGCTTTCAGGCGCGACGCTGGTTGGCGGAAGCAGCTCTGTCCCAGACGCTGCGCGTGGCAGCAAACCGCCTGTTGAACGCTGCCGATTGGGACGACTTGAGTCGAGCGCTGGCCGACTCATTGAACCAATTGGACGTACCGGGTTGTTTCATCGCGTTGGCCAATCCAGAGGGCGGATACCGCGGTGCTCTGCTGATCGAGGCGGGCCGGATCGAACGCGACCTGGCGGGCACTTTTTCCGAAGCGCGGCTGATGCCGGAGGCATTGCTCGAGGCGGGCCGGCGCAGCACCCGATTTGTCGAGCCGTTGGTGCTTCGAAATGAGCTCCTTGGCTATGTCGTGTTCGAAACGGGACCGCTCGACGGCCGCATCTACGCCGCGCTGCGAGACTCCCTGAGCGCCGCCATCGGGCTAGTCGCCCGGCCCCATTGAAGCCGGCCTGCGCCGCGCAGCTCTTTCATTCGTGCCCGCGAGGTACGAGCGGCCTGTCTCGATCTGGGTCGAACGAGCTGAGACTGTTGCACCGAGTGATACGTTTCCGCCCCGGAACGGAGCGACCTACACTGCAACCGCGCGTGTAACTCTGCACCAGCCCTAACGAATGTCGCCCGGAATTAACGGAGGCAGAGCTCAACCAGGTGTCCATCGGTCCGTTCTTCTCGAAGCGTGGCTGCTTGGGGTCTATTCGAAAAAAGAGATGTAGAGTCCCTGCAGCGCGTGGCGAGCGCCCGTACCATGGACGGGTTCAAGATTCGCGCCAAGCTGGCCCTGTCCTTCCCTCGCGCGGTCGCCGCCGCCGAGGCCGAAGAGATCATGATGCAGTATGCGCGAGCCTTCGCGACAGCTGTCGAATGTGAGCTCAGCAACGGCGATGTGCCGTTTGAGGAACACGAGCTCTACCAGCGCATCACCGACCAGGTGCAGGTGCTGCCGAAGAAGAACGTTCGACTGATCGGACTTCACGTCTGGCAAAAGGGAGCGGTCAGCAGCCGCTCGATGTTGGCAGTGAAGCCCGGGCCGGAGAGCAGCCCGACCGTGCCGGCGATGTGCGGCAGGCCGAGCTCCGGCAGCTTCTCGCGCCACTGCTCCTCGCTTGCGCGCGTGACCTCCTGTAGCGCGAGCACGTCCGGGCGCTCTGCGGCGATCGCGTCGGCCTGCCGGGACAGGGCGGGCGCCCGCGAGCCGTCGGTCCGGCCAGCTACGTTCCAGGAGACTAGG
>Ga0164241_10006704_pt1 | contig 10445 bp, 7 predicted proteins | sample OricomyardsoilBY_FD_108780 | JGI IMG/M metagenome (GOLD analysis project Ga0164241, IMG submission 108780) | Backyard soil microbial communities from Emeryville, California, USA - Original compost - Back yard soil (BY) | ecosystem: Environmental > Terrestrial > Soil > Unclassified | place: USA... | reverse complement strand
GCATCCGTTCGGCGCCCGTAGCAGACGCGAAACGCGACGCCGCCGAATCGTCGATTTCCACGAAGGCACTGACCCGATACCCGATGTTGCGGTAAGCGCGCGCGTGCAGGTTGGCGATGGCGCCCGCGCCCACCACACCGACGTTGAGAGCCGGACCAGGAACCATGTTCGAAACTCCGCGGCTGACGCCTGCATCGGCCTGGAGCGGTGAGCCGCCCGGACGAGACGGCGGATTGTATACGCCAACGAGTCGTGGCGCGGCTCGCGCGATGACAGTATGATTTTTCGACTCATGAACAGGGATCTTTTCTCGCTGGCGGGACGCGTCGCCGTGGTCACCGGCGGCTACGGCGTCCTCGGCGGAAATCTGGCGTCGAGTCTTGGCGCCGCCGGCGTGAGGGTGGCCATCATCGGCCGAAACCGTGAAGCGGCCGAAGAGAAGGCCGCTGACATCCGCAATCACGGTGGCGAGGCCATGGCGGTCGTTGCCGACGTCGTGGACGAGGCGGCGCTGCGGTCCGCCGCCGCGACAATCCTGGACGCGTGGGGCCAGGTCGATATTCTGCTGAATGCGGCTGGGGGCAATGTCGCGCGCGCGCGCAGCGACAACAAGCCCGTGTTCGACATTCCGATGGACGCATTCGAGGAAGTCTTGCGGATGAACCTCCACGGGACCGTTGTGCCCTCGATGATTTTCGGCGCGGCCATGGCCGAGCGGAAAACGGGCGTCATCCTGAATATCTCGTCGATGGCCGCGTCGCGCGCGCTCACGCACCTCATGGGCTACTCCATCGCCAAGGCCGGCGTCGAGAACATGACGCGCTGGCTGGCCGTCGATCTCGCGCGCCGCTACGGATCGGGCATCCGGGTCAACGCCATCGCGCCGGGCTTCTTCGTGGCCAACCAGAACCGGGCGCTGCTGCTCAATCCGGACGGCACACCGACGCCGCGCGGCGGCCAGATCATTTCCGCGACGCCCATGGGCCGGTTCGGCGAGGCGCATGAGCTGGTGGGACCCGTGCACTTTCTCTGCAGCGACGCCGCCTCCTTCGTGACCGGCGTCGTCATTCCCATCGACGGCGGCTTCAGCGCCTTCAGCGGCGTGTGATGCACGCGGATCGCTTCTTCGACCCCGATCCCACGATCCGCCGGATCGCGCGTTCCCTGTACGAGGAAACGGCGGCGCTGCCGATCATCAGCCCTCATGGTCACGTGGATCCGGCCCTGCTGGCCGATGACGCGCCGTTTCCGGAACCGACGAGCCTTTTCATCCTTCCGGACCACTACGTGCTCCGGATGTTGTACTCGCGCGGCATCCCGCTCGAGGATCTGGGGATTGCGCCGAAAAGCGGCGGACGCGCCGAGTCCGATCCCCGGCGGATCTGGCAGCGCTTCGCAGAGCACTACTACCTGTTCCGCGGGACGCCATCCGCCGCGTGGCTCGACTACCAGTTTCGCGACGTGTTCGGCGTCACGGAGGTGCTGACGCTCGAGACAGCGTCGGAAATCTACGACGAGATCCGCGAGAAGCTCGCGTCGCCTGAATTCCGTCCGCGGGCGCTGTTCGACCGCTTCAACATCGAGGTGCTCGCCACGACTGATGCCGCCGCCGATGCGCTGGACAACCACGCGCGCATCCGGAAGTCGGCGTGGAATGGACGGGTCATTCCGACCTTCCGTCCCGACGCCACCTTCAACATCGCCTCACCCGGGTGGAGCGCGGACATCGAGAAGCTGGAAGGCGCCGCCGGCGCGCCCATTCGGGAATACGCGGACTTCATCCACGCGCTGGAGTTGCGTCGCGCTTTTTTCAAGTCCATGGGCGCGACGGCCACCGACCATGGCGTCGAAGAGCCGTATACGGCGCGGCTCGCAAACGAAGAGGCGGCTCGGCTGTTCGCCCGCGCGCGCCGCGGCGAAGCCGGCAAGGACGACCAGCGCCGCTTCATTGCGCACATGCTGATGGAAATGGCGCGCATGTCCTGCGGTGACGGCCTGGTCATGCAGCTGCACGCGGGTGCCTACCGCAACCACAACACGGCGCTGTTCGAGCGGTTCGGCCCGGATCGCGGCGCCGACATTCCCATCGCCACGGAGTACACACGCAATCTCCAGCCGCTGCTCAACGCGTACGGCAACGATGTTCGATTCCGCCTGCTGCTGTTCACGCTCGACGAATCGACCTACGCGCGGGAACTCGCGCCGCTGGCCGGTCACTACCCCGCGGTGCTCCTCGGTCCGGCCTGGTGGTTCCACGACAGCATCGAAGGCATGACGCGCTACCGACAGCGCGTCACCGAGACCGCCGGCATCTACAACACCGCGGGCTTCAACGACGACACGCGCGCGTTCTGCTCGATTCCCGCCCGCCACGATCTCTCGCGCCGGGTGGATGCGAACTGGCTCGCGGGGCAGGTCTCCCGTCACATCATCGGCATGGACGATGCGAGGGATATGGCGCGGGCACTGGCCTACGACCTCGCAAAGCGCGCCTACCGGCTGGACGCCTGACCTGTGTACGTGACCTTCCGCTGGTGCGGACCGGACGACAAGGTCACGCTGCAGCACATCCGGATGATCCGGGGCGAAACGGGACGGCCGGCGTCGGGACTCTGCGATCGCGCGATCGGCGCGATGTACCTCCAGGGGTTGTGGGAAGGCGTCACGTCGAGAGGATGACAACGATGAATACGTCACTGGTGGCCAGACTGCGCGCACTCAGGATCGTCCCGATCATGACGATCGATGATCCGGACAAGGCCGTGCCGCTCGCGGACGCCATCCTTGCGGGCGGACTTCCGTGCGCGGAGGTCACCTTTCGGACGTCAACCGCCATCGAGTCGCTGCGGCGCATCACGTCGGAACGCCCGGACCTGCTCGCCGGCGCCGGGACGGTGCTCACGACACAGCAAGCCGCACAGGCGAAAGAGGTGGGCGCGAGGTTCGTCCTTTCGCCCGGTCTGAATCCACGGGTCGTTCAGTGGTGCCAGGATCACGACCTCCCCATCTTTCCGGGCGTCTGCACCCCGTCCGACATCGAACGAGCTCTCGAACTGGGTCTCAGTGCAGTGAAGTTCTTTCCGATGGAACAGATCGGTGGACTGCCGTACCTCAAGGCGATCGCCGCGCCGTTCCCGGGGCTGGTGTTCATGCCGACCGGCGGCATCACGGCGGACAATGTCCGCAGCTACCTCACCTTCCCTCGGGTCGTCGCGTGCGGCGGATCGTGGATGACGCCGTCCGACTGGATTGCCGCCAGTGACTTCGATAGGGTTCGTGACGCCGTTCGCCGCGCCGTCGAGATTGCCGGCGCCCCTTCGAAAGGCCACTGACATGCCGCCGCGCGTGGTCACGCTTGGAGAGTTGATGCTGCGGCTTACGCCGCCGGGACACGAGCGCATCCTGCAGTCGGCGCGCTTCGAGGCGCGGTTCGGGGGGGCCGAGTGCAATGTCGCCGTCGCCCTCGCCGGGTGGGGCATCGACGTCGCATTCGTCACGACGCTTCCATCCAATGCGATCGGCGACGCGGCGGTGGCCGAACTCCGCAGGTTCCAGGTCGACACACGGTTCATCCGCCGCGCGGGCGACCGCGTCGGCATCTATTTTGTCGAGAAGGGCGGGGCGCAGCGGCCGAGCAAGGTCCTGTACGACCGCGCGAACTCGTCCATCGCGATGGCCAGACCTGAAGACTTCGACTGGGACGCGATCTTCGACGGCGCCGCGTGGTTCCACATCTCCGGCATCACCCCGGCCATCAGCCGCAACGGCGCCGATGTCGCCCTGGCATCAGTCCAGGCCGCGCGGGCGAAAGGCGTCACGGTTTCGTGCGACTACAACTACCGCGCGAACCTCTGGAAGTACGGCCGTAAAGCGCAGGACGTCATGCGCGAGATCGTCGCGCACGCGGACATCGGCATCGCCAACGAAGAAGACTGCCAGCAGGCGCTTGGCATCTCGGCGCCCGTGGACGTGAAGTCGGGCGCGCTCGATCGATCGGCGTATCGCGCGCTGACCGAACGCGTGCTCGAGTCGTTTCCCAATCTCCGCGCGCAGGTCGTGACCCTGCGGGAAAGCCATAGCGCGGACCACAACGGCTGGGCCGCCTGCCTGCACAACCGCGACGAGTTCCTCGTCAGCGCGGGCTACGACATCCTCGACATCGTGGACCGGGTGGGCAGTGGAGACACCTTCGCCGCCGGTCTGATCTATGGTCTGCTGACGCATCGCAACGACGCGAAAGCCCTGGCGTTTGCGGCGGCCGCCGGCTGCCTCAAACACTCGATCCCCGGAGACTTCAACATGACGAGTGTCGCGGAAGTGGAACGGCTGATCCAGGGAGATGCCAGTGGCCGCGTCCAGCGCTGAAACGGCCGCCGCGCCGCTGGCCTCCCGCTACCGGTGGACCATCCTCGCGCTCCTGTTCTTCGCCACCACGATCAACTACATCGATCGCCAGGTCATGAGCATCCTGGCGCCTACTCTCCAGAATGAGCTCGGCTGGACGGAAAGTGACTACGGCAACATCGTGTCGTGGTTCAGCGTCGCGTACGGCTTCGGGATGCTCGGCATGGGCCGCATCCTCGACTGGACTGGCCCGCGCGCAGGGTTCTCCTTCGCCGTCGTGTTCTGGAGCCTCGCTGCCATGGGCCACGCCTTCGCGCGAACGGTGGCCGGATTCAGCGTGGCGAGGCTCGCGCTCGGCGTCAGCGAAGCCGGCAACTTCCCGGCCGCCATCAAGACGGTTGCGACGTGGTTTCCGAAGAAGGAGCGCGCGTTCGCGACCGGGATCCTGAACGCGGGAACGAACGTCGGCGTCATCATTGCGCCGCTCATCGTGCCCTGGATCGCGCTGCACTGGGGCTGGGAGTGGGCGTTCATCATTACCGGAGGCTTCGGCTTCGCGTGGCTGGCCGCGTGGCTCCTGCTCTATGGCGAGCCGGACGTCCACCGGAAAGTCTCCTCGTCTGAACTTGCGTACATCAAGAGCGACCCGATCGACGTCGCGCCGAAGCTTGCGTGGTGGCGGCTGCTTGGCTACCGGCAGACGTGGGCGTTTGCCGTGGGCAAGGGCCTGACCGATCCCGTCTGGTTCTTCTATCTCTTCTGGTTGCCGAAATTCCTCGACGGAAGTTTCGGGGTGAAGCTGTCCGCGCTCGCCGCACCGCTCATCGTCATCTATCTCGTCGCCGATGCGGGGTCTGTCGCGGGGGGATGGATGTCGAGCCGCCTCATCGCCCGAGGCTGGTCGGTCAATGCGGGCCGCAAGGCGGCGCTGCTCACGGCGGCCGTGGCCATTCTGCCCACCGCGTTCACGCCGTCGGTCGGAAGCATGTGGGGCGCGGTAGCGGTGGTCAGCCTTGCGGCTGGCGCACATCAGGCGTGGTCATCCAACCTGTTCACGCTCGTCAGCGACACGTTTCCGCAGCGCGCGGTCGGATCGGTCGTCGGCATCGGCGGCTTCTGCGGGGCGGTCGCCGGCTGGGCCGTGCAGCGCAGCACGGGCCACCTGCTCCAGGTCACGGGCGGCGACTACACGCTGATCTTCTACGTCTGCGGTGCCACTTACCTGGTCGCGCTCACGATCATTCACCTGCTCATCCCGAAGACGGAGCCGGTGAAGCTGTAAGCCGCCCGGCGCGGCGCCACGGAGGGCGTCGTCCGGTCATTCACACCGCGCCGGTGTCTAATCACGTCGCTCATGCGAACAGTGAACGTACGCGACGCGGTTGCTGACGTCACCCTGGCCGCACGCCGGCTCCGGCGAACCCCTGCCTTCACGATCGCGGCCATCCTGTTGCTCGGGGTCGGCATGGCAATCGCCGCGGCCACGGCGAGTCTCGTGAACATTGCGCTGTTCAAGGACCCCGCACGTGGTCGCGGCCTCGTGCATCTTGCGGCCCACTTGTACGTCTCGCACCTGCCGGACGAAGCCGTTCGGAAGGTGCTGGCCAGTCCCCCCTCCACATTCGACAGCTTGGCTGGGTTCAGCTTGATTCGCAGGACCGCCGTTGCAGAGGGCGTCTCGCACCCCGTATCCACGGAAGCCGTGACCGGACGCTACTTCACGCTGCTTGGCGGTGTTCCACTCATGGGCAGACTGATCGACGAGGCGGACGACCGCCAGGCGGCGCCGGTCGCCGTGATCAGCAAGTCGCTCTGGCGCTCCGTCTTCGGCGAGCGGCCAGATATCCTCGGGGCATCGATCGCGGTTGCTGGTCAACGCCTTGAGGTCGTCGGTGTGATCGAACGCCCGATCCGCCCCGGTGGACGCGGCGCGGATCTATGGGTGCCCTCGAGCATCCTTCCCGTCGACACGCTGTTCGGCCGATTGCGCTCCGGCATCACCGCCGAGCAAGCGACCGCTGAAGTATCCGCGCGTTACGGCACCTTCCAGGTCGACGGCACCAATCGACCGCTCGTCGTTCTGGACGGGATGTCGAATCCGCAAGGGTTGCAACTCTACGCTGACCTGGTGTGGGTGCTGGCCATCGCCATCATCGTGTCCCTGGTGGCGTCAGCGAGCTTCGGCCTCCTCCTCTTCGCCCGCATGGCCGCGACTGAATCGGCGATGGCTGTGCGCATCGCCCTTGGCGCCACCACGCGGGACCTGACGCGTCTGCTGGCGTCCGAAGTTGTCCTGCTTGCGCTGGCCGCTGCAGTGGTCGCCGTGAACGTCGGCGGCTGGTTGTCCCAGTTCGGCGCCAGTCAGGTGATCGAGATGTCCGGGTGGAGGTCCGCCATCGACACCTCGTCGGATTGGCGCGTTTGGCTGGTCGTCTGCGGCCTTACGTTGGCCGTCGCGCTCCTTGTCGTCGTACGCCTGAGCTGGAGCATCGTACGAGTGGAAGCCCTGGGGTCCATGGTAGCCACCGGAGGCATGGGTGGCGCGACGATTCGCACCGCAGGCACCTCGGCTCGTCTGGTGATCGCCCAGTCTGCGGCAACGGCAGCGCTGCTGCTCGTCGCCGCGCTCATTGCGCGCAATGCGCTTCCGGCGAGCCATTCGCTGGCTGCGATTGACGAGAGCATCATCATCACGAGGATCGCTCCCGATACAACTCAAGCGGCCGCGAGCCGCATGCGCGGGCTGCTCGAAGTCGCCGCCGCGATGGCGGACGTACGACACGCTGCGTTGATGTCGGGTCTTCCAGGGAATCGGTCCCTTCAGGGTGTCACCCTGAATCGAGACGGCAGAAGTCTTGTGACTGATGTCCACCACGTCGGCGCTGATGTCTTTCCCATCTTCAGGATGGGCGTGCTGCGAGGAAGAACGTTTACCGCGCAAGAGGATGCCGACGGGCTGGCCGTAGCGGTCGTCACTGAAACGGCCGCGCGGCGATTCTGGCCCTCCGTCGATCCGATAGGTCAGCGGCTGTCAATTCAGAGGACCCCGGAAGCGCGGCTCGAAGTTGTTGTCATCGGTGTGGTCGCTGACGCAGTCGATTCAACGGACGAGCGCGCACCCGGCCTGGGAGAGATCTTTCTCCCATTTACGCAGCGGCCGCCAACGTCCGGCCTCGCGCTCGCCGCGGTCGTCGAGGGCGATGCCGAGCGCCGTCTCGAATCGTTTCGCTCCACCCTCCAGCGCGCGTTTCCGGATACGGGTCTCGTCTCGGTTCGGACGATGCGGCAGGAGATCCTGCAGCAGTCTCAACCACCGCCCGGGCTCGTCGGCATCATCGGGCTCCTTGGATCCATCGTCTTCGTGGTCGCGATGGGCGGGCTCTATGGACTCATGTCGTATCTGGCGACCATGCGGCGCCGCGAAATCGGAATCCGCAAAGCGCTCGGGGCGACAGGCATGACGTTGTCGCGCATGCTGGTGCGCGAGAGTTCACCCACGCTCGGCGCCGGGATCGGGATCGGACTGCTGGTCGGCTTGACGCTCACCAACCTGTTCGTCCGCGACATGACGTTCCGCATGCTGGACCCGATCGCCATCGGGGGCGTGGGCGCGTTCCTCTATACCGCGGGCCTCCTCGGCGCTATCGCGCCTTACACCGGCGCACTGCGCGAGCGGCACGTGCATCTGAAAGACTGACTCGACGCGCGCAACCGTCCTGCTCGCGGGCCTGCGGTCGGGTCGGACGGGCGCCTGACTCCAGAAGCGCGTTGCGACATTGTCCTACGCAGATTTCGCAACGCGGTCCAACTTCCTATCGCCCGTAGTGCCTGGCCAGGTAATCGATGATGGCCTCGAACTCCGGGTCTGTCGCCTGCGCGCCGCGGCCGGCCATTTCGTTGATGACGTCAACCCATCCGGCGCGCGTGTAGCGGTTTGCTATCGCCTGCTGCAAGCTGTGGCAATCGGCGCAGATTCGCTCGAGGATCACCCGCTGGCGCGCGTCGACCTCCGGCGTGACCGCGGCAGCTGCCGGAGACGGCGGTGCCGGCGCGGCGGCGGAAGGCGGCGCGGGCATCGGCAGCGCCTGCCCCCAGAAGATGAACGACCCGAACTTGGTGGCCGTCAGGATGTCCGTCCGGCCGTCCTTGTTGATGTCCCCGGCCCAGACGTGCGAGCCAACGCCAGATCGGTTGTGGACGAGCTCCGGCTCGAAGCGCGCGCGGCCGGGCGCCTGGGGATCCCGGACCGTCCGGTAGGCGTAGAGCACGGGCGCGCCATACGCATCCGGATCTTGGTTCGAGTCCAGGTGCGCGAAGAACCGTTTGCCGACGATGAAGTCCATGATGCCATCCCCGTCCACGTCGGCAAACGTGGAGCCGTGCGGCTCGGTGAAGATGACATCGCCCGCGTTCTTCGTCGTGAAGTCGTCCATGATCATGTGCTGCACGAACGAGATGTCACCGTTCGCCGCTTTCTGCTGTTCATACCAGGCGAGGCCGTATCCATGCGCGCTGAGCGACGTCACGACGTCGTTCAAGCGATCGCCATTGACGTCATAGACGGCCATCACGCTGCCGCCGGCACTCGCGCGCGTACCGACCGAGCGGGAGAACGGCGCGGGGTGATAAGTCCATAGCGCGTCCGCGGAACCGCCCGGCGCCGGCTGCTCCCACCAGCCGTACGCGTTGAGGATATCGACGCGGCCGTCGCCGTTCACATCGCCGGTACCCACGCCGTGCGCTGTCGTCGATCCCGGCTCGGACACGATGTGCACGATCCACGGAGCAGTCGGCCTGGCCGGGTCGGGCGTCGCCCACCGCATCGTGCCGCCCCCGCCGTAGACCAGGTCCTGCCGGCCGTCACCGTTGATGTCAGCCATGACGGCGACCTCCGTCGTCTGCACATCGGTGACATGGAATTTGTCCCAGCGGCGCGACTCATTGCCGGGATTCACGTAGAGATAGCAGCCCGCGTTCGCGCCGCCGCTGAAAACGCAGTTGAGCGCATCCGGCCACGAGTCGCCGGTGAAATCCGACGAATACTGCATCCACGCATTGCCGGCGTAGGCGGTGGCAATGTCGACGGCCTGCTGCACGTAGATTTCGCGGCGCTTCGTGTACTCGGGCCCGTAGAAGATGTGCGGGCCGGATACGACGTCCATCACGCCATCCTTGTCGAAGTCCGACGCGCTGATGCCCCACGAGTAATAGAACTCGTTGAGCTGCTGCATCCGGTAGCGCGCGCCGACTTTCTCGGGATCCCATGACGAGACCATCAGGTCGCGGTAGGCCACATCCTTGAACGACGCCGCCGCGGTGCCGCCGACATACAACGCGATGGGCCCGTACTTGCCGGCTTCATCTTCGGCGGCGCCGCCGGCACTGCCCAGGTTGTTGACGATGACGCGAACGAAGTTCGCGTCGGCGAGGATCTCCGCGTCGTTCCAATCGCCTGGTTTGTAGGCGCTCGGCACGGTGACCTGCGCGATGATGCCCGCCACGGCGGGCGGAATGGTGCCGCGGCCGCGCCCGGCCCCGCCCGGAGCCTGGCCTCGGGCGGGTGCCGCTCCCTGTCCCGCCCCAGCAGGCGCTGCGCCACGACCACCGCCGCCCTGACGGCCGCGCCCGCCGTCGGCGCCGGCGGCAGGCGGGGCAGGGACGAGACGCGTCGTGCCGTTCGCCGCGCGCAGCGGCTCACGCGATACCTCCTTGCCGCTCGCGTCGATCACGACCGCAAACGGCCGCGCGGGCGACTGATCGAGCGACAGAAACACGCCTTTCATGCCGCCATCGGCGGTCTTCTCCGCGCGGATGAGCACGCCCGTCGTGCACCCGGCCGCGCACTTGAACGACGTGAACACGCCCACGTCCTGAAAGCTCTTGTCGAGGACCAGCCATCCGCCGGCAGGAGACTTCGGCGTGCCGGTAATCTCGCCGTTGGACGCCGTCCAGGTTGCGTCGCCGAGCTGCCGCCAGCCCGTGAGCGTCGAGCCCTTGAATGAGTCCGTCGGCCGGAACGATGGCCCGGAGCCGTCCTTGCCGAAGACAGGCGCACGAGCGGTCAACGTCAGGACCAGAATGCCGAAGGCGAGGTAGCGAAG
>Ga0164241_10006703_pt1 | contig 10446 bp, 10 predicted proteins | sample OricomyardsoilBY_FD_108780 | JGI IMG/M metagenome (GOLD analysis project Ga0164241, IMG submission 108780) | Backyard soil microbial communities from Emeryville, California, USA - Original compost - Back yard soil (BY) | ecosystem: Environmental > Terrestrial > Soil > Unclassified | place: USA... | reverse complement strand
GGAATGTTTCCCGCAATGAAGATGACTGAACCGTATTCACCAACCGCGCGTGCCAGGGACAGGGCAAAGCCCGTCAAGGCCGCGGGGATCAGCATCGGCAGGATCACATGGCGCAGCGTGTGAAGGCGGCTTGCGCCAAGGGTCGCCGAGGCTTCCTCGACCTCACGCTCGATCTCCTCGATCACCGGTTGGACGGTGCGGGTGACAAACGGCAGCCCGACAAAAATCAGGGCAACAAAGATGCCCCATTGCGTATAGGCGATCTTCCAGCCGATCTCGCCCGCCAGTTGGCCCAGAACACCGTTTGGCGCATAGAGAGCGGTCAGTGCGATGCCGGCGACAGCGGTCGGCAAGGCAAAGGGCAGGTCGACGGCGGCGTCAAGAATGCGACGTCCGGGGAAACGGTAGCGCACCAGAACCCAAGCCAGGATCACCCCGAACACCAAATTGAACAGCGCGGCAAACAGCGACAGGCGAAACGACAGGAACAGCGCGGCCCAGACCCGCTGGCGGTTCACGGTTTCCCAGATGCCGGGCAAACCGGCACCGGCACCCTTCATCAGAAGGGCGCCGATGGGCAGCAAGACGACAAGGGACAGCATCGTCATCGTGATCCCCATGCTCAGGCCAAGCCCGGGCATGGGAGAGCGATGGATCAGCGGGCGCCGCATCGAGGATGCACTCACTTCGGCACGTAGATCTGGTCGAAGATCCCGCCGTCGCCGAAATGCTCGGGTTGCACCTTCGCCCAGCCGCCAAAGTGGTCGATGCCGACCAGTTCGATCTGCGGGAAGCGGGCGACATCTTCCGGGTTGGCCTTCGACGTATCCCAGGCGCGGTAGAAGTTCTTGAACGCAATCGCCTGACCTTCGGGCGAATAGAGGAAGTCGAGATAGGCTTGCGCCAGCTTGCGTTGCGCGTCCGAGGCAATGTTGCCCTCGACCAGCGCCACCGGCGGTTCGGCCAGAACGCTGATCGACGGCACAACGATGTCGAACTGATCTTCGCCAAGTTCGGCCAAGGCCAGATAGGCCTCGTTCTCCCATGCAAGCAGCACGTCACCGATGCCGCGCTGTGCAAAGGTTGTGGTCGAACCGCGCGCCCCGCTGTCCAGAACCGGGACATTGGCAAACAGCTTGCCGACAAATTCCTGCGGGTCCTGGCCATTCTTTTCGGCCCAGGCCCAGGCGGCGAGATAGTTCCAGCGCGCCCCGCCCGAGGTCTTCGGGTTCGGCGTGATGACCTCAACGCCCTCTGCGACCAGATCCCCCCAGTCCTTCAGGCCTTTCGGGTTCCCCTCACGGACCAGAAACACGATGGTCGAGGTATAGGGCGACGAGTTGTGCGGCAGTTTGCTCTGCCAGTCCGCGGGCAGTTTGCCGGCTTCGGCAATCTTGTCGATGTCGCTCGCCAGCGCCAGTGTCACCACCTGCGCGCCAAGTCCGTCGATGACCGCACGCGCTTGCGAGCCTGATCCGCCGTGGCTGAGCTCGATGGTCGCAGGCTCGTTGCCCTGCGCGACCCACCACGCCGAAAACGCTTCGTCGAATTCGCGGTAGAGTTCGCGTGTCGGATCATAGCTGACGTTCAGCAATGTTTCCGCCGACACCGGCGCGGGGGTCGTAAAGCCGACCAGCGTCAGTGCAAGGACCGACAAAGCGCCTTTGAGGAACTCGGCCAACGGTCGGCCGGTCAGAAGGCGGGTACCAGACAGGATGGTCACGGTACCATCCTTGTGGGTTTCAACGGCGCGGCCCTGCGCCTGCACATGGTTGGTGATTGCGATTGTCGTCAGCATGGCTGTCTCCTTGCGCCCGGCCTCGGCCTCAGACGCGTTGTCGTGATGGTGGGAAATCGGATGGCTTGCGCCGATCAGGGACAGCGGGCTCATGGCTCGACACCTTGACCAAGCGGATAGGCCACTGCCTTCCAGACTTCCGGATCGCGACCGCGCAGCAATTCGGCGCGGGCCGCAGCCGGATCGTTCGTATGGATCACCTGCGGACTTCCGTTGACGCGATGGGCGTTGCCCGAGCGACGGTCAATCAGCCAAACCGCATGAAGTTGCGGCAGGTCCTGAGCGGCGAAACCTCCGGTGATGTCGGTCCAACCGGCTGTGGGCATTCCCAATGCACTGGCAGTGATCATCCTCAGTACTCCTTTGCTCGTCGGTGCCCGGCAGCGCGCCGGGTCCGTTCCTAAATAACGACAGAACTGGTCGAGTATTGCAATGGAATAATCTCGTCAAAGTTAGTCGTGATAAGAGAAGAACTTTCTCTCATCGCGCTTGACGATTCGGGGTTAGAAAATCAGGGAAAGACCCGCAAAATCAACGGGTCAGCAGAGGCGCATTACGCGCCGACAATCTGCTCTTTGACGCCAGCAGACTGCAACATGTCTGCCAACGTCAGTGAGTCGATGATGAGCAGGTAGGACCAGAATACATCGGCAAAAACCTTGCGAATCCGACAGGTCGCCTCGTCCTTGCAATCCTCACACCGTTGATACGCCCGGCGCGACAAACACGGCAGCGGCGCAATCGGCCCGTCGATCTTGCGCAAGAGTTCCGAAAGCGAAATCTCGTGCGGCTTCTTGATCAACACATAGCCACCCGAGCGGCCTCGGATCGACGCGATGACGCCAGCATTCCTGACTTCCAGCAGGATATGCTCAAGAAAGCGTTTCGGCGTGCCCGAGCGCTTGGCGATCTCTTCGATTGTCAGCGCCTTGGGCTGGGGTTGAGCGGCCTCGTCAGCCATAGCCAGAAGCGCCTTCAACGCATATTTCATCTTCTGCGTGATCATGGTCCAGCGCTATCCGTTGAAATGGCGAGAATCAAGATCGACATTTCCGTCGTTTTGACGTTCCTCGTTTGGCGTTGCCAGAAAACATCAACAAAACAAGGCATGATCGTCCCGAATTGTGCCCAGAAATATACACGATAAAAACGATAGACATAATACAATTTTAGTGCATGCTTAGGCTGTGACCATTCTTTTCGTGCCCAAGCGGAGGGTGAAGATGACCGAGCTAGACCTGATTGACCGCAAGATCGTGGTCGCGTTGATGCACGATGCAACGCTTCCGATTGCTCAGATTGCCGACCGAGCCGGCCTGTCGCAGACCCCGTGCTGGAAGCGCATCCAGAAGCTCGAAGCAGCGGGCGTCCTGACCTCCCGGGTCGCTCTCGCCGATCCGGCAAAGTTGGGATTCAGCCTGAGCGTCTTTGTTGGAATCGAGGCGACAGATCATACTGCCGAGTGGCGCGAAGCGTTTGGAGCCGCTGTTGAAGATATCCCAGAGATCATGGAAGTCCACCGCATGGCAGGGGAAATCGACTATCTCCTGCGGATCGCCGTCGCGGACATTGCCTCGTTCGACGCGCTCTACAAGCGCCTGACCGATTCCGTTCCGATCAAGAACGTCACCAGTCACTTCGCGATGGAGCGGCTGAAGTTCACGACGGCCTATCCCGTCGACACGACGAACCGCTGAACTGGCTGGAAGGACGGCCTGGTTCTTCTCTTTTCACGGTGGTCTTTGGAAGGACATATCACGATCAACTTGGTAGAGTATTCTCGAAAGTCCCAAGGGGGTTCTGATGACCAACATCCACACGCTCCTTGTGCCCGGTCTCGATGGCTCTGCCGCGCCCCATTGGCAGGACTGGTGGGCGATCACTGAACCTGGCGCGTCTCTGGTTGACCTTCCCGAAGCGTGCGAGCCGAACCCGCTGTTGTGGGAAGGAGAATTGCTGCGTCAGGTCCGCCGCCATCCGGGCGCGGTTCTGGTCGGCCACTCCCTCGGGTCGGTGCTGATCGCCCGGCTGCTGGCACGCAGACCGGGATTGCCGGTTGCGGGCGCGCTTCTGGTGGCCCCGGCGGATCCCGACCGCAGCAACCGGACCTCGGGATTCGCGCCCCTGCCGGACACACGCCTGCCCGTTCCCTCGCTGCTGGTGGCCAGCCGCAACGATCCCTGGATGAGCCATGCGCGCTCGGCCAAACTAGCGGCGGTCTGGGGGTCTGACTTTGTCGATCTCGGTTACTTCGGGCACATCAATGCGGCGTCCGGCTTTGGCCCCTGGGCCGGTGGCAAGATGTTGCGGGACGACTTGGTGGGGCGGCCCGGACTGCTGCACCCCGCCATCCAGACGAACCAGCTTGAGGCGCGCCATGCTGTACGGTGAGCAAGACCCCGCCCTGTTCTTCGCCAAGCGCGATCACCGCCATAGCACGCAGGTTGGCCCGGTGCTCTTCTGGCTTCCGGTCATTACTGGCGGCTTGATCATCGCGGCGCTGCTCTGTCTTGGCCTGTTCACATGAACGTCCGTTCGCCGCAGACCTTCGCGCCACCGGGTCAGCACATCGTCATTGTGGGGGGCGGCGCAACCGGTGCCCTTGCCGCGCTTCACCTGCTGAACCGCGATGACCGCTGTCGCGTCACCGTCATCGAGCCGGCCCATCCCCTTGGTGCAGGCATCGCCTATTCGACCCCGGACCCCGACCACATCCTCAACACGCGGGCGCGGAACATGTCGGCCTATCCCGATGATCCGCATCACTTCCTGCGCTGGCTGAAGGGACGGCCGGAGACACGGGGTACTTCCGGCGAAAGCTTTGTCAGTCGCCAGGTGTTTGGCCGCTATCTGCACGACCTTCTCGCCCCGTTTCTTTCGGCGCGCCCGCAAAGGCTGCGTGTCGTTCAGGCATCCTGTCTGGCCTTGACCGGGAATGGCGAACGCGTCGTGGCGCGGCTGGACGATGGTCAAAGTGTGCTGGCTGACGCGGCCATTCTGGCTACGGGTCCGGGGCGACGCCCGCCCGATCCGCAGGGGCTGCTTTTGTCGGCGTGGGACTGCCCGAAGCCGAAAACTCCAGACGGGCGCGTCATCATCATCGGCTCGGGCCTGTCGATGGTCGATCAGGTTCATTCCCTGCTGAACCGCGGCCACACCGGCGAAATTCTCGTGGTCTCGCGTCGTGGGCTGTTGCCGCGCCCTCATGCCCCCGGCACACCGCTCCAGATCAATCCCGCCGACATTCCCCTTGGGGCCCCGCTCAGTGCGCTGCTCGGACTGACGCGGTCCCTCGTCCGCGAGGCCGAACGGCGCGGCGGGACCTGGCGGGATGCGGTTGACGGTCTGCGCCCCCATGTGCAGCGACTTTGGGTCGATATGGGAATGGTCGAGCGGGCACGGTTTCTGCGCCACGCGGTCGTGTGGTGGGATGTTCACCGCCACCGACTTCCCCCCTTTTCCGAGGCACGACTTGGGGCGGCGGCACGGCGTGGTCAACTGACCTATCTGCGGGGCTGCTTCCAATCCATTTCCCCCGGTGATCAGGCGGGCGAAGTGCGGGTGCGTATCCTTCTGCCGCTTCAGAACGAGATTTCGGATCTGTCAGCCGAACTGGTGATTGACTGTCGGGGAACCCGCACCGATCCCGCGCAGGACCCGTCACCCCTTGTCACGGACTTGCTGTCCAGGGGTATGGCCCGGCCTGACACGCTCGCGATTGGGTTGGACGTCAGCCGCGACGGGGCACTTGTCGATGCAGGCGGTGTGCCCTCAAGCCGGATCTTTGTAGCCGGTCCCGCCGCCCGTGCCGCGTTCTGGGAGATCACCGCAATCCCCGACATCCGCGAACAGGCGCATGTCCTTGCGGCCAGATTGGCTGGAACGATGCAGGTCGTCTGACCTCCACCACTTCACAACATAGACCCTTACCCGTTTGAAACGCGATAAATCGGCAATCCTCGAGCGTCGTTCTGCTCAACGGCTGATTGGGGCCGGCCTTGCCATATGGCGTCACCGAAAAGTCCGGACTACCCGTGAAGACTTGCAGCAATCTTTGGCGACCTGCGACCGGCAAATGGCACAGGTCGATGCGACGGGGTTACAGGTTACGCATCCAGGCTGTCGCCCGCGAAAGCGCCGTCTGACCGGCTTCCACGCCAAGATCGAACTGGTATTCGTGGGCCAGCGCGGGCGTGTAGTCGGGCGGGAAGAACAGGGTCTCAACCTTTCCCCCACTCGCCTCCAGCGCCTCGGCGATCGCGACCGATTGCGGCGCGAGAGGGTCGGCATTCCCCGCACTGATGAAAGCGGGTGGAAAATCTGCGGTCAGATGCCCGGTCAGCGACATCGTGACGAATCTCGGGGAGTCCCGCCAGTTTCGCTCGCCGCTGTAGGCCCATGCGGTAACATGCACGAACCCGCCCAGAATGCCGCCCGCGTGGCCCATGGCCGTAATGTCATAGACGCCGCAAAAGAGCAGCGCACCGACGATCTGGTCCGGCCCGACACCCGATGTGACACCGACCAGTTCGCCATAGTCCGGATTTGCGATGATTGCTGCCGTCTGCGCCGCGATCTGGGCTCCGGCACTGTCACCCGCCAACACGATGCGATTGGGGTCGATATCGAGGCGCCCCGCCTCCCGCGTCAGGAACTCGAGCGCGCGGGTCACTTGCCGGACCGGCGTCGGGTAAGTTGCGGATGGCGCGATCGTGTAGTCGACATTGACCACGGTGAAGCCCTCGCCCGCGAGAATCTTGAGGTAATTGGCGATATCGCCCCGTCGTCCCGACACGAACCCGCCACCGTGTATCCAGACGACCGTCGGCAGGGCCGGATCAAAATCTGGCGCGCGATAGATGTCCAGAATTTCGTCACTCGCCTCCTCGCCATAAGCGTGGGTCGAGACCGAAATCGTCGCCGGAACCAGCGGTTCAAGCGCGGCGGATGCAGCGGCGGCACCTTTGTCGAAGATGAAGCGGATGAAGTAGACACCCGGCAGGGGTGACACGATGAACGCCGCCGCAATGACAGCCAGCACTGCAAGAAAAACGACGACAGTTCTTCGCATGTTGCGTTGCTCGCGTTCTGACGTGCCGGGCACCGGGTGCCCGCAGCCGCATACTACACAATCCTGATCCGCTTGGCATCGGAGTTAGTTCGAGACGTCACCGCCCCTTTTGCGCGACACTCGGGCTTGAAACCTGAAACAGCAAGACCAGCGTAAACTGGCCAGCGCGACGCTTTGGTTGCATGGCCAAATTTCTTACCAACCATTTGCCGCGTTTGCGCGTTATAGGCAGATGCAACGCTCGGTGCCTTGCATATGGGCGTGGTGGCTTCCATCGTGATGGGACGAGTCGCCGAAGGAGGGTCGAGACGCGTGCCGAACACGAATCCGCAGATTTCTGACAATTTCGACGCGTTGATCGTGTGTCCGAAGTGCGACGCGATTCATCGGGTCAGGGCACTCGAGACGGGTGCGCGGGCGCGGTGCGCGCGCTGCAATGAGATTCTGATCGCGCCCCGACTACGTTCGTTTTCTCAGATCATCGCCCTGTCTGTAGCGGTCGCGATTCTGATGGTCGGTGCGATTTTCTTTCCCTTTCTGGGGATTGCTGCGAGCGGGCTCAGTCATGCCAGTTCAGTGCTGGAAGTCGCATTGGCATTTTCCGGGCCAATTTTGGGCCCGATTTCCCTGCTCGTTGTCGTGCTGATTATTCTGATTCCATTCTTGCGCGCGATGGCGTTGATCTATGCGCTCTGGCCATTGGCGACCGGTCGGCGCGCCTTTCGGCATGCCGCTGTCGCATTGCGTGCCGCCGAAGCTCTGCGGCCCTGGTCGATGGCAGAGATTTTCATCATTGGAACCACTGTGGCGCTAGTCAAGGTGGCAGGACTGGCTTCGATCAGTCTTGGCCCCGCGTTCTGGGCGTTTTGTGCCATGGTCATCGTGGTGGCGCTGAGCGACAATTTCATGTGCAGATGGACCGTCTGGAAAGCACTGGAGCAACGCTCGTGACGCTTACCGCACGCCGGGCGGGACTTGTCGGATGCCGCACCTGCGGGCGTGCCTGGCCGCTCGGGACGGCACAATGCGGGAGATGCGGCGCGGCGCTGCAAAGCCGTGATGCCAAAAGCATGCAGCGCGTCTGGGCATGGCTGCTGGCGGGTATGATGTTCTACATTCCAGCGAACATCTATCCGATGCTGCTGACCCGGACGCTGGTTGACACGACCGAGAACACGATTGTCGGCGGGGTGATCGAGCTGGCAAAACACGGCAACGTCGGGATCGCCCTGATCGTCTTCGTCGCCAGTATCGTTATTCCGGTGCTGAAGTTCCTCGCGATTTCATATCTTGGTCTCGCGGTCCATTCAGGCCGACCGCTGAGACGCTATCACTTGCATGCGCAATTGCTGGAAGTCGTCGACTTCATCGGGAGGTGGTCAATGATCGACGTGTTTGTGGTCGCAATTACTTCGACCTTGGTGCAACTTGGATTCGTCGTGAACGTTAACCCCGGGCCGGCAGCTGCAGCCTTTGCTTTATCGGTTGTCTTCACCATGATGGCGGCGCAAAGTTTCGACTCCCGGCTGATCTGGGACCGTATGGATCAATTCCGCGATGAATGACGATAACGAGCCTGCAGAACTGACAATTGAAGAACCACGCAACACCCGACTTCGGGGTATTTCACTGGTGTGGCTGGTGCCTTTGCTGGCGGTTATCGTGTCAATAGGTGTCGCTTGGCGCACCTATTCAGAACGCGGAACGCTAATTGAGATCGAGTTTGTTGAAGTCGCGGGCATTCAGGTTGGCGAAACCGTCCTGAAGTTTCGCGAGGTCGAGGTCGGCCGGGTCGAAGCAGTCACGTTTACCAGCGATCTGACGCGGGTTCTTGTCAGTGTCCGTGTCGACAAGGACGTTGCCCCTTTTATCGATTCAGATGCCAGTTTTTGGTTGGTGCGGCCAGAGCTGACCACAAGCGGAATTTCCCGGCTGGATACCGTCTTGTCTGGCACATTTATTGAAGGCTTGTGGGATAACGAAGTTACGGAGACTGCGACGCGGTTTGTTGCGCTGGATGCGGCACCACTGTCCCGCACGCCGGGGTCTGGCACCTGGGTCACGCTGGTTAGTCCCGACGGCGGGACGATGGCCGAAGGAGCACCCGTCATCTACCGCGGCATCAAAGTAGGGCAGTTGCGAAACGTGCGTCTTGATCCGGGTTCGACAGGCGTGCTGGTCGACGCATTTGTGAGCGCGCCATACGACAAGCGGCTGTCGACCGCCTCGGTCTTTTGGGATATTTCGGGTTTCTCTGTTTCGTTGGGGCCGCAGGGGCTGAAGCTGAACGTCCGCAGTCTGGCATCCGTGGTGCAAGGCGGCGTCGAATTTACCACACTGGTCACCGGCGGCGAGAGTGTCGATCAAGGCACGAAGTTCCGGGTCTTCGAAGACGAACAGACTGCGCGGAGCAGCCTGTTCTCGAACGAGATTGATCGGCCGGTCACAGTGTCGATTCTGCTCGACGGGTCGGTGCGCAATCTGGCTGTCGGCGCGCCCGTGCAGTTTCGGGGCCTTGATGTCGGGGAAATATCGGCGCTGTCGGTGCGGTCGGACGATTCACCCGGGGGTACGATCTTCCGCCAGCAGGTCGATCTGACGCTCAGCCCGTCGCGCATGGGTTTGCCCGATGGTCTTTCTGAAGGAGATGTCCTGCGTTTCCTGCAAGAGCAAGTTGCCGAGGAAAAGTTACGCGCACAGATCACAAGTATCGGGATCCTCGGATCGTCGCTGATTGTCGATCTGGTGCCGGTGCCCGACGCCGAAACTGCGGTGTTTGAAATGGATGCTGAACCGTTCCCTATCATGCCGGTTGTGCCACCAGACATTGCAGACATTTCGACAGCCTCAAACGAGGTACTGGCCCGCATTCAGAAGTTGCCGATTGAAGACTTGTTGCGATCTGCGACCGATACGCTCGACACGGTGCGGGCTTTCGTCGCCAAAGACGAGACTCAGAAAGCGCCAGAAGCGGTCGTGGGACTGGTCGACGATCTGCGCAAGTTTGTCGGATCGGACGACGTTCAAGCCGCACCTAAAGCGCTGCGGGGAACTTTGGACGAGGCGCAGTCGTTACTTGCGGAACTCAACAAGGGTGACGGGGCGCAGCGTGTGCTGACCGCAATTGATAATGTCTCGACGGCGGCGACGGCGGTCACCGATGCAGCAACAGGCTTGCCTGCGCTGGTTGCGACCCTGACCGAGCTTTCCAGCACCGCGAAGGAACTTCCACTGCGCGAGCTGGCGGATTCGGCGAAGCAGACGGTCGAAGAAATCGGAACGTTTATCGGATCGGAAGACATGGCTGGTTTACCGAAGACGTTGAATGACGCGCTCGAACAAGCGCGCCAAATCCTGGTCGAACTGCGCGAAGGCGGTTCGGTCACGAACCTGAACGCGGCGCTGGAGTCGGCGAAATCCGCAGCTGCCTCCGTTGAAAAGGCCGGAGACGAATTGCCGCAATTAGTTGAGCGTCTGAACGGGACGGTGACGCGGATTGACGAGTTGGTCGCTGGCTACGGACAACGTTCGCCCTTTGGGCAAGACGTCAACGAAACACTTCGAGAGTTGAAGGCGG
>Ga0164241_10006702_pt1 | contig 10447 bp, 9 predicted proteins | sample OricomyardsoilBY_FD_108780 | JGI IMG/M metagenome (GOLD analysis project Ga0164241, IMG submission 108780) | Backyard soil microbial communities from Emeryville, California, USA - Original compost - Back yard soil (BY) | ecosystem: Environmental > Terrestrial > Soil > Unclassified | place: USA... | reverse complement strand
CTTCCGCCACGCGCTCGCCGCGGGGCAGACGGGCCTCAGCGTCGCCTTCGATCTAGCGACGCACCGGGGCTACGACAGCGACCACCCGCGCGTGCGAGGCGACATCGGCAAAGCGGGAGTGGCCATCGATTCGGTCGAGGACATGAAGCTCCTCTTCGAGGGCATTCCGCTCGAGCGCGCGAGTGTCTCCATGACCATGAACGGCGCGGTCCTGCCCGTCCTCGCGGCGTTCATCGTCGCGGCCGAGGAGCAGGGCGTCGCCGCGAGCGCGCTCACGGGCACGATTCAGAACGACGTCTTGAAGGAGTTCTTGGTGCGGAACACGTTCGTGTATCCGCCCGAGCCGTCGCTGCGCATCGTCGCGGACGTGATCGAGCACCTCGCGCGCGTCGCGCCGCGCTTCAACTCGCTCTCGATCTCCGGCTATCACATGCAGGAAGCCGGGGCGACGGCCGAGCTCGAGCTCGGCTACACGCTCGCCGACGGTCTCGAGTACGTGCGAGCCGGCCTCGCACGCGGCCTCGCGATCGACGACTTCGCGCCGCGGCTGTCCTTCTTCTTCGGCGTGGGCTTGAGCTTCTTCGTCGAGGTCGCGAAGCTGCGGGCCGCGCGGTTTTTATGGGCCACGCTGCTCGAGGAGCGCTTTGCTCCGCAGGACCCGCGCTCGCTCGTCTTGCGCACGCATTGCCAGACCTCGGGGGTGAGCCTGAGCGCGCAGGAGCCGCTCAACAACGTCGTTCGCACCACGATCGAGGCGCTCGCAGCCGTGCTGGGGGGTACGCAAAGTTTGCACACGAACGCATACGACGAGGCGCTTGCGTTGCCGAGCGACGGCGCCGCGCGCGTGGCTCGGGCCACGCAGCTCATCCTCGCGCACGAGACGGGGATCCGCGACGTGGTCGATCCGTTGGCGGGCTCGTATTACGTGGAGAGCCTCACGCACGAGCTCGTCGTGCGCGCGCGCGCGGTCATCGACGAGGTCGAGGCGCAAGGCGGCATGGCTCGCGCCATCGAGTCCGGGCTGCCGCGCCGCCGCATCGAAGCAGCCGCGGCGCGCCGTCAGGCACGGCTGGATCGCGGCGAGGACATCGTGGTCGGCGTGAACGCCTACCGCTCGCCCGACGAGACACCGCTCGAGGTCCGCTTCGTCGATCCCGAAGCGGTGCGCCGCACCCAGACGGCGCGGCTCGTTGCGTTGCGGGCCGCGCGGGACTCGGCACGGGTCGAGCAAGCCCTCGCGGCGCTCCGCCGAGCCGCGGCGCACGGGGGCAACCTGCTCGAAGGGTCGGTGGAGGCGGCGCGGGCGCGTGCGACCGTCGGGGAGATCAGCGAGGCGCTTGCGGACGTGTTCGGTCGCTACGAAGCTAGGGGAGGAGTCCTCGGCGGCGTGTACGCAAGCGAGCTCGGCGACGACGCGACCTTTCGGGCGCAGCAGGCGCGCGTGGAGGCGTTCGTGCGTCGCGAGGGTCGGCGCCCGCGTATCCTGATCGCGAAGCTCGGACAAGACGGGCACGATCGCGGCCAGAAGGTCGTCGCCTCCGGCCTCGCCGATCTCGGCTTCGACGTCGACCTCGGTCCCTTGTTCACGACGCCGGAAGAGGTCGCCCGCCACGCCGTCGAAAACGACGTGCACCTCGTCGGCGTCTCGTCGCAGGCGGGCGCGCACCTCACGCTCGTTCCCGACCTGCGCGCGGCGCTCGCGGCGGCGGGTGCGCGGGACATCCGCATCGTGTGCGGGGGCATCATCCCCGCGCGCGATCGGGAAGCCTTGCTCGCGCTCGGCGTGGGCGCCGTGTTCGGCCCCGGCGAGCGCATCGCGGACATGGCCGCACGCCTGCTCGACCTCTTCGAACCGACCGCCGCCCCGCCGTCGCATGGCTGAACGAGAAGACGACGCCGAGTCGCTCGTCCTGGCCCTCGAGCGCGGCGATCGGCGCGCGCTCGGCCGCGCGATCACCCTGGTCGAGAGCGAACGCCCCGAAGACGCGGAGCGAGCAGAACGGCTCGTCGCCCGCGCGCGCACGCGGTCGAGCGCGAGCGTCAGGCTCGGCGTGAGTGGGCCTCCGGGCGCCGGCAAGAGCACCCTGATCGACGTCCTCGGCCGGCACGCGATCGCCGCGGGCGAACGCGTCGCCGTGCTCGCGATCGATCCGTCGAGTCCCGTGGGCGGCGGTAGTCTGCTCGGTGACAAGACGCGCATGGCGAGGCTCGCGGGCGAAGCGGCGAGCTTCATCCGTCCGAGCCCGTCACGGGGCACACCGGGCGGTATCGCACGGCGCACGCGCGAGGCCGTCGAGCTGTGCGAAGCGGCCGGCTACTCGCTCGTGATCGTGGAGACGCTCGGCACGGGGCAGGGCGAGCACGCCGTGGCAGGCGTCGTCGATGTCGTCGTGCTCGTCGTCATTCCCGGCGCCGGCGACGAGCTCCAAGGGATGAAACGCGGCCTCGTCGAGCTCTCCGACGTCATCGTCGTGAACAAGAGCGACGGCGCTCAGCGCGCCGCTGCCGAGCGCGCCGCGAGCGAGCTCACGACGGCGCTCGGCTTTTTCGCGCGCACGGCGCACGAGACCTCGCGGCCGGTGCTCACCCTGAGCGCTCAGGAGGAACGAGGCATTCCCGAGCTGTGGGCCGCGATCACGGCCCGCGTCGCGCAAGCCCGGGCGAGCGGCGCTTTCGTCGCCCGACGAGCCGCGGGAGAGCGCCGGAGCTTCGAGGAGGAAGTCGAGCAAGCGTTGCGCGCACGCCTCGCCGGCCCCGAGCTCGCGGCCGAGCGCGCCCGGCTCGAAGGGGAAGTGCTTGCCCAACGCCTGACCCCGCGCGAGGCCGCGCGACGTCTCGTCGCCAAGCTCGCCTGATGCGCGCCCCGGGCGCAGGGGACCCGTCAGCTACCGGGGGGTGGCGCCTGCACGAGCTCGATCAATACGCCTTCACCGCCTTGCGCCGCGTCCGGCGCCCCTTTGGGGTGAATGAAACACACGTCGTGCCCGCCCGCGCCGCGCCGGATCCCGCCCGGAGCGAAGCGCACGCCTCGCGCCCCGAGCCAGGCGTGCGCGGCGCGTAAATCGTCCACCCATAGGCCGACGTGGTTCAGCGCCGGCTCGTCCACGCGCGGTTTGTCGCCGGGTCGCAGCGGCTGCATCAAGTCTACCTCGACGGCGCCGTCGCCCGCCCCGACGCGCAGGATCTCCTCGTCGACGTTTTCGCTCTCGCTCCGGTAAGTGCCGACCGGCTCGAGGCCGAGCAAGTCGACCCAGAGCGCGCGCAAGCGCTGCCGATCCGGGCCGCCCACGGCGATTTGCTGCACGCCGAGCACGCGGAACGGACGCGCGTCGCTCAAGGCAGGCGTCCTTGAAGCCCGATGTTGAGATCGAAGGAGCTGGCGAGCGCGCGAACGACGCCCATCGAGATGCCGCCCGTCACGTACAGGCCGAAATTCTCGTGGAAGTCGATTTGGGGGCCGGCCGCGAGGTGCAGCACGAAATCCTTCGAGTAGTTCGGGTTGTTCGTCTGCCAGTCCGCTGAGCCGCGACCGCTTTCGAATTGGAAGGCGACCGCCGGCTCGATGAAGATTTTGAAAACGGCATCGCTCATCGTGTAGAGGCGCACGCCCGCGCCGACGAGGACGAGCGGATTGGTGTCGGAGTTGGTATCGGCGCCGAGCCCGAAGCGTGCCCACGCGAACGGCTCGAGAAAATCGAGCACGCCGAAGCTCAACCCCAGATCGACCGCGGGCGGCGCGCCGTAGCCACAAAACTTCTGCTGATCCGCCGGGGATTTTTCGGCCTTCGGCGGCGCGCAATAGGGCGACGAATCGTAGCGAAGCACCATGCGGTAGCCGAGCACGATGCCGGCGCGCAGTCCGAACTGGCCGCCGTGCCCGAAGTCGCTTTTTTCGTCTTTGGCCGGTGCTTCGCTTTTCTCGGCGGGCGCTGCGGCCTTTGCCTGCTCGCCCTCCGCGGCCCGGGCGGGCGCTGCCATGAGGACCACGACGGTCGCGAGGGAAGAAGCCAGAGCCGACGACCAGCGAAGCGCGCGCATCACGGGCCGAAGATACCCGATTCAGAGCACGCCGTGCAGCACGGACCCGAGCCCCGCGAGCGCGGCAACGAGCAGAACGGCCGTGCGCGTGTGGCCACCGTCGAGCCAGCGGCTCGTCCAGCGGGACGCCCAAAATCCAGCGGCGATACCGGGCAAGAGGCCCGCCGCGAGGGTGACCTCACGGGTGCCCAAACGCCCCACGAGCGCGAGCGCGGTCATCGACATGAACGCGCCGATCAGAAAATAACTAGCGAGCGTCGAGCGCACGAGCGGTCCACGCTCGTGCTGGTAGAGCACGGCCACGGCTGGGCCACCGAGCGCGGCGGTCGTGCCCATGAGCCCGGAAACGACGCCGGCGACGACGAGCAACGGCCGCGTTCGCGCCAGCCGCACCGAGCCGAGTGACAACCCGACGGCGAGCAGCACGAGCACGCCGAGGCCGATCAATAGCGCGCGATCCCCGAGGGTCTGCAACGCGAGCGCGCCGAGCACCGTGCCCGGCACGCGGCCCGCGAGGATCCAGCCGAGCCCGCGCGCGTCCACGGCGCTTCGTTCACGCCACGCCGTGAGGACGAGCAGGAGCGTCACCGCTACGATGATCGGGCCGGGGACGAGCTTCGCGTCCACCCACGCGAGGATCGGCGACGACAGGAGAGCAAAGCCGAAGCCGGCGCTGCCCTGCAGCGCCGCGCCCGTCATGACGATCGCGGTCGCGGCCGCCCAGGCCGTGAAGGAGTCGTAGCCGAGCACGAGGGCGCCGTAGCAGCGCCCTCGGCCTGCGACGAGGCGTTTCCGCGTCACGCGTATTTAGCGAGGAACGCCGCGATCGCCTGGGTGACCGCCGCGTCTTCCGCCGCCTGCGAGCTGTTTCGGGCGGCGAGCTCGCGCTTGCCGACGACGAGCGAATGATCGCCGCCTTCGACGACGTAGAGCTCGTTCGGAGCGCGCAGGCGCGGTCGCAGAGCGGTGAGTCGCTCGAGCGGGCAGAGCTTGTCGCGCGTGCCCTGCACGAACAAGACGGGGGTCGTGAGCTCGAGCAGCACGGCGTCGCGCACGTCGCCGCGCTGACCGACGAGCGGGTAGCCGAGACACACGACCGCCGCGAGCTCGTGCTCGAGCTTCACGGCGACGTGGCAGCCGATGCGCCCACCCATGCTCTTGCCCACGAGCACGCGCGGCCCGTCGTCGTCGCGACTCGCCAAGGCGAGCGCTTGCGCGTGCGCGGCGATCAGGACCGGCGCTCGATCCGGCGATTTTCGCCCTGCGAGCTGGTAGGGGTAGTCGAAGGCGACGACGCGGCCCAGCGCCTCGAGCCGGCGCTCTTGCGCCTGCATCCACGCCGAGGAGCTCGGCGCGCCCGCGCCGGGTGCGAGCAGCAAGAGTCGCTGGCCGCCAGCCATTGCGTGCTCGCGCGCCGGGCTATCGCTTCGGGGTCGGGAGCGTCCTGGCGCTGCCCGCGGCGGTCCAGTCGCGTTCCGCGCCCACGGCGAGGAAGGTGAGCTCGAGCGGTTTGCCGCCTACCGAGACGCTGATCGTGCTCTTGCCGTTCCAATCCGCGGGAGCCGGCAGGCCGAGCTGAGTCTGGCTTTGCAGGGTGCGTAGCGCCTCCGCGTCGGCGCGCAGCGCGAGAATGCCCGTGCCCGCGAGCAGGGCGACGACGCCGGCGGGGATGTGCGGGGCGATCACGGCGCGCACGGTGCCCGAAAGCTCCGGCGCGCGGCGCGCAATCCAGCGCACGTCGTCGAGCGAGTCGAGCACGAGGGCGCTCGGTTCGTCGGGCCGGCCGCGGCGTGCGACGAGCGGTAGTGTTTGCGCGCCGCGCCAGCCGTGCACGGCCGGCGCCTCGAGCGGCACCGCACGTGAACCGTCGCCTTCTTTGCCCTTGCCCTTGGTCTTGCGAACGATGAGCACGTCGTCCGTGGGGAGCGTGCGCGGTACGGTGACGCGCACCGGGCGCTTGAACGAGCGCGGATCGCCGACGGTGCCGGTCGCGACCGCGAACGCGAGCGTCTCGGCCGACGCGATGATGGCCTTGGTCGGCGGTTGGTCCGGCTCCGGATCGAAGGTACGCATCGACACCCCGCCGGGCGTCGGCGGGTAGAGCTCGCCCGTGAGCAAGCGCGGATCGGCTTCGATCAGGCGCGCGCCCGTCGCGATGAGATCGACGAGGGCGCCCGACTGCGCGAGCACCTCGAGCGTTTGTCGTGACGAGGGCGCCACCAGAAAGTCGAGCCGCGGCGGCACGCGCTTGCTCTTCAAGAGCGCCGCGGCGGCGAGCAGGTCCCGCAGCGATGCGCCCGAGTCGCCGCCGAGCACGACCTGCGTGACCGGGCTGCCGGCGAGCTCGCGCACCTGACGCACGACGCCCTCCTCGTCGAGCACGAGCGGATCGACCGCCGAGAGGTCGACGCTGATGGCGTCCTCGCAGGGCGCGCCGGGATCGGGCGAGAGCCCGCGGTGCGCCTTCGAGCGGCGCTGATCGCGGAGGTAGACCTCCGTCTTCTCGTCGCTCACGAAGACCGCCGCCGCCGCGCCGAGCTGCGGCGCCATCGCGGACAGCACGGCGCGTTCGGCGACCGACAGAAGTCGCGCGCTCGGGCCGGCGAATTCGATGACGACCGGCGCGCCGTGCTCGGCGTCGACGCGGTGGACGGCTTCGCGCAGGCCGCGCCGCAAGAGCTCGAGCCCCACGTCGCGCACGCACACGAACGGCCGCACGCGGCCGGAGAGCAACACCTGGATGCTGCGCGGCCGCCTGACGCAGACGGTGCCCGTGGCGAGGGCCTCCGCGAGCTGCGCAGGTGGCGCGAGCAATGCCAGCATCCCGGCCCCGCCGACGGACGCGATGCGCGGGTCGTCCGTGACCGCGAGGCGCGCCGGGCTGCCGAAGCGTTCGAGGTGGACGGCCGCCGGAAACCCGATGCCCGGGCGTGCCAGGAGCAAACCGAGACCGAGCGCGTCGCGGTAGGCGCGCTGGGTACTCGGGCTCTGGCTCTCGCCGACGCGCGTGACGCAACGCACGTCGTAAGCGACCGCCACCTCCACCGCGAACTTGCGGCTCCCGGCGAGCAGGGCTTCCGACAAGGCGCGCTCCGGCTCACGCGAGAGCACCACCTGGTCGATCTTCACCCGAAGAAGATCGCTCGAGAGATGGGAATCCTCGGCCCTACCGGCGAGGATCTTCTGGGTCATGGTGCGGGGCGGATCCCCTGCGCGCGCGCGCATTCGCTACGCTTCCTCGAAGCAATCTCGCGCCCGAAAAGCCGGGCGGAGCGGGAAGGTAGCCGTTCGGCGAGAGCCGGGTCAAGGCGCGCTTAGCCGGCCCCCAACGGCAGGCCATCGCTCAGCCATCGCGCGGCGGCAATAGCTTCGGATGTCTTGCACTGGACGGCCCGTTGGCCGGGCTCCGCCGGCTGAGCGCACGCAAGAGAGCGCGGATTGGCGGAGAAAATTCACGAAACGCCAAAAACCGGCTAACCTTTGCGGCATGTTCAGAGAGGCCCTGCAGGGCGTCGTCGAAGGGACCGAGGGAGGAATCGCAGGACTCCTGATGGATTTCGAGGGCATTCCGCTCGAAAGTTTCACGCGCCCGGGCGCCTCGTTCGACATCGAGGTGGTCGGAGCCGAGGTCAGCGTCGTGGTCAAGGCCATCCAACGCGCGAGCGAAATGCTCGAGGCCGGCCAGACGAGCGAGGTCGCTTTTCGCAGCGACAAGATGATGACCTTGATCCGGGTCATCAATCAGAGCTACTTCGTCGCCGTCGCCATGGAACCCGAGGGTAACCTCGGCAAAAGCCGTTTCCTCCTGCGCGTGCTCGCGCCCAAACTCGCGCAAGAGCTCGCTACGTAGCCCCGAACTTCGCGCCGCGCGGCCGGCGTGGACCTTCCCCGAAAACTCTCATGCAGCTTTCCCTCACACAGCTCGAGTCATTGCTCCGCACGCTGGAAGCCGGCGGCGCGTCCGAATTCGAGTACGAAGACGAAAAGATCCGCCTGAAGATCGCCATCCCGCGTGGCGTCGTGGCCGCGCCCGTGTCCGGGCGCAGCGCTGCGCTCGCGGGTGGCACGGCCGAAGCGAAGGCGTCCGAAGCGCCGCCGGTCGTCGACGCGGGGCTCGTGGCGGTGACCTCGCCGTTCGTGGGCACGTTCTACCGCGCCGCGTCGCCCGAGTCGGCGAACTTCGTGGAGGTCGGCAGCCCCGTGCGCAAGGGCCAGACGCTCTGCATCGTCGAAGCGATGAAGCTCATGAACGAGATCGAGTGCGAGCACGACGGCGTCGTCGCCGAGATCCTCGTCGAGAACGGCAAGAGCGTGGAGTACGGGCAGAAGCTCTTCATGCTGCGCAAGGCCTCCTAGCTTGCGCTCCTGCATCCGCGCGCCGTTTCGGGCCCATGTTTAAAAAAGTCCTGATCGCGAACCGAGGCGAAATCGCCATCCGGGTGATGCGCGCTTGCCGCGAGCTCGGCATCGCGACCGTCGCCGTCCATTCCGAAGCCGACGCGGGCGCGCTGCACGTGCGTTTCGCCGACGAGGCCGTGTGCATCGGTCCGCCGCCGTCGACGCAGAGCTACCTGAACATCCCCGCGCTGATCAGCGCCGCCGAGATCACGGCGGCCGACGCCATTCATCCGGGCTACGGCTTCCTGTCGGAGAGCGTGGAGTTCGCGCGCATCGTCGAGGGCTGCAAGCTCACCTTCATCGGTCCCAAATCCGACGTCATGGCGCAGTGGGGCGACAAGCTCCGCGCGCGCGAGACGGCGCGCCGCTTCGGCCTGCCGCTGCTGATGGGCAGCGAGGCGCTGCGCGACGTCGATCAGGCGGAGTCGGAGGCGAAGCGCGTCGGCTTCCCCGTGATGATCAAGGCGCGCGGCGGCGGCGGTGGCCGCGGCATGCGCATCGTGCGCGCGGTGGAAGAAGTGCGGCGTGCGTTCGAGTCGGCGACGGCGGAGGCGATGAGCGCCTTCAAGAACCCCGAGCTCTACCTCGAGCGCTTCATCGAACGCCCGCGGCACATCGAGTTTCAGGCGCTCGCCGACAACCACGGCCAGGTCTGGACCCTGGGCGAGCGTGAGTGCTCGCTCCAGCGGCGCAACCAGAAGCTCGTGGAGGAGGCGCCGAGCCCGAACATGACGCCCGAGCTCCGCGACGAGATGTCGACGCTCATTCGCAAGGCGGTGAGGGAGACGGGGTACACGTCGCTCGGCACGCTCGAATTTTTGATGGACGACGACGGGAAGCTCTTCTTCATGGAGATGAACACCCGCGTGCAGGTCGAGCATCCCGTGACTGAAATGACCACGGGCCTCGACCTCGTCGTCGAGCAAATCCGCGCGGCGGCGGGGGAAAAGCTCGACATCCCCGACACGCGCCCGTGGCGGTTCCGCGGCGCCGCCATCGAGTGCCGGATCCTCGCCGAGGACCCGGTCACCTTCGCGCCCTGGCCCGGACGTATCACCGAGTACCACCCGCCGGGCGGCATCGGCGTGCGCGTCGATTCCGGGGTCTTCGGCGGCTGGTCGGTGCCCCAGTACTACGACTCCTTGCTCGCCAAGGTCATCGCCCACGCGCCGACGCGCGACCAGGCCTTGAGCCGCATGCGCCGCGCCCTCGACGAGTTCATCATCGGCGGCATTCGGACCAACATCGACCTTCACAAGCGCCTGCTCGACCTGCCGGAGGTGCGCGAGGGCCGCATGACGACGCGCACGGTGGAGCAGCTGATGGCGGCCTCGAAAGCCGCGCGCGGCTAGCGCGCCGCTTTTTTGGCGCGCGCCGGCTGGCGCGCGCCGAGGCGCTCGCGCGCCGGCTTGCGGCCGACGTGCTCGGCGTGAAACGCCGACGGGCAGCGGTCCGCGACGGGACACGCGGCGCAGGCGGGCCGCTGCGCCGTGCAGATGCGCCGCCCGTGGAAAATCAGGACGTGCGCGAGCGCGTCCCAGTCGTCGCGCGGGAACGTGCGTATCAGGTCTTGTTCGATGCCGATCGGCTCGTCGTGCTTCGTCCAGCCGAGGCGCTGCGAGAGGCGCTGGACGTGCGTGTCGACGACGACGCCTTCCGGTGACGCGAACGCGACCCCGAGCACGACGTTCGCGGTCTTGCGTCCGACGCCCGGCAGCTTGACGAGCTCCTCGAGCGTGCGCGGTACGGCGCCGCCGTGGTCGGAGACGAGCTTCTGTGCGAGCCCCACGATCGATTTCGTCTTCTGCCGGAAGAAGCCGAGGCGCCCGATCGTCTTTTCGACCTCGGGCGGCTTGGCGGCGGCGAGCTTTTCGGCCGTGGGCCAGCGCCGGAAGAGGTCGGGCGTCACCCGGTTGACCATCACGTCGGTGCTCTGCGCCGAGAGCACCGTCGCGACGATGAGCTCGAACGGCGACTGATGGTCGAGCTCGCAGTGCGCGTCGTGATGGTG
>Ga0164241_10006701_pt1 | contig 10449 bp, 7 predicted proteins | sample OricomyardsoilBY_FD_108780 | JGI IMG/M metagenome (GOLD analysis project Ga0164241, IMG submission 108780) | Backyard soil microbial communities from Emeryville, California, USA - Original compost - Back yard soil (BY) | ecosystem: Environmental > Terrestrial > Soil > Unclassified | place: USA... | reverse complement strand
GGCGGTGCTGATGCTGTTCGGCGGAGTGATCGCAGACCGTTACGGACCGCGCCGAGTGGTCATTTGCAGCGATCTCGCCCGTTGCCTGATCGTGTTCTGCGCCGGCACGCTGACGCAGTTCGCAGCGGCCGGGCTGTCAATGCTGTTCGCCATCGCGCTGGTCTTCGGCGTGATCGACGCACTGTTCATGCCTGCGGTTGGGGCACTGGCCGGCCGGCTCACCGATCCGGACCAAGTCGTCCGGGTTCAAGGGCTGCGAATGCTGGCTGTCCGGCTCAGCAACGCGGTCGGTCCAATGATCGCGGCGATGGTGTTGACCGCCGCAGGAGTCGCCGCAGGGTTCGGTCTGGCCGGCTTCCTGTTCAGCCTGTCCGTCGGTCTTCTGGTTGCGGTGCGCCTGAATCGGATACAACCCGCCGTGCGGTCGACAGGCTCAGCATTCGCCGACCTCAAGGATGGGATGCAGCACCTACGGCGAAACCGTCAACTGACCCGGCTGGTTGTGGTGGTTGGGCTGGGCGAGCTGTGCTTCAGCGGTCCTGTCGGCATCGGGCTGGTCCTACTGACCGCCGAACGCCACTGGGGCGCGGCCGTCCTCGGATGGACGCTCAGCGCGTTCAGCATTGGAGGTGCCGTCGCCGGGATCCTGCTCACCTCTCTAACTCGCGTTCGGCGAGCAGGCGTCGCACTCGCGTGCTCCCTGCTGGCGACCGCCGTTCTGGTCGGCAGCTTGGGACAGGTGACCACCGCCGGCACGCTGGTCGCCGGTTCGGCTGTGCTCGGAACGACCAGCGGTGTCGCGTCGTCGATCGGCAACGCTCTGCTCCAACGCAAGACCGATCCTCGGTACCTCGGCAGAGTCAGTTCGGTTACCTCCCTTTCCACTGTCAGCCTAAGTCCGCTCCTGTACCCGATTGCCGGCGTGGTCGCGGCTATCTGGGGAACAGGTGTCTTCTTCGCCGGTTGCGCGCTGGTCTCCCTGCTCGCGGCTGTAGTCGCCGCGACCAAATCCGTGCGCGGCTCTGAGCTCTAGCACCGACGCCAAGTTCTGACTCAGATCAGGAAAGTCGCAGCGACCGTCGGCCCTCTGCGGTGGCACTGGCATCATCACCCCGTCACGCGATCCAGCACATGCGGCGCGTCCAGCTCCTCCAACGCCTGTCGAGTGACACGGTGCGACCGATGACGGTTAGCAGACCCTCGGCGTCGTAGAGGCCGGCGATCACGACTTCTGGGCAGGGTGATCGAGCCGAGCACACCGCCGACGATGACCTCGCGGGAGTCGCTTCGCAATTCAGCACCACGAACACAGGAAAGGTCAGAAGATGCTTCGTCAGATCATCCGGGGCGACCCCGGCAGCGCCACGTATTATGGGCCGGCCGTGATGGCGACCGGCTTGTTCTGGCCGGCGATGATTTGTCGGGGGTCGGTGCCGTCCAGGTTGGCCCGCCAGATCGTTCCGTTGAAGTTGGTCCAGTAGAGGTGGGTGGCGTCGACCGCCAGTGCCACCGCGATGCCGGTCTGGTTGGTGACGATTGGCTCGGGCGTGAAGGGAACGTCGTGGAGGCCGGCGCGCACGATCGTGGTGCCGTCGTTGGTCCAGTACAGGTAGTTGGCGTCGACCGCCAGCCCTTGTGGGGCGTCCTGGCCTTGGGCGAGTTGCACGGAGCCGGTGCCATCCAGGTTGGCCCGCATGATCGTGCCGTCGCCTTCGAGCTGGCGGTAGTTGCTCCAGTACACGTGGTTGGCATCGACCGCCAGCCCACCCAGCTGCGGGAGGCCTTGGGTGGTGACGATGGGGTGGAAGCTGGTGCAATCGGGCCAGGTGCCTCGCCAGATGGTCGGTTGGTCTGACGCCGTCACAGGACCCCGGTAGTAGAAGTCATTGGGGTTGTTGGGGTTGATCGCCAACTTGTCCGGACCTTCGCCGGCCGCAAAATAGCAGTATTGTCCTGGGCTGTTGTAGTCATGGATGGCGGGCCCTACGTCAGGGTCGGTGGCCAAGTCCCCCAGACTGGCCACATAGAGGCCACTGTTGGCGACAGCCACGCCCACCGGGAAACTGGGGAGGCCGGACCCGTCGATGACCTGGGCGTTGCTGCCGTTGGAACTGGCCACGTTGACCGAGCCGTCTTCGATGGTCTGCCCCTGATTGACCCAGTAGATGTGGCCCACCCCGGTACCGGTGAGCGCGGCGGTGGTGCTGGCGGCGGGGGTCTGGCTGGCCGCGGTCAGGTTGGCGGTGACGACGCCGAGGCTGGTGGGCGCGAAGCTCACGGTGACCGTGCAGGACGCTCCCGGGACCAGGCTGGTACCCGTGCAGGTGTCGCTGCCGGTGGTGAAGGCGGCCGAGCCGGTCACCGTCACCGTGAGTGGGCCGGTAGCGGCGTGCCCGACCGAGTTGGCCAGGGTGAAGCTCTGAGAGGCCGCCTGCTTGGTCGCCACCTCGCCGAAGTCGTGCGAGGAGGGCGTGAACCCCAGTGCCGGCGCTGGGGGCGGGGTGAACGCCATCAGTTGGGGGCTGGAGGTGTTGGCGATGAAGACTTGCGGGTTGGTGCCGTCCGCCAAGTTGGCCCGGCGGATCGCACCAGTTGCGTCCCCGAGGTTGGACCAGTACACGTAGAGGGCGTCGACCGCTATCGCCTGCGGGAGGTTCTGGCCGCTGAGGAGGGTCTGGGGGTTGGTGCCATCCAGGTTGGCCCGCTTGACCGTGTTCTGGCTGCGGTTGGTCCAATACAGGTGGTTGGCGTCGACCGTCACCGCAAAGAGGCTCTGCGGGCCCTCACCCTGGACGATGGACTGGGCGTTGGTGCCGTCGAGGTTGGCGCGCCAGATGGTCCCGTCGCCGCTGTTGGTCCAGTAGATGTGGCTGCCGTCGACCGCGATCCCGAAGGGGGTGGCCTGAGCAGTGGCGATGGCCTGAGGGTTGCTGCCGTCCCCGACGTTGGCCCGCCAGATGGTTCCTGGGGCCGAGCCCGCGGCGTAACTCGTCCAATAGACGTGGTTGGCGTCGACCGCCAGTCCACCGGTGCCGGGAGCGGCGTTGGTCCCAGGGACGAGGTCCTGGGCGTTGCTGCCATCCGGGTTGGCCCGGCGGACTGCGCCGGTGTTGGTGTTGATCCAGTAAACATGGCTGCTGTCGACCGCCACCCCCAACGTGGGTTCAAACGCGGAGAGAATGTTGTGCGGGTTGCTGCCGTCCAGGTCGGCCGCCCAGATGTTGTTGCCTGACCAATAGAGCTGGCCGGGCTGCGCCCCGCCGAGACCGGTCCCGGTGCCGCTGAGGGCAACCGTGGCGCTCACGCGGCCCTTGCTGGCCGCGGCCACGGTAGCGGTTACGGTGGCCACGCTGGTGGGGGCAAACCGCACCTTGACCACGCAGGACTTGCCCGGCCGGAGCCGGGTTCCCCTGCAGCGGTCGCTGGTACCGGTGAACGCGGCCGCGCCCGACAGTGTCACCTTCAGCTTGCCGGTGGCCTTCCGCCCCGTGTTGGTCAGAGTGAAGCTCCGGGAAGCGCTCTCTCCGGGCGTGACCCGCCCGAAGTCATAGGGCGACGGGGCGAAGGCCAGCACCGGGGCGCGCGGTTTGGCCTCCGCGGACGTCGCCCCGGCCAGCGTGGCCGTCATGGCCACCAGCGCCACCGCTACGGCCAGCGCCAGCCGCCGCCACGCCCTGCCCGTTCGTCCGGGTGTGCCGGACCCTTTGCCCTGTGCGATGACGTCCCCCCAACGGGCCGGGCCGGCCGTACCAAGCACCTGCCGACTGGACCTCGCTGACCCCAACAGCCTGCCGCCAGGTCAAGGCTGATCCGGTCTGTCCCCCTGTGCCTGCCTTCCATCAAACCCCTGGCCGTCCGCGTTGTCCAGGGTCGCGGCGCGGTCCGGGTGGTCGTCCGGTTGGTAGCCCTTGGTGGGGTCGAGTGCCAAGGTTGCCTCGGTCAACCAACTCGATGCCGGCTCGCCCTGGTGTTGGGCAAGGCCGGCCGGAAAGCGCGGATCAGGACCTTCTAGGTGTGTCCGAGTCCTCGCCGTGCTACCGAGTGTCGAGCACCCGCACCCCGGGACCGCCGGAGGGATTCCTGCCGTCGAGCCAGTCGTTGATCACCCGCGCCAACTGGTGTGGGTGGCTGAAGTTGATGGCGTGCGCTGCGCTCTCGATCACCACCACGCTGACGTGCGCCTGCCCGCCGACGTCTCGCACGCGATCTGCCGGCGGCATGAGCGGATCCCGGCCGCCCAGGACGGCGAGCGACGGAACCGGCACGTGCAGCAGACGGTCCAGCGATGGAAAGCGGGTGAGCTCGTGAAACAGGTGCAGGGCATTCAGGGGCCCGAACCTCAGGTAGTCGGGTACGGCGACAGGCACCATCCGCGGGCTCTCCCGGATCACATCGAGCCCGAGCTGGCCGAGTGCGCGCGGAAGCGGCTGGTTCTGGATTCCGCCGGCTGGGGACACGAGAACCAGGCGGTGCACCCGTTCGGGCGCGGCGTGGGCGATCTCCAGGCCGATCGGACACCCCATGGAGTTGCCGACCAGGACCGCCGTGTCGATGTGCATCTCGTCGAGTACGGCGAGCAGCGACTCGGCGAGCTCGTGGATACCGAGCACGTGCTCGCCTCGTTCGCTGCGACCGTATCCGGGCAGGTCTGGCACCACGTTCACCCGACGCCCCGCCAGCAGCCGTGCGGTCGGCATCAGGTAACTGCCGGAGATGCCGAAACCGTGCACATGAACGACGGGGATGTCAGGCGCGTCGCCGAGGCTGCGTCGGTAGTAGACCGACCGGCCCCGCACCCTCACGTACCCGGCCGTCCAGCCGTCGTCTGTGCACGTATCACTCGAACGGCGCACCCATCTCACTCCTTCGACCGCCGTGATCCACGCTGTGCGATCCAGCCGGTGCACCTGTCCCGAGCCGTACGACGGTGCAGGGGTGGGAGTCGAGGAGTCACTTGGGCTGACTGTCCGGTAAGAGTCAGACAGATGAGGTGAGCAGCCATCACCCGAGACGGATGATTATGTCGAGGCCGGGATCCCGTACTGGGTAAGGGTTTCGCGGAGTGCGGCGCCCCCCGAGAACGGGCGCGGCGACCCCTCGAGAGCGGGGTTTGTGATCGTTCGCCGAGATCTCACCCTCGCAGGAGGAAGTCGCGCGGCCGCTCGCCTGACAGTGTCCGGTCCGTGGCTGATCAATCGGTGAGGTTCTCTGTTGCCGCGGGGAAGCGCGCGTGGCTCGTGCTTCTGCTGGCCGGCGCGCTGGTCTGGCTGCTGGCTGCCGGTGTCACGGCGATCACCAAGGACGCGATCCTGGTTCCGACGCTGTTCCTGATCGGGAGCTTTCTGGTCCCGGTCACGGTCGTGACGTTCGCGATGGCTCGCCTGGACGATTGTCACCTGACCAGCGGCGTGATCCTCATCGGGTTCCTTGCAGCCGGCACGATCGGGGTCGTCGTCTCCGCCGTGACCGAGGTCTACCTGCTGCCGACCGGGTCCGGTCCGGTAGGCAATGCGGTGGGGTTCTTCGGCGTCGGCTTGATCGAGGAAGTCTCCAAGGGTGCCGTGCTGGTGGCGGTCGCCTGGCAGGTGCGCGAGCGTACGGTGCACGGGGGAATGGTCCTGGGCGCCACGGTAGGCGCCGGCTTCTCCGCCTTCGAAAGCACGGGCTACGCCTTCTACGCGTACGTTCAGCACACCAATGACCACCCTGAGCTGAGCATCCTGCAAACCGAGGTGTCGCGAGCCATGCTCGCCCCGTTCGGCCACCTGACCTGGACTGCACTGCTCGGTGGCGCACTGTTCGCCGTTGCCGCGCCACCCAGGGGCGGGTTCCGCTTCACCAAGCGGCTGGGCTGGACACTCGTCGGGGTCTCCGCACTCCACGGAGCATGGGACGCGTCGTACGGCTGGGCCATCTGGGTCACCCAAGGACTCACCGGGAGCGGCTGGATCGCGGACTGGCCGGACGACAGTTACTGGGAGGTCGTCCCGACCAAGCAGCAGCTGTGGATCTATCAGGCGATGTACGACGGCGCCCTGGCCGTCATCGCCACCATCGGAGTCGTCTGGGTCGTCCGCACCTGGCGCCACAGCGCAAGCCACACCAGAACACCCCCTCCCGCCGACGCCACCTGACCTCCGTGCACGCGACTGCACCATGACGTCGCTCACACCCGATCACTCGTGAGCTCGGCGACCAGCGCGTCTTCGTGGCACCTGACGATATTTCAGTTGCCGAGGCATCGATTACGTGTCAATGATCCCGAAGAGAGTTCTCGTGCTCTCGACACTTACGAGGAAGGTCAACAAGTGACACGAACCGTTGCCCTGGCTGTCGCGGCAATCGCCTTGACGCCAGCGCTTCTGATCACCACCCCGGCGGCTGCCGCAGACTCGGTCGGCACCCCGACCGCTTGCCGGCCGCCCACGGACACGTACGTCGTGACCACGCCGGTGGACGAGATGTCCGACGACGATGTGCGGATCACAATCCTGCGCATCATCGCCGACCCGAGCACCGGCAAGGCGGTCGAAGCCGCCGCGCAGAAGGCCCTGAACGGCACCATCGAGGACGCGCGCAACTTCCTGACGACCGACCGTTGGCCGGCTCGGGCCGAGGACGATCAGGTCGCCGTCGTGACCACCCTCCACTTCGCCGACGTGTACAAGGACCGCGGCGTCACCACGGCGGCGCTGCAGGCCCTCAACAACGGCACACCGGCTGTCGAGCGCACTTTCCTGGAAACCGGCTGCCGCCTAGCCCAGTTCGAGGACGACAGGGTCGCCATCTTCCGAATCCTCGCCGATCCGACCACCACCGCGGCGGTCCGCGCGGCGGCAGAGCAGGCCCTCGACGAGGACACGCCGGAGGCGGCGCGGTACTTCCTGGAGCACGGCCAGTTCGAGGTCTGACACTCGAGCCGGCGCAAAGGAACTGAGCCCAGCTGAACAACTGGGCTCAGTTCAACCGGGGCCACGAGCATGCCGTCACGGTTTGCGGGCGACGACCGCGCCGTTCGCGCCGGGAGCATCGAAGGTCACGGTCTGGACGTCCACGAAACCGGTGGCGCGCAACCATCGCTCGTACTCCGCCGCGGTGTAGTTGCGCCCCACCGTCTCCACCAACATGTTCAGGCTCATCAACGCGGCGGCGGGTGGCCCGGTCTTCTCGTCGTTGACCAGCAACTCGCTGATGACGATCCGGCCGCCGGAAGGCAAGGCCGCAAAGCACTTGCTCAAGATCGCCAGGTCCTGCTCCGGTGTCCAGTCGTGCATGATCATGGACAGCAGCACGACGTCATGGCCTGCCGGGAGCTCGGGATCGGCGAGGAAGTCGCCCGGGATGACCGCGATGCGGTCCTCGCAGCCTGCTGCCACGATCTTCTTCGAGGCGATCTCGCAGACCGGCGGCAGATCGAACACCGTTGCCCGCAGATTGGGGTATTGCCGGGACAGCTCGATGTCGTAGGCCGCCGAGCCGCCGCCGACGTCGAGCAGGGCGGTGGCGGCGGACAGGTCGACGTGTACGCCGAGTTCGCGCGCGGTGAGCGTCGACAGTGAGTGCATCGCCTCCCAGAACAGGGCCAACAGCTTCGGGTCCTCGCTGTCGAACAAGTGGGCCTGCTCGTCGGGGTTCCAGCTCGTCGGCCGATTGGTTCGTACCGCCTCGGCCAGCCTGCCCCAAGCCGGGTAAAGTCTGCGGTCGAGCATCTGCACCCAACCGCCGAAGTGGTGCGCCTTGCCGGGCACGAGGAACTCCTCGGCCAGCGCACTGTTGACGTAGCGCCCGTCCCGGCGCTCGAGCAACCCGATGGACGCGCACGCGGTAACCAACAACTCAACGGGCCGCTTGCCGGCGTCCAGTATCTCGGCAAGTTCGTCGATGGTGCGACCGTCGGTGCCGGAGAGACGGGCGAAGAGGTCCAGCTCGTAGGCCGCCGCGAGAGCCTTGAACGACCAGAAGCCGATGGACAGTTGCATCAGCGGCAGCGGCGAGACCGTGGGGACGTCGTGCTCGGCAACGCGCGGCCCGGCCGCTGCGTTCGTGCCGGCCGGAGTCGACACGGCCTGATCATGGGTGTTGCGCATGAATTCTCCCTTGCTCACGTCGTGCGAAGTTCGGACTCCACCGTCGTCCGGGCCGCTGCGCCGATCAACGCGAACCTGTGCAACACTCGTGAAGTGTGGCTTAACGATGGGGATCGCAAATGCTCGAGCGCTATGAGCTGGAGGCGTTCCTGACGCTCGCCGAGGAACTGCATTTCGGTCGAACCGCCGAGCGGATGCACGTGTCCACGGCCCGGGTCAGCCAGACGATCAAGACACTGGAGCGTCGCGTCGGCGCTCCGTTGTTCAACCGCACCAGTCGCCGCGTGGAACTGACCCCGATCGGGCAGAGGTTGTACGAGGACCTGCAGCCCGCGCAGAAGATGATCGTCGCCGGGTTCGAACGGGCGGTCAGGTCGGGCCGGGGCGTCACCGGCACTCTGCAGGTCGGCTTCGTTGGTGCGGCCGGAGGCCAACTGCTGTCGGAGGCCGCCGAACTGCTGCAGGCTCGCCGGCCCGGCTGCGAGGTGCTGGTTCGCGAGGTGCAGCTCGTCGATGCCGTGCCGTGGCTGCTGAGTGGCGAGGTGGAGGTGCTGCTGACCTGCTTCCCCAGCGAGCGGGACGACCTCCACACGGGCCCCACGCTGGTGACCGAGGCACGGATGCTCGCAGTACCGTCCGGACACCCTTTTGCCAGCCGCCGGTCCGTCTCGGTCGAGGACCTCGCCCAGGTCACCGTGCTACAGACGCCCGATGACCTGCCCGGCTCCCAACCGCCGGGTCAGCCCCCTGCCGAACGGCCGATCGAGTCCGGTCCGGCGGCCGGGTCCTTCCAGGAGGCCCTGACCCTCGTCGGCGCCGGCCGGGGAGTCTTGCCGATCGGCGCCCACATCAGGCGCTATTACATGCGCCCCGATGTTGCCTACGTCCTCCTGGCAGATGCACCGCCGGTGCACTGGCGCCTGATGTGGCGTGTGGACGGTGACACCGCCCGGGTCCGCGCCTTCGCCACGGCCGCACACGACCTGGTGACCAGCGCTGCGTGAGCGGCAGCCCTGGGATGAGCACGCGATGGGGTTCGTGCGATCTGGGTGATGCCTCGCATCGACCGCGGGCGCAGGGTGGGCTGTGGTGCCGGATTGCCGTCGCAGGAGACTTTCTGAGGAGCAGCCATGTCGGAACCTCGCGGGTCGCCGCGGTGCACTGACGATGAGCGGCCCTGATGGCCGAGCAGCCGGTCTCTGCACGCGAGGCCCGCCAGACAGACCTGGGCCTGCGGCGGCTGGCCACGATCACGGTCGCGACAACGCTCATCGTGTGGTGGCCGGCGTTCACCCTTGGTGTCTACCGGGTGATCTTCTTCGAACAGATCTTTGCACTGTGGGCGGCGGCGACAGCGGCGTTCGTCGTCGCCGTGCTGCTGCTCGGACGGCGTGCGCAGCCTGCCGTCTATTCACTTCTCCTCCCGTCGGTCTGGATCGTGTTGACGCTGCTGACCCCCGCCGACAGCACCAGCCTCGGCCACGACGTCCTGTTCTGGCTGGGCGTGGTGGTGACGCTCGCAGGGTTCCCCGCGATGGTCGCGCTCGTCCTCATCATGGTCGTTCCGGACGTGGAGTCTGTACGTCGCCCGCGCGACAACGCCGTGGCGATCGGAGCGATCACGCTGGTCGTCGTACTGTCCTTCACCCTGGGCACCCAGCATCCCCGGCTCCTGACCTGTGAGGACTTCAAGATCAGCGGCAACGACCAACCCGCCAACTGTGCTCAAGGCATCGACGTCGTCGGACCGGCCCGAAGGTAGTACTCACGCGTTCTGTATGACGCCTGCCCACGAATCCGCGGGCAGGATGGAACCGCGAACGGCGCTCGACGCCATGGGGGCGCGACGTGCCCACGAGGGCTGCTTGGTGGATGACGACCACCCGGTCGGCTCCGGGGCCGCTGCTCGGAGGGCTGGTTCTCCTCGGGCGACCGTCCGATGGCCGCCCGTGGGCCGGGCCGCCACAGTTCCCGTTCCGAGGAGGAGAGGTCGATGACCACACAGATCGAGCATCCGAGCGTTGACGATCGCCGGGCGCAAGGCAAGGAAAGCGCCAACCGGACGCCTCCCTCCAGCCATGCCGGCTGGAAGCCGGCTGCGGGCCGGCCCGATCCGGTCGCCCTGCTCGCAGATCAGAACCTCACGCGTGAGCCGGATCTGGTACCGGTGCGCCACGGCCGGATGATGGTGTCGCCGTTCACCTTCTATCGAGGCGCGGCCAGGATCATGGCGGCCGATCTGAAGGACACCCCGAGAGCCGGGTTGACCGTCCAACTCTGCGGCGACGCCCACCTGTCGAACTTCGGAGCGTTCGCCTCGCCCGAACGCCGGCTGATGTTCGACCTCAACGACTTCGACGAG
>Ga0164241_10006700_pt1 | contig 10449 bp, 7 predicted proteins | sample OricomyardsoilBY_FD_108780 | JGI IMG/M metagenome (GOLD analysis project Ga0164241, IMG submission 108780) | Backyard soil microbial communities from Emeryville, California, USA - Original compost - Back yard soil (BY) | ecosystem: Environmental > Terrestrial > Soil > Unclassified | place: USA... | reverse complement strand
GGCGCGAACACCTCCACCCGTGGGTCGGCGGTCGCGAACGCCAGGATCACCCCGCCCAGAGCGGCGCCCAGGAAGAGCGCGCCCGGCAGGTCGGCACCCAGTGCCGCCCGCCACCAGCCCCGCAGGTCGACCAGCGGCCGGCGGGCCGTCCAGCAGCGGACGAGGAACAGCACCACGGCCGCGATCGCGACCAGGCCGAGCGGCGTGGCCCAGCGGCTCGAGCCCCAGATCGGCACGAACAGCTGTCCCCACGTGACGTCGATGACCAGCGGCGTCGGCGCCACGACCAGCAGCCCGGCCGCGCCGAGCGCGATCAGGGCGAACACGATGCCGGCCCAGTCGACCCTCCCCCGGCCGGAACTCCTCGGTGCCTTTCCTTGCGGTCGGGGACCGAACCGCAGCCCTCGGAGCACGACGGCCAGGGCGATCCCGACCACCAGGTTGACCGCGAAGATCACCCGCCAGTCGGAGACGGCCAGGATCAGCGCGCCGTACAACGGTCCGATCACGCTGCCCAGCTCCTGGACCGCGGAGACGATGCCGAGCGGGACGCCGCGGCGCTCGACCGGGTACAGGTCGGCGACCAGGGCCAGCGTGGCGGGGACCAGACCGCCGCCACCGACGCCTTGGAGGAAGCGGCCGACCACCAGGCTCGTCAGGTCGTACGCCGCGGCGGTCACCAGCGAGCCGAACGCGAAGAGGACGAGCGCCGCGACCAGCACCGGCACCCGGCCGCGCAGGTCGGCCATCCGACCGATCAGCGGCAACATCGCGACGTACCCGAGCAGGAAGCCGGAGATGATGGGCGCTCCGCGCTGCAGCTCGTCGATGGGGATGCCGGCCGAGGCCATCATGTCCGGCAGCGCGAGCACGACGACGTAGGTGTCGGCGGCCGCGAAGGCGACAGCGACGGAGGCCAGCCCGAGCAGCAGCCGGGGGCTGGTCGTCATGAGCCGGTCACGAGCCCGTCATGGGGCGGTGATGTCCTTGCTGGTCCCGTAGTCGGTGAGCACGAGCTGATAGGTGTTCTCGGGTTGGCCGGAGTAGAACTCGCCGGTCAGCGCGAGCGAGCGCAGCTCGCCGTCGGAGGTGAGACCGTACGTCGCGTCGAAGTCTCCCGAGGCGCCCGGGATGATCGCGGCCACCGCGGAGTCGGGCACCGTGCCGGTGTAGGTGGACAGCACCTCCTTGTTGTCGGTGCCACCGCGGATGTCCTTGCCGTTCTTCGGGTCCTGGGTCGCGGCCAGGATCGCCGGGACGCCCTTGTCGGAGCTGATCAGCTGCGAGGGGTCCGGCGCGCCGTAGTCGGCCGGGTCGACCTCCGACCACCCGGGCGTCAGCGGGATCTGGGCGTAGACCTTGCCGTCGACCGCCTTCACCGGCACCGAGAACGACCCGATCTGGGTCACGACGCCCAAGGACCCGTCGTACGCCGGCGCATCGGTCAGCGTCCCGGACGCCGACTTCAGACCTTGGACGCCCTCGGGCAGGTCGTCGGTGGTCAGAGCGATGGACACGCCGCTGGTGTCCTCGAGCTTCTGCTGGGCGGTCTTCAGCGCCGTGGCGGGGTCCTCGTCGGAGCCCGAGCCGCCGCCACAACCCGAGGTCAGGAGCAGCCCGGCCAGAAGGACTGGCACGAGACGGCGCAGCGACATGCAGGTCACCTTGTCACAGGGTCGGTGCGGGTCCGGGATCAGAGCTGGCTCGGGACCGGTCCGGCGCAGGCGACGATCGGCTGCGACCCCGGCGTACCGCTGCCGTCGCGCCTGCCGGTCGCCTCGGGGAGCTCGACCGGGGACCCGCTCGCGGCCGCCGCGCGCGCCGGAGCGGTGCCCGCCCAGGCGAAGATCAGCGCGTCCTCGCCCTTGAGGAACCGGTGGCAGCGGACGCCGCCCGTCGCCCGGCCCTTGCCGGGATACTCCGGGAACGGGGTGACCTTCAGCGCGCCCGGCTCGGTGCCGGGGAGCGCGGTGGAGGAGCCGCTGCAGGTGACCACGACCGACGATGCGGGGTCGAGCGCACCGAACCACACGACCGAGTGACCGGCCCCCAGCTTGATGCCGGCCATCCCACCGCCACCGCGGCCCTGGGGACGCACGCCGGCGGCGCCGAAGTGCAGCAGCTGCGCGTCGGAGCTGATGAAGCACAGCTCTTCGTCGCCGGTGCGGAGCTCGACCGCGCCGACCACCTCGTCGCCGTCCTTGAGTCCCATCACCTCCCACTCGTCCTTGCCGAGCACCTCCGGGTTGACCCGCTTGACCACACCGTGCTTGGTGCCCAGGGCGAGGCCGGGCCCGTCGGTGCGCAGACCGCACAGTGCGAGCACCCGCTCGCTCGGCTGCAGGGAGCGCACCAGGTCGAATGGCAGCCCGCCCTGGAGGTTCGGATGGTTGGCCGAGCCCGGCAGCGCCGGAAGATCGAGCACCTGGAGCCGCACGAGGCGACCGCGGGAGGTCAGCGCGCCGATCTCGCCCCGCGCAGTCGTGCGCACGGCCGACACGATCACGTCGTGGTTGGCCCGCGCGCCGTCACCGCTGGGCAGCTGGTCGGTGGAGGACCTGGCCAGCAGTCCGGACGACGACAGGTAGGCGACGCAGGGATCGTCGGCCACCTCGAGCGGCGCCGCGGCCGCCGACACGGTGACGCCGGCCGACTCGAGGAGGACGGTACGCCGCGGCGTACCGAACGTCTTCGCGACCTCGCCGAGCTCGTCGGAGACGACCTTCCGCAGCAGCTGGTCGTCGGCCAGGATCGCCTCGAGGGCCTCGATCGTCCCATGGAGCTCGTCCTGCTCCTTCTCCAGCTCGATCCGGGAGAACTTGGTCAGCCGGCGCAGCGGCATGTCGAGGATGTAGTCGGCCTGCGTCTGGCTCAGATCGAAGACCTGGATCAGGCGCTCCTTCGCCTCAGCGGCGTTCTCGGAGGAGCGGATCAGCTGGATGACCTCGTCGATGTCGAGGATCGCGATCAGCAGCCCCTCGACGAGGTGGAGTCGGTCGACGGCCTTCTGCCGGCGGAACGTCGAGCGCCGGCGGACGACGTCGAAGCGGTGGTCGAGGAAGACCTGGAGCAGCTCCTTGAGCCCGAGCGTCCGGGGCTGGCTGTCGACGAGCGCGACGTTGTTGATGCCGAAGGTGTCCTCCATCGGTGTGAGTCGGTAGAGCTGCTCGAGAAGCGCCTCCGGGACGAAACCGTTCTTCACCTCGATCACCAGACGCAGACCGTGCTCGCGGTCGGTGAGGTCCTTGATGTCAGCGATGCCCTGGAGCTTCTTGGCCTGCACCAGTGACTTGATCCGCTCGGAGACCTTCTCGGTGCCGACGCCGTACGGCAGCTCGGTCACGACGATCCCCTTGCGCCGCCCGATCGACTCCACGCGCGCGGTCGCGCGCATCCGGAACGTGCCGCGGCCGGACTCGTAGGCGTCGCGCACCCCGTCGAGGCCCACGATCATGCCGCCGGTCGGCAGGTCCGGGCCCGGGACGAAGCGCATCAGGTCCTCGACCGTCGCGTCGGGGTGCGTGATCAGGTGGCGCAGCGCCTGGACGACCTCGATCAGGTTGTGCGGCGCCATGTTGGTGGCCATCCCGACGGCAATGCCGCTGGCGCCGTTGACCATCAGGTGGGGGATCGCGGCCGGCAGGACCACCGGCTCGAGCTCACGGCTGTCGTAGTTCGGCTTGAAGTCGACCGTGTCCTCGTCGATGGACGCCGTCATCGCGCCCGCGGGCGGCGCCATCCGGCACTCGGTGTAGCGCATGGCGGCCGGAGGGTCGTCCGGGGATCCGAAGTTGCCGTGTCCGTCGACCGTGGGCAGCCGCATCGCCCACGGCTGCGCCATCCGCACCAGCGCGTCGTAGATCGCACCGTCGCCATGGGGGTGGAGTCGGCCCATGACCTCGCCGACGACGCGGGCGCTCTTGACGTGCCCTCGGTCGGGCCGGACGCCCATGTCGTTCATCGTGTAGAGGATCCGGCGTTGCACCGGCTTGAGCCCGTCGCGGGCGTCCGGCAGGGCGCGGGAGTAGATGACGGAGTAGGCGTACTCGAGGTACGACGTCTCCATCTCTTGCCTGATGTCGGTGTCGAGGATGTGCTCCTCGAAGTCGTCGGGGACGTCCTGCTTGGTGCTGCCGCGGGCCATGCGCGCATTCTCCCCGGTGCCACCGACGGGCGAGCGAGGGGCGCGCCGCCCCGGCCCCGGTTCGTCCTCAACCGAGAGGTTGACAACCGCCACAGCGTCGTGATGGAGTGTTTTCAACCGAAGAGTTGAATACGAGAAGGAGCCTTCCATGGCCACCGTTGTCGTCCAGGCCGTCACCTCGCTCGACGGCTACATCGCGCTTCCCGATGACACCGTCGGGTCGATCCACGACTGGTACTTCCACGGCGATGTCGAGGTGGAGCAGTTCCACGTCTCGGCCGCCAGCGCCGACTACCTGCGCCACACGTTGAGCCAGGTGCGCTGCCTGATCATCGGTCGCCATCTGTTCGACTTCGTCAATGGCTGGGACGGCCAGCCCCCTGCCGGTGACCACGTCTTCGTGGTCACTCACGAGGCCCCCACCGACTGGGGCCATGACGACGCGCCGTACACGTTCTGCACCGATGGGATCGAGGATGCGGTACGTCGTGCGCAGGAGTACGCCGGTGACGGAGTCGTGACGGTGTCCGCCGGCGAGGTTGCCGGCCAGATAGTGGCGGCGGGTCTCGCCGACGAGGTCGCGATCGACCTCGCCCCGGTGTTCCTCGGCCAGGGCAAGAAGTATCTGGGATCGCAGACCGAGGAAATCGTGCTGGACGACCCGTCCGTGGTCGTCCAGGGGGAGCGGGTCCTCCACCTGCGGTATCCGCTCCGGAGGTGAGCCGTACCCGGGGCGGATAGATTTCGGGGCGTGACCGCCGCCAAGGCCGACGACCACGTCGCACCGCGCCACTGGGAGGCCGACGTGCTCCTCCGCGACGGCTGGACCGCCCACATCCGGCCGATCCGGCCGGACGACTCCGCCCTCCTGGTCGACTTCTACAGCCGGGTGTCGGACCAGTCGAAGTACTACCGGTTCTTCTCCCCGATGCCGCAGCTCTCCGAGCGCGACGTCCGCCGGTTCACCCACGTCGACCACGTCGTCCGGGTGGCCTTCGTGATGCTGCTCTCGGAACGGATGATCGCGCTCGGCAGCTACGAGGGCACGCCGTCTGACGGGGCCCCGGGCGCGTCTCCGGCCGAGGTCGCCGAGGTCGCGTTCCTGGTCGAGGACGCGCAGCAGGGACGCGGCATCGGCCAGCTCCTGCTCGAGCATCTCGCCCAGGCCGGGCGGGAGCGCGGCATCGAGCGGTTCGTGGCCGAGGTGCTGCCCGACAACCATCGGATGATCCAGACCTTCCGCGACGCGGGCTACCGGGTGGTCAGCGGGTACGAGGACGGCGTCCTCACCCTCGAGTTCCCGATCGAGCCGACCGAGACCGCGATCGGGGTGATGGCCGGGCGGGAGCACCGCGCCGAAGCCGCCTCGATCGAGCGCTTCTTCACCCCGCGTTCGGTGGCGGTGATCGGGGCATCACGCCGTCAGGACACGGTGGGGCAGGCACTCGTCCGCAACCTGGTCCTCGGTGACTACACGGGCCGGGTCTACGTCGTGAACCCGACGGCGAAGGCGGTGTCCGGCCTTCCGGCGTACTCGACCGTCGCCGACATCCCGGGCGACGTGGACGTCGCGATCGTGGCGGTGCCGGCGGAGTCGGTCCAAGACGTCGTCCTGGACTGCGCCGCCAAGGGCGTGCACGGACTGATCATCATCTCGTCGGGGTTCGCCGAGACCGGCGAGGAGGGACGCCAGCGTCAGCGCCGACTGGTCGGTCTGTCCCGTTCCTACGGCCTGCGCGTGATCGGGCCGAACGCGCTCGGCATCATCAACACCGATCCCGAGCTGAGCCTCAACGCCTCCCTGTCGTCGCAGAAGCCGGCTCGCGGTCGCGCGGGGTTCTTCTGCCAGTCCGGCGCGCTCGGGACCGCGATCCTCGAGAAGGTCAACAACCGCGGTCTCGGGCTCTCGACGTTCGTCAGCGCCGGCAACCGCGCTGACGTGTCAGGCAACGACCTCCTCCAGTACTGGGAGGAGGACGACTCGACCGAGGTCGTGCTGCTGTACCTCGAGTCGATCGGCAACCCGCGGAAGTTCAGCCGCATCGCGCGACGCGTCTCGCTGCGCAAGCCGATCATCGCGATGCGCTCCGGGCGCACGACTCAGGGCGTCCCGATGGGTCACGCCGTCCGCAAGATCGGAGCGCCGCCGCAGGCGGTGGACGCGATGTTCCGCCAGGCCGGGGTCATCCAGGTCGACACCCTCGACGAGATGTTCGACGTGGCCCAGCTGGTCGCCCACCAGCCGCTGCCGCGTGGCCGCCGCGTCGCCATCGTCGGCAACTCCGACGCGCTCGGTCTGCTGGCCGCGGACGCCGCAGCCGCCGTCGGGCTGCTCGTCAGCCGGTCGGTGGCGCTCGGGGCTGACGCGACGGGCCCCGACTTCGAGGACGCGCTCGACGCGGCCATCGACGATCCCGAGGTCGACGCCGTCGTCGCCGTCTACATCCCACCGATCGACGTCCCGGGCGACGAGGTCGCCGACGTGCTCGCCGCGGTGGGGGAGCAGTCCGACAAGCCCCTCGTGTCGTCCTTCCTCGGCGCCGAGGGCGTCCCGGAGCTGCTGCGGGTGCCCGACGTCGCCGGCTCGACCGCCGGGCGTGGCTCGGTCCCGTCGTACCCGGCGGTCGAGGACGCCGTGCGGGCCCTGGCTCGCGTCGTCGAGTACGCCGTGTGGTTGCGCACCCCGAACGGACAGACCGTGGTTCCGGACCGGATCGACCCCGTTGCGGCCAAGGCACTGGTGCAACGACTGCTGGTCGCCCATCCCGACGGCACGGAGGTCGACGGCCCGGACGTGTCGGCTCTGCTGGCGTCGTACGGCATCTCGCTCTGGGAGGCCCGACCGGTCTCCTCGCTCAAGGAGGCGACCAAGGCCGGCCGCGAGCTCGGCTGGGACGTGGTGCTCAAGGCCACCACTGACCGCCTTCGCGAGCGGCCCGACCTGGCACACGTCTGGCGCAACATCGACCGCCCGGCCGAGATGAAGGACGCGTGGGAGGTCCTCGGGGAGCTGATCGACGACGTGGAGACCGCTGGCTTCGTGGTCCAGAAGAACGCCCCACCGGGTGTCCCGGTCAGCATCCGGAGCATGGAGGACCCGCTGTTCGGGCCGGTCGTGTCGTTCGGGATCTCCGGGCCACTCACCGAGCTGCTGGAGGACCGGTCGTACCGCATCCCGCCCCTGGGAGCGCGCGACCCCGAGGCGATGACCCGCGAGATCAAGTCGGCGCCGATGCTGTTCGGGTACCGCGGCTCCGAGGTCGTCGACGTCGAGCCGGTCGAGGACCTGGTCTCGCGGGTGGCCCAGCTCCAGCACGACCTGCCCCAGATCTCCGCACTCGACCTGTCGCTGGTGCTGGCGGGAGCCGACCACTGCACGGTCCTCACCGCCCGCGCCCGGGTCGACCCGGTCGCGGACCCGCGTTCGGACTGGTTCGTACGCCGCCTGCCCGCTGCTGTGGAGGACACGATCCCCAACTGAGGCGGGCGTGACAGACTCGACCCATGCAGGGTCTGAGGGAGGCGATCGACCGCACCGGGTACTACCCGGAGGTCGTGGGCGACGGTGTGATGCGGGCGGTCGCGGGCGAGGACGTCGTGTCGTTCTTCGTCCATCACGAGCCGACCTTCGACCGCGATGAGGTGCGCCGCCACCTCACGGTCGTCGTCCTCACTCCGAGCCGGCTGATCCTGGCCCACACCGACGAGCACGAGGGCGACGACATGCTGCCGGCGCCCTACACCTCGACCTCGACCGAGGCCATCTCGCTGTCGTCGGTGAAGTCGGTGGTCGTGACTCGCATGGTGACCAACCCGACCGACGGCCCGACGCCGCCGGCCGAGGCCGTGCTGACGATCGGGTGGGGCGGCGTCTCGCGCCTCGACCTCGAGCCGGCGACCTGCGGCGACCCCGAGTGCGACGCCGACCACGGCTACACCGGCACGATGGCCGCCGACGACTTCTCGCTCCGGGTCTCCGCTGCGGCGGACGGTCCCGACGCCGTACCCGACCTGCTGTCCTTCGCAGAGTCGCTCTCGGCCCGGACCCGCGGCTGAGCATCGGTGACGGACTTCCTCGAGCCCGCCTACGGCGGGAGATCGCTGGCCGATGTGCTTCCGGCCGTCGCGCTGGCGATGCGGACGCCGGTCCCGGGATGGCCGACCGGGCTGCCGTCGCTCGTGCTTCCCGAGGCACCGTCGTACGTCGTGTTCCTGGTCGACGGCCTGGGCGCCGACCTGCTCGAGGCGCATGCCCATGCAGCGCCGTATCTCGCGTCCTTGCTGACCGCGGACTCGACCGGCACCGCGGGCGTGCCGTCCACCACGGCGACCAGCCTCACCTCGCTCGGCACCGGGATGACACCCGGCGGCCACGGTGTCGTCGGGTTCACCTCGCGGGTGCCTGGCTCCGACCGGCTGCTCAACGCGCTGTTCTGGGACAAGGACATCGACCCCCTCCAGTGGCAGCCGCATCCGACCGGCTTCCAGACGCTGGCGGCCTCCGGCGTGCAGGTGACGTCGGTGAACAAGCGAGAGTTCCGCGGGTCCGGGTTGACCGTGGCCGCACAGCGCGGCGGTGACTGGATCAATGCCGACCGCGTCGGCGAACGGGTGGCAGGTGCGGTGGCGGCCGCGGCCTCCCGGCCATCGCTGACATATCTCTACGACGGCGACCTGGACTGGACCGGTCACCGGTACGGCGTCGCCTCCGCCCAGTGGCTCCAGCAGCTGGCGATCATCGACGCCGAGGCCGAACAGCTCCGCGACGCTCTCCCGTCACATGCCCGGCTGATGGTGCTCGCCGACCACGGCATGGTCGACGCCACCGACCCTGAGCGCCGGATCGACCTCGACGACGACCCGGCGTACCGCGACGGCGTGGTGCTGCTCGGTGGCGAGGCCAGGTTCCGACATGTCTACTGCGCAGCGGGTGCGGTCGCGGACGTGCGCGGGCGGTGGCGAGCGCTCCTCGGCGACGGGGCACTCGTGCTGAGCCGCGACGAGGCAATCGCCGCCGGCTGGTTCGGCGAGGTGTCGGCGTCCGTCCTGCCCCGCCTCGGCGACGTCGTCGCCGCCGCCCGCGACAACTGGGGCCTGTTCTCCTACGCCGACTTCCCCTACGAGACGCGCCTGATCGGTCTGCACGGCTCCCTGACGCCGGTCGAGATGCGGATCCCGATGCTGGTTGCCTGATCAAGAAGATCCGCGCATCTCCGGCTCATCGGCCGGACCAAGTGGGGTAGTTCCACGCCTGCCTTGGTGCGGTCGAGGGAGAACCATGGAGGACATGCCCCGAAGTCTTGAAGCCGACCTCGAACCACGACTGATGAGCGCTGCCATCTGGCACGGCAGTCCCGACCTCGACCAGGCGAACCAGATGAGCGCAGCCTCCGCCATAGGCCACCTCGGCATCGAGTTCACCGAGCTCGGCGCGAACCACCTGGTCGGTCGGATGCCAGTCGACAGTCGTACGCACCAGCCGTTCGGGATCCTGCACGGTGGCGCCTCCGTGCTGTTCGCCGAGAGCCTGGCCAGCTGCGCGGCCGCGTTCGTCGTCGCACCTGGCAAGGTCTGCGTCGGCATGGAGATCAATGCCAACCACCTGCGCTCGGTCACCTCCGGCTGGGTCACCGGCACCGCCCGGCCCATCTCGTTGGGCCGTCGCAGCCAGGTGTGGGAAGTCCGGATCATCGACGGCGACGACCGGCTCGTGTGCATCTCACGGTGCACGATGGCGGTGATCGACGCGTCGTGAGTCTGGCGCCCGCGCAGGCGAGGCGGTTAGCCGTGACCACCCGGGGTATACGCATCGATGGACCCCGCTGGCCCGTCGTCGTCCGACGGGGCCAACTCGTGCTCCACAGGGTCCGACCCTGTGGTGCTGTCCAACAACGGCGGTCTGTCGCGGTGGATGTGTTCCATGAAGGTGCTCATCACTTCACCCCTTGGCGCGCCCCCGGGCAACGCCAACGGGAGGAGGTACCTCCACGCAAGTCTCGGCGGAACGCCTACGTCCACGGTAGGAACCGATGGACGCGAGCCGCCATCCCCGAATTGGTGAAATGGAACGCTCTGCCTTGTTCCGACACTGCCGGTCGAGGAGGCGCCCCCGGCGCCGCCACGAGACCCGGTGACAGTGCTGGGGCACGGACTGTCGGCACGTCTCGGTGGTCTCGTGACGCTCGCAGGGCTCGCTCCTCGACCGCCGAGGGACCGCGCCCACCGGCGGTCGAGGAGGCGCCCCCGGCGCCGTCACGAGACCCGGTGAGGGTGCCTGGGGCATGGGCTGTTGGCACGTATCGGTG
>Ga0164241_10006699_pt1 | contig 10452 bp, 6 predicted proteins | sample OricomyardsoilBY_FD_108780 | JGI IMG/M metagenome (GOLD analysis project Ga0164241, IMG submission 108780) | Backyard soil microbial communities from Emeryville, California, USA - Original compost - Back yard soil (BY) | ecosystem: Environmental > Terrestrial > Soil > Unclassified | place: USA... | reverse complement strand
GGGGGACGGCACGGGCATGGAAGGAAGGGACGGGATGGACGGTGTGGGGGGCATGGGAGCAATGGGCGGTATGGGGAGAATGAAGGGGGGCATGGGAGGAATAGGCGGTATGGGGAGCATGGGCGGCGACGACTTCGACATGGGTTGAGGTCCACGTCGCGGCGGAGCGCAGTCCCGTGGGTGCCTGGCACCCACGTTTGCGCGCTCTGAAAATCCGCCCCGTCAGGCCCCGCCGGGATCGGTCTCAGTCACCTGAGAACGCTGCCGTGCGGGGTCTTGCGGTTTTGTGCGCCAGGTCACGAACCGCGGCGTGCATCCACCCAGAAGTGACCATTGGTTTTCCGAGGTCGACCTCGGATCCTGGTGTTCGGATCCGGCGGCGCAGGCCCGTCGAATTTTGGCGCGAGAGCTGGCGAGGCCCGGGAGGTTGCCGAGAATACTTCTGAACTCTGGCGGGCAGTCGACACCGGACCAGCCTTGGCGGTGGCGCGTGCGAAGCCTCGCCAGCCAGCACGCCTGGGTCCGGACCAGCCTGGGTGCTGGCGCGTGCGAAGCCTCGCCAGCGCCCACGCCGGTGCTCGAGGCGCGGATGGCGCGCCAGCCAGGACGCCTGGGTCATGGATGGAAACCCCGGCGCTCGCGTGCCACTCGTTTGGGTCTGGGACGTTCCCGAGCGCAGTCGCGCCCGAGAGTACTTCGCTGCATTGGCCACGGCGGCTCCGGCGGCGAGCCACATGCAGTGCTGCCTGGAGGCGCTAGCTCGCTGCCTGAGAGCCTTAAAGGAGGAGCGGCTTGGGGGCTTTGCTTTCCGCGCGCGGAGGCCGACTCCGGCGGCATCCTCTGGGCGGCCCCAAATGAAAAGTTTACATAATGTATCTTATGCGAAGTAACATTATGAAAGCTTATTTGAGATATCGGGCTTCGGTCACTTCGAAATGTCCGGTCCGACTACGGCCGAAGCTCATGGGTCTGAGGCGCATCGCGGAGCGACTGACCTTGTCGCGGGCCGCGGTGCTCGCTAGACGCGGCACATGGCTCTTCCAGAGGACTTCGACCTTCAAGACTTCATCCAGCGCGTGCTCGCGGAGGATCTGGGCAAAGGAGGCGATGTCACCTCCGCAGCGACAATCGATGCGAACGCCCAATTCACCGCCGAGATGAATGCCCGCCAAGCCATCTCCGTCGCGGGCATTGAACTCGCGGCTGCGTTCTTCCGGGCGCTTGATCCGGACGTGCGGATCGAGACGCTTGCTAAGGACGGCGAACGTGTCGCCCACGGCGCGACGCTGATACGGCTGAGCGGCAATGCGCGGGCGATGCTCGCTGCGGAACGGCCCGCGCTCAACACGCTGCAGCATCTGTCGGGCATCGCGACTCTCAGCCGGCAATATGCAGATGAGATCGAGGGCACGGGCGCAGTCCTGCTCGACACGCGAAAGACCATCCCCGGCCTGCGGGTGCTGGAAAAGTTCGCGACGCGGATGGGAGGAGCGCACAACTACCGTATTCGGCTCGACGACGGGGTGCTGATCAAGGACAACCATGTCGCAGTCTGTGGCGGTGTCGCAGAGGCGGTGTGCCGCGCGAAAGCTGCCAATACCGGGCTACAGGTCCAGGTCGAAGTCGACCGGCTCGATCAGATCGAACCCGCCTTGAGTGCGGGTGCCGACGGGTTGCTGCTCGACAACATGACCCCGGCGATGCTTCGCGACGCGGTTCGCATCGTCGGCGGACGCGTGCCGCTCGAGGCTTCGGGCGGAGTCACGCTCGAGACCATCCGCTTCCTTGCTGAAACCGGCGTGGACTTCATTTCCGTCGGACGCATCACCCAGTCGGCACCGGCGGTCGACATCGGGCTAGATTATTTAATCAGCTAAACCGCTCCGCTGGGCGGCGATGCCCCGAGCCCGAGGTCTGTCGAGGCGCCCGGAGCCCCAGTGCGAGCCGGAGAAATCTCCAGGTCCCGGTGCGTGACCGAGCGTGTCGGCGCCGGTCCTGACCGTGAGCAAGCATGGAGTCGGAACCCGCAATGCCGCTGCGTCGAGTGCAGCTCGGCCTGGCCGGCTGGAAAAGAGTCCGAGCGGGCCATGGGGCGCCCGGCGACGGTCGGGAGGAACCCGCAACCTAATGGTTGCTCTCGTGCAGTGCCTGCTGTAATCTGCAACCAGGAGATTGCGTATGTCATCGACCGATAAAATCGAGAAGCGAGTCACCCTGCGCGCGCCCGTCTCGCGGGTGTGGCGGGCAATTGCAGAAGCGTCGGAGTTCGGGCGTTGGTTTGGCTTCACGCTCGAAGGCGATTTTGCGCCGGGTAAGCGCATGAAGGGAACCTTTGACGGGACGCTCGATGAGGCCGCCCTCCTCCGTCACCAGGAAGGGCTTGGCCTTCGACCCTCGAAGGTGCGGCTCCCGGATAAGGGAGCCGTCTTCTGTACAGTCGAGCGCATCGAGCCCGAGCGGTACTTCAGCTTCCGCTGGATCCCGTACGGGATCGATGTGGAGGCCGACCCAGACACCGAGCCGACGACACTGGTCGAGTTCCGGTTGGAGGCGGTGGCAGAAGGCACGCAGCTTACCATCGTCGAGTCCGGTTTCGATCGTGTGCCCGTTCATCGGCGCGAGCGCGCGTTCCGTATGAACGAGGGTGGCTGGACGGCTCAGGCAGAGAACGTGCGCAAGTACATCGACGGCGTCTGAGCCGACGGGAGCCCCCACTCAGGGCCGGCGAGGCAAGCGCATGGTGAAGATGGTGCCGTCTCCGGCGGTCGACCGCACACTGATGGTGCCGCCGTGCGCATCCACGATGTGCTTGACGATGTACAAGCCCAGGCCGACGCTGCGACTCGACTTACCGGTGTGGGCCGTGCCTCGGCGCAGAGGCTCAAACACGACGGGTAAGAGTTGGGGAGCAATGGGTGGACCGCTGTTGTGCACGGAGAGCGTCATCCAGTCCGGATCCGCGCTGGCGCGCACGCTGACTGTGCCGCCGGGGGTGCCGTAGTTCAGCGCATTGGACACCAGGTTGGTCAATGCCTGCGCCAGACGGTCCACGTCCCATTCGCCCCCTGTGTCGCTAGCAATCAGCGGCGTCACCTGCGCTTCCGGGTATTGCGGCAGGAGTTCGTCCAGCACGCGCTGCACCAGAGCCCTGAGCTCAGTGGGCTGCCGCCGGACCGGAATACCACTTCCCAACCGCGCCTGGGTAAAGTCCAGGAGGTCATTGACCAACCTCGTGGCACTGTCCGCACTCGTGCGGATGCGCGACAGCGTCTTGGCGGCTCCCTCTTCCAGCTGCACGCCTTGCAGGAGTTGGGCGCCCAACCCGATCACATTCAGTGGATTTCTGAGGTCGTGGCTGACGATCCCGATCAGCTTTTCCTCGAAATCCGCGCGCTGCGCCGCCTCGGCCGCGGCGCGCCGGCGCGCGCTGGCATCGCGGAAGACGACGACGGTTCCTAGCGTACCCGCCGTTCCAATGGCGCCCACGCTGTGGTCGATCGGCAACTCCGAGCCATCTTTGCGCCGTAGCAGGACCTGGTTCGAGCCGCTCGGTTCACTGCCGCACGCCAGCTCCAGATCGAAAGCTTGACGCAGGGAGAGTCGAGTCGCCTCGTCGATGACGGCGAATACCTCTTCAATGGGGCGTCGCATCGCCTCTGTCGCGCACCAACCGGTGAGCAACTCGGCAACCTGATTGAGGAAGGTGATGCGGCCCTTGGGGTCGGTGGCGATCACCGCGTCGCCGATGCTGCGCAAGGTGGTCGCAAACCACTCTTCGCGCTCCCGCAGAGCACGCGCCTGCTGGCGCATGCGCACCAGGCCGCGTACGCGCGCCAAGAGCTCGGCATCGTCGTAGGGTTTGGCAACGTAGTCGTTGGCTCCCGCCGACAAACCCTCGGTAAAGTCGCGCTTGGCGCCGCGCGCTGTCAACATCAAGATGGGCAGCGTCACCTCATCGAAGCGCTCGCGCAAAAACTGGCACACTTCGAGCCCGGTCACGCCGGGCATCTGCCAGTCCAGCAGGATCAGATCGGGCAGGTCTTCTTCTGCGATCCGTTCCAGCAGCGCGGCTCCTTCGTAGAACGCCTCCACCGTGTAGTGTTCGGCGAGCAATCGACTTGCTCGTTCCGTCTGTAAGCGGCTGTCGTCCACCACCCAGATTCTGCCGCTGGGCAGAGTCGTCGGAACGACACCACTGCGCAGCCCACTCATGAGAGCCTCCGTAGCAAGGCAGGCACCAGCTCTTCGAGCGGCGCCTCCTCGACGGCAAGCCCCGCCTCGCGCACACAGCGCGGCATGCCATAGATGACGGCACTCGACTCGGCTTCGGTCAGGACTTCCCCACCGGAGGCCACGATGGCGCGCGCTCCGCGCAGGCCGTCGTCTCCCATGCCCGTGAGCACGGCTCCCAAGGTCGCCGCCCCCCAGGCTCGCGCCGCTGACTCAAAGAGAAGATCGACCGATGGGGCGTAGAGCGACGAGGCGGCCGGCGCGCTGAGGCGTACGAAAGTGCGCTCGCCGCGGCGCTCGAGTTGCATCTGATGCCCGCCTTTGGCCAGCACCACCATTCCGGGTTGAAGCTCGAGCCCTGTGCTCGCTTCCACGACGCGCAGAGCGCAGCCCTCGTCGAGACGTTTGGCCAGGGAGGCGGTGTATTCCTCGGGGATGTGCAGCGCCACGGCCACCGGAACCGGAAAGTCCGTGGGCAGAAGCGCGAGCAGGCGCGTCAGTGCCCGGGGACCTCCCGTGGAGGTGCCGATCACCAGCAGCTTCCGCCGCGTCTCGCGCAGCTGCATCATCGGCCGAGGCAGTGGGACGGCGGGCGGCGCGCTCGAGGGTCTGGCCAACGCCGCCGCGCGAACCTTCCCGACGAGCTCTTCGGAGAGCTCGTACAATCGGTCCGTGGCGAGCGCGGTGGGTTTTTTCACAAAATCCACGGCACCGATCTGCAGCGCCTCCACCACCAGTTCGCTCTCCTCGCCCGAGAAGCTCACCACTACCACGCGCGGAGCGGAGGGGGTCTTGCCGAGCTCACGCAGCACCCCGATGCCGTCCAAGTGGGGCATCATGAGATCCAGTGTGATGACGTCGGGCGCGAGCGCACCGATCTTCTCGAGCGCCTCCAGCCCGTCCGCTGCAATACCCACCACTTCGATGTTCGGGTGGGCTTCCAGAGCCTGTCGCAAGACCTTGCGAGCAAACGCGGAGTCGTCCACCACCAGGACGCGCAGAGAGTTGGAGCGGGTCACGATACCTTACGATAGTAGAACACTTGCTCGGTTTCTTCGCAGGAGAGGGCCGTGCCGAATCGCAATAAAGACTCGGAGACTCCGACGAAAAGCGCTCCGTCTGGCTTGAGCTGGGACGAGAGGCGCGCAATCACCTGTACCACCGTCTCATCCCTGAAATAAATCAGCACGTTACGGCAGAGAATGACGTCACATTCACCGATCGTCTGCGTGTCCTCGGGCGCGCACAGGTTCACCTGCCGCCAGGCGACGGCTTCGAGCAGCGCAGGTGCCACGCGCAGTCTGCCTCCCTCCTCCCGGATCCAGCGCTGAGCGAGCTCCGGGTCGTGACCGCCCCGCAAGGAGCGCCGGCTGAAGCTGCCGGTGCGCGCTGCGTCCAGCGCGCGCAGGCTAATGTCGCTCGCCAAGAGCTCCACCTGTTCCAACAGCCCGTCCTGCGCGAGCAGCATGGCCAACGTCAGCGGCTCCTCACCGGTCGCGCAGGCGGCCGACCAGATGCGCGGCCTGCGCCCTGCGCGCACCGCCGGTGCGATGAAGCGCCCCACGATCAGCCGCAGTGCCTCGAGTTCGCGAAAAAAGTAGGTCTCGTTCACCACCAGATACGCCACCAGCTCCTCGAGCTCTCTGGGGCCCGCGGGGTCGTAGCGGAGGTAGTAGTAGTAATCGAGCAAGGACTCGAAGCCCGCCTCCCCCGAGCGCGTCGTGACACGCTCCAGAAATAGATCCTGTTCGGCCGGGCCGTAGTGTAAGCCCGCGCGCTCCTCCACGAGGGCACTCAGGATGGCGAAGACGGGTCGTAAAGCGCTGGTGGTCATCCGTCAGTGACTCAACAGGATGGAGCAAATCTGTCGCACGCGGGCATCCGCGTCGTGAGTTGCTGCTTGCCTGACGGCCGCGACCGCTTCGGGTGTACGCAGCGAAGCCAGGGCGACGGCCGCTGCCTTTCGGGTGCCAAGCTCTCCTTGGCTCAGCGTCTGGAGCAGCGCCATGCTGGCCTCTGGCGTCCGCAGGCGCGCGAGCAGCGAGCAATACAGGTTGGCGCCTTCGTCGTCGGTAGCGGCAAGCTTGGTCAACAGGGCGCTGACTCGCCCTGCCCCTGGTCTGGACAAGAGCGACACGATGCGAGCTTGGTCGTTTGAGTCGCTCAAAAGTTCCAAGAGAATGCCCGTCGCCGCGGGGTCCGCGTCCGTGCCCAGAAAGCCGAGCGCGGCCGCGCGCACGTTTTCGTCCTCGTCCTGTGCCGCGTGCGCGAGAGCGGAGACCCGTTCCGGTGCGCTGCTTTCCGCCAGCGCCGAGATCGCGACCAGGCGCGTGGCCGCGTCGCTCGATCGCGTAGCTTCCAGCAGGCGGGGCGTGCCTTCTGGGCGTTTCGCCAGCCCCAAGCCGATCAGTGCTGCTCGGCGCAGATCTGGCTCCTCACCCTCCGCCACGCGGCACAGTGCCTCGAGCGCACTCTCGTTTGGGAGGTGAGAAAGGGCTTCCACGGCCGCGACACGCACCTGCCCCGCGTCATCGGAGAGCAGTTGCACGATGGCGAGCGTCGCGTCGGTCAAACCCAAATTGCCGGCGGCCTGGCACGCATAGTAGCGAACCCAGGCCTCAGGATCGGCGAAGGCAGCGATCAGGCACGCATACACACGGGGGTCTTGCCGCGGCACTTGCCCCAGGGCTCGCAGCGCCGCGCGTCGTGTGCGTTCGAGCGGGGCGCCTGCCGCGCTGAGCAGGACGTCGAGCGCTTCTGGCAACTCGAGATACGCCAAACCGGAGAGAGCAAGGTCTGTGATGCGAGGGTCCGCATCATTCAGAGCCTGAATGAAAATGGGGAGCGCTTCTGCAAAGCCGAAGTAGCCGAGGATGCGCAGCCCATTGCGGCGTACCGCCGGATTGGTGTCGGTTGCGGACTGCAGCGCCAGCCGCTTGGTCTCGGTGCTGCCGAGAGATTGAATCGCTCCGATCGCTGCCTGCACGACCTGGGCGCTCGGGTCTGCCAGCAACGGAAACAGCATCGGGACGTATTGCCCAGCAGCCGTGCGAGCCAGTGCCTCACAGGCCAGAGCACGCACCTGCGGATCGCCGTCCGTCAAGCACTCCACGACATCGGCCGCAATGCTGGAGCGGCTAATGATCGGCAAGAGCACGCGGCGCCGCAGGCTGTTGCCTTGGCGGAGCGCTTCACCTACGTGCATGTCGGAGTGCCTGCCCAATCGCTCGAGCGCTGTCGCTGCAGTGAGCGCCGCGGGTGCGTCTGGAGAATCCAAGAGGCCACTCAGAGCGGCTGCGGCAGCATCCCCACCGATCACGCCGAGGATCACGGCGATGGCTTCCCGCTCTTCCGGAGCGGCGTTGGACAAGCTGCGCACCAGCCGCGGTACCGCAGTGGCGCCAGTGCCCGTCTTGCGCAGCGCAGCGGCGGGCGCCTCATCGCTGCCGTAGCGCTCGCGGTGACGCGTGTGCAGCTCCGCCAGCGCCAGCGTCGCTACGCGCAGCGTGGCCTCGCTCGGATGCGACAATAGTCGGCTGAGCGGCACGACCGAAGCGGCCTGCGCCGTCTTACCCAAGGCACGGGCGGCCTCGAGCAGATACATGGGGTTGGAGAGCAGCTCTGCCAGGGGACCAATGGCGCGCGGATCGCCGCTGCGACCCAGCACGTCGATGGCTGGAAAAACTCGGAAGAAGTTGCCGCTCTGCGCGGCGGCGACCAACGTCTCGACGGCGCTCGGACCGCCGATGCGGCCCAGCGCTTCGATCGCTGCGACGGCAACGTTGTCGTCCGCGTGCGCCACGAGCGCCGTCAAAATCGGAACGCCACGTGCATGGCGCCGGCGCCCCAGGATCTGAGCGGCGTCTGCGGCGATGGCCGGGTCAGGGTCCCGAGCGAGGACCGATACCTCTGCCAGCACCTCTGCCGGACTCGACACGAGCGCATCCACCACCGCGGAGATGCGCGCTTCGTCGTCGCGCTGCGTCCGAAGGCTGACACACAGCGCGCCGGTGCTGGCATCACCTAGCTCCGCCAGGGCGGCCACGACCGCACGGCGCACGGCCCAGCTCGCGTCGCTCAGCATGGCGAGCAGGCCCGTGAGACCCGTCGCTCCCAATGCTGCCAGGCGCCGCGCTTCAGCGAGCCGCTGCTGCTCCGCCTCCGTCAGCGCGAGTGGCGGCCGCACGCTCATGACACATCCGAGCCCGAGGCTGGCGGCGCTCCGGCGGCCGGAACCCGCTGCCCGGGCCGACGCTTTGACCCCCCATTGCCCGGGGCTCCATTGCCCAGCTGGATGCCCTGCAGCGCGCTGGTCTGACGAACGGCGCTGGCCGCGAGTTCCCCTAACACGCTGGCTTGCTCGGCAGCCGCCAGTGCCGACTGCTTCGCGCTCCTGCGCACTGCGTCGGCATCCTTCACCACGGATGCGATGGCTTTGGCCTGTTCAGCGCTGGTGTTGCGCATCGAGAGCGCAACTCGGGACACGTCGCGCGCGACTGTCTCCACCTGCTTGGCCGCTTTCGCTTGCTCGGACACCGCGAGCGCCGTCTGCGTGGCGCGCTTGCCGGCGTCGCTCATCGCACGCGCTACCTCCGCCGCGCCCTGCGCTTGCTCCGCCAGGCCCTGCACGTTGCGTTGCACCAAACTGGAGACGTCTCGAGCAGAGTCCGCGGCGCGCAAGAGCACGCGGGTCTGCTCTGCCACGGCCGAGCTGGTTTGCTGAGTGAGCGTGCGCATCCGTTGTGCGGCCTTCGCGAGCTGCGCAGCGCTGACCGCTTGCTCATCCATGGCACGCGTGACCCTGCCGGCTGCGGACGTGAGTTGAGCGTTGGATTTGACCACATCGCGCAGCGCGCGCGCCTGTTCGGTCGTGGCGTCCTTGGTCTGCCTGGCCATCTGCCGCATCTCACCCGCGCTCTTGTTGAGCATTTGACCCACCTTGGTCTGCTCGGCAGCTGCCGCGGCAATGCTCTTGCTCTCCTCGCTCAGGCGCGAGGTCGTCTTGCCGAGCGATTCGACGGCTTGCGCTTGCTCGCCCGAGGCGCGCTCAATCTCCTGCACTGATTGGGCGATCTGGCTGACGCCAGTCAGGATCGCTCCGAGCGCTCCGCTGGCTTCTTGCGCCAAACGCCCGCCCTCGTCCGCCACCTTGGTGCTCTCGACGGAGGCGGCCACCGCCTGGCGTGCCGTGCTCTGCAGCCCACGCACGATCTTGGCGACATCCCCGCTGGCCGCCGCTGCTCGGTCCGCCAGAGCCCGAATCTCTTCTGCCACGACCGCGAAGCCACGCCCGTGTTCTCCTGCACGCGCCGCTTCGATGCTCGCATTGAGAGAGAGCAGATTGGTCCGATCTGCGATCAAATTGATGGTCTGAACAATGTCCCCGATCTCCTCCACCCGCTGGTCCATCTGCTTCATCGCATTGGACGATTGCTCGATGGATTGGCGGATGTTGCTGAGCCCCGTCAAGGATTTCTGCAAGAGCTGCCCGCCCTCACGTGCACCCGTCGAGACCCGCGAGGCCGTCTCCCCTGCCCGTTCGACGATGCCCAAAATCTTTCTCGTCGCGTTATCCAACTGGCTCGCAGCCGCGGCGCTGGTTGCCGCCAGCGTGCTCACGCGGTCGGCACTCTGTGCGACACTCTGAGCGGAACGAGCGGACTCCTCGATGGCCGCTGCGTTGGAGTCCACTGCCATCGCGTTCTTTTCGGCGGTAGCGGCCACCTCCTCGACGGAAGCCGCGATCTCCTCGGCCGCGCTTGCATTGGTCACCGTGGTCGATTCCAGCGTCTTCGCCTGCTCCAGCACGCCCCTCACGGAGCGCGCCATCTCCTCCGTGGTCGCCGCGACCTCTTCCACCGCGCTCGCCATCTCGCTGGCGTCGCGCGCTACTTGTTCCAGCGCCCCGCCGACCTGCGTGACACCGTTGGCGAGAATTGCCGATTGCTCGCCCGAGGCCTTGGCGTCGGTGGCGAGCCGAGCGGTGCCCTTGGCCATCTGCTCGGCAGTCGCACTCACCTCTTGAATGGTGGTTGCCATGGACCGGCCTTGGGCCGCCACGTCGCTCACGCTGGTGCTGGTCTCCGTGGCAGTCGCGACCAGTTCTTCGCCCGAGGCCGCCAGCTCCTCCACGTTGGCGACCGAGGCGACCACCGAGCGGCCGAGTTCCTCCAGCGTCGCCGCGGTCCCTTCGGAGGCAGTGGCGAGCTCGGCCGCATCGCT
>Ga0164241_10006698_pt1 | contig 10453 bp, 8 predicted proteins | sample OricomyardsoilBY_FD_108780 | JGI IMG/M metagenome (GOLD analysis project Ga0164241, IMG submission 108780) | Backyard soil microbial communities from Emeryville, California, USA - Original compost - Back yard soil (BY) | ecosystem: Environmental > Terrestrial > Soil > Unclassified | place: USA... | reverse complement strand
TGGTGCCCCATCGCATTCATAGGGTGATGGCGAAGATGACAATGGAAAGCCCAATCCCCTTCTGTCGCGATGAATTCAAAGTCGCGGGTTTGTCCGGGACCGAACCCGACCGTTGTTTCGGGCCACTGTGCGGACTCGGGAATATCACCCCCATCTGTAGCAGTGATCTTGAAATTGTGTCCATGGAGGTGGACGGCATGGAATTCCTGAGCAACGCTTCCGAGGCGAATTCGGACGCGCTCGCCGGGACGCGCCACCAAAGGAGCCGTTCCCGGAAAGGCGCGATTATTGAAGGTAAACAGATTAAAATCCATCATGACGTTCGGGTTCGGAGTGGCCGTTCCGGGTTCCACGAACCACTCATTCAGCATGATGGCATAATCGCGATCCACCTTGCGCACCTCGTTCTTGGGGTGCACGATGAAAAATCCCATGGTCCCAAGTCCAATTTGGATCATTTCATCCGCATGCGAGTGATACATGAAGGTGCCGTGCTGCTTCAGGGTGAATTCATATTTGAAGGTTTCTCCGGGAGCGATGCCGCGCTGAGTCAGGCCCGTAACGCCATCCATCCCGCTGGGCAACAATATTCCGTGCCAGTGCACGGCAGTCGGAGAAGAGAGCTTGTTGGTCACAAAAATCCGGACCCGATCGCCTTCCACGACTTCAATGAGCGGGCCGGGAGTTCCTCCATTATATCCCCACGCATTTATCACCATTCCGGGGGCGATTTCGTGCTTGATTTTTTCAACGGTAAGGCGGAATTCCTTGACGCCATCCACCATTTTGTAGGGAAGCGTTCCAATGCCATTCGGCATGATAACGGGAGTATAAGGCAAACTCTCTTTTGAGGCTGCTAGAGGCTTGGAAGGAAGGGTAAAGACCAGTAACCCTAGAAGGGCCAAGAAGGATGGCAACAGTTTCATTGATCGGCTCCATGATGGTGAGGCTCGGTGGCTTCGGGTTTTGAAGAGAGGTCGGGCGATGTAGAAGGGGACGAGGGTGAGGAAACCCCGATCATTTGTTCAAGTTCAGTTTTTTCGATCCAGTAGTCGCGTAGGGTTTCCACGGCCATCTTATGGGCGGACAATTCCTCGCGCCGCGAAGTGAGAAGGCGATAGACTCCTGTCAGCATGAAGTTGTACTGTTTCTGCGCTTCCGCCGTGGCTTGTTCCCGTTGCGGCAATAGGGTTTTGACGATTTCCTCGTGATTGCGGCGAGCCGTGACCACGGCTTGATAATGGCGCCTGATTTCAGGACCTAGTTCGGCTTCGGCGGTCGCAAGGCGCAGTCGCCCTAAATCCATTTCAGCACGTGTGCGGGCACGCTTGGGAATTCCGAGATTGAAGAGGGGTATTTCGGCGGCGATAGCGGGGCCAACGAAATTTTTACCCGCGTCATCTCGTTCTACGGAAAATCCGGCCTTAAGGGAAGGAAGGACTTCCAACCATGAGAGCGTATGCGCCTTCTCTGCGGCTATAGCCTCTTCGCGTGCGGCCACCAGTCCCGCATTCCGGTTCGAAGCCATGGATTCCAACGAGGATAGGGTGGGGTCCTCTCCGGACGGATCCGGAAGAACCTCAGGCAATGTCCATCTTGAGGCGGGAAGTCCGAGAAAACGGGCAAGGTTTTCTTTCGCTTCGCTCGTGACCGCCTCGGCAGAGCGTAATTCCAGACGAGCCTCCGTGGCGGCAGCTTCCACTTCGGCAAGGTCCAGAGCATTCATCGTGCCTGCATCTCGTTGTCGCCTAGCTAGTTCGGCAGCGGCCTCCCAAGTCGAGGAAGTTTGTGCGACGAAGCCTTGTGTTTGCATAGCCGCTACCGCCCGGTACCACGCCCTCCGGACTTCGCCGTTTTGCTCAGCCGCCTCGGATGCCAGACGGCTGAGTGCCGCTTGATACCGGAGATTGGCCGTTCCCCGCTTCCACGGATAGAGCAACAAACCATTGACATCTCCCATGATTCCCAACTCCCAATGGCTTTGGTCTCCGTTCTTGCGTAGCGCAAAATCGGCTTCCGGATTGGGAAGGGCACGTCCATTGCTGCGTTCCGCTCTCGCTAAGGCAGCCTCGGCGAACAGGCTACGAGTGCGTGGATTCGAGCGCAAGCCCACATTCATGGCGGAGTCCGCCGTACTGAGGGAATAGATGCTCTGAGACTGAATAGGCTCAGCTTGAAAAGCGATTCCTGTTCTTGCCGAAAGATCGCGACTGGCCGAAGGCTCCTGCGCCATTACGGCCCACGGAGCCAAGGCCAGAAACGAGATTCCCATTATCGTTGAATGAATACGCACTTAACTCTCCTTTGGAAGGTCTGTAAGTCCCAAGACAGGGACGAGCCGGCACGACGCATTTACGCCGTGAATGGATACAGAGAGGGCATAAATTGCCCTAGGAGAGAGGTCTAAATCAGAATTCGCTCAAGCGCCAAATAACGCGGGGGTCCGCTGGACGCGAGAGTTTGAGGCGATGGGGCCGCCTCCTGAAGCTTCTCAGGCAAGGCCGGAAGCAAGTAGGCGATGAGCGCCAATTGAGCGAAGGAGAGCTGGGGCGAGAAGGAGGCTTCTTCTTCCGCTGGATCGGAATGATGAGCGCAGCAGAGAGAAGGGGCCGAGTGTTGCGGCATTCCGCATCCGTCGCTCGATGCCTGAGTCGGAGGTGCTTTCTCGGGAGCATTGGCCTTTTCACCGGGGCAACAAGAGTGATCTTCGGCCATGGGGCTAGCCACTTCGATCTTGTTGGCAGGAGAATGCTTCGGTACCGCAAAGCAACATGCCATTGCCTGCACGTTGGACCAAGCCAACAATGCGAGGAGGGCAAAAAGCCGGATGAATTTTACGGAGCGAAGCATTGCGATCAAGAATATACAATCCCGGAGGCTACGAAGACCTTTCGGCCTATTTCCGGGCGAGTATTCCCTCCATTTGGCTAATTTCCCTTTTTTGGGCTTCCACGATATTCTTGCAGAGTTGGATGACCTCCGGGTCCGACAAAGAGGCTTCCTCGCACATCAAGATGGCCCCGGAGTGGTGGGGGATCATGGCGCGGAGCAATTCCTTGTCTCCCGCCCCGGCTTGGGTACGCATGCCCATAAAGCCGATCACGAAAGCAATGACCGCACCCCCGGCGAGAAGAATATTCGCCCTTTTGGACGGGAACATGGAGCGCATGGTCACCAGCATGACGAGCGCCATTGGAGCCAGCATGATGAGGGTCATATAGATGTTATTAAGGTTGAACCGAAAATGGTTCAGGCTTGCGATCATGGAATACATCGCCAGATACATGACGATGAAATCGAAGACCAGTTCGATCAAGAAGTTTCGATAATGGCCGCCTGCATGAGAAGGGTGCTTGTCCATGGTTCCTCCGGGGTTAACGGTTTTTTCTGCCTGTAAGGACTTGAGGCTGATGTTTTACCGGGGCGATGTCCCCCTGAACGGGTGCTTCCAGATCTTCCAGAATGGGGCATTCCGGGCGATGATTTCCGGCGCAACAGTCCGCCAGATGCTGGATGGAGTCCGCCATCCCCTCCAATTCCGCGATCTTTGTGCGAAGGTCGGCGACGTGCTTCAACGCCAGCCGCTTAACGTCGGCGCTATGACGGGAACGGTCATTCCAAAGCGCTAGAAGATCACCGATCTCCTCGATGGAAAATCCTAGATCGCGCGCCCTACGGATAAAACGAAGCGTATGAAGGTCCTTCTCTCCGTACATCCGGTACCCGGCCTCGGTGCGTTCGGTCGGAGGGATCAAGCCGATTTCCTCGTAGTAACGGATCATCTTGGCGGATACTCCCACGCGCTCGGAAGCTTGTCCGATATTCAGGAGATCGCCGGGTTTAGGTGCTGGAGAGCTGTGTTTGTGTGGAAGCTTCATGATATCGCCTTCAGAATAAGCTCCTTGTTTCCCGGGTTTCTGTCCATATTCCACGCCTTGAATTTCTTGAGCCTCAACGCGTTTCCAAGGACGAATACCGAAGACAGTGCCATCGCTCCGGCCGCGAAAACCGGGGAAAGGAGTAAGCCATTAATGGGGTAGAAAATGCCTGCGGCCATCGGGATCAGCGCGACGTTGTAGCCGAACGCCCAGAACAAATTCTCCCGAATGTTTTTGAGGGTCGCCTTGGAGAGCGCTATCGCGTTCGGCACTGCCTCGATATTCCCGGACATCAGTACGACTCCCGCCGTCTCGACAGCCACATCCGTTCCTGATCCAATCGCGATGCCAATGTCAGCCTCGGCGAGAGCAGGCGCGTCGTTGATCCCGTCCCCGACGAAGGCGAGCCGGCCTTTTGCCTTCAATTTCCGAACGGCTTCCAGCTTTCCTTCCGGGAGAACCTCGGCCAGCACCTCCTCGATGCCGAGCTTACGACCCACGACAGCGGCGGTATGGCGGTTGTCCCCCGTGATCATGGCGACGTGAATTCCCATCTCATGGAGCCGGTTCACGGCGGAGAATGCGCTTTTCTTGAGAGGGTCCGAAACGGCCAGCACTCCCGCCAATTTGCCTTCAATAGAGACGTACAACGGCGTCTTCGCTTCCTCCGCCAATCCTTGGGCCAATTCTGATACGGGCGTCAAATCGATGCCGAGGGTGGCCATGAAACGGTCCGCGCCGATCTGCACATTTGACCCGGCCACGTCTCCTCGGATGCCGTACCCGACCACAACCTCGAAACCCTTCACGGTTTCAAGTGACATGTTTTCCGCTTGAGCGGCGTTGAAAATGGCTCGTCCAACGGGATGCTCCGAAAGACGTTCGAGAGAGGCGGCCTTCGAGAGCACCGTTATGCGTGAGAAGTCCTCCAATGTATGCAGGTCGGTCAGAATGGGGCGTCCTTCAGTGAGCGTACCTGTCTTGTCGAACACCACGATTCGGGTTTCCTTAAGGGCCTGTAAAGCCTCTCCTTTACGGAACAGGATTCCGAGTTCGGCTCCGCGCCCGGTTCCCACGAGGATAGAGGTCGGCGTGGCGAGTCCCATAGCGCAAGGGCAAGCGATGATGAGCACGGCTACGGCATTGACGAGGGCAAGAGGAAGAGCTGGATCGGGACCCAGCCACATCCATAGGGCGAAGGTGAAAGCGCTGAGCGCCATGACGGTGGGGACGAACCAAAGCGTGATCCGGTCCACCAAGGACTGGATGGGGAGCTTCGAGCCTTGGGCCTGTTCCACCATCCGGATGATCTGGGCGAGGAGGGTACGATCTCCCACGGCGGTAGCCCGCATGGCCAGCGCGCCGTTCTGGTTGACGGTCCCTCCAGTCAGTCGCGCTCCCTTCTCCTTAAAGACGGGAATCGGTTCGCCTGTGATCATGGATTCATCTACATAGCTCGATCCTTCAAGGATCTCTCCATCGACGGGGATGCGTTCTCCGGGCCTGATTTCCACGATATCTTCGGAAACGACCTCTGCAATGGGAACTTCGGTCACGCCGTCACCTTTTCGCACCAACGCGGTTTTGGCCTGAAGCCTGAAGAGTCTCTGGATCGCCAAGGAGGTGCGTCCCTTGGCTCTCGCCTCCAGATAGCGCCCCAGTAAAACCAAGGTCACGATGACGGTAGCCGCTTCATAAAAGACATGGTTCGCGGCATAGGGGAGCCACTTTGGGAAGAAAGTCGCGACGAACGAATATCCGAAGGCCGCGAGCGTTCCCATGGCCACGAGAGAATTCATGTCCGGAGCGAAACGCACCAAGGCCGGAAACCCTTTCGTATAAAAGCGACGGCCCGGCCCGAGAAGGACGAGGGTCGCGAGCAGAAATTGAAGCTGCTTCGTATCGCCGAAGGACTGCATAAAGAAGTGGTGCAGCGCCGGGATCAAGTGGCTTCCCATCTCCAGTAAGAAAATGGGAAGGGTAAGCGCGGCGGAAATGAAAAGGCTGCGACGCAAGAGGGAGGCCTCCGCGTCTCGCTTTTCGACCTTATTCTCGTTCCGAATCTCTTCGTTAACGAGTGCGGCTTTATACCCAGCCTTCGTCACGGCGGCGATCAACTTTTCCGGTCCGAGGTCTTCATCCATCTGCACTAACGCCCTCTCGGTCGCCAAATTTACGGAGGCGGTCTGGACTCCCGGTACGGACTTCAGTGCGCGCTCTACGCGGGCCACGCAGGAGGCGCACGTCATGCCCTCGACGGAAAGATCCAGCTGGGAAGGTTGCGCGGTGCTCATTTCAGTTTCCTTTTCGGGTCCGTCCATAAGTATAAACCTTCCAACGATGGGAAGGTCAAGGCGAGGTTTCGAAAAAAAAACCTCTTGACCTTCCCATCATGGGAACCCTTACCTTGTTCTCAGGAACAAAGGAGGATTATCATGACGTACCAGATCCAGAACATGACTTGCGGAGGTTGCGTTCGCCACGTCACCGAGGCGATAAAAGGCGTCGACCCTGAGGCCACAGTAACGGTGGACCTCCACCAGCGCACGGCGGAGGTAGAATCCAAAGCGCCGGAAACTGAGATTCTACGGGCTTTGGAGGAAGAGGGTTATCCGGCCAAGAAGGTCTAGGGTAAAGGCGAACTACCGCATTGGAGAGGGTTTTGTCCTTGGCCAAAGCATCACAGCCGTCACCAGTAAGACCACAAGCTGCGAACCCCATGTCTCCCAAGTCGGATACCACCCCAAGAAGTCGAAACGGAAATACCAAGGGGCCGTGGTCACGCTCAAAACTCCCGCCTCTTGCAGCGCATGAACACCCTTTCCAATAAGCATAAAGGCGAGAATGGCCATGATGACGGATGAAATCGAGAAGAAGATCCGGACGGGAAGTTTTTTACTGGTCCTTAAGAAAATCCATGCAATCAGCAACGTGAGCGTCAGGGAGAAGAGCGTTCCCGCCAAGACAGCCTTGCTGGTTCCTTCCCCTTCAAGGCTCAGCGCGGAGAGGAACAGGACGGTTTCAAAAGCTTCCCGAAAGACGACAAGAAAGGAGAATGCCGTGAGGCCAAGGAGTCCCCGCTGTGTCATGGTTCCTTTAAGTTTTTGGCTTACGAAAGCTTTCCACTTGCCGATCTCCGACTTGCTGTGCATCCAGAAACCCATATAGAGCAGGACTACGACAGCGACCAGTGAAGAAATGCCTTCCGTCATTTCTCTTCCGGCTCCGCTTAGGCGCGAGACCCATTCCGATAAGAACCAAGCCGCAAATCCTGCCGCTACGGCAGCTATCCAACCGCCATGTACATACGCGGCAGCCTTTTTGGTGCCCGTAGCGCGCACGACGCCGAGAATGGCGAGGATGACGAGGAGGGCTTCAAAGCTTTCGCGCATGAGAATGCCCACCGTCGCCAAGAAAACCGTCCACGGAGGAAGGGTCTTCTTGGCCATTAAATCGTCCGCTTGACGAAGAAAACCTTTTGCGGAGATTACAGAATTCTCGACTTGAACTGCGTTTTCATTGGACTGGATCGAAGCCCGGACCTTCATCATCGCCGCTTCGAGCTGGAGAACGAACTCAGGATCCAAAGCCCTCAGCCGTGCTTCCAAGGGTTCTACTCCTTCCAAGTAAGCAAGGAGCGCGGCGTTCCGGCTCTTCTCGGTATCACCCTTACGATATTGAGTGAGGGCTTCATCCAACAGTGTATTCGCAGTCCCGATAAAATTGGAGAGGTTCTGTACAGGTTCCTCGGTTTGGAGGCGAATATGCGCCAACCAAAAATGATCGCTCCCGGGGAAACGTGCGGCCAATTCACGATCAGAAGAAACAGCGATCTGCTGTAAGCCGAACTGAGGACCCTTTTGGGGAGTTTTCTCCACAAGAGCCGAGTCCCCCTCGTACCTCAAGGAAGACACATAAAACGCCAAATCCCACACTTCACTCTCGGTCAATTTGGGAAAAGGCTGCATACCCGTTCCATCGACCCCTAACCGAATCGTGTTAAAGACTTGGAAGGGAGACAGTTGCGACATGCGCTCTTCATTGTGAAAATTGGCTGGGCGAGGGGTAAAGGCTATCCCTGCCGGACCGTCGCCGTGTCCGGTTGTTCCGTGACAAGGAGTGCAATTCTGAGAAAACAATTCCTGACCATGAGCGCGGCTCGGCCACTGGGTAGGGGCGGTCGGGATTCCGCTTGCGGACAAAACTTCTTGCTTGAGTTTTCTGGCCAGCTGGAAAACCGAATCTGGGGATCCCTTGGCTTCAATGGTTTCTTTAAGTCGGCGGAGTTCAGGTTCTAAGACAGCGATGGGAGAATTACGGGGAAACTCTTTTTCCATTTGCCACGCTTTGGCGACGAACTCCTTTTGTTCGGCGTACTCGGAAACGCTAATGACCTTGCCATCCGACACCGCACCTGCATAATCCTGAGCGAGGTAGTCCAGAAGATGAACCAGAGTACGGGCCGAGTGAAGGCTTTCCTCGGAGTCGGCGGCCATCGGGGCGTTCGCCAAAAGCAGCAGAAGCGCAAAGTAATATTTGGAAATCAAGGCAACTCCGAGGGGGCGGTTGGCGCAAAAAGAGATAAATTAAGATTCAGTCTCAATTTAGCAATTAGAGAGTGCCTGAATGAGCGTTTTCTAGCATCTTTAAATGCCTCGAAATCGGGAGTCTACCATGGAAAAAACCATCTTCAGAATCGCAAAAATGGATTGTGCCGCCGAAGAGGGCGTGATCCGCATGAAGCTGGAGGGTATTCCGGGTATTCATAAGCTCCAGTTTGATTTGCCAGATCGTAGGCTCACGGTCTTTCATGCAAACGCGTTGCAGGCCACCGAAAAGGCGATTCACGATCTTCGTCTGGGAGGGGAGAAGGTCTCCCATGAGAGCAATAGCGGGGATGAGGGTTTGGAAGATGATGAGTTCGAGAATGTCCGGGAACGCAAGGTACTGGTCTTTGCTTTATTCGTTAATTTCTTGTTCTTCGCGGTAGAAATCGTCGCCGGATTGATGTCTCGTTCCATGGGACTTGTAGCGGATTCGCTAGACATGCTTGCGGACTCGCTGGTTTACGGAATCAGTTTGGCAGCAGTTGGAGCCGTCGTAGCCAAGAAGCATCAGGCAGCACGGATCAGCGGGTACTTCCAGCTTGCCTTGGCGAGTTTAGGGATGGTGGAGGTCATACGTCGTTTCTTTGGGGAAGACCTGCCGAATTTTAAGAGCATGATCGTCATTTCCATTTTGGCTTTGTTTGGAAACGCTCTAACGCTGTATGTACTGGGGAAATCCAAGGGGCAGGGGGCCCACATGCGGGCCAGCCGTATTTTTACTTCCAACGATATTTTGGTGAACGGGCTGGTAATTGTTTCCGGCCTTCTCGTCTACTTCATGAATTCACGTTGGCCGGATTTGGTGGCGGGGGGTTTTATTTTTCTCGTCGTAGCCAATGGCGCTCGGAGAATTTTATCACTTTCGAAGTAACTCATTTCAGATAAGCGAAGATGACAAAGTCACCGGATATCATCCTCGCTGCAAGGCAGCGGCTCAATTGATTTTCGGAATGGGGGTTACCATGTAATCTCCACGAAAAAGGTCCTTCTTTGGAGGACCTTTGCTTTTAACAACTAGTTCACGCTTTGGGTGTGCGAGTGTCTATGATGCAGGTCTGGCCAGTGGGGGTGGGCATGGCGCATGGTTTCATGAGTATGGGGATGCGAGTGCCTCAGCTTGGGAGTCTCTCCTGAATGAATGTGGCTATGGTGTCCATCGTCGTGGGAGTGGGCATGCGTGTGCTGCATGGACACGTGGACGTGTTCATGGCTGTGGTTGTCGCGGAAAAGACAGACCAGTCCTAGGGCTTGTAGTCCGCACGCCAGAAAGTGCGGCCATCCCAGAACCTCGTGCAATAGGAGCCAAGAAAAGAAGAGGCCGAAGAATGGGGCCGAGGCGAATATCATCTGGCTTCGAGTGGCCCCTAATGCCTGTGCAGCAGAGACGTAAAGAACGATGCTCGCCCCATAGGATAGTGCTCCCGTCAATAATGCCCCTCCGGTGATTTGAGCGGAAGCGGTATAATGGTTCAGGGACACTCCCATCGTCAGATTGACGGTTCCAGCTACAAGCCCCTTCCAGAATACGCTTTGGGCTGGAGTAAGCCCGTCAATAAGCGCGGTCCAGTGGTTATCGAGACCCCAGCAAATGCAAGCTCCGGTCAAGAGGATGGCCGCAAAAAGCCCCGCGCTGCCCTGATCCCATGATAGGGTGAGAGCTGCGGTAGCGATGAAGGTGGCTCCGAGCCAGCCCCATTTCCCAAGATGATCCTTAAAAAAGAAAGTACCGAACAGAACGGTGGCAACTATTTCAAGGTTCAGCCAGAGGGATACAGAAGCTGAGGAAGCTAACCGCAATCCCGCCAACAGAAGCAGCGGACCGAGGATGCCTCCGAATAGAATCGCGCCTCCCAGACGAAGACGGTTTGATGGATCGAGTCGGGGTGTCCAAAAGCTCTTACGGTCGAAGAGAAGCTTGAGTCCAGCTCCCATTGCTGAGCCAAGATAGAGAAGGCCAGCGAGCTGGGA
>Ga0164241_10006697_pt1 | contig 10456 bp, 10 predicted proteins | sample OricomyardsoilBY_FD_108780 | JGI IMG/M metagenome (GOLD analysis project Ga0164241, IMG submission 108780) | Backyard soil microbial communities from Emeryville, California, USA - Original compost - Back yard soil (BY) | ecosystem: Environmental > Terrestrial > Soil > Unclassified | place: USA... | reverse complement strand
TCAAGAGGATTTATTGTTTAACATATTTATAAAAGTCTTTTTTGCGGCCATCAGATATTGTTTAGGATGATCGATGCTATCGGGGTCAAAATGCACAGGTAATCGGAACCTGAATTCCCATCCTTAGACCGCGTTTCAATGGTATTAAAGCTGTAATTTTCAAACTAGCTAGCTGATTTTTGCCGCAATAATTGTTTACTTGGGAATCTACAAGGTTACCAATAAAAAATATCATAACATTTTTATGAAAGAATTTACTATTTAATTGTTAGTCATGAAAGATGAGTATTGAATCTTCTTTAAATGATGAGGCATTCAGAAAGTTTGAAAAATTAAGAGACAATTTTGAATGGTTTTATTCAAATTATGATGGATTGAGGAGAGACTATGGCAATCAGTATGTTGCAGTTAAAGATAAAAACCAAATAGATAATGATTGCAACCTTGAAATATTGATAAAGAGATTGAATTTATCAAACTGTGATGAATCAATTGCAATTGAATATGTAAACAATTAACTTTAAACCATCTTTTTATAAAAAGATAGGATTAATAAAATAGGCTCGCGTAGAGATTTTTCTGTTGAAATATGAATTGAAAGATTTTTGGTCCTTTTAGGAAATCTTCTTGCCAAATCTTTACCGACTGTATTTGTCACCATGGTCAAAATTTATTTCAAATTGTCTAATTGGTACGATATTGAACTTACTTAAATTCCCACTAGAAGGAACTAATACTAATTAGCTAAATGTTAAGCCTCAAACTACCATTTAGTGTCTACTAGAAAAAACAAAAAATATCTAAATTTACAATTTTATGTTTAACGAACCTCGTCAATCTCTGAGAACACGATCTTTCATTCATACTATAAACCCTATAGGGAATAAAAAGGCGAAATAGGCGATTGTTTTTGTTATGATTCTTTCTCAATATCATTTATCCTTATGGCTTGCGAGAAATAAAGCCATAATGTCCAAAGGACATTTTTTACTTAACAGCCTTTATTTTACTTTTCTTTTATGCTAACCCGCACTAGAACCTAAATCTGAAGTTAATTATGACGATCGAAATATCAATCACTGAGTGGAAGGATCCTTACAGGTATCATAGAATCAAAGTCAATATAGAAAGTAATAAGTAGACACCTATCTTGGCTTGTCAGCAAATATGCTTTTATAAGAACCTTGTTCGCAGTAATATACATTCTTCGTTAAAAAGATATAGATGGAACACTTCATGATCTTATCTCAAACAATTAACAATATTCCCAATTAATTCAAGAAGAGATGTTTATTCCGATAGAATAATTGTAAGCAATATGAATTTAGATTTCCAACAACCCATCACTTGAACAAGTTTTTTATTTTAATGATATCCCATTTAGTGTTATTATCACAAGCCATACATGATTAAGATGCCGAACAAATACCTAAAAGCATTATTTTTAGAGTAGTGAAGAGAAATTAGTATACGGAACAAAGTACAAACAAAAGACTTACCACAGATATGCTATTCTACCTTCGGGGTAGTCATGGTAGTCATGGTGGTCCCAAGAATTCTGCTAACGATGTCAACCCATGTCTTTTTGTTTGCTTCCTCTTCTACTCCAAGTAGTCTGTTTATCATTAGTCCGTTGTAAACTGCAATTAAACTCATAACAATGCAATCAATGTCACGATCATCCGGAATAATTGCTTTCTCGTCACCTTTGAGGTAACTTAGGATATATCCTTTCATAATCTCGGTCACCTTCTTGTGTTGAGAATACATTGCTGATTTTAATTTTTCATCTCGGGTCGATTTTGACAGAATTTCTAGAAAAATTATGTAACTATTTTCGAAATGACTAAAGTTATTGTAGTATCCCTTCGTATCGGAAATCAGTTTTTGATTATTTAATTCATCGTTTTTATTGCTGGTAACAAATAATGAAAATAGCTGTTTTCTTAGTTCAATCAAGTTCTTTTCACATAATGCATAGAAAAGATCCTCTTTGCTTTTAAAATAGATGTAGATTGTACCCTTGCCCACCTTAGACTCTAGCGCTATATCATCCATTCTTGTTTTATCGTATCCTTTTTTAGAAAAAGATACTAGTGCAGCAGCGATTATACGATCTTGAATTTCTACCTTGTGTTGTAAAGTAACCTTTGCACACATTATTCATAAATCACTTTATCAGATTTTGAATTTTTTTCCTTAAAACCATCGATTCTTTCGTAAATCCTGGCAGACAAAACTCCTATGATAGCACCAATAATAATGGTTATTGGCAATACCAAGTGTAAAGAATTAACAAAGCTTGGAATTATGTCAACAATTGTTACAAATCCTGTCTCTTCCAAATTCACAGGCATCAAGTAACTTGAAAGGGCCAGAGGAAGAAGAGGATACCCTATTACATAAAAAAGCGAACCAGAAATAGCACCAGCTATTGCGAATTTTTGTTTATTGCTGATTTTTCTACTATTGCCTATTGGTAATTTGCCATAAATTAGCATGTCAACTAATACAAATGGAATAATCGCTAAAAGGTAAAAAGGGAGAAAATTCGAAAGCGCTTGAGACGGAAGTATACTAGTAAATGCTGTTAATAAGATAACACCTGTAGCTACAGCGCTAGCGAATCCGAAAGTGCGAGTTTTCTTTAACACAAACAGGAACATTCCTGAATTAATCAAGGGTAAGAATACCAATGCTATTAACGATTCTGCTATTGGGTTCAGATTAAAGTTAAATAATTCACCATCAGAAATTGGCAGAGCAAACATGTAAACATAGGATATCAAAATTAGCCATAATGCGATTAAGGATATAACGGCAAAAATCCTCCCAAGTTGAGAAAAGATACCGCTCTTGACAAATGTATTTAATCGAACCAGTCCGATTGCTACAGCTAAAGTATTAATCAGCATTCCTGTAATTAGCATCAGATGCGTCGGACTCAAAAATCCATCTACTCCGAAAGTTTGGTGCCAAATAAAATCGCTTGGGCCAGATATTATTGATATTATTGATCCGATAATAAGTAATTTGAATGATAGTGCTAAACCGCTCTTCTTTAATTCTCTATATTTTAACATAAGGATCCCACCAATGATAGAAGAAAGTGACAAAATACCTATCCCGGTGTAAAGTAGGGCATGAGAAGGTGTAAAAAACGATTCCTGGGTTAGCAATAAATGTGAGGTTACATCCCAATTGCCTCCACTTATTTGCATTATGGAACCAATGGATGCAAATATCAGCACAATCATGGAAAACTTAAAAGCATTGGTAGAAGCAGAAAGGATTGGTTCCATATATCTATCTAGCAAACATGATCATATAAGTATTACTGACCAGTCAGTCAATAAAACTAATAGAATCGTTATAGAGAAATACAATAACCTTATAGAATATGAAGGATGGGGCTATGAGCTTTAATTACGTGAATGAATGATAGTGGCGTTCAGATTGACCTTTATAAAGAGAATATTTGAACAGGTTTGGTATTAAATAAAGAGGATGTCCACCTTCACTTTAATGGTTGTAACTAGATCTCATAATCTGTTTTGAAAGATGGGATGTACTCTATAATATTATCATATTTTCGTACAAAATCATTTCCCTTGGGAGTCGCTATGAATCTTTGCTTTTTTTCATCAAAGAGTAGCATATTCAAACGTATCAAGTCTGCCAAATATTCATTCAATCTTTTATATGAACTGTAGTAACTAAGCTTATTTTTGGTTTGATACTTGCCTATACAACTCTTTACAATTAAGTAAAAGATTTGACACTTGTCCCGATACTTTGTTTTACCCCTTTCTCTCCCCTTTATCAGCAAACTGATTTCAATGACCCTAATAGTCTAGTTAGATTAAATACAGGATAAAAAAAAATGTACTCATTGGTTAAATAATAATCGTTTATTGTCTACAATAGAAGAATCTTATCAGTTGGTTTTGATAGAATTTTTTTTCTCCAAAGAACAAAATTTGAAATTAAAAGTATAGACAAGTAGTTTTTTCATTGCGCGTTTATCCTGACATCCTTTAACACAAGATTTTGACTCTGATCTGCACGTGGTTTTTCTAAGATGAACCATAGTAATGGTTCTAAAGGGCGTGGTACAAATATGATGTTGAGACTTCCATTTTACGTGGTAAGATAAAAAATCCATCGATCATAGGCAGTGCATAAAATGACAAGAAATTCAATCCCTATACCAATTAACGGTATTATGATGATAAAGGAAGTTGAAACCAAAAACTACTTTTAAATCAATTTTTTTTGATTTTTAATCTCCAGTCCTTTACCAACCAATATGTAACCAATATTATCCCAAATATTGGAAAAGCAGAGATGAAAACATATGGGAAAATAGCCAATAAGGTGGAGGGCTCAAAGATATTCATATTGATATAGCAAAATATCAGATATTTAATTCATATTTTGGCACAAAGATAATCTTTGAATTTGTTTGTTTTACGCTATTTCCAAAGCCATCAAGTTGGCATCTTCCCCATCTCTATAATAAGATTTCAATACGGATTTGATTTGAAATCCAAGTTTTTGGTATAATGAGATTGCAGGACCGTTACTAGTACGAACTTCTAAATATATTTCGTCACCCTTTCTTGTTGATACCCCGTTAATTCCTTCCATCATCAATGCCTCACCTATACTTTTTCCTCTGTGCTCTTGCAACAATGCTATTGATACGACATGGCCCTTTTTCACGAACCCGAGTTTCCTAAAATTCGAGAAACCAAATTCTAATTTGCACATTATATAGCCTACCACCACATTATTAATTTCAGCAATGATAAATGCTTCTGGAATTTCGCGTAAAAGAGACTCGAAAAAATACTCGGTATAGTGTTCCGGAAGAGTCTTTAAATTAATGCTGATTACCGAATTTAAATCTTCATAAGCACATCTTCGGATTATATAGCCGTTAACTCTCCTTAATGCTAGTTGCAAACAATATATAATATTTAAGACAAATTATTTAACTTTACCAAATATTTATTATCAAAACCCCAGAGTGATGGTGGTCAAATGAGTCGATGGTTTAAATTGGATACTTTGAATAGAAAATTTAAAATTAATGTATTCAGAGGGTAGGAAAGCGATATTAATCACATATCCAAACCAATTTGCCCTATCCGAGGCGAGAGGCCTTGCTGAATCAGTTGGATATTCTATCCTAGAAGTGATTAGCCAGAAAAACATTACCCGTTCTAGATTCGGTGTCGGAAAGGGCAAGGCAGAAGAGATCAAGGAGAGAGTTGCGGCATTAAAACCTGACGTAATCATATATGATGAAATTCTAAAACCAAGTCAACAATACAATCTTGCAAGATTGTGCAAGATAGAAATTGTGGATAGGGAAAAACTGATTCTAGAAATTTTCCTAAATAGAGCAGTAACAAATGAATCAAAGATTCAAGTAAAGTTAGCGCAGCTAAAATATGATATTGTCAGAGTAAAAGAGAAGGCAAGGCTGGCAAAGCTAGGTGAGCAGCCCGGATTTTATGGCTTAGGAAAATACGATGCAGACGTGCACATTTTAGATATTAAAAGGAGAACCACGTTGTTAAAGAAAAAACTACAAGCTGAGGAGAGAAAAAGGGCCCTCCACAGGATCCAAAGACTCTCAAGCAGCATTCCATTGATATCGTTAACTGGCTATACTTCTGCTGGTAAAACATCATTGTTTAACATCCTTACCAACGAGAATAAGGAGACCAGTACGAAGCTGTTTACAACATTGACAACATTTACTCGTTCTTCGCAGATTGAAGGAAGGAAAGTTCTTGTATCAGATACAATTGGGTTCATTAGTAAGCTACCACCATACATGATCGAAGCATTCAAGTCTACGCTATCTGAACTGAATTATGCTAACGTGATCTTATTGATAATTGATTTTACCGACGATGTTCCAATTATAAAGAAAAAATTGATGAGTTCACTAGAAATCTTATCAAAATTGCAAATTCCATTTCAAAAATGCATACTAGTCTTAAACAAGATAGACATGGTAAAAAATAATGAAATAATGAACAAGATGAACGAGTTGAATGTAACTGAAAACATAGATCATATTATACCTATTTCTGCTCATTTGGGTTACAATCTGCCGAGATTAAAGAAGCTAATTTCCATGCAAGTTGCAGATTTGCCTTCAACTTCATGAACTCTATAATCCATCAACCGGTTGATCAAATAAAAAGTCATTATTACTTTGAACATTCAAACCGAAAGAATTAAAAAATAATGGTATTTATTAAAAAAGAACTTGAATACTGAAATTCTGTCATTTGAATTTGAATGGTATTTGCGAGATTATTTCTTTCGGGTAAACAATAGAAATGGTGAGGATTTTGAGAGCATATTTGATAATAACGAAATCTGCAGTTATATGAAAGAAAACTACCTCAAATATAGGGATTGGAAAGTGGAAGAAATAACCAAATTATTTAATACTGTTATATATGATCTCCATGATAGGAATGTTTTGATCGTCAAAAAAGATACTGGTAAAATCATCTTAAAATCCAGGTTTGTACGAAAACAATGTTCAAACTGTTATTATATTAATTACCTCTCCTCATCGGAGTCAATGAATTGCCACAGGTGTAAGTCAGATAATTTGAAGGACTTTCCACCTAGAAAGTAGTTATATATTTAAGAAGTAGAGATTTGGTCCGTAGTAGATTAATTAGTAGGGAGTTATTGAAGTTAATTGAGACTAACAAAGGTTATGTAGGATGAAGTTATCTAATCGATTTCAAGGGTTGGATTCACTGGGTAGCAGAGGATTGGAATGGGTGTATATCGAACAGCCTACAAGGGAAAAAATGGATTTGGTTTCCAAGGAGTATTCTCTCCATGAGTTAAACATAGAAGATTGTTTGTCCAAAAATCAATTACCTAAAATAGATAGGTACGAGGATCATGTTTTTATTATCTTACAATTCCCGACGACCCAGAAGCAAAAGACTTCACCCGGATTTAGTCAACTCTCGTTATTCATTGGAAAAGACTTTCTAATATCCATTCAGCACGGTGACTTGAGGCCACTTTCTGAACTATTTCAGGCTTGCAAAATGGATAATGGAAAGAACAAACAAAACATAATGGGAAATTCCCCAGGATATCTCTTACATTCTATATTGGACGCTCTGGTGGATGATTTGCTTCACATATTGATGAAGGTGATCGGCAACTTGGATGATATTGAGGATGCAGTTTTTGATGACAAGGTGGCTGTCGCAAAAGAAATTTCCATGCTGAGGCGAGAAATAACCACTCTTCGGCGAATAGTACTGCCTCTAAAGAGAATTATGCTTGAAGTTATTTCAAGGGACGTAAGAAAATTCTCTACCGACGTAGAAGAAGAAGACCTTATTTCGTATTTTAATGATATAAATGATCATGTTTCCAAGGTACTCGAAGCGTTAGACGAGTCAAAGGAAACCATCGAGATTTACAAAGATACAGATCATATGTTAAGCAGTGAGAAAACTAACAAGATATTGAGTTTCTTGACAATCTTATTTACGTTATCAATTCCAGTAACAGTAGTCGGAACATTTTATGGAATGAATATTAATATCCCAGGAAGTACGAATTATAGCTACAGCCTAATAGATTTTATGCCCTTAATCGTTACCGTGTGTTTTTCAGTTGGATCGGTAATCATAATGCTTTACTATTTCAGGAAATTAGGATGGCTTAACAACCTTACAAAATAATACAAGAATCAATCCAGTTACTTCCGTATTCATTTAGTGATAAGGCCAGTTTGAAATATGATATTAACCTTCAATATACTTTTATAATACATTAATACTTTTTTATCTAATGGAAAATAAGACAGGCATTATCGCAGTTTTTGCTTTTGCAGCCATTCTGGTGAGCTTTAGCTTGGGTAATGCATTTGCACAAAATACAACTGAAATGTATCCTAACAACACCGAAACAGTCGGAGATTTTGAAGTAATAGAAGGAAATGACACTGCAGTTTTAGATAACGATACAACCATCAGCAATCCAGCAAATGATCTAGAGGACAGTCTTTCAATTAACGAAAACCAAAGTAATTAATCATCATATTTTTTGATCCAGGCTACACTTTTTATTATGTTTTATTGGCTCAGAGATTATTGTCCTTTGCCCATGTAGTAACAGCATCGCGAATTTTTTCAGAAATTCGATTCAATTCACTTAATATTTGAGATCGATCTTCAGAGCCTAGTGCTTTAGATATCATTTCATAACCCCAGATAGTTTGTGTATGAACTTGTTCTGTCATTTCAGGACCTGGTACAGTTTCATACATCTTTCTAAATGCCATATGTGAAAAATTTTGACCGGGACAAGCGCCATGAAAATGTAGAATGTTTGGTTTAATCGATACAATTTCGCCAACATTGAGTGATTTTATGATCAGATTCTCAAAAGTAAATTCCAACAAGGAACCGGATGTGTTAATATCGATTTCGCCTATTACGCCATTTCCGTACAAAGGGACTAGGAATTGTTCGGTCTCATGGAAATGAATTGTGGTCAATGCGCCTCTAGAAAATTCTACAAAATATACTTCCTGATCATTACTACTAGATTCGTTATAGATTTCTCTAATCGTTACTTCGCCATCAAAATAATAAGGATTAACTTTTTTTTCACTTGAATTGTAAAGATTTTTCTTATTCACATTCATTGTTAAGAAATCTAGAATTTATTCTAACTGATTTAGAGATTCGGGATCAGAAGCTGTGTTCGAGAAAGGCGATTAGGTATTTAGGTGATTAAGAGGTTGTTACTTGGGAGCTTGGAGAAGAATACCTATGTAGATGCAATTACAAGAAGCAATACATGCTCACGAGAATGAAATTGGCAACAAGTTACTGTTTAATGCCAACTTCAGATAGAACATTTGAGGATAAATGATAAATTGTGTAGATTTAGTTATGCTAATTCCAGTATCTTAGATTTCTAATGGATATATAATGCTTAAATGGTGGTTACCAAAAATTTCCTTTATCTGAACAAGTCAATTCGGCGCCACAGTTTAGGCATTTTAGATGACATACTGTAATTTCCCCCATTATCGAACCACACCTAATACACTCCATTTTTGTTCTTTTTTGGTTAGGTTTTATGGTGTCTATTTCTCGCTCCAATTTTTTATAATATAGTTAAGGGACTAACTCGTTTTATATTTTTGTGTAATCATCGGGTTTCCATAAGTATTGACATACTTTGAATCTTAAACCAACTTATGCAATAATTGTACAGAATTAAGAAATACGTTTCTTGGTTAAGATTAACTTGCGGTGATCATTTATCCTAATCAAGAGCAATAACAGATATAACCTGTTTTTAGAAACGGTTTTTCTTGTATCATGAGATGTAATCAAATTAAGGGCGAGGATCCTGATTCATTCATTCATTCATAGCCCATCCACCCATCCATCCAGAGTCTATTATTGCTATGAATTAATAATAAGGACGGAAATAGTGAAATTAGAAAAGTATACAGAATATTCTAAAATCCCAGGTAAAGTAAAGAATGTATGAATCGGAAAACTTATGTTATTTGCTATATGTTTAGATACGCCGATCCAGAGTTATTTCAAACTTATGCGGTAGCTACAATCGGTACACACATCAACTGATAGCAAAACAACATTTGGTTGATCAAAATAATACTTTACCTTTTTTTCGATTATTTTATTACAGTGATCACACTTGATATTTCGAAAAAATTGATCGATTTCTGTCGTCACTCTATTAATAATCTACCCATGATACTTGAGCTTTTAGATACTTAAAGTCATCTCACAAATATAATAAGGACTCATTTATTGCCAGATAGCTCTTTTGTAGCAATCGTCATACAACATTTGTCTATGTTACCAATACTTTCTGAAACAAAAAACCAAATTAGCATTTTACTCAAATTCGGCCAGAAATATTAATAAGGCAAACCAACTAAAAGCCAGAAATAACTTTATATATAAATTTTGTCACTTTTTACTCGTCTATTTGAAAACAGATTTTAAATCACTATAATTTCCCTTTTTTTGGTGTGATATTCTCCAATTGTATCAGGGTCGGTTATTTTTAATGCTTTTCAGATAAGGAAATGTTTCATGCCTAAAATGGCGGTTTTTTGATATCAATTCCCGCTCATAATATGCATTTTGTGCTTATCGATCATTCTAGACCTGGAAGGACAATTTTGACAGCAGTTATTGACAACATAGCTTTAATTATCCTTGCCTGTACCAGATATCAGGAAAAGATGAGCCTGTCAAAAACAGATTATGACATCATAGTAGCAGGTGGAGGGTTAGCTGGACTAATAGTAGCCTCATCTGCAGCTTATTATTCTAATCAAAGAATGAAGGTCTTAGTATTAGATAGGAACTCTATCGATATTCAAGGAAGGAAAACC
>Ga0164241_10006696_pt1 | contig 10457 bp, 8 predicted proteins | sample OricomyardsoilBY_FD_108780 | JGI IMG/M metagenome (GOLD analysis project Ga0164241, IMG submission 108780) | Backyard soil microbial communities from Emeryville, California, USA - Original compost - Back yard soil (BY) | ecosystem: Environmental > Terrestrial > Soil > Unclassified | place: USA... | reverse complement strand
CCCCAGCTCGCGGCCACGGTCTTGGCGTCGATCAGGGTGTTGGTGAACCCCATCGCCGCCTGCTGCTTGCCGAGCGCCTGGTCGGCGACCAGGTTCGTGTTGGTCAGCGCGCTCTTCGGGATCCCACCGGTGTCGTAGAGGCTCTTCAGGAACGTCAGTGCCTCGACACCGGGCGCCTGGCTGAAGGCCACGGACTTGCCGTCCTCGGCGAACACCGAGCCGCCCGCCTGCCAGAGCAGCGGGTAGAAGCTGAGGTTCAGCGAGGTCTCCGGCGACGCGGAGTAATCCAGAGTAGCGACGCCGGCCTGCTTGAGCTTCGGCGCGGCCGCCTTGATCTCGTCCCACGTTTCCGGCGGCTTCGCGATACCTGCCTTGGCGAGCAGTTTCTTGTTGTAGATCGTCGTGGTGACGGTGTGGTAGATCGGCGCCGCGTAGAGCTTGCCGTTGACCGTCAGCGCGTCCAGTGCGCCGGGCAGGAACTTGGACTTGTCCGCCTCCAGCACCTTGTCGACCGGCTCGAGCGACCCGGTCTTGACGAACTGCGGGATCTGGTCCGGCCCGAACAACACCACGTCCGGGCCCTTGCCACCGGAGAACGCGGTGGCGAGCTTCTGGTCCCGGTTCGCCCAGGGCTGCTGCTCGATCCGCAGGTCGATGCCGGAGTTGGCCGCCTCGAAGTCCTTCTCGATCTGCGTCCAGTAGGCGGTGGCCGCCTTCTCCTCCGAGATCACCGGATACATCCAGACCGTCACGACCGCCTGGTCCGGCGAACCACCACCGCCGGAACCTCCGCACGCACTCATTCCGGCCACCACCGCTAGCGCGGCCACCGACCCCACGACCCGGCTGACACCGATCCTCATCGGACCTCCCTGACGCAAGCACGAGAGACGACCGCCTTTACGGCCATGACCGAAAATAGCGTCAAGGGCACAGGTCACGTCAAGGGGTCAGGCAGGTTCAGCTGGTCCCGCGCGGTCGCCGCGAACGAACTCGAGGCCGGCGCTTCGGTATCAGCGGGTGGCGAAGTGGCCGAGGGACGGTTCAAGGAGCCCGAAGGCCTGGTCGGCCATGGTGGACAACTCGGTGACAGCGTCGGCCCGCTTCTTGCCCTCGAGCGTGAGACGCATCGCCTGCCGGAACAGGACGCGGTGGACTGCGGCCATCTGGGCAGCCACGACCGCCACGGTGATGTCGTCAGCGGACTCGCCGCTCTCGGCGGCGAGCGTGTCGGCGACCGCGGCCTCCCGTTGCTCGTCGATTTCACGAAGACGCGCCAGCAGCGCGGGACTACCGGCGATCATTGTGACGAATCCCTGCCCCGCAAGCCCCACCGAGGCGTCCTGACGCTGGAGTGCCTCGAGGTAAGCACGGCGTAGCACAGCCAAGGCCGACTCGCCTGGCGCACGGGTGGCGATCGCTTGCGCGGCGTGCGAGACGAGTTCGACGTGCTGGTCGAAGACCAGGTCTTCCTTGCGGGGGAAGTAGTTGGTGACGGTCATCTTCGCCACTCCGGCCGCCTCCGCGACCTCGGCGATGGTCACCTCGTCGAAGCCGCGCTCCAAGAACAGGCGCGTAGCGACATCCGAGATCTGCTGTCTGATCAACTGCTTCTTTCGCTCCCGCAGTCCGGGCCTAGGCGCTTCCATCCTCTGAGTCTAGCTTGTTTAGGCCAGACCTATTTATAGGTTTGCCATAATTTTAGAATCGACCTACGATTTGGCTCATCCCAGAGAAGAGGTGCGAGATGCCGGTAGAGGCAGGCCCGAGAACTGACGGACGCGCGTCGCCCGGTGAACCGGCGCCGCTCGACCCGATGCTGCTGCGGCTGGGCGGGGTGCTCAGCCTCGCCGCCGTTCTCGCGGGGTTGGACGCGACCATCGTGAGCGTCGGTCTTGATGCCGTGGCGCGCGATCTCGGTGGACCACTGGCCACGTTGCAGTGGGTGTCGACGGGGTACCTGCTGGCGATCTCGATCGTCATGCCGCTCTCGGGGTGGTGCGCCGACCGGTTCGGCGGCAGAACCATGTGGATGGCAGCCGTCGCGTTGTTCGTCGCCGGATCCGCGTTCTGCGGCTTCGCCTGGTCAGTTCCGGCGTTGATCGCCTTCAGGGTCGTCCAGGGCATCGGTGGCGGCATGATGCAGCCGATCGGACAGAGCATCCTGGCGCAGGCCGCCGGACCTGATCAGCTCGGGCGGATCGTGGGCGTGCTGGTCATTCCGGTGCTCTTTGCTCCGGTGGTAGGACCGGTGCTCGGCGGAGTGATCGTGCAGGATCTGGACTGGCGCTGGATGTTCTTCGTGAACGTGCCGGTCGGCCTGTTCACACTGCTGGTGGCGATGCGGGTGGTGCCGAAGGACCGGTCAGGAGTGCGGGACCGGGAAAAGCTCGACTGGCTCGGGTTGAGCCTTCTGTCGCCGGGTCTGGCTGCTGTCGTCTTCGGCCTGTCCGCGATCGGCGATCACGGCGCCGGCTCGCCGGTCGCGATCATCCCGCTCACTGCGAGCGTCGTACTGCTCGGCGGATACGGCGTACACGCCGTGCTCACACAGAAGACACCGTTGATCGATCTGCGTCTGTTCGCCCGTCGCGGCTTCACCGCCGCCACGACGAACGCGTTCCTGCTCGGAGCCACGGTGTACGGCTCGATGCTCGTCCTGCCGCTGTACTTTCAGCAGGTCGAGCACAGAGGTGCCATCGAGGCCGGCCTCTCACTCGCGCCGCAGGCGCTGGGCGCAGCGGCCATCTCGTACTTCGCGGGCCGCCTCACTGATCGCATCGGCCCTCGAGGGGTGATCCTCGTGGGCATCACCCTCAGCCTGATCGGCACCGCTCCGCTGATGTTCCTCGGATCAGGCCTTCCCGGCTGGACGACACTCATCGCGTTGGCGGTCCGCGGAACCGGCATCGGGGCGACGATGGCTCCAGGGATGGCGACGGTGTACGGCAGCGTCGAGCGGCACCAGGTGCCTCGTGCCGCGAGCGCTCTCAACGTGATGAACCGGGTCGGGGGCTCGATCGGCACCGCGGTCCTCGCTTTGATCCTTCAGGCCCAACTCGGCCATCACCCGAGCAATCCGGCCGCTGCCTACGGAGTCACCTTCGCCTGGGCGCTCGGACTGTCAGTCCTGCCGCTCGCCCCTGCCCTCGCCTTTCCGGCCGGAAAGAAGGCCTGAGAGGCCGGACAGAACCACTGTCCCTTCACCTGTGGAGGTGATCCCGCCACCAACGGCCCGAGCACCACTTGTGCTGCACAGACCATCAGAGAAACGAACAAGGAGTCTTCATGTCTTACGAAGTGATCGTGGTGGGAGCCGGCCCGGTCGGGCTGACGCTTGCGATCGAGCTTCATCTCGCCGGCGTCCAGCCGCTCGTCGTGGAACGACTGGCCGAACCCGCACCGCAACGCAAGTCACGCGGCGTCGGGCCGCTGGCCTTCGAGGCGCTCGAGCGCCGCGGACTGGGCCCCGCGCTCGAGGCGTGTCAGCCCGAGCGGCAGGAAGAGAAGAAGCGAGACCACGGCAGCGCGAAGAACCACTTCGCCTGGATCCACAAGATCGATCCCGCGATGCAGGATGAGCCCGATCGCACCGGCCGGCTGATCTGGCAGCCCGACCTGGAACGCATCCTGGCCGAACACGTCGCCGCCCTGGGAATCACCGTGCTGCGCGAGAACACTGTCACGGCTCTCGTCCAGAACACCGAGTCGGTCTCGATCACTGTCGCCACACCGGAAGGCGAACAGCAGCTCGAGGCGGCGTACCTCGTGGGCTGCGACGGCGGACACAGCTCGATCCGCAGGCTGGCCGGATTCGACTTCCCCGGCACGGCACCGATCATGACGGCACGCCAGGCCCAGGTCCAGATCGCCGACCCGGACAAGCTTCCGCCGTCCGGCCGGCTCACCGGTGGCCTGCTGATCCACGGCCCGGGAGTGCTGGGTACCTTCGACTTCGTCGAAGGGCCTGATGTCCCACACGGCCAGGTCACAGCCGAGGAGATGCAGGCCAGCGTGCGGCGGGTCGCCGGCGTGGACGTGACCATCACCGACGTCAGCGACGCGCTCCGGTTCACCGACAACGCCCGCCAGGCCTCGACGTACCGGGTCGGGCGGGTCTTCCTCGCCGGAGACGCGGCGCACGTGCATTCCCCCAACGGCGGACAGGGGCTCAATCTGGGCCTGACCGATGCGGTCAACCTCGGGTGGAAACTGGCGGCACAGGTGCGAGGCGTCGCCCCTGACGGGCTACTCGACACCTACACCGAGGAGCGCCATCCGGCCGGCGTCGCCGTACTGGACAACACTCGCGCCCAGTCGGCCCTGATGCTTCCCGGTCCGCACACCGACGCCTTGCGCGAGATCGTGTCGGACCTGATGGACATCAAGGAGGTCAACCAGTACTTCGGACGGATGCTGGGAGGCCTCGCCACCCGCTATCCCTTTCCGTACGTCAAACCCGACGACCATCAGCTGATCGGCTGCTACTGCCCCGGGCTCACGTTCGTCGTTGCTGATCAGTCCGGGGGCTTCAACACATCCGGTCTCAGCCAGTTCACCGCCACCGGCCGCCCCGTGCTGGCCGTCCCAGCCGGCGACCCCACACTCGAGCTGGCGTCCGGCTGGCGCGATCGGCTCGAGATCCTCCAGACCGACGTCATCGACGACAGCCGTCTGTCGGCTGTCCTGGTTCGCGCCGACGGTGTCATCGCGTGGGCCTGCAGCCCGGGTGAGCCCACCGACGGCGCACTTCTCGAGACGGCCCTCACCACCTGGCTGGGCGCCCCAGCCTGAACTCCGGCCGAGCACGCTCAAGCGTCGGGTCTTCCCGGGGTCTGACGCTTGAGCTCCGGCGGCCGGCTATTGGGCCTTGTCCTTGAGTTCTGCGGCCTGGCGTCGTACTTCGGCCTGGGTGGCGCGTTCGTGCCGCAGCCAGTCGGGGTCCTCGGACTTGATGGTCTCGATCTCGTCGGTCGTCAGCGCCTCGGTGACGCCGGCGCGGGCGAGGCCGCTGATGGAGACGCCGAGCTTGGCGGCCACCACCGACCGCGGGTGCGGGCCGGTCCGTCGCAGTTCGCGCAGCCACTCGGGCGGGTCGGCCTGGAGCGCGTTCAGTTCGTCGCGGGAGACGACGCCTTCCTGGAACTCCGCCGGGGTGGCCTGGAGGTACACGCCCAGCTTCTTGGCCGCCGTGGCCGGCTTCATGGTCTGGGGAGTCTTACGCGCCGTCATGGCGCAAGAGTAGCGAGCACACCCGTGACGGCCGGTAACCTGGCCAGCGTGACCGGCCCTCGACCCTCGTTCCGGCTCGGCTACGTGCCGGGAGTGACTCCCGCCAAGTGGGCGCGGATGTGGGCCGAGCGCCTGCCCCGGATCCCGTTGGACCTGATCCAGGTGACCGCCGCCGACGCGCCCGGCCAGGTCCGCGGAGGCGATGTCGACGCCGCACTCCTGCGACTCCCGATCGACCGCGACGGCCTGCACGCCATCCCCTTGTACGTCGAGCAGACGGTCGTCGTGGTCCCGAAGGACCATGTGGCCACGGCGGCCGACGAGGTGACCAGCGGGGACCTCGTCGACGAACTCATGCTGCACCCGCAGGACGACGTACTCGGCTGGGAGCTGCCACCCGGCCGGGTGATCGACGAACGCCCCGCGACCACGGCGGACGCGGTCGCACTCGTTGCCATGGGCACCGGGTTGCTCGTCGTACCGCAGTCGCTGGCGCGGCTGCACCACCGCAAGGACCTCACCTACCGGCCGCTGACGGATGCGCCGGAGTCACAGGTCGCACTGTCCTGGCCCGACGGTGAGACCTCCGAGCTGATGGAACACCTGATCGGCATCGTCCGGGGCCGGACGGTCAACAGCAGCCGCGGCGCACAGCCGGCCACGAAAGCCGAACCGCCAAGGAAGGCTCAGCCGGCCAAGAAGGCTCAGTCCGCCAAGAAGGCCCAGGCGTCCAAGCAGACCCAGGCGCACAAGAAGGCGGCGGGCAAGCGCACCGGGAAGCAGGGAAAGCCCCGCCGCCGGTAGCGACCCTGGTAATAAGTTGAGTCTTCAACTACCATGGGGATCCTCAGACGCAAGAAGGGTTGTGCGATGGCGATCTTCCGGTTGAACCATGCGGTGCTCTACGTGCGGGACGTGGCCGAGAGCGTCGCGTTCTACCGCGATGTGCTCGGCTTCGGCTACACCGAGGGCGGCGACTCGTTCCAGGGTGCGGCCTTCCTGCGCGCGCCGGGCTCGACCAACGACCACGACCTCGGCCTGTTCGAGCTCGGTCCGCAGGCCGGCGCGTCCGGCGCCGGCCGGACCACCGTCGGCCTCTACCACCTCGCCTGGGAGGTCGACACGCTCGGCGACCTCGAGGACCTGGCGTCGACGCTGGCCGATGCCGGCGCCCTGGTCGGCGCGTCCGACCACGGCACCACCAAGTCCTTGTACGGCAAGGACCCGAACGGCCTGGAGTTCGAGATCGTCTGGATCATCCCGGCCGACCTGCTCACCGACGAGGACCGGCAGAAGGCGGGCGTGCAGCGCCTGGACCTCGCCGCCGAACTCGAGAAGTACGGCCGTGAGGCCCGCAGCGGCGTCGGTATCTCCCGCACGCTCGCGTGATCAGCGGGTGCTGACCAGGTGCTGACTGGTCCGTAGGGAGCCGGCCAGCACCGTCAGCACCGGGTTCACTCCCCCGTTCGTCACGTGGACCGAGGCGTCGGCGATCCGGACGTTGTCGTGCCCCCAGACGCGGCCGAACGGATCGGTCACCGATCGCGCCGGGTCGTCGCCCATCCGGCAGGTGCCCGCCTGGTGCTGTCCTCCGCTCGCCTGGCGCGTCGTCCCCGGACCGCCGACCGCTGTCCGCACCGCGCCCGCCTCGGCCAGCCACTCACGCGCCTTCTCGCTCATGAACGTCTGCGCCCGGACATCCTCCGGGTGGATCGATCCGCTGATCGTCACGACCGGATTGCCGAAGCGGTCGACCACGCCACGGTCGACCCGCACCCGTGACTCGGCCGAGGTGACCTCCTGGATCGGCCCGACGACCCGCAGCATCCGCCGCGCCTCGCGCCGCATCGCCTGCTTCCCTGCTGCACCGGCACGCGGGATCAGGCCGGCGCCGGTCAGGTAGTCGTACGTCGCAGCCGGCGTCGGGACGAACTCGTTCGCGAGCATCCCGCCACCCACGATCCCGTCGTTGCCGTGCCGGAAGTCGCAGGTCGCGATCGACACCCCAGGGCCGATCAGGTCGGCCAGTTCGTCGTCGAACAGACCGACCGCGCCCGCGTACACGTGGGCCTGCAGGTGGCGTCCGACCTGGTCCTGGTTGTTGCCCAGGCCGTCGGGTTCGCGATCATGCGCGCTGTTCAGCAGCAGCCGCGGCGTCTCGGTCGCCCCGGCAGCGATGACGACCTCACCGCAGTCCACGTTCCGTCGCCACAGTCCGCCGTACCCGTCGTCGGCGACCAGCCCGACACCCGTGACCCGGCCGGAGGCGTCGGTGACCAGCCGCTCCGCCGTTGTCTCGGTCACCAGCGTGCACAGGCCGGTCGCAAGTGCGGCCGGCAATGCGGTGTTGTGGGTCCCCGACTTGGCCTCGACCGGGCACGCGAACCCGACGCACTGCCCACACCGCACACAGCCCGACCGCCCCTGGTAGTCCACGGAGTTGATCAGCAGCGGTACGTCGAGAGTCCCCCAACCCAGCCGATCAGCAGCAGCCGCCAGCCGATCCGCCGGACCGGTGCGTGGCATCGGCGGCATCGGAAGCGTCCGCGGCTCATGCCACGGGTCCACCCCACCACCGCTCACACCGAACCGTTGCTCGGCGAGCGTGTAGTACGGCGCCAGGTCGTCGTACGTGATCGGCCAGTCCGAGAGAGCGCTCCCCGATGGAACTCCGTAGGTGCTCGCCATCGCGAAGTCACGCGGCACGAACCGCCAGGCCTGCGCGCCGTACACCCGCGTGCCGCCGCCGACTGTGAAGGCGTTGTTGCTCCATCCGCCGTCCGACGGCAGCACCTGCCGCGGTACGTCGTCGATCACGGCGACCCGAGGACGCCCGAAGGGATCCGGGTCGGTCAGCGCGGGCAGTCCGGCCGTCGAGCGTGGGTTCCGCAGGTGGTCGCGAGACAGCGACTCCGTCGTCGGGTAGCGCCCGGTCTCGACAACCAGCACCGATCTTCCGGACTCGGCCAGAACCTGCGCGGCCGCTCCACCACCTGCTCCGGAGCCGACCACGATGCAGTCATATCGATCCACCAACTCCGACCGCGGCGTGATGGTCAGCTCGGTCTGCACGGTCTGCCAGTCGCCGGCCTTGTCGGCCTGCCAACCGACCATCGCCCACGCCTCCGGCTGACCTTCGTGCGTGTGCCCGTCTCCCGCATAGAACCCCTGGGCGATCAGCCGCACCAGCCACGCGCCATCCGGATCGGCCAGCACGGCGTCGAGGTCCGGCTCGTCCCCCGCGACGTCCAGCGCCCGCTCCACCCGCACCAGCCAGTCCGGCCGGTCGACAGTCACCACCTGATCGACGAACCCCACCGCCCCGACATCCGCCGCCGACGGAAAGTCGTCCGCCGGCACCGCGACCTCCGCCAGCCGACCGAGCACCACTCGCTGCCGTTCCGACAACCCCACAGTCCGATCCCTTCGCCGAGGACGACCACCAGGCACCACTCAATCACGGGTCCAGCTTCTGTACTTGCCGGTACATTTTTTCCGAGCAACGCTGAGGACATGGCACTTGATCACTACTACCTGCTCGGCCGGTCCGGACTGCGCGTCAGCCGGCTGGCACTCGGCACGATGAACTTCGGCACCGGCGGCTTCCACGCGCCGTACGGGAAGACCGAGGACGAAGCGCGGGCGATCTTCCGCCGGTACGTCGATGCCGGGGGCAACTTCATCGACACGGCGGACTTCTACACCGCGGGTGAGAGCGAGGCGATCCTCGGCACGTTGATCGAGGAGGCCGGTCTCCGCGAGCGGATGGTCCTCACCACCAAGTTCACCAACAGTGTCGACCCCGGCGACCCGAACGCGGGCGGCAACGGCCGCAAGCACATGATCCGGGCGGTCGAGGCCTCCCTGCGCCGGCTGCGCACCGACTACCTCGACCTGTTCCTGCTGCACACCTGGGACCGCGTCACCCCGGTCGAGGAGGTCCTGCGCACGTTCGACGACCTCACCCGGGCCGGCAAGATCCGGTATGCCGGTCTGTCCGACGTACCGGCCTGGTACGCCGCTCGTGCGCAGACGCTGGCGGATGCGCAGTCGAGCGTGCCGATGGTCAGCCTGCAATTGCCGTACTCGCTGGTCGAGCGGACGATCGAGACCGAGCACGTCCCGCTCGGCCAGACCCTCGGGCTAGGAATCACCGCGTGGAGTCCGCTCGGCGGCGGGTTCCTCACCGGCAAGTACCGCCGCGACGACGCTCAAGGCGTGGCGGGCGACGGACGACTCACCGGTGACGCCGCTCCGGTCCGGACGTGGACCGACCGGCACTGGAACCTGCTCAAGACGGTCGAGACCGTGGCGGACAAGCTCGGCGTCACGATGGCCCAGGTCGCCGTCAACTGGGTCGCCACCCAGCCCGGCATCGCCTCGGCGATCGTCGGCGCGAGCAGCCCGGAGCAACTCGACTCCACACTGGCGTCGCTCGACTTCGAGCTCCCCGCGGAGTTGCGAACCACCCTCGACGAGGCGAGCGCCGTACCGCCGGAATCGGTGTATCGGATGTTCACGCCGGACTACCAGGGCTGGCTGGTCAGTGCCGGTGCGAAGGTCGCGGACAAGCCCGCCGGCTACCAGCCGCCGGTGCTCAACTGGCGGTGACACCGCCGTGCAGGTAGTCCAGGCAGAGGTCGAGCGCGTATTCCAGGTGCTTGGCCGAACCGGATGACATGAGGATGGCGACCCCGCCCTGAATCGCTGCCATCAAGGCCGCGGAGGCGCGGGCGGGGTCCACCTCGGCACGGATCTCGCCCGCCGCCTTCATGTCCTCGATCCCGGCCTGGACCCGGCGCTGCCACTGCTCGAGCAACTTCCCGGTCACCGCCTGCGCGGCCGGGGTGTGCCGCCCGATCTCGGTGATCAGCACCCCCAGCGGGCAGTTCACGCCCTGACGCCGGTACTTCTCCACGACGACATCGCGCCACTCGCGCCATGCCTCCCAGCTGGTCAGCTTTCCGAGCTGCGGCTCCTGGTCCGCGATCACCCGGTCGGCCTCACGTTCGGCCACGGCCAGCAGCAGTTGCTCCTTGCCCTCGGGAAAATAGTGGAACAGCTGGCTCTTGCCGGTCCCACTCCGCCGCCCGATGTCATCGAGCGTCACCGCCGCGATCCCGCGCTCTCTGATCTCCGCCGCCGTTGCGGTCACGATCCGGTCCCGCGTCGCCGCACCCTTAGCCGTCAGCACACTGCCGACTGTACCTGCCGGTCCAATTACT
>Ga0164241_10006695_pt1 | contig 10458 bp, 9 predicted proteins | sample OricomyardsoilBY_FD_108780 | JGI IMG/M metagenome (GOLD analysis project Ga0164241, IMG submission 108780) | Backyard soil microbial communities from Emeryville, California, USA - Original compost - Back yard soil (BY) | ecosystem: Environmental > Terrestrial > Soil > Unclassified | place: USA... | reverse complement strand
GCACCATCTCGAGCGGCCATCCGAAGCGACGATCGGTGATCCCGAGGTCCACGAGTGCCACCCGGCGGGCGGCACGAACCGGGCCGAGGTCGCTCAGAGCAAGATTCAACGATCTTCCCAGCCTGTGGGCCAGGTAGCGGTTGGCCAGCCGGGCGTGGATCGGCCACGCGCCGCGTTCGGCGACCCGCGCCCCCAACATCAGGTCGCACCGGCCGGCGCTGACCGGTTCCGCGATCGCCTCGAGCTCAACTGGATCGAGCGAACCGTCGGCATCCATGAAACAGACGACGTCGGCGGTCGAGGCCCCCAGACCGGTCCAACAGGCCGCGCCGAAGCCCCGCCGGGGTTCGTCCACGACGACGGCACCGAGGCCCCTGGCGATGTCGCCCGAGCCGTCGGTACTTGCGTTGTCGACGACGATGGCCCGGAAGCCGGCGGGGATGGCAGCGAGCAGGGCGGGGAGAGCGGCGGCTTCGTCGAGGACGGGGAGCACGACGTCGGGCACGAGGGCGGAAGGTACTACGGCGACCGGTTCCGGGTGGGCCCCGGGCACAGCCGCGATCGGTGGCTGGCCCTGCTGACGGCCAGCGCCATCATGGCTGTGCTCCTCGGCCTGGCCGCCCACGTGGGTACCCGGGTCCTCGACCCGCGGACCTTCGTGAACGCGCCACCGTTCTACGGCTATTGGCGCAATGCACTCGGACTCTCCACCCTGGTTCCCACCGTGGTGGCGGCGGTCGTGATCACCTGCGCCCACCGCCGCTACGAGATCGGCTGGCGCTGGCTGCTGGCCGGCGCGGTCACCGCCGGACTGGCGTGGTCGTTCGGTCTCGGGGTCGCCGACCACATCGGTCGGCTGACCTACCAGCTGAACACCCGCCCGGACTATGCCGCGGGCCTGGGCCCGATCGGCAGCCACCCCGGCGGCTACCTGGAGACGTTCCACGAGGCCGCCCGCGGACCCTCCTCCCAGGTGATCGCGCGGGGCTACCCGATCCACGTGCAGGGTCACCCGCCCGGTGCCGTGCTCACGCTGTGGGCCCTCACCCGTCTCGGCCTCGGACCGATCGGAGGGGGGATCGTTCTGGTGTGGCTGGGCCAGGCGGCGATGATCGTCGGCGTCTTGTCGAGCGTCCGTCGACTGGCCGGGGAGGCCGCAGCCCGGGCCGTCGTACCGTTCGTGGTGCTGCTACCGGGAGCGGTCTGGTCCCACACCTACGATTCGTTCTTCGCCGGGGTGGCAGCCCTGGCCATCGCCGCCACGCTCAACGCGCTCGTGGCGCCAGCTGACCCTGCCGTCCGGGCAGACGGCGCACACGCCAGGTGGACGTGGGTTGCCTGGGCGGTCACCGGCGGGGTGCTGTTCGGCTATCTGGGCCTCCTGTCCTACGGCCTGGTGCTCCTGGCCCTGGGACCGGTCCTGGTGGCCCTGAGGAACCGGCGCCTCGGGCCCCTGCTGGTAAGCGGCCTCGCGGCGATCACCACCATGGCGATTCCGGCTGCGTGGGGCTTCAACTGGTTCGAAGGGCTGGCGACGACCCACCACCAGTACGTCACCACGGTCGCCTCGATCCGGCCGTACCACTACTTCGTCTGGGCCAACCTGGTGATCACCGCGTTCGCGGTGGGGCCGGCCGCGGTGGCCGGGTTCCTACTCGCCGCCCGGCGGATTCGCGCCACACCGCGGGACCCGTGGCGAGGTGCCGGCCCGCTGGTGTTGGGCGCGGTGGCGGCTCTCCTGCTGGCCGATCTCTCCGGGTTGGCCAAGGCGGAGGTCGACCGCATCTTCCAGCCGTTCTACATCTGGATCGCCGTGGCCGCGGTGGCCATGGCCGGCCCGATCCGCGCCCGACGCCGAGACGGGGCGGAGACCGTCGCACTTTCCCTCCAAGCCATCATCGCGGTGGTCCTGGCCACCCAACTGAGGAGTCCGTGGTGAAGGTTCTGGTCACCGGAGGCGCAGGGTTCATCGGCTCCCACGTTGTCGATCTGTTGCTTGACACCGGCCACGAGGTAGTGGTCCTCGACAACCTCAGCCCCGATGCCCACGACGGCCCACCTGACTATCTCGACGACCGGGCTGATCTTCGGGTGGTCGATCTCACCGACCAGGCCGCGGTCGACTCTGCGGTGGAATCGGTGGGCGCGGTGTGCCATCAGGCCGGTCGGGTCGGCCTGGGCGTCGATGGTGACGACGTCGTCGACTACGTCACCGACAACGACCTGGCAACCGCGGTCCTGCTCCGAGCTCTGTGGCGCAGGAGCTTCACCGGGCGCCTGGTGGTGGCGTCGTCGATGGTTGTCTACGGAGAAGGTGCCTACCGGTGCGCGACCCACGGGCCGGTGAGGCCGGGTCCACGCCTGGCGGAATCGCTGTCGAGCGGCGACTTCGAGCCGCCGTGCCCCGAGTGCGGCCGTCCACTCGAACCCGCCCTGATCACCGAGGACGCTCCACTCGACCCCCGCAACACCTATGCCGCCACCAAGCTCCACACCGAACACCTGGCCACCGTCTACGGACGAGAAGCCGGCGCGGCGGTCATAGCGCTCCGCTACCACAACGTCTACGGCGACCGGATGCCAGCGGACACCCCCTACGCCGGTGTGGCCTCCATCTTCAGGTCCACCCTCGAGGCCGGAGATGCGCCCCAGGTCTTCGAGGACGGAGGACAGCGGCGTGACTTCGTGCACGTCAGCGATGTCGCACGGGCGAACATCTCGGCCCTGAACGCTCCCGACGACGTGACCGGCCCGTTCAATATCGCGTCGGGGACCCCCCACACCATCGCCGAGTTGGCGGATGCTCTGACACGGGCCTACGGCCCCGACGTCGACGAACCTCACATCACCCGAAGGTGGCGCCTGGGCGACGTACGCCATGTGACGGCGTCGCCCGACCGGGCCGAGCGTCTTCTGGGGTTTCGGGCCCAGCTCGGTTTCGAAGAGGGGGTTGCGGACTTCGCGGTCGCCGCCCTACGTCGACCCCCGGTCCGGGCCGATCGGGGGAGAGCTCGGTGAAACGCACCTCGGAGCCCATCCCGTCGGCTGAGCCGATGCCGCTGTCCTCGGCCAGGCTCATGGCCGTCATCCGAATCGGTGTGGCGCTCATGTGGCTGACCAACCTCAACTGGAAGACCCCTCCCAACTTCGGCTCGGACGATGGCGGGGGCCTCTTCCGCTACACCAACGATGCCGTCACCCACCCGGTGTTCGGTCCGTACAGTTGGGCGGTACGCGAAGCGGTGTTACCGAACTTCCACGCGTTCGGTTGGGGCGTGCTGCTCGTCGAATCGGCCCTGGCGGCATTCCTCCTGCTCGGTCTCGGGACGAGGCTCTGGGGGGTCATCGGCGCGGTGCAGTCGCTCGCCATCGGCCTGTCCGTCGCCCTGGCCCCCGACGAATGGGCCTGGTCGTACTACCTGATGGTGATGGCGAACCTGTCGCTGGTGGCGACGGGTGCCGGTCGGACCTGGGGACTGGACGGCATCGTCCGACCCCTCCTGGCCGGTCGCAGCACGCTCCTCGGACGAGTCGTGAGGCTCACCACATGACCTTCGTCCAGCGCCTGGCCAGGGCCCAGATGGTTCTCGGCGCCGGTGCCGTGGCCGTCGGGGTGGTCGGGTTCGTGTCGGCCCGTCACGTGGCGTTCAACGCCTCCATCGCCCCACGCCTGGGACCCGCCGACCTGTCGCTGCAGGCGATGTCGCTCAACCGGCTCGCCGCGCTGGTGGTCATCGGACTCGGGGCCGTCGGCGTGCTGGCCGGAGCCACCCAGCGGCCGATCTGGGGGGCGGTGCCGGCGGCAGGCTTCGCCCTCCTGGCCCTGCAGGTCCTGATCCAATGGCGCCCGGCAGGCACCAACTGGTTCGCCTCCATCGGCTCGAACTTCTCGTTCTCGCTGCTCGGTTGCGTCGGCTTCGCGGTGACCGCATGCCTCGAACGCAACGCCGCAACACAGGACCGGCTGTCCCAGGCGGACCCCTGAGCCGCTAGATGGGTTCGAGAACGAAGACCGGGATGACCCTGGTCGTCCTGGCCTGATAGTCGTCGTAGGCGGGCCAGGCTTCGGTTGCGGTCCTCCACCATTCATCTCGTTCGGGGCCGGCGACCTCGCGTGCGATGTAGTCCTTGCGGACCGGACCGTCCTGCAGTTCGACATGGGGGTTGACCCTCAGGTTGGTCACCCAGTTCGGAGATTTCGGCGCGCCGCCCATCGAGCCGACGGCCGCGTAGTTCGTTCCGTCGGTCACGCGGATCAACGGCGACTTGCGGATTTTGCCGGACCGGGCGCCCCGGTTGGTGAGGATGATGCAGAACGCGTCGTTCTGGTACTGACCCTCGGCACCATTGGTTCGCTCGAACAGTTCGACCTGCTCGCGAGCCAGATCCCAGGTGCTCGGTTCGTATTCACCTTCCAGCGGCATGTTGGCAACCGTAACCAACCGGGGAAACCCCTCGAGTCCGTTGCTCAGTCCTTGTCCTGGTGTGAGCGCTCCCGGGCCTCGTGCACGTCGGCCTCGCCGCGGGCCTTCTCGGCGGCGGCTTCCTTCTCCGCCACCTCACGCTCGGCCGACGCCTTGTCCTGTTGGGCACGACCCTCGTCGCGCATCGAATCGTTGTTGGTCACCGACCCGGCGGCCTCTTTGGCCTTTCCCTTCAGGTCCTCGACGATTCCGCTGACCCCGGCCTCTGCGCCACCTTCGTGATCTCCCATGAGCGTTCCTCTCGTTGCGTTGGTCCACACCGATCGTGCGGACGATCATCCACCTACCCGGCAGCTGGCCAAGTCAGTACCGCAAACACGATCCCGTCGGGGTCACGTCACCTGGAGCCCACCAGAGAATGGTTGACCTCCTGATTCGCTCTCCGTAGGGTGGTGAAGCCACACCCGCGTAGTTTCACCGGTGTGGTACAGCTCGCCACCGACCGACGGTCGGTGCAAGAGGGGAGAGGGTCAACGTGGCGCAGGACTACAGCGGCAAGAAGGCGGCGGAGATAGTCGGGATCACCTACCGACAGCTCGACTACTGGGCCCGGACCGACCTCGTGCGTCCCTCGGTGGCCGATGCGGCCGGAAGCGGGAGCCGGCGCCGCTACTCCTACCAGGACCTGCTCGAGCTGAAGGTCATCAAGACCCTGCTCGATGCCGGCATCCGGCTCGAATCGGTCCGTGAGGTCTTCTCATACCTGCGAGAGCAGATGGGCGAGGACATCGCGTCGGCCCAACTCGTGATCAGCGGCGGGTCGGCCATCCTGGTCCGTGACGACCACGAACTGGTCGACGTGTTGAAGCAGGGCCAGTTCGTGATGAGCGGTGTGCTGTCGCTGGGCGGCGTCCAGCGCGAGGTCGACGTGGCCATCGTCGACCTCGTCCCCGACCAGGACAGCGAGCACCGACCCGCCGCCACCGGGACCTTACCGCGCCGCCCGATACGCTCAGCGCCGTGTCACCGAGAACCTCACCGCTGGAAGACGCCCACAAAGCTCACGGGGCCAAACTCGTCCCCTTCGGCGGATGGGAGATGCCGCTCAGCTATGGCAACGGGACGCTGGCCGAGCACAAGGCCTGTCGAACTGGTGGCGTCGCGTTCGACGTGAGCCACCTGGGCACGGTTCGGGTGGAGGGACCCGACGCGTTGGACCGGCTCCAAGCGGTCCTGACCAACGACCTGACCAAGATCGGCCCGGGAAGGGCGCAGTACACCCACCTCCTCGACGACGCCGACGGTTCGGTCCTCGATGACATCATCGTCTGGTGGGTCAAGGAACAGACCTTCGATGTCATGCCCAACGCTTCCAACACCGACCGGGTGGTCGAAGCACTCGGAAGCGCAGCGCAAGACGTCACCTCGCAACGTGCTGTCATCGCTCTCCAGGGTCCGGCAACCCGTCGCCTGGTCGACTCGGTCTGGCCCGAGGCGGCACGGGTTCCCCGCTTCGCCGTCGAACGACTGAACTGGACCGGAGTGGGATGCCTGGTGGCCGGCACCGGCTACACAGGTGAGGACGGCATAGAGGTGGCCGTCCCAGTCGAACACGCCGTATCCACCTGGGACGCCTTCATGGCTGCGGGCTTCGAGCCGGCCGGCCTCGGCGCCCGTGACACCCTCCGTCTCGAGGCTGGGCTGCCGCTGCACGGCCACGAGCTCGGCCCGGGGATAACCCCTCTCCAAGCCGGCCTCGGGTGGGTCGTGGCCTGGGACAAGCCCGAATTTCGGGGCAAGGCCGCGCTCGAGGCCGAGCGGGACAAGGGCGTGAGCCGGCGTCTACGGGCTATGACCGTCGAGGGTCGACGCCCTCCCCGCGAAGGCCAGAAGATCCTCGTGGACGGGGTGGCGGTGGGGGAGGTGACCAGCGGCAACTTCTCGCCTTCGCTGGGACAGGGAATCGCCCTCGGATTCGTCCCACCGCAGGTCGAGATCGGTGACCCTGTCTCCATCGACGTACGCGGAGAGCAGGTCCCGGGGACCGTGGTCAAGCCACCCTTCGTGGCCGCTAGCGATCCCGAACCCTACGGACAACTGCCCGTCAGTTGACCAGGTCCTCCACCGGAGGGCACGAGCAGACCAGGTTGCGGTCACCGTGGCCGCCGTCGATCCGGCGAACCGGCGGCCAGTACCGGTCGGCCCGATCCGCGGCGGTGGGATAGGCCCCGGCGGGGAAGGCGGCCTCGTCCCGGGTGTAGGGATGTGTCCACTCGCCGACCAGACAGGCCACGGTGTGCGGTGCGTTGGCGAGGGGGTTGTCCCCGGCCGGCCACTCGCCGCTCTCGACCCGTGCCATCTCCGAACGGATGGCGATCATCGCATCGCAGAAGCGGTCGATCTCGGCCAGGTCCTCGGACTCGGTCGGTTCGATCATCAGCGTTCCGGCCACCGGGAAGGACATCGTCGGGGCATGGAAGCCGTAGTCGATGAGCCGTTTGGCCACGTCGTCCACGCTCACCCCGGTCTGCTTGGTCAGCCCCCGCAGGTCCACGATGCATTCGTGGGCCACCAGGCCACCCCGCCCCGTGTAGAGGACCGGGTAGTGGGCGGACAGACGTGACGCGACGTAGTTGGCGTTGAGGATGGCCACCTCGGTGGCCCGACGTAGCCCGTCGCCACCCATCATGGCGATGTAGGCCCACGGGATGGGGAGGATCCCCGCGGACCCCCAGGGCGCGGAGGAGACGGGACCCGGGCCGGTGGCCGGACCGGCGCCGTCGACCAGCGGGTGGTTGGGCAGGTAGGGGGCCAGGTGGGCCCGCACGCCCACCGGACCGATCCCGGGCCCACCGCCGCCGTGGGGGATGCAGAACGTCTTGTGGAGGTTGAGGTGCGACACGTCGGCGCCGAAGCTTCCGGGCCGGGCCAGGCCGACCATGGCGTTCAGGTTGGCTCCGTCGAGGTACACCTGACCACCCGCATCATGGACGATGTCGCAGATCTCCACCACGGACTCCTCGAAGACGCCGTGGGTCGAGGGGTAGGTGATCATGAGGGCGGCAAGCCGACCGGCGTGATCGTCGATTCGGGCCCGCAGGTCGCCGAGATCGACGTTGCCACCGTCGTCGCAGGCCACGACTACGACCTTCATCCCCGCCATCACCGCGCTGGCGGCGTTCGTGCCGTGCGCCGACGACGGGATCAGACAGACGTCGCGATCGGTGTCGCCGTTGGCGTGGTGATAGCCGCGGATGGCGAGAAGTCCGGCCAGCTCCCCCTGCGAGCCGGCATTGGGCTGGAGGCTGACCGAGTCGTAGCCGGTTATCTCCACCAGCCAACGCTCCAAGTCGTCGATCAGCTCCAGGTATCCGGCCGCCTGGTCGAGCGGGACGAACGGATGGATCTTGGCGAAGGCCGGCCAGGTGATGGGCTCCATCTCGGTTGTCGCGTTCAGCTTCATGGTGCACGAACCGAGCGGGATCATGGATCGGTCCAGAGCAAGGTCCCGGTCCGACAGACGCCGCAGGTAGCGAAGCATCGCCGTCTCGGAGCGGTGCTGGTGGAAGACGGGATGGCTGCAGAACGGCTCATCACGAACCAGCCCGTCCGGTATCGGATCGACGATGCCGGCCTCGGTCTGCACCCAGTCGGTGCCGGTCACGCCCAGTGCCCGCGCCACGAGGTCCAGGTGATGCAGCGAGGTGGTCTCGTCACAGGACACCCCGACGTGGTCGGCGTCGATGCGCCTGATGTTCACCCCCTCGGCCAGAGCCGCGGCCACCGCGGCGTCGGCTCGACCGGGGGTGGCCGCCACCACGGTGTCGAAGAAGTGGTCGTGAACCACCTCGACGCCGCCCGAACGCAAGGCTTCGGCCAGAGCCAGCGCCCGGCCGTGGACCCGGCCGGCGATGGCGGCGAGCCCGTCGGGGCCGTGGTACACCGCGTACATCGATGCCACCACCGCCAGGAGCACCTGGGCGGTGCATATGTTCGAGGTGGCCTTCTCGCGACGGATGTGCTGTTCACGGGTCTGGAGGGCGAGGCGATAGGCGGGATTCCCGTCGGCATCGATGGACACGCCGACGAGGCGGCCGGGCAGGGAGCGCTGCAAACCTTCGCGAACGGCCATGAACCCGGCATGCGGCCCGCCGAAGCCGAGCGGAACGCCGAAGCGCTGGGCGACGCCCACGACCACGTCGGCACCCATGGCGCCCGGGGAGCGAAGCGAGCACAACGCCAACAGGTCGGCGTCCACCGCCACGACCGCACCCGCCTCGTGGGCCTGGGTGATCACGTGGCTCCAGTCGACAACCCGCCCCGACGATCCCGGGTAGGCCAGCAACACCCCGAACGCCTCGAGCCCGGACGGCAACCCATCGACCAGATCGGCCACCACGACCCTCAAGCCCAGCGGCTCGGCCCTGGTACGGACCACCTCGATGGTCTGGGGGTGGCAGTCCGAATCCACCAGGAAGACCGCGTCGGACGCCGGACCCTTGGCCACCCTTCGCGCCAGGGTCATCGCCTCCGCGGCAGCGGTTCCCTCGTCCAGCAGCGAGGCGTTGGCCATGGCCATGCCGGTCAGGTCGGCCACCATGGTCTGGAAGTTCAACAGCGCCTCGAGCCTGCCCTGGGAGATCTCGGGCTGATACGGGGTGTACGCCGTGTACCAGGCCGGGCTCTCCACCACGTTGCGCAGGATCACCCCGGGGGTGATCGTGTCGTGGTAGCCGAGGCCGATCATCGACGTCACCACCCGGTTCGACCCGGCCAGTTGGCTCAGGTCGGCCAATGCCTCCACCTCACTGCGAGCGGCCGGGAGGTTCAGGGGCTCGGTCGAGCGGATCGACTGCGGCACCGCCGCGTCGACCAGGTCATCGAGTGAGCGGTAGCCGAGCTCGGCCAGCATCTTCGCCTGGTCGTCAACCGATGGACCGACGTGGCGACGCTCGAATTGGCCCGGGTCGAAGGGACCGGCGGAAACGGCGGGGGAGTGGTTCGGATCGGGCACGGGGCGCTCCATGGGCCGGGGGTCATCAGGTCGGCCCTCCCCGCTGTCATTGGACCTGAGAGCTTCACCCAGACTTCGGGCTTTCCCCTTCGGTGAGACACCCGGTGGGTGCCTACTTTCCAGCATCTGCCTGTCTCGGACGGTCCTGGTGCCTGAGAGATTCCGGGGAGGACTTGCTCCTTCGGCGTGCCAGTGAAGGCACTCTCCCGTCCGAGGTCGACGGCCGGTCAAGGCTAGCCTGAGTTCGGGCGGGCATCCGGTGGAGACCCGCAGCGGGGGAGATCCAGCACACAAATACAGGGAGAGAGAGAATGAGCGGGAAACGAATTCTGGCAGGCGCGGTCATTGTGGCCGCCGTTCTCGGTACAGCGGGCTGCGGGAAAGCCGCCGACAAGCTGTCCGAGAAGGCCGTCGAGAAGGGCATCGAGGCGCAGTCGGGCGGCAAGGTCGACATCGACGGCAACAAGGTGAAGATAACGGGCAAGGACGGCGAGGTGTCCTACGAGGCCGACGGCAAGGGCAACGTCAAGATCACCGGCAAGGACGGGGAATCGTCGTCCACGTACGGTGACGGCGCCAAGCTCCCGAATGGCTGGCCGGCGGTGGTGAAGCTCCCAGCGGACCTCAAGCTGACCAGCTCGTCGACCAACTCCACCAGCGATGGCAAGACCATGATGGTCATGGCCGAGTCATCGATCGACGTGAAGAAGATGTTCGAGGACTTCAAGTCCCAGCTCGAAAAGGCGGGGTTCGACATCACCGGCGAGTCGATGACCGAGTCCGACGGATCCAGCTACGGCTCGCTCCAAGCCGACAACGGCAAGCTGGCCGTGAACGTCTCGGTCTCGGGCGCCGGCACGGGGACCGACAAGAACGTGGTGCTGGTGAACGTCGGTCCGAGCACCTCCTAGGACAAACTTGGGAGGACAAAGCGATGGTCAAGCCCCTGGGCCGGGCGTACCTTGGGACCAGGGGAGTCCGGCACCGGGGGTTTGACCATGCTTTCCGTACGCTCCGCAG
>Ga0164241_10006694_pt1 | contig 10458 bp, 8 predicted proteins | sample OricomyardsoilBY_FD_108780 | JGI IMG/M metagenome (GOLD analysis project Ga0164241, IMG submission 108780) | Backyard soil microbial communities from Emeryville, California, USA - Original compost - Back yard soil (BY) | ecosystem: Environmental > Terrestrial > Soil > Unclassified | place: USA... | reverse complement strand
CGCGCGTGCAGCCACTGCCGGCGCAGGCCCAGCCGATCGGCCAGGGTCGGATCGGCGCCGTAGGTGCGGTCGCCCACGCAGGGGTGCCGGACCGCGGCGAAGTGCACCCGGATCTGGTGGGTGCGGCCGGTCTCCAGGTGCACCTGCAGCAGGCTGGCCGCCGGGAATGCCTCCAGCGTCGAATAGTGCGTCACGCTCTCCCGTCCGCCGGCCACCACCGCGAACTTCCAGTCCGACGACGGGTGCCGGCCGATCGGCGCGTCGATGGTGCCCGCGCTCGGGTCCGGGTGACCCTGGACGAGCGCGTGGTACACCTTCTCGACGGTGCGGTCCTTGAACGCCGCCTTGAGGATCGTGTACGCGCGTTCGGACAGCGCGACCACCATCACCCCGGTGGTCCCCACGTCCAGCCGGTGCACGATGCCCTGCCGCTCGGTCGCCCCGGACGTCGTCACGGAGATGCCCAGGCCGGCCAGCGCACCGAGCACGGTCGGCCCCGTCCAGCCGGGAGACGGATGGGCGGCCACCCCGACCGGCTTGTCGACCACCACGATGTCCGCGTCCCGGTAGAGCACCGTCAGGCCGTCGACGGTCTGTGGCACCACCGCGGGCGGGCGGTCCGGCTCGGGCAGGGTGATCTCCAGCCAGCTGTCGACCGCCATCCGGCTCGACCGGGCGACGGCCACCCCGTCGACGAGCACGTCACCGGCGTCGATCATGTCGGCGACCGCCGTGCGCGACAGGCCGAGCAGCCGCGACACCCCGGCGTCCAGCCGCATGCCGGCCAACCCGTCCGGCACGGGCAATCGCCGGACGTCAGGCACGGTCGGCCTTGCGCGAACCGGTGCGGGTGCCGTCGAAGTCGATGCCCAGCAGGGCTGTGACGACCAGGCTGATGCCGCCGATGGTGATGGCCGAGTCGGCGACGTTGAACACCGGGAAGTACTCGGCGTTGGGACCGAACACGGAGACGAAGTCGACGACGTGACCCTGCAGGAAACCCGGCGCGCGGAAGATCCGATCGATCAGGTTGCCGATCGCCCCGCCCAGCACCAGGCCCAGCGAGACCGCCCATGGGGTGGACCGCAGGCGTGGCGCCATCCGGATGATGAAGATGACCACGCCGATGGCGATCAGCGCCAGCACCCAGGTCATTCCCGTGGCCATCGAGAACGCCGCGCCGGGGTTGCGGATCAGGGACAGGTAGACCAGACCGCCGAGCAGGCGCACCGGCTCGTTCGGCTGGACGGTGGCCACCACGATCACCTTGCTGATCGCGTCGAGGACGACGACGGTGGCGGCGATCGAGGCGAGCAGGACGACCTTGCGCGGCTTCACCGGCTCGGCGGCGGGTGCGGATTCCTCCTCGGTCTCGGGCGCGGGATCCTCGGGCTGGTCGGTCACCGAGCCATTGTCCCAGAGCCGGTGGGTCAATCCGTCCGCTCGCCCCGCTCGCCGAACCAGCCGGCCAGCGCGCCGCCCCGGCCGACCGCCCGCAGCCGACGCTCGGTGGCCGCCCGGACCCGCTCGGGGGCGACGATCAGCAGCTGGTCACCCGACTGCAGGCGGATGTTCGGATTGAGATGCATCGGCTCGCCGTTGCGCATGAGCAGTGAGATGGTGGCCGGCACCGGCAGCCGCAGCTGCGCGATGTACACGCCGTGCATCCTGGACTTCTCCGGGATGGTCACCTGCAGCACGTGCGCGTTCATCTCGTCCAACGGCGCCGCCTCCAGCTGGATTTCAAACGCCTGTCCGGACTGGACGACGCCCAGCTTGCGGGCCACCCACGGCAGGCTGGTGCCCTGCAAAAGGGTGTAGGTGACCACGATCACCACGATCACGTCGAGCAGCAGACTCGAATGCTCCACGCCGTTCATCAGCGGGATCATCGCCAGCACGATGGGCACGGCGCCGCGCAACCCGGACCAGGACAGGAAGGCCTGCTCGCGCCAGGGCAACCGGAACGGCAGCGCCGCGGCGACCACCGAGGTCGGGCGGGCGACCAGCAGCACCCACAGACCGATGAGCAGCCCGGGCACCAACGCCGCCGGCAACCCGGTGGGATCCACGTAGATGCCGAGCATGACGAACAGCCCGATCTGGGCGAGCCAGCCCAGACCCTCGGCGAACGACAGGGTGGCCGCGCGGTGCGGGACCCGCGAGTTGCCCAGCACCACCGCGGCCAGGTAACAGGCCAGGAAGCCGGAGGCGTGGATGAACACGCCGACCGCGTACGCGCCGCCGATCAGGGCAATGGTCGCCAGCGGGTAGAGGCCGGCCGCCGGCAGCGCCTCGCGGCGCATGATCCAGGCACCGCCGAACCCGATCGCGGCGCCGACTACCGCGCCGATGACGAGTTCGTAGACCACCAGCAGCGGGTCGAGCCAGCTGATCTCGGACGTGCCGGCGAGCAGCACCACCGCGATGACCACCGGCGCGTCGTTCAGGCCGGACTCGAGTTCGAGCGCGGCGGACAGCCGGGACTTCACGCCGACGCCGCGTAGTACGGAGAACACCGCGGCGGCGTCGGTGCTGGACAGCACCGCCCCCCACAGCAGGGAGGTGCGCCAGTCGAAGCCCATCAGCAGGAAGACCCCGGCACCGGCCACGGCGATGGAAACCGCCACCGAGACAGTGGCCAGCGCGACACCCAGACCGATGGCGGGCCGGACGTTCGCCCACCGGGTGGTCAGCCCGCCCTCGGCCAGGATGAAGACCAGCGCCACGAACCCCAGCTCCTCGGTGAGCAGGGTGTTGGTCAGCTCGATGCCCAGGGTGTCCACGCCGAGCACCAGGCCGATGCCGAGGTACAGCAGCAACGAGGGCATGCCGAGCCGGCGGGACAGCCGAACCGCCATGATCGACAGCAGCAGCATCAACGCCGCGATCGCGAAGATCGCCTCGGGCGTGCCCAGGTTCATCGGTGGTGGCGATCAGCGGCGCATCGCGGGCGTCATGCCCAGTGCGGCCAGGACCTCGATGGTCGCCTTCGACCGGTTGAACGTGTAGAAGTGCAGGCACGGGGCGCCGTCGGCGAGGAGCCGCTCGCTCATCCGCACCGCGTGCTCCATGCCGATCGCCCGACCCGCCTCCGGGTCGTCCTGCACGGCCAGCAACCGCTCGGCGAGGTCGACCGGGATGCGCTGCCCGGACAGCTCGACGATGCGCATCAGCCGGGCGTAGGAGGTGACGGGCATGATCCCGGGTAGGACGGGCACGTGCGCCCCCGCGCCGGTCATCCGATCTCGCAGCCGTAGGTAGTCCTCGACCGAGAACAGCATCTGGGTGATGACGTAGTCCGCCCCGGCGTTGATCTTGTCGATCAGGAACCTGGTGTCCGAGTCCAGATCGGCCGACCGAGGATGCTTGTCCGGGTACGCCGCGACGCCGACGGAGAAGGTGCCGAGCGACCGGGCCAACGCCACCAACTGGCTGGTGTACTCCAGGCCCCGCGGGTGGGCGACCCACTCGCCGTTCGGATCGCCCGGTGGGTCGCCGCGCAACGCAAGGATGTTGGACACGCCGACCGATGCGTACGAGCCGATGACCTGACGCAGCTCGGCGACCGAGTGGCCGACCGCGGTCAGGTGCGCGACCGGAAGCAGCGTCGTCTCCTCGGCGATGCGCTGGGTGATCCGGATGGTGCGTTCCCGACGGGAACCGCCCGCGCCGTAGGTGACCGACACGAACGCCGGCCGCAGCGGTTCCAACCGGCGCACCGATCGCCACAGGACATCCTCGTCCGCATCGCTGCGAGGCGGCATGAACTCGACCGAGAAATGCGGCCCCGGCGTGGCCAGTCTGTCGGGAACCGTCGGCATCCAACGAGCCTATCGGGGCCCGGTCACGGCCCGATGAACCGGGCTGAGCGAGGCGGCCTGCACACTGGGCTGGTGATCGATGCCGACCGGTTGGACACCGTCATCTCCGCCGAGCTCGCCCGCCGGCGGTCGGAGGTGGTCGCCGTCGAATCGGGCCTGGCGGTCGAGGTGGACCTGCTGGTCGGGTTCGTGTCCGACGGCGGGAAGCGCCTGCGTCCGGAATTCCTGTGGTGCGGCTGGCTCGCCGGCGGCGGCTCCGCGACGGGTCCGGACGCGGAAGCGGTGCTGCAGGTGGGTGGGGCGCTGGAACTGCTGCAGGCCTGCGCCCTGGTGCACGACGACATCATCGACCGGTCCGAGCGGCGCCGGGGGCGCCCGTCCACCCACCGGGCGGTGGCCAAACAACACGCCGACGCCGGCCTGGCCGGCGACCCGGAGCACCACGGGGTGTCCGTCGCCGTGCTGCTCGGCGATCTGGCCCTGGCCTGGGCCGACGACCTGTTCCTGGCCGGGGCGCTGGCCATCGGCGCGGCCGGCCGAACCGCCCCGGTGTGGCGGGCGATGCGCACCGAGGTGCTGGCTGGGCAGTTGCTCGATCTGGCCGTCACCGCGTCCGCCGTCGACGACCCGGCCGTGCAGCAGCGGGACGCCATGCTGGTCAACCGGTACAAGACGGCCGCCTACACCGTCGAGCGCCCGCTGCAGCTGGGCGCCACGTTGGCCGGCGCCGGCGTCGCGACCGTCGACGCGCTGCGCGCCTACGGCGCGGACGTGGGCGTCGCCTTCCAACTGCGGGACGACCTGCTCGGCGTGTTCGGGGATCCGGCGGTCACCGGCAAGCCGGCCGGTGATGACCTGGTCGAGGGAAAGCGGACCGTGCTGCTGGCGCTGGCCCGGGCGGAGCTGGCCGGGGATCCGCCGCGGTTGGCCGAGCTGGACGCCGGCATCGGCCGGCCGGACGTCGACAGCCGGCGACTGTCCGAACTGATCGCCGGCACGGGCGCGGTCGAGGCGGTGGAGGACCGGATCGCGGGCCTCGTGGGGTCCGGGCTGGCCGCGCTGGACGGCGTGGATCCGCTCGGTCGGCCGGTGCTGCCGGACACGGTCCGTCGCCGGCTGATCGACCTCGCCACGGCGGCGACCGTCCGGTCACGCTGACCGGTCACCGGCCCGATCGGCGTCAACCCGTGCGGAGCGTCTGCTTGATGTCGGTCTTGAGCACCTTGCCGACCTTGGAGCGGGGCAGGTCCGGCCACACGTGGATCTCCTTGGGCGCCTTGACCCCGCCGATGCGGGCCTTGACGAAGGCGATCACCGCGTCGGGCTCGACGTCCGAACCGGGTGCGGCCTGCAGCACGGCGACCACCCGCTCCCCCCACTTGTCGTCCGGCAGGCCGACGACGGCGCAGTCGCGGACCCCGGGGTACTGCATGATTGCCTGCTCCACCTCAGTGGAGTAGACGTTGAAGCCGCCGGTGATCACCATGTCCTTGGCCCGGTCGACGATGAACAGGAACCCGTCCTCGTCCAGGTAGCCGATGTCGCCGGTGTGGTGCCAGCCGTACCGGGACGCCTCCGCCGTCGCCTGCGGGTTGCGGTAGTAGCCGGGGGTGACGAGCGACCCGCGCACGACGATCTCGCCCCGCTCCCCCGGCGCGAGCATGGTCCCGTCGGCGTCCATGATGCCCACGATGACCAGCGGCGCGGGCCGTCCGGCCGAGGACAGTCGCTGCGTGGCCGCGCTTCCGTCGGCGTAGAAGTGATCGGCCGGCGCCATCGTGGAGATCATCATCGGCGCCTCGGTCTGCCCGAACAGCTGGGCCATGACCGGACCGATCCGGGTCATCGCCTCCTGCAGCCGGGCCGCCGACATGGGTGCGGCTCCGTACCAGAAGCATTGCAGAGACGTCAGGTTCGTGGAGTCCAGGGCCGGCTCGGCCAGCACCATGTAGATCAGCGTCGGCGGCAGGAAGGTGTGGGTGACGCCGTGCCGCTCGATGTGCCCGACGAACCCGGCGACGTCGGGCTTGCGCATGATGACGATCTCGCCGCCGTGACACATGATCGGGAAGCACAGCACGCCGGCCGCGTGGGTGAGCGGCGCGAGTGCCAGGTAGATCGGCCGGCCGGGGAACGGGTAGCTCATCAGCGTGATGGCCGTCATCGTCTCCAGGTTCCGGCCGGTGAGCATTACGCCCTTGGGCCGGCCGGTGGTCCCACCGGTGCCGACGATCATGGCCAGGTCCGCTTCGGCGGGGAGATCGTGCGCGATCCCGATCTCCCCGCCGGCCAGGAATTCGTCCCAGGCGAGCACGCCCCCGTCAGCGCGCCCGTCCGGGTCGAGGCAAACCCAGGTGTGGATCCCCGGCAGGTCGCCGCGGATCTTGTCGACCAGCGGCCCGAACGACGCCTGGTACACCAGCACCGAACAGTCGAAAAGGTCCAGCAACTCCCGGTTCTCGGTCGCTTCGTTGCGCGGGTTGATCGGGCACCAGACCGCGCCGGCCCGGCTGATCCCGAACACGCAGCTGAACGCGACCGGATCGTTGGCCGACAGGATCGCGACCTTGTCACCGGGTCCGACGCCGACCGCGACCAGCGCGGCGGCGATCCGGTGGGACAGGTCCTGCACGTCGCGATAGGTCAGGCTGACCCCGTCCGTGGTCAGGCACGGCCGGTCCGGACCCAACGAGGCACCCTTGTCCAGGTAGTCCACCAACCGCATCGTGGTCACCGGGCGACGGTCAGGACCGGCTCCATGACGAAGCCGAACGAGCGCAGCACACCGAGCAACTCGCGATGACCGAAGGCCTGACAGCCGGAGGCGAACCCGGCCCGCCGCGGTGGCTGCTGCAGCAGGGAGTACGCGGCGAACGCTTGGAGCAGGCCGGTCTGCTTGTAGTTGCTGTTGCCGTGGATGACGCAGTGCGCGCGCCCGAGCGGGCCCGAGGCGTGCACCGAGTCGAGCGACTTGTTGATCCGGGTGTGCTCCCGCGGCGGCATCGTGTTCATCACCTCCGCCGCCGTCGCGAACAGGGCGGCGTCGCGGTCGTCGGCGTCCATGTCCTTGGTGGCCTCGATGGCGGCGGCGACGATCTGCGGCACGCCGTTCATCAGGGCGGCGTTGAACACGCCGCCCTGTGCCTTCACGTTGGCCACCCGCGGATCACGTTTGAACCACACCGGATGGCTGGTGCCGCCCCACGGCAAGGACAGCGCAAGCTCGTGCTGGCCGGGGATCACCAGCGGCAGTAGCCCCTGGTTCGGGTCGAATGGCACATAGGTGTTCTGCTCCAGGTAGTGCGCAGCCGAGGTGGCAGCGTTCACCAAGATGGTCTGGGTGGACGCGATCGTCGGGCTGCCGCCCCAGAAGACGGCGATGTCAAGGGTGTCCAGACCGGGTTGCTCCAGGCAGATCTGGGCGGCAATCTCGCCGGTCGTGTACATCTGCGCGATGCCAGGCGCCAGCAGCAGGCCGCGGTCGGCGAAGTCGGCGCCGTAGCGCTCGTCGCAGGTGAGCAGCCAGTCCTGCTCGCCGGTGGTGTCGGTGTAGTGCGCGCCGGCGGCCAGGGCGGCCTCGACGACGGGCGGACCCCACTTGCTGAACGGCCCCACCGTGTTCAGCACGACCGCCGCGCCGGTGAACAACTCGGACAATGCATCGACAGTGTGGTCCACCGCGCGGATCTCATAGTCCGCGGTCTCGATGCCGGCGACGTGGAAGGCCATCGACTCCTTGAGTCGATCCTCGTCGCGACCGGCCGCGACGAACGGGACGTGGTACTCGCGCAGGTACTCGCAGATCAGCCGGCCGGTGTAGCCGGAGGCGCCGTAGACGACGACACGCTTGTCAGACATCGGATTCTCCTCTCACATGCCCATGCCGCCGTCGACCGGCAAGCCAACCCCGGTGATGAATCTCGCCGCGTCGGAGGCGAGAAAGACGACCGCGTCGGCCATGTCGTCGACCTGGCCGAGTCGCCCGGCCGGGGTCAGCTCGATGACGGCGCCGACCGCCGCCTCGGCGGACTCGTAGACGCCGATGGCCGCCATGCCGTTGGCCAACCCGATGCCCATCGCGGTGGGCACCAGCCCGGGATAGACACAATTGACCCGCACCTCGTAGCCGAACTTGCCGGACTCCATGGCGGCCACCCGGGTGAGCCGGTCGACCGCCGACTTGGTGGCCGAGTACACCGAGATACCCGGGAACGCGATCGTCGCGGCCACCGACGCGACGTTGATAATGGCTCCACCCTGGCCTGCCGCACCACCGGGGCGCATCGCCCGGAGCCCGTGCTTGAGCCCCAGAGCCGTGCCGAGAATGTTGACGTCGAGCATCTTCTGGATGTCGGCGACCTCGAGTTCGGTGATCAGGCTGGTGATCTCGACGCCCGCATTGTTCACCAGGATGTCCAGACCGCCGAGGTGCTGCACCGTCGCGGCGACGGCCGAAGCCCAGTTCGCGTCGTCGGTCACGTCGAGCCGGACGAAGCCGTGCCGCTCCCCCAACGCCTTGGCCGTCTGCTCCCCGGAGTCCTGCACGTCGGCGATCACGACCGTCGCCCCGGCCGCCGCCAGCGCGGACGCCATGCCTTCCCCAAGTCCCTGGGCCCCGCCCGTGACGAGCGCCTTGCGGCCGGTGAGGTCGATCGATGTCATGCGCGGCTCCCTTGCCGTTGCTGACGGTGCTGACGTGATGGACAGACTGGCCCCCGGCCTTGACAGTTGTCAAGACTTCTCTGGACACTTGTCAAGACGCATCGCAACTAGGATCGTCGGCGGGAGGTGGTTGGGTGATGACGCAGGTGGATGCGGTCGGCACGGTCGGGCCGGGCCGGTTCGATCGCGGCGGCGTCGACAAGTTCGACCGGCGCCGAGCCGAACTGGCCGATGCGGCCCTGGCGACGCTCGGCGAACTGGGCTACGCGCGGACCAGCCTGCGCGAGATCGCGCAGAAGACGGCCTTCTCGCACGGCGTGCTGCACTACTACTTCCGCGACAAGATCGAGCTGATCACCTTCTGCGTGCGGCGCTACAAGGCCATCTGCGTCACGCGATACGACGAGGTGATCGTGTCCGCGACGACCGCGTCAGGGTTGGCCGACGCCTTCGCGGACCTACTCGCCACCACCATGCGCGACGATTTCGCGATGCACCGGCTCTGGTACGACCTGCGCTCACAGTCGACCTTCGACCAGGCGCTCCGGCTCACCGTCGCCGAACTGGACGCCCAGCTGGAGGCGATGATCTGGCGGGTGGTGCAGCGGTACGCGACCCTGCGCGGCGGGCGAATCGTGGTCTCGCCGCTGATCGCCTATGCGACGCTCGACGGGCTGTTCGAGAACTGCCTGGTGCGACACATCGGCGGGGATCGGACCGCCGCGGAGGAGTTGCGCACCGGCGCCATTTGGCAGGTGGACAAGCTGGTTCGAGGCGATTGACGGGTCGAGCGGCTGAGGCGCGCCGGGTCATGTCAATCAAGCAGTCTGGCCGCGAAGTCACACCCGAAAGTGGACAAACGACTTCACCCGGCGCGCGCAGCCAGTCTGCACCCGAACGTCGACGGGGGCAAGGACTCGGGACCAGGGAGGGACTACGGCACTGGGGCGGGCACGGGGCATCACGACACGGGGGCACCACACGGCGGCACCACGGCATCGACGGCGGCGCACGGACCACGGCACTGCGGCCAAGACCCAAACCTGACTCCCTTCCGCGCCCGAACAGCCCGACAGCAGCCGCCGCGTGCCGACACAGCCCCCGCACCGACACAGCGGCGCAGCGACACGGCCGCCGCGCACACCGTCGCATCAGTGCCAGCCCGCACAGCCACCCGCGGGTCGCCGCGCCGGCCCGGCGTCAACGCTCGCCGTAACGCTCCTCCCGGGTCGGCGCCACCAGAGTGGCCAGCCGTTCCGACCACCCTGCCGATCACTGCCGTCGCACCATGAGCCGCTGGTTGCGCAGGGGTCGTTGTTGCGGGTCGATGTGGACGGGTGGGATGAAGTCGGGTCGGCCGTCGGCGGCCATCCGGATCACCCATCCGTCGTCGCCGTGGATGAGGCGGTGATGATACCCACACAGCAGAACCCCGTTCAGCAAACAGGTTTCGCCGCCATGCAGCCACCGGATGATGTGGTGGGCCTCGCACCAGCCGGGTGGCCGGTCGCAGCCCGGCCAGGCGCAACCACCGTCCCGCAACGCCAGGGCCCGCCGGATGTGCGGGGGGAAGGTCCGCTCGGCCCGGCCGACGTCCAGCACCAGCCCGTCGCCGCCCAGCACGGCGGGGGTGATCTGCGCGTCGCACAGCAGCCGGCGGGCCACGGCCGGGCCGATCGGCCCACCGAAGTCCAGCGCGGCGTCGCCGACCGCCCGGGTGAGCGCGTCGAAGCCGATGGTCATGGTGATGTGCGGGACCTGCCGACCAGTAGTGGGGCCGTCGCCGGCGTCCAGGTAGCCGCGCACCACGTCCAGGTGGGCCTGGGCCAGCCGCTGCGCGGGAGTGCGGGTGTCCTTGACGCCGTCGGCGGCGGGCTTGGGCGCGGCGAGCGGGTCGGTGGCCTGCCGGAACGCCTCGACGGCCTCGTCGCACAGGCTGCCCTTGATCGGTGTCAGGCCGGTCCGCGGGTTG
>Ga0164241_10006693_pt1 | contig 10459 bp, 7 predicted proteins | sample OricomyardsoilBY_FD_108780 | JGI IMG/M metagenome (GOLD analysis project Ga0164241, IMG submission 108780) | Backyard soil microbial communities from Emeryville, California, USA - Original compost - Back yard soil (BY) | ecosystem: Environmental > Terrestrial > Soil > Unclassified | place: USA... | reverse complement strand
TCGCGCTCGGAGGAGACGACGACGTAGTCGGGCGCCGGCTCGAGGAGCGGAATCGGAACGACGGCGCTCGAGCCGACGCCCGACGCGTCCGGCCGCAGCGTGAGCCGCCCGCCCGCTACCCGTTCCCGCTCCGTGACGTAGGCGAAATAGGCGACGTCACGCGGCACGGGCGACGACACGACCAGCGATTGCCCCCGGCGGATGGCTCGGATCGCGCCGGGCACGACGGGCAGCGTGAACGTGATCTGGCCTGCTTCCCCGGAGCCGTGGAGCTCGAGCGCGACGCTCGCGGCGTGCTCGCTCGCCTTCGCCGAGAACGAAACCCGACCCGCGGCGTCCGTGCTCGCGAGCTCCGGGCTGATGGACGCACCCGATCCGCTCGCGCGGACCCGCACGTCCCCCGCGGGCCGGCCCGCGCGCGACACCTCCACCCACAGCTCTTCCTCGAACGGCACGGCGAACACCCCGCGCGCGGGCGCCACCTTGACCTCGAAGGTCCCCGCCGAGAGCGTCGCCCAGCCACCGCGCCGGCGCGCAGCGGACCTCCAGCGCTCGGCCGTGAGCGCGATGCGCGCGCGCACGAGCTCTTCGGCCTCACGCACCACGACCTCGAGCTTCGCCTCCGGCTTGGGCAGCTCGAACGCGACCTCCGCCGAGCCCTCGGGGTCGAGCGGCACGGAGCGCCGCGCGTGGAAGCCGGGCGCGTGGAGCTCGACGGCGACGCTGCCGTGCGTCATAGGTATTTCCTGCAAATTCGCGCGATCGACGACGACCTCGAAAGCCTCGACGCGCAGGCTCACGTGGCGGCCGTCCGTGGGCCCGCCCCACACGCGGGCGACCGGGTACGGGCGCGCGGAGCCGCCCGTGACGAGGACGACCGTCACGAACGCGACCAGCGCCACGGGCAGCGCCAGGAGCAGCCACCTAACGGGAAAAGACATGCCGTCGGGACCCCGCTCGGCGCACGGCCCCGCTCCTCACTATGCCACGGCCGGTGGAAAGAAACTTTCGACCACCCCGCGGGACCCACTCGACCCGGACGAGGCCGTGGTATGCACTCTGCCGTCATGGCCGAGGCCTCCGAGTCGACCAAGAAAAAGAAGAAGAAGTCAGGCAAGCGGCAGCGCAAAGAGCGTCGCTTCGTGGGCGAGCAGACGTACGCGTCCAAGGTGACCGTCGGCATCGGCATGCTGGGCGGGTTGCTGCTCGGGGCCGGCGTTTACTCGCGCTGGGTGTCGGACAACCCCGCCACCTACGCCGTCGTGCTCGTCGGCCTCGGCACGGCGGGGCTCGTCGGCGCGCTCGTGTTCGGCGACCTCGGCACGCTGCCGGTGCGGGTGGGCGACCTCGGCATCGCCATCGAGCGCGGCAACGAGCTCGAGCGCATCGCGTGGTGCGATCTCAAACGCGTCTACGTCGAGAGCGGCAAGCTGATGCTCGTCGCCAAGGAGAGCGCCGCGTCGATTGTCGTCGCGGCTCAGCCGAAAGCGGTGGCCCGCATCCTCGCCGAAGGCACGCGCCGCATGCCGGAGGCGATGGACGTGAAGCGTGACACGCTCGAAGGCTTGCCCCCGCTGCGCGAGGACGACGGCGAAATGCTCACCGTCGAGGCGGCTCAGGTCGCCGGGCGCACGTGCGCGGCGAGCGGCAAGACCATCGCGTTCGAGCGTGACGCGCGCCTGTGCCCGCAGTGCTGCGAGGTCTACTTGAAGGACCGCGTGCCGAAGAAGTGCCTCACCTGCGGCGCCGAGCTCGGCGAACGCGCCGTCGAAGCGTAGGCGGCAGGCGCCGGCCCGGTCAGTCGACGACGCTCGCGAGCGCCTCGACGACGGGGCGCGTGCCCGACACTTCCTCGAGCTTGCGCCGCACGCTGCGCCGCGCGAAGTCCTCGAGCGAAAGCCCACGACCCTCGCGGTAGGCCTCGAGAGCACGCGCCACCTCCCGCTCGAGCGAGCGGATGACGGCGTCCGTGACGCCCGGCACGCCGCGGGCGAACACGCGCGGGGGCGCCACGCCGCGGCTGTGGCGATCGACCGTCAGAGCGACGACGACGACGCCGTTTCGCGCCAGATCGGCGCGCTCCTTCAGATCTTCGTCCGTGAGCGGCTCGCCGCCGAAAGCCACGGCGATGCGCCCGTGCTTGACCCGCCCTTCGGTGGCGAGCGTCCCCCCGTCGCAGAGAACCGGGACGCCGTCTTCCACCACCGTCACCTCCGGCACGCCGAACTCGCGAGCAAGCTCCGCGTGGCGCAGCAAATGCCCGAGCGTGCCGTGGACGGGCATGAAGCAGCGCGGGCGCACGAGCTCCAGCATGCGGCGCTGCTCCTTCTGGGCGGCGTGGCCGCTCGTGTGAATACCGGGCGCCGTCACACGGTTGTGGAGCGTCACGCCGAGCCGCAAGAGGTCGTTTTGCATCTCGAACACGGGGCGCTCGTTGCCCGGGATGACGCGGCTCGACAGCAGCACGGTATCGCCCGCCTCGAGCTTGAGCGCCGGATGCTGCCCGAGCGACAGGCGTCTGAGCGCCGAGCCGGGCTCCGCCTGCGTGCCCCCCGCCAGCACGAGCAGCCGCTCGCGCGGGTAGTGCTTCGCCCCTTCCGGTCCGATCATCAGATCGCTCGGCCAGCGCAGGAGACGGAGCTCGCTCGCGATCTGCACCTGACTCTCGAGACTGCGGCCCAAAACGACCACCTTACGGCCGAGCCGCTCCGCCATGTCACCGAACGTGATGAGGCGCTGCACGTTGCTCGCGAAGAGCGCGATGAGGACCAGACTCGGCGCGGCCTGAACCAGCGTTTCCACGGCCGTCGCCACGCTGCGTTCCGAGCCGATGCGCTCGGGCACGTCGCTGTTCGTGCTGTCGCTCAGGAGGAGCGCGACGCCCTCGTCGCCGATGCTCGCGAGGCGCGCCTCGTCGGTCGGCTCGCCGTCAGGCGGATCCTCGTCGAGGTTGAAATCCCCCGTGTGAAGCAGCGTGCCGGCCGCCGTCGCGATCCGTAGCGCGCTCGCCTCCACGATGGAATGCGTCACGCGCACGGGCTCGACGTCGAACGGCCCGACCGCCACCACTTCGCCGGGGCGCACCGGTCGCAGGTCGAGCTCCTCGGGTTCGAAGTCGTGCTCGAGCAGGCGCCGGCGCGCCATGGCGAGCGCGTGCGCGGGGCCCCACACGGGCACGTCGAGCTCGTCGAGCAGGAAAGGCAGCCCCCCGACGTGGTCTTCGTGGCCGTGCGTCAGGAAGATGCCCTTGACGCGGTCGGCGCGCTCGACGAGCCAATCGAAATTCGGGTGCAGCACGTCGACGCCGAGGCCGCCCTCGGGAAAGCTGATGCCGCAGTCGACGACGACGATGCCGTCGGACTGCTCGACGGCCATGCAGTTCATGCCGATGAGCCCCAAGCCCCCGAGGGGCACGAGGCGCACCGTGCCGCGCACAGGCTCGTTCACAGCCTGGACGATTGCATTTGCGCGACGCCGGGGCCACGCTTGATCTAGGCCTTCGCGGTGATTAACTAGCGACGACGATGTCCAAGACGGTCACGCCCGAAGAAGCTCAGGCCTTGCAGGCGGCAGGCTATGTGTACGTGGATGTAAGGTCCGAGCAGGAGTTCGAGGGCGGGCACCCCAAGGGCGCGCTGAACGTGCCCATCTCGCACATGGGGCCGGCTGGGTTCGAGCCGAACCCCGACTTCATGGCCGTGATGGAGAAGTCCTTCGCGAAGGACGAGAAGCTCGTCATCGGCTGCAAGTCGGGCGCACGTTCGCGCCGCGCGGCCGCAATGCTGACCAACGCCGGGTTCTCGGCCGTCGCCGACATGATCGCGGGCTTCGGCGGGTCGCGCGACGCGTTCGGACGACCGACCCCGGGCTGGCAGCAGAAGAACCTACCCGTGGAGACGGGCGCCCCCGACGGCCAGAGCTACGCGTCCGTGAGGACGCGCCAGCGCTGAGCGCCGCCCCCGCAGCGCGCTCAGCGGGCGCCTCCGTCCGAGGGCGGCGGGACGGGTTCGAGTGGAGGAGCCGGGGCCACGGGCACGGCCGGTCCGGAGGACTCGACAGGCGCGGGAGAAGCCGGAGCGGATGGCGCCGCGACGGTAGGCACCACGGGCGCCGGGACGGCCGGTTGAGGCGTGGGGGCCGCGCTCGCGGCAACGGCAGCCGGACGGTTCGGATCGCCACCGAACAGCGGGACCGCTTGGCGGCAGCGGACGGTGGCGTTGGCGGCGACGCTTTCGTAGCCCTCGGGCGGCGCCGTGCCGACGTGCGTCCTGAGCTCGGTACCCTCGACGATGTCGTAGCCGTTCTCCCGGCAGAGCTCCTGCACGGGCACGAGGCAGACCGCGAGCGAGTCCTTGCACTCGACACGGTACGTTCGGGTGCCGACGCGCGTCACGTTGGCCTGCACGGCACACGCCACGGCGGCGCCGAGCGTCGCCGCCACGGCGACGAACCGAACGCAGGTGGACTGGCGGCGGGTTTTCCCCATCGGACCGCTAGCCTCCCGCTCCACGCGCGCGCTCGTAGTCCGAAGCCGCGCGCTCGATGAGCGCATAGTCGCGCGCGGCGCGCTCCGCCTCTGCTTGCAGCACCGGCGTGAAGAGGGTGAGACCCCAAATGCCGTTCTCCGGGCGCCGCCGGAACGGGTAACGGGTTCCCCGCGCCGTTTCGACCGTGGCGCGTTCCCCCTGCGTCTCGACGCGCGCCACGCCCGACAGGTCGCGCCGCAAGCGGTCGACGAAGCCGAGTCGCCGCGCGTAGAGGGCGAAGACGTCCGCTCCGTCCGCGGCCGTCGCCTCCTCCACGTGCTGGTTCGCGAGGGCGTCGCGCTCCCCTTCCGGGTAGGCCGCGAGCACGCGCTCGCGTGCGCGGCGACGGTAGTCGCGAATCGTGTAGCAGGCGTGCTGCGCCGGCGTTTCCAGGTACGCGAAGAACCCCGCAGGGTCCGCGCGATTCACGGCGATGACGACCCGGTAGTAGGCGCCTTCGGGCGTGCGATCGCTCGGGTAGCGGAGGTGGGCGACGACGAGCGAGACGAGCGCGAGCACGCCCACACCCACGAGGACGCCGACGACGACGCGGCGGAATTGCCGAGGGGGCAGCGCGGAGCTCAAGGCGAGCCGAGTATGGGGCAAACGGCTGGCCGGGTCATCCGCGCGGGTAACGAGGGACGGGCGCGGGCGAACGACCCGGCCTCGGGTATAAGGCGCGCGTGCTCGACCGGGCCCGCATCGCCGTGATCGTCCCCGCCCACGCGGAAGAGCGGCTGCTCGGACGCATGCTCGCCCGTGTGCCTGCTTACGTCGACGGCATCTACGTCATCGACGACGCCAGTCCCGACCGCACGCTCGACGTAGCGCTCGCCTCGGGCGATCCGCGCGTGCGGGCGCTGCGGCACGCGACGAACCAAGGCGTCGGCGCCGCCATCGTCACGGGTTACCGGCAGGCGCTCGCGGACGGGCACGACGTGCTGGCCGTGATGGCCGGCGACGACCAGATGCACCCGGACGATCTTGCGCCGCTGCTCCACGCGGTGCTAGCCGGAGCCGATTACGCGAAGGGCAACCGCTTCCGGCACGCCGAAGCCCGGCGCATGCCGCTCGCGCGGCGCCTCGGGGGCGAGGTCCTTGCGCTCGTCACGCGGCGAGCGAGCGGCCTCGCCTTGAGCGACACGCAGTGCGGGTTCACGGCGCTGTCGGCGCGCGCGGCCCGACGCCTGCCGCTCGGCGAGCTCTGGCCGCGCTACGGTTACCCGAACGACCTGCTATTGATGCTGGCGGCGGAGCGGATGCGCGTGACCGAGGTGCCCGTTCGCCCGATTTACGCGGACGAAACGAGCGGCCTCCGACCCTGGCACGCCGTCCGCATCCTCGGCGTGATCGCGCGGCGCTACGCGCGCGTCGCGCGCTCGACGAGAAGCTCCGCGTAGCGAAGCGCGTGCTCGAGGTTGAAGCAGGCGTCGAGCTCGCTCGGCGTGAGCCGGCTCGAGACGTCAGCGTCGGCGCCGAGCAGGGCGCGGAAGTCGCCTTCCCCCCGGAACGCGCCCATCGCGCTGCGCTGCACGATCTCGTACGCCGCTTGCCGCGCGAGGCCCTTCTCGACGAGGGCGAGCATCACCGCTTCGCTGAAGAAGAGCCCGCCCGTGCGCGCGAGGTTTTCGCCCAGCCGTTCGGGGTAGACCACCAGGCCTTCCACGAGGCCCGCGGCGCGCTCGAGCATGAAGCCGAGCGTGGCCGTCGCGTCGGGGGCGAGCATGCGCTCGACGGACGAGTGCGAAATGTCGCGTTCGTGCCACAGCGCGACGTTTTCGAGCGCGGGCGTCACCGCGGCGCGCACGACGCGCGCGAGCCCGCACAGGTTCTCGCTGAGAATGGGATTGCGCTTGTGCGGCATCGCGCTCGAGCCCTTCTGTCCCGCGGAGAACTTCTCCTCCGCCTCCCCGACCTCGGTGCGCTGCCAGTGGCGCACGTTCGTCGCGAGCCGCTCGATGCCGGCGGCGAGCAGCGCCAAGGCCGAAAAAAACGCCGCGTGACGATCGCGCGCCACGACTTGCGTCGAGATGGTCTCCGGCACGAGCCCGAGCTTGGCGAGCGACTGCGCCTCGATCTCGGGCGAGAGGTGCGCGTAGGTGCCGACGGCACCGGCGATCTTGCCGACGGCGATCTCCTCACGCGCGCGGGCGAGGCGCAGCCGGCCCCGGCGCATCTCCGCGAGGTGCCCGGCGAGCGCGACACCGAACGTCGTGGGCTCGGCGTGGATGCCGTGCGAGCGGCCGATCATCGGCGTGCGCGCGTGCTCGCGGGCTCGCGCCACGAGCTTTTCGATCAGCGTGTCGGTGCGCGCGAGCAGCATGTCCGCCGCGCGCGCCAGCAGACAGGCCAGGCTCGTGTCGAGCACGTCGCTCGAGGTCATGCCGCGGTGCAGCCAGCGCGCCGGATCACCCGCTAGCTCCTCGACGTGCGTGAGGAACGCGATCACGTCGTGGCGCGTTTTCTGCTCGATCCGCTCGATGGCGGCCGGGTCGAGCACGAGCTTTTGCGCGCGAATAGCGGCCGCGGTCCCGCGCGGCACGTGCCCGGCGGCTTCGAGCGCCTCGCAGGCACAGAGCTCGACCTCGAGCCAAATCTGGTAGCGGGTGCGGTCGGACCAGAGCTCGGCGAAGTCTTTCGGCGTGTAACGGGGGATCATGGTGCTTCCGGGGCGGAGGTCTGGCGCGGCCGGGCGGCGCTGGCAAGCGGCACGACGACCTGCTCACGACAAAACTCAACGTTTTGGCGCCAGTGCCTCGGGAGCGTCCAGGATTTCCTGCGGTAGCTCGAGCGCCGGCTCGAACCGGCAGCTCATGCTGCGGTACTCCACGCGGGGCCCCTCGGCGCCAAAATCGCGTGGTTTGCGCAGCAGCCAGGCGTGCTCGAGATCGTCGAGGAGCAGGATGCCGCCCTCCGTCACGCCCGGATCGGGCGAGCCGCCCGGCACGGGGTGGATCTCGAACGCGGCCGCGCAGGGGCTCTCGCGCGTGCCGTAGAGCACGGCGTCACCCGTGAGGAGCGCGCGCGGCGGCTCGACCGCGTCGCTCACGACGACGGGGTGGCGCGCGCCGGGGTAGCCGCGCGCGACGAGACGCGCGCTCGACGCGCGCTCGGCCGGAGAACAGGCACGTGGCTGCGACGGAAGATCGAGCTCCGTCGGGACCGCGGTCGTCGCGCCGACGAGCGTCCCCGCGGCTTTCAGCGGGAACAGCCGGGCCTTGGCGCCCCGGCCACGTTCGTCGAGCTCTTCCACGTGGAGCGCGGCCTGCCCGTTGGCGTAGCTGATGTTAATCACCTGCACGACGCCGAAGGCCTCCGGATCCGGCAGTCCGACGCCGGCGGCATCGAAGGACCACGTCCCGGCTTCGCGGCGGGCGCGGGCCAAAGCTCCTCCGCGCGACAGCATGAGCAGCCCCACGTGCTCGTTGCCGAGGTGCGCCATCTCGGCGTGTCCCGCGCGCGGCACGGTCGCGGGCCATGCGATGGCCGGCAAGGAGGTCGCCGTGGTGCCGTCCAAAAACCAGGTGGGCTGATCGCTCTGTGCCCGTGAATGGACGCGGAGATAGAGGCCGCGCTCGGCGATGCTCAAGAGCTCGGGCCGCGCGCTCTCGACCCCGCCCGACCCGCGCTCGAAATCCCCAGGAACATAGCGCCCGCCGTCGGCGAGACGCGCCCGCCCGAGACGGTTTTCGAACAAGTTGTCCCAGGCGACCTCGATGTCGCGCAGCTTCGCGCCCGCTCCGCGCGACTCCGGCAGGCGGTAGCGGAGCGCCGCGGCGCCTTCGATCTGTGAGAGGACGCTCTGCGCGAAGTCACCCGGCTTGGCGAGGGCCGGGAAAAGCTCGATCGCATCGACGCGCGGACGAGGACCCCCGCGGCCGTGAAACGCCTGCACGCGCCCCGTCTTCGTGTCCTCGGCGACCGCGAACCAAGCGACCTCCCCGAGCGCCGCCTGATCGGCGTCGGGCAGCTCGCGCACACCGGCGAGCGCGCGCCACGGTCCGGGCGTGAGCGTGCACGCGACGGGCGTGCGCAGCCGACGCTCGATGCCGTTGTCGCTGGCGGCGTCGACCGGTGCGTAGGCGTCGACGACAGGCTCGTCGCCCGTGCCGAAACCGACGCGCGTGAGCTCGTCCCCGACGACGCAGCCGTCGCTCGAGCAGCGGATCGGGACGTCGCAGCTGCCGTCCCCCGGGCAGAGCGCGAACGGCAGCTTGGGGCGCGATTCCCAGCTGGCGCCGCCGTCGAGCGACTCGAAGACGGCGCCCGTGTCGGAGACGACGGCGAGCGCGGATAGTCCCGCGGCGCCGACGAGCGCGCGTTCCGGCGCCGAACCCACGTGGAGCACCCGTCCTTCGGCGTCGACGACGAGGAGCGACGGCGGCCCGCGCCGCGCGCCGAGCACGAGCGAGAGCGTGCCGTCGCGCCCCGGCGTCAGCGGCAGGCCCGCGTCGAGCTCCTGGTCGCGCGTGACCTCGCCGAGGTCGCGGCCTTCGAAATGGCGACCACCGTCCTCGGAGATGAAGAGCGAGAGCGTGCTCCCCTTGGTGCTACCGCTCACGGCGAAGGCCGTGCCCCCGTCCGTATCGAACGCGAGCTCGACGGGAGCACCGTCCGCGAGGGCGGGCACGACCGCGGCGGCGAATTCGAACCCTGCTGCCTCGTCTTCGCCCGGCTTCGGCGCCGCTGCGCGCCGCGCTCCCTTCGCGGGCCCGAGCACGGCGTTCTTCTTCGCGCCGGCCGGCACGGGCCGGCGATAGAGGATCCCCGCGGGCGCGCAGCCTGCCGCTTCCTCGCTCGGCACGCACGCGCCCGACACGATGAGCGCGCCGCCGGCCCCGATCGCCAGCCGCAAGCGCGCCGGCTTGGCCCAGAAATCGGGCGCGACGCGCGCGAACGAGCTACCTCCGTTCACGCTCGCGTAGAGCTCCCCGCGCTGGCTTTGCGACCCGGCACCGCTGAAGGCCGCGAAATAGACGTAGCGACCGAAACTACTGAGGACGACGCTGCTCGCGCCCTTCGCCTCGGGCAGCGGGCGCCCGGTGAGCGGCCCCGCGAGCGGCCCGGACACGAGCTCCCAGTCCCGCTTGCCCTCCCCGAGCACGCGCGCCTCGAGGTAGCCCGGGCCGCCGAAGTCGGCAGCGTGACCCGCGAGCGCTCCTGCGTCGGGCCCGAGCGGCACCTTCACCCCGCTGCGTAGAACCTCCTCCAGGCTCGGCGGCGGTCGCGCGGCGGCGCTCTCGCTGGCACCCCAGCGCGACGTGCCGAGGACGCCGGTGATGCGCACCCCGTCGCCCGTCGGCTCCGCGGCGAGCGCGAGCACGCCGCTCGGCCGCGCGTCGCTCGGTCGAAAATGGGAGCCGCCGTCGTCGCTCTGGAAGAGCGCTTCGGGCGTCGCCAGCGCGAGCGCGTGACCGTGCGCGTCGATGGCGACGTCGACGAACGCCGTCGCGTCCGGCCCCACGGGACTCCACGTCCGACCGTCGTCGTCACTCCGCGCGAGACGTTGGTCGCGGCCGACACCGAGCAGCACGCCCCCGCCCGCCGACACGCGCGCCATCGGTGCGAGCGGCACGTTCACGTCCACGAACGGGCCCAGCGGCTCGCGCGAACGGTAGCTCGCGCCGCTCCTGCCCACGAACCACGCTCCCTTGCCGGCGTCCCGCGCGATGGCGAGCAAGTCCTCCGCGGCGGGCAGAGCCGCGGCGAGGCTCGCGCTCTTCGGGTCGTAGAGCCAACGCTCGCCGCGCTTGCCCGCGAAGAGCAGCTTTCCGTCGTCGAGCTCGAGGCTTGCGAGCATCGGCGCGGCCGCGCGCGGACGGTAATGAAACACCGCGCCCGAGCTGGGCGCTACGGGCGCGGGCGACGGCGCGGCTGGTGGGAGGGCGGGCTCGCGAGCGCCGCTGCAGGCCGCGTGCGCCACGAGGCCGACG
>Ga0164241_10006692_pt1 | contig 10459 bp, 15 predicted proteins | sample OricomyardsoilBY_FD_108780 | JGI IMG/M metagenome (GOLD analysis project Ga0164241, IMG submission 108780) | Backyard soil microbial communities from Emeryville, California, USA - Original compost - Back yard soil (BY) | ecosystem: Environmental > Terrestrial > Soil > Unclassified | place: USA... | reverse complement strand
CGTCATAATTCCAGTGATCGGAAAATGAATAATAAGGACTGGCGTAACGCTTCTCCATATTCTGCGGAGCAGTGTTGCCCCACCACAATGCGGGGAAAGTTTCTGTCCATGGTTTTGGTTTTTGTGGAGGCATAAACCGGTTTTCACCGGATGTATCTGCACCATAAGGTATACCGAGGAACGTATTGATTCCACGAAGAACAAATCCCCTCACTTTTCCATACGATGTATCAGCGACAGCGATGTTATCTCCGATCTGAAGAATAGGGCCGTCATTGGTTTTGTCAGCAAATTTTTCAGCTTCTTTTGTTTCAGAAGCAAAAGAAGGGCCTGATACCCCTAATGCAGCTGTACTCAATCCTATTTTCTGAATGAAACTTCTCCGATTGGTTTTCATAGGTATTTGATTTAAGTAAATTCTTATTGTGTTGTAGTTACACAATAAAATAAAAAAATGCATGATCTCATACCTTTTATGATGAAGGGCGGATAGCGGAAAAAGACGGTAGAGTAGAATTGGGTGATTTTAAGATTCAAGTGGAAGACCTATGAAACGACTATATCGTTCGGCTTCCTTTGCGATAGTATTTTGTTGAACAGCGCTTAATTTGGTATAGGGAATCACCTCAATGGAAACATCTTTCTTTTGAATGGTCCGTTTCCACGTTCCTATTACCTGTCCGTTATTAATAATTGCCGGACTGAAAATGCTATTACGAACCTTCGCTTCAACAGTTGAATTAACCGAAGCACTTCTGTCTTTATATCCGACAAGGAATTCATCGTAAGCAGGAATCAATGAAGTCTGATTTGAATTATTTTTTGGAAGCACTAAGTTATTGCTCATCCAATACACCTGATCATCAATAGCCTCGGATACAAATTTTGATTTCACCAGATCCAATGCGCGTGCTGCATCCTTTACAGCAAGACCAGACCACCAGACAAAATCAATTAGTGTTGCCGGTCCATGGCTTCTAAAATAACGAGTTGCTAATTCTGCAAGAGATTCATCTAATGAAAGTACTTTGCTTTCAGAAATCCACTGGTCCAATAAAGTGAATGTTGGTTGCTTCCCTTTGCGAGGACCGAGACATATTACACCTTGCATGGCTAGGTATCCGGAGATGTGTAGTCCACGGGTGTCTTTAGTAGAAATTTTTCCTTGCTCTAAGACTTCATAGAATTCATCCCTTGTTAATAGTTCCCCATTTTTCAATGCCCGCTCTATTAACTTTGCACTTTTAACAAATATCTTATTGTCCAAACCAGCCTTCCGATAATTCGTTGCAGCTCGTGCGAAAACTCTTGGAGTTAATAACTTTAGCATCCATCGCACATCTTCAGGTAAAACAAAATGAAGTGTACCTCGCATGGGCCAGGTGCGAACAATCTTCCTGTCAGCAATGGCCTGTTCAACATCTGCTTCGATTGCTGATTTCATCCGCTGACCAATTACCCACAATGATCCAAAAAAGTCCTGCGCCTGAACTGCACCCAACCATCCCACTACCTCTTCCGGTTTTGTAAATGATGAGCTCATCATTTTTTGCGCGGAGAGGCGGAGACGAGCTATGGTTGAATCGGTCATACTTACTTAAAGCGATTCAATGATAACCATAACTATTTCTGATTCAAATACACGAGGTAAAAATTGAAGTCAGTCATGGGGGCATCTGTTAAGCCAACATGACGGCCAATGGTAATTAACTGACCGTGGTGATAGCTGCTGTGGTTGACAACATGTTGAATGTATTCAAACCGTGTTCCATTGGACTCAAACCAGGGAGTTTTCAATTCAATAGTCTTGCTTAATTCATCTTCATCCAGTGATTGAACGAACAGGGCAAGTTCTATCGAGTGGCTGACAATGCCTTCAAATAGGGTTCCTTCGTAGCCCATTCGAAATGATTGTGGGAGAGGAGTTTGCTTTATTACTGCCAACCAGAATCGTTGGGCATCCCAAATATGTATTAACGTTTGCATGATGCTTGGGAAACTCGAAGCTACTTCTTTGTCCATTACATCAGCAGGTTTTGTTTTTAACCAGGCGATAATGGTCTCATGAGCCCAGAGACTATAATCAGCGTATCTGTGAACCAGGGATACCAGGGGAGATGTTTTTTCTTTTGTCGTTGTCATGTTGGTTATTGTGTTGATGTATACAAATCAACAACCAGTGAGTGACAGCCCTATGACAACAGGAAAATCAGGAGTAAAATATTTTTTAGTTTTTTTTGAAGGCGCAGTCTACAGAATTGCGACCCCTGATTCTGATAAAGTAGGGTTGCTGACGTGCTCCTCATCGGGAAGCACATCAGCCTCAAACCCTGAGTTTTTTAAGAGTGAAATAATGGTGGTGGAATCGATGGGTGTATCCTCCGATTTGATCCTTAAAATGCGGTCGCAGTCCTGCAAATCAAAATTAGCTCTGTAACCTTCGAAAGTTTCGTGAATGAGATCGAGCAGCCCGTTTGCCTGGTCGCGCTGCACTACATTCGTTTTGAAAACTTCTACCATCACTGCTTTATTTAACATTCAAACTTACTATTAGATATTAATATATAGAGGTATAAATTCGCCAGATAGCGGGTCGATTGCGACCTTTGAACTCACAAAGTCGACTGGCCTTGCTCTGCCAATTTTTTGCGATGAAAAATATAAGAGCCAACAACGATTCCCAGAAAGATTATGAAAAATACCCACGCACTGAAAGGTTGGCCCATCATCATCGTTGAGTACCCGGCACCTGACAGATCATAGACAAATCCTGCATAGACCCATTCTTTTAACCGGTTCAATCCCGGAATGAGGATTACAATGGAGCCTAGTAATTTAGCTGTCCCAATAAATGGCATTATGTAAAGAGGATAGCCCAGACCACGGAATACTTCTGCAGATTCAGGAGTTGACAGGATATTGGGGATAGCTCCGAAGCCCATGAGTCCAATCATCAACACGGTAAAGACCCAATAAATAATTTTTGTGCTTTTCATTTGTGCTAAGGTTTATAGGTAAAATAAATTATTAAATACTCGATTACAATTTTGATAAGTAGTCCTCGAGACGATCCATGGTTTGCTTCTGACCTTCGAGCGCTCCGTATTTTTCGACCACAAAATCTTTCGCTTCTTTTGTTTTAAAGATCATGCTCATCGTGAGCTTTGTTTTCTTTCCTTCCTCTTCAAAGATCACGGTGGATTCAAATTGGCCGGGATCATCGTTTCCTGAACCATGTGTCCAGACTAACCGCTCTGGCTTTATCACTTCTTTATAAATGATCAGATTTGGATAATCGGTACCATCAGGTCCGTGCATGGTTAATTTCCATTCACCTCCTGGTTTTACATTCATATGATGAATGGTGTTTGTAAATCCGTTTGGTCCCCACCAGTGTATCACGTGCTTGGGATCAGTAAATACTTCAAACACCAATTTGCGTGGTGCATTGAAGATCCTGGTGATAACCAGCTCACGGTCTGCGGTGCTGTTCTTAGTTGTTGTTGCTGACATGTTGTTTCGATTTAAGTATGTCTTATTTTAAATTCGAGTAAACAAATTGTTCTAGCCTATCGAAATTTTCTTCATTTGCAGGAACAACGAATTGTTCAATTTTTTCAACTTCACTTTTCTCTTCAAACTTCATTGTAAAACTGAATTTTGTTTTGTTACCAATGGCTTCAAAACCAAGTGTCATATCAAACCGGTGCATCGGCTTGTGATGAATAAAGACGACTTTTTCCCCTTCAATAATTTCCTTGAATTCGCTGCAGTTGTGGTAATCAGTTCCATCCGACCCATGCATAATATATTTCCATGTTCCGCCCGGCTTGAATTCGAATTGCTCGATCGTATTCGTAAATCCTTTTGGACCCCACCAGAGTTTCAGGTTTTCAGGATCAGAAAAAGCTTTAAACACCACATCCGGTGGTGAATCAATCACACGTGTGCTGATAATGGTTTGATTTTGAATATCAACGATGGCGCTGTTCATAACAGTAGTTGTTAAATGGTAATTAAACTTTTTAAGTGTTCATCCAACTGATCGAATGTCCCACCAAAGCCTTGTTCCATAGAAGAGAATAGATTTTTATAACTTTCGTACTCTTCCTCGGTTCCATTAATAGGTTTACCTCTCAGTGTTATTTTTGTTTTGCCGTTATGTTCACTGAAAACCCAGTTATTCAATATTTCATTTGGAAACTTGATAGGAAAAGGCGCTTTAATAATATTACCTGCTTTATCCGTGAAAGAGGATACAAACACAATTCTTTCAGGTTTGATTATTTCCTGGTAAACAAATTTTCCATACATAGATGTGTTATCGGGGTAGCTTAGTTCATAATGAAATGTACCACCTGCCTTCACGTTTATTTTGAGGATATTGATTTTAGACCCTTTGGGTCCCCACCATTTAGAAAGATGCTCCGGTTTAGTACAAGCATCAAATACCAGTTCGCGGGGAGCGTTAAATTCTCTGATGATGAGAAGTTCATTTTTTGCTTCCATGCTTTTTTGTTTTAGTTTTTACTTTCTTCTTAGTCTGTAATTTTTCGAGATAGCTATCCAATGAATCAAATCGTGCAGTCCAGATCTTACGATACTGATCTACCCAGTCTGTCACCTCATTGAGTTTTTCTACTCTTGCTTCACAGATTCGCTCACGGCCTTGTTGCTGAATCACCACCAATCCACATTCTGATAATATTTTAAGGTGTTTGTAGATGGCAGTGCGTGTCACGTCAAAATTTTCGGCCACCGAATTTACATTCAACGATTTATGCGCAATCATATTTAATATTTGTCTGCGTGTGGGATCGGCCAAGCCCTGGAATACATCTCTTCTCATAATGAAACCTTTTGGTTGCTCAAATATATAAGAAACCTTTTGGTTGCTGAAATAAAATTTCAGATTTTTTGTGGGATAGTCGTCCTACGACTGATTGCTTAAGAATACAGTCGTAGGACGACTTAACGTCTTCGTTTGTCCTCGCAATGACGTTAGGCTTTTTCCAAAACACCTTTCATTGTATTCAGGCTGATCACCATGTCATTGCCAAGCATTTTTTCCAATCGCAACAGTAAATACATGAGTTTCGAGATATAATTACGTTCGCCTCTGAAATACCATTTCACTTTCGTTTGATTGGCACCTACGGATTGGGTTGTGATGGCAGCTGTAGATTTGTTTTCAAAAGGCTTGATAAAGCGCAATTCAAAGTCCACGCGTTCGCCCTCTTTGATAGCCGTAATCTCCTGTTCGCCCTGACCAACGTTTTTATTTTCGCTGTCCCATTCATAAATAAAACCAACCGTTCCATCAGTGCCTTTATAGGTTTTCTTCGAATTGGGATCGGTCATTACCCATTTGCTCCAGTTTTCAGAATTCTCAATCAGTTTGATGTAATTGAAAACTTCGTTGACCGGTTTGTTAATGATGACTTCGCGTTCAATTGCATAGTCCTTACTCAGTGTCGCAGCCAGGATTAATGGAATCGCGATAATGATGACGGTGATAATTAGAATTGTCATGGGGTTAATTTTAGTTGTTCGGGTTCTTATGTGATAAGTAAATGCTCAATGTTTTCATTGATGAATCAAAATTACAGTGCTGATTTCTTCCATAAAGGGTGCAATTCCGGCAATCTGAGGGGTTGATTGCGGCTTTATGTTTACTATTTTTGAATATAAGAAGTCGGAAGAGCTCTTCTTAATATTGATAATCGGTATGAAACACATTTCTATTCTTGTTCCCAAAGGAGAAGTAGCCCTGAGTTGCATTGAAGGCTCCTATACGGTATTTACTAAGGTGAATGACTTTCTTGTCAGTTCCGGAAAGCAACCTTTATTTAAAGTGCAGCTAATCGGTCTTACCAAGGAAGCGGAGGTTTATCAGCGTTTGTTCAGAGTTACACCTGATCTTACCATAAACGATGCGGTAAAGACAGATTTAATTATCATACCGGCTGTCAATGGTGACATGCTGAAAGTAATTGAGACCAATAAAGATTTTTTACCATGGTTGGTAAACCAATATAAGAGTGGTGCGGAACTGGCTAGTTTGTGTGTCGGTACTTTTTTGTTGGCCAGTACTGGATTATTAGAAGGGAAGAAGTGTTCTACACATTGGCTTTCAGCGAATGACTTTAGAAAGATGTTTCCCAATGTGGAGTTGTTATCTGAAAAAATCATTACAGACGAGCAGGGCATTTATACCAGTGGTGGAGCGAATTCATTTTTGAATCTCATTTTATACCTGGTTGAAAAATTCGCGGGACGTGACATGGCATTGCTTTGCTCCAAAGTTTTCGAAATAGAGATTGAGCGCGAAACACAATCTCCTTTTATCATTTTTGGTGGACAAAAAGATCATGATGACGAGCCAATCAAAAAAGCACAGGCATTCATTGAGACAAATTTCCAGGAAAAAATTACGATTGACCAGTTAGCAAATATGCTGGCATTGAGTCGCAGGAACCTGGAACGCAGATTTAAGAAGGCGACTTCCAACACGGCAACGGAATACATGCAGCGAGTAAAGATCGAGGCGGCCAAAATGAGCCTCGAGTCATCGCGTGAAAATGTGAATGAAGTAATGATGAAAGTGGGTTACAATGACACGAAGGCCTTCCGGAATACCTTTAAGAAAATCACCGGACTGTCACCCGCAGAGTATCGTAACAAGTATAATCGCGTTCCGATTTCTTCGTATTAATTACGATCCGGGTTGTTTAATGTCATCAACGAGCTGGGGTAAACCGTAGCTGAATTCATGATCTTGTCCCGGCAACTCGCGAACAACTGCGTTGGGAAGTTTCCTGGCATAGAATTGCGTGTGAGAAAAAGGAACCCATTGATCTTTTTTGCTATGATAAAGAAATAAATGAGACAGGCCTGTCAATTTTTCAGCAAAGTCTTTTCGCAGAACAAATTCATCGATCTCCCAATTTTTTTTGCTCCAGTAAGGAGTACTGATTAAAAATAAAGCGGCAATGGAATTTGAATATTTTTCTTCAGATAGAAATTTCAGAATCACTGACCCGCCCAATGAATGCCCGATGAGGATCACTTCACCTCTTAACGTTGATAACTCCTTGCCCAGTTTTACTTTCCAGGCTTCATAGCGTGGATTTTCCGGTTCGGGCATTATGGGATGATGGATTACAGACTCATCACCCAAAGCGTTTAATAAGTAGGTTACCAATCCACTGCTTCCTTCGCCTGCTCCCTGTGGACCAGCGCTATGAATAAAGAGAATTTGTTTTTTCATTTCATCACAAACAGTGTGTTTTATCAACTTGCATCATGCACAGTATTTCCTCATCATTCTTATACCATTCAACGCACGGCTTGGATTTATCTGTTCGGGTATCCTGCATTAATTCGTGGAATATATCTTTGATGGAATCGGTTTTCTTTCTCCATTCTTTAATGGGAATGGTCAGGTATTTTCCACCTTCAATCACATATCGGTTACAACGATAGATTTTAGATTCGTTCTCATTTTTCTCTTCTGCGGCTGCGATGTATAAAATATGATCTTCCTCCATTTTGCTGATACCATAGTATGATCGTTTCGATCCTTCCGGAAGTAACCGCATCAATGAATCAAAAACATCTCCGATACTATGAGGAAAAGTAGTCACTGGTACCCCTATTACATTGATCGTATTGATCAGTTTATAATCCTGAATGATCATGCCATCTACGTTATGATCACAAACGTAGTTTCGGCAGCCAAAAGACGTGGGGTGTAAATGCGGCAATATGGGGGGTTGATCGCGACAAGGAGTTAATCTAGTTTTGATGTGGAACTTGCAGAAAGTATTTAAATCATTTAATTCTCTCTCATATATGAAACATATTTCAATTCTTGTACCAACGGGTGCTGTTCTGGGAAGCATTGAAGGCCCACGACAGGTATTCACAGAGGTGAATAAATTTTTAGCTGCCAATGGCAAATCTGATTTGGGTACTGTTCAATTGGTGGGATTGAAAAAGGAAATTCCGGCAGCGGGAGGTAAATACAATGTGTATGTCGATGCACTTATAAAAGATGTTGCTAAAACAGATTTAATAATCATTCCTGCGTTGGATGGAGATTTGGAACAAGTGCTCGAAGACAATAAAGATTTTATTCCCTGGATTGTACAGCAATACAAGAAAGGAGCGGAGGTAGCCAGTTTATGTGTAGGTGCCTTCCTGCTTGCCTCTACCGGATTGGTTAACGGAAGAAAAGTGGCAACGCATTGGATGGCAGCCAATGGATTTAGGAAAATGTTTCCGGAAGTGACCTTGGTGGAAGATAAAATCATTACAGACGAACATGGCATTTATTCCAGCGGTGGTGCCTTCTCTTACCTGAATTTGATCTTATATCTCATCGAGAAACATGCCAGCCGTGATGTAGCTGTTTTTTGTTCGAAAGCATTTCAAATTGACATTCAACGTGATAGTCAGTCTCCTTTCATCATGTTCAAAGGTCAGAAAGATCACGAAGATGAATCCATTAAAAAGGCACAGGAGTTCATTGAGACTAACGTGCAGGAGAAAATCACTGTGGATCAGCTCGCCAACATGCTGGCCTTAGGTCGCAGAAATCTGGAACGCAGATTTAAGAAAGCAACAGCGAATACATTAGTCGAATACATTCAGCGCGTAAAAGTAGAAGCGGCAAAAATGAGCCTGGAATCTTCGCGAGAAAATGTGAATGAAGTGATGTATAAAGTGGGGTATACAGATAGCAAAGCTTTTCGCACTACCTTCAAAAAGATTACCGGATTGTCACCGGTTCAATATCGCAGCAAATACAATCGTGAGGCTTTGGCGGTATAATCTAATTAAACAGCCACAGATTGCACAGATAATCACGGATATTTAACATCTATGTTTATCCGTGTCATCTGGTGGCTTTAGTCTTTATCCCGTAGGGATAAGATATAGGTAATTAAAAACCGGATTGGAATTTAGTCCGTAGGGACGCGATATATTTTATTATTGATATAATTAGCCACAGATTACACAGATGATTACAGATTATTTAACATCTGTGTATATCCGTGTCATCTGTGGCCTATTATTTTATTTAAACACGCTTGCAAAACTTCCTTCCGACTGAATCGTAGCAGACAGTTCCTCCATTCGTTTGTAAACCGCTCTGCTGAGGAAAGGTCCCATGCTGATTCTTTTTACTTTCAGATAAGACAGCGTGTTGAAATCAGGTAATCCTGGCATACACATCACACTTACCGGAAGTGAAGTGGCAGTGACAGTTGCTTTGATATCATACTCATTGGTAATGCAAGGCAGAAAGATTCCATGTACTCCCGTTTTATCGTAAGCTTTGATTCGTTTCACTGCTTCGTTAGTAGCATCGGGTACATTCAGCAGGAACGTATCACAACGAACATTGATAAAGATATTAAGATTTTGTGCTTTCAATTTTTCAGTAATGCCTTTCAGTTTTGCTGCAAATTGATCAACATCAACTATCGTACGACCTGTTTTGGTTACCACAGTGTCTTCGATATTAATTCCAGCCACGCCTAGTCCAACAAGTTTTTTGATATTCTCAACAATAGCTTCTTCTGTTTTTCCATAACCGCCTTCCAAATCTACCGTTACTGGTATGTTGACTGATTCTTTGATTCGTTTAATCACAAACAGGTATTCGTCAAACGGCATGTTCTCTCCGTCTTCATAACCTAATGCTTCGGCAACTGCTGCACTGGAAGTACCTATTGCCTGGTATTTTAATTTTTCAAATGCTTTCGCACTTTGTGCATCCCATACATTGCCTAAGAGCAACGGTTCTTCCTGTTGATGTAATTTTCTGAATGATTCGAATGTATTGCTCATGTTAATTTATTTTTGGTCGGTTACTGCTGAATGAATCGCGGAACATCTTCCAGCCTTTAGGCGTCTTCTTCCAAAGAACGAGAAATTTGCCGTCATCCATCAGGTTATTGTTGGCATCGTAAGAGAACCATCGTCCTTCTTCGGTCACGAATTCTTTTCCATCACCATAAACTGCTGTGGTGGTAAAACTTCCATTGCGAAGCAGAATCTGATCATAAGCAATTTTGAAGAAATCGGATGCTGCGTTGGGCCCACAAAGAGGTTGAGAATCAGGAGGCATAATGCACGCATCTTCCGCGTAGCGTGCTATGAAAATGGAAGGATCATTCTTTACAAATGAGGTAAAATAAATGGCATTACTTTCAGCAATTGCTTGTTTTGCTTCATCCAGGTTGGTGTTTGATTTGGATTGAGCTAAAGAAGAAGCAAACGCGAAAAACAGAATGGCCGATACAAGAATAAAATGGTGCTTTTTCATAATTGATTAACTCTACTTTGTCAGATACATGAAAACAGAAAAATGATTTCAGTAAGCTGCTGATAATTTGTTTCTTGCGTTAGAAAAGAAAACGCCCTTAGGACGAGAAAGAACCAGGGCGTT
>Ga0164241_10006691_pt1 | contig 10462 bp, 12 predicted proteins | sample OricomyardsoilBY_FD_108780 | JGI IMG/M metagenome (GOLD analysis project Ga0164241, IMG submission 108780) | Backyard soil microbial communities from Emeryville, California, USA - Original compost - Back yard soil (BY) | ecosystem: Environmental > Terrestrial > Soil > Unclassified | place: USA... | reverse complement strand
GTCTGTTGGAACCTGAAACGGCTGGCCACTTTGACCCCGGCATGAAAAACCATGCCACAACCGCCCGCCGACGGGCAGAGACACCCGGTCGCGCGGCACCAAAACGCCGAGACTTTCAGTCGGATAGAGCGTTTTCATATTGAAAAATCCTGATGTCATCTAAACTAACAATTCAAACGACCTTTTTCAGAGGTCTCAAAACATGAAACGAGCTAGGCCGAAAACTGGTGGCTTATTTAGATATTAGGCTGATTTGCACGTCGGCATGAAATCAAGACTGACATCTTTGTGGATCTTAATGTTTGCTGCTGTCACAGGGCTTGTTTTTATTATTAGTTGTAGCCGCACTGGCCCCCCTGACTCAGGAAGATCGGTCAGAGCTCACTAACGCAGTGCGACGCGTGACTGCTGCGCGTATTCTGCATTTTGATCAATCCACTGATAACAATATGGTAATTGTTCATGTGCAGCCAATAGCTACCACAAATGTGGAGCGTTGTCTTTTTAAGAAAACACTATGGGGATGGAGATATATGCCCAGTGCATTTCGATAAAATTTAGCCTCCTAAGAAACTAGACGTGTAAACTGTTGAAATGTAACGAAAGTCGCCAGGTCAGTTTCTTAAGTCATTGCTCTGCTTTGGAGGCGGTTGGTGGGCTAATACGGAAATAGACTGCAAGCTTCATGCCTTCCAAACTTTGCCATCCGCCGTTTTGATTTCCACCATCACGTTTCGCGTGTCCACGATGAGTTGCGCCCAGTCGGCCAGTTGCTGGTAATTTACTGCGATGTGCGCCGTGGCAATCAGCACGGCGTCGAAGGCGGCAATGGTTCGCCGGCTCCACTTCACCGATTTCATGCCGGCCCAATGCGGATGTTCGCGCGTGGGCTTGATGACAGAAACGTGCGGATCAAAATACGCCGCCATCGCGCCGCGCGCCGCCAGCAAATCCAGCAGCCGGTAGCTCGGTGATTCGCGGTCATCATCCACGTTCGCCTTGTAAGCGAGGCCCAGCACGAGAATTTTTGCGCCGCGCAATTTTTTATTCCGCACGGCGAGCGCTTCCGTCAGGCGTGAAACAACTTTCTCCGGCATCGCGCGGTTGATTTCGCCGGCGAGTTCCACGAAGCGCGTTTCCTGCCCGGCTTGCTTCGCCTTCCACGCGAGATAAAACGGGTCAATGGGGATGCAATGGCCGCCGAGGCCGGGGCCGGGATAAAACGGCATGAAGCCGAACGGCTTGGTGCGCGCGGCGGCGATGACCGCCCAGATGTCAATGTCCAGCGCGGCATAAACGCCCTTGAGTTCGTTGACGAGCGCAATGTTGACGCTGCGAAAGACGTTTTCGAGCAGCTTCGTCGCTTCGGCCGTGCGGCAATTGGCGACGGGAACAAGATTGCGGATGGCGCGGGAATAAATTTTCTTCGCCGCCGCGAGACACGCCGGCGTATAGCCGCCGATGACTTTGGGAAGGTTCGCGACTTTGCTCCGGGGATTGCCCGGGTCTTCGCGTTCGGGCGAGAACGCAAGGTGAAAACTTTTGCCCGCCTTCAAACCCGAACCGCGCTCCAGAACTTCGCGCAGTTCATTTTCCGTCGTGCCCGGATAAGTCGTGGATTCCAGCACGACGAGCTGGCCGCGTTGCAGATGCGAGGCGATGGCCTTGCCTGTCTTGAGCACGAAGGACAAATCCGGCGCGCGGTTTTTCTTCAAGGGAGTGGGCACACAGATGAGAATTGCTTCAACTTTTTTTATTTCTGCGAAATCGGCGGAGGCGGAGAATGTTCCGGCACGGACGAGCCGTTTGATTTCACCGGCTTTGATGTGCTTGATGTAACTGCGGCCGGCGTTGAGCGCGGAAACTTTCTTCGCGTCAATGTCCAATCCCAGCACGCGGACGTTGCTGCGCGCAAATTGCAGGCCCAGCGGCAGCCCCACGTAGCCGAGTCCGATGATGGCAATGGTCATGTTGTTTCCGCCAGCCTGCCGCAAGCTTTTGCCCGGCAAAAGAAATTTCTTGCCGCGCGGACGCCGGAGTTTGCACATGATGGCGGACGTTTTGAAAATCAGCACGGTTCCAGCGCCAATCGTCGGCTCAACCCGGAAGCGTCTTGGCCATTCGAGCCTGTTTTGCCCGTTCCGCCGCCAGCCGCTGCCGTTCCAGGCAGTCTTTGCAGATGCCGTGCGTCGTCGGCGTGTCGAAGCTTTGCCGCATGAATTCTTCCAGCGGCATCCAGCGGTCCTGATAATTGATCCGCCGGCACCAGGAACAGACGCGCATGAACTTTTCCAGATACTGCACGCGCTCCATGATCCGCCGCGTCGAATTGCTCACCAGAAACCAGACCGCAAAGATCAGGAGCATTTCCAAAGTGGTCCGCTGATATAGGAAATCAAAGGAATGCTCGGTGAAAATCAGCGACGGCAGCTTGATCAGATCGTCCAGAAAACCCAGCACCATGATGCCCAGAAAACCGAGATTTTGATACAATACGATTTTTGCCAGGTGCGAATTTTTTTTCATAAGCCAAAAAATTATTCGCGGAAGGTTCTAATCCGTGCCCCAAACACGCCGACCGCTTTGTTCGCAAAATTGACAGCAATAAATGCGCCACTCGCCTGCGATTGGAAATTTTGCCGGACATCAAATCCAGCGCGGCGGCCGGTCACGGCAAAATTTGAAAGATTCCATTTTGGTCACGATCAGCCGGACGACGAGGCGGTTTTCAACCAGAACAAATAAAGACAAACGAAGCCACGAACGGGACATCAGATCCCTCATGATCGCCAGGCGGTTTCAATTCCACTAAATTTTACGGGATGAAAATCAAGCGGATGCTGATCTGGTCAGGCTGCCTCTGGCGGTGGCGTGTTTGTCGGCCGGCTGCGCCACGAAACAACCCTTGTGGGCGCATGGTGCGACCCGCAGTTTCCCGTGACACGGGCGGATAAAATCGCCCTGACCGAACAGGTCAATCCCAATCCGCAAAATGCCGCCTTGGGCCAGTTGCTGACCACGGAGCTGAAACAGGAAGGCTTCCTCCTCGTCTCCCCCGATCAGGCGGATTTTCTGCTCACTTGCGCGATGGAGAAAGAGCTTAAAGAACAACAGACCGTCCGTCACTACGACTATCGCTTTACCCAGGATCCCATGACCGCGCCTTCTCCCATTTCCTCGCCTCCAGGTGCAATAGGCATCACCACGCCTGTCTTGCAGGCCCTGCCGGTTGAACGTGACACCGCCTATCGTTTCTTCAGCCAGGACATCCTGCTTTACCTCTATACCAATCCCAAAACCCAGGCCGGCAATTTTAAGATGGTCTGGCAAGGCAGCATCGAAGGCGGTTCCTCCACCTCCGCCAGCCATGAACAACTTCTGCTCCAAACCTTGCTGCGCTATTTTGGGAAAAGCCAGAACGGCCGCGTGAACCTGACGCCGTGATTCTTGCTTCAATGCGGCAAAATATGCGCGTCTTTTTCCTCGACGTAACGCAAGTTCGGGATGCGGCGTTTGCCGATGAGCAAGATTGCGAAGCCGACCCATGAAGTCACCGTCAGCACCAGCGCCACCGGCATCAGGCTGTGCGAATCAAAAATGCCGATGCTCGCGGACGCCAGCCCGGAAACGCCGATCTGCAAAAATCCCAGCATCGCGGAAGCGCTGCCGATATTGCGGTCAAACGGCACCAGCGACAGCGCCGCCGCATTCGGATAGGCCAGGCCGAGGCTGGACAGGCAGATGAACAATAATATCAGCGTGGCCGGCAGGCCGAACCAGCCCGCCATCGTTCCCACGAGCAGCAGCAACGCCATCGGACATTCCACCAGCATGGCCCCGCGATAGATTTGTTCGCTGGAAAATTTCCGCAGCAGCAGGACGTTGACCTGGTTGCTGCCGATGAAACCGACGGACAAGCCCGCGAAGATCGCGCCAAACTGCTTCGCGCTGACGTGAAACACCTCCATGAAAACGATGGGCGAACCGGCCACATAAACCAGCAGCCCCGAAAAAGCGAATGCCCCGGAGAGCGCGTAGGTGATGAACTGCGGCTCTTTCAAAACGAGGGCGTAGTTGCTCAAGATCGGCCCCGGGCGCAAGGAAATGCCGCGATCCGGCGCATGACCTTCCGGCAACACGAACGCCGTGACCAGCAGCATCAACACGACGAAGGCTGACAGCACGATAAACACCCATTGCCAGCCGAGATTCACCGCCACATAAACTCCCACGCTCGGCGCCAGCAGCGGTGACGCGCTGATGACCAGGATTAACAACGAAATAATTTTGGCAGTTTCCCTGGCTGGAAAAAAATCCCGCACCATCGCCATCGCCGCGACGGCCGCCGCGCAGCCGCCCAATGCCTGCACGAAACGCAAGGCCACCAGCCATTCCACGCTGCGCGCGCCCAGGCAGGCCACCGATGCCGCGATGAACAGCATCATGCCCGCATACAACGGCAGCTTGCGTCCGAACCGGTCCAGCAAGGGGCCGTAAAAAAGCTGGCCGGCGGCCAGCCCGGCAAAATAACTGGAGAGCGACAGCGAAACTCGGGCGGTGGAAGTGTGCAGCGCCTCGGCGATCTGCGGAAACGCCGGCAGATACATGTCTATGGCAAACGGGCTGATGGTGGCGAGCGCGCCAAGGATGACGATGATCAGAATGCGGTTGTGAGATTGGGACATAGATTCCTTACGGCGCGGAAAATAGTCCATTGCCGCCGACAAACAAGCCTGCACAAATAAATTGAACGCTCTGCAAAAGCCCTGCGACGCTCTGTGAGCGCCGTGGTCATGCGAAATTACGGCGGTTCCAGACCGGCGCTACAACCAAAGGTGGCTTTGGCATAGGTCTCAAATTGGCCCACTTTGCTCCGCAATCGGCGTCATGGCCCGGGCAGAAACCAGGCAAATTAAACCCGGCCAAGCTCAGGCCTGGCCGGGTTTTCGGATGCAGATTACCGCCCGTTTTGTTTCAGAATCGGATGTGCGATTAGAACGACCAGTTCACAATCGGAAATCCCGTCGCAAGTTTGTCGGGAAAATCATCGAACCACGGATTGTTCATGGCGATGTTGGCCAGGCCGATCTGCACGCCATGAAGATTTTCCGTGTAGTTTATGAGCCCCAGTTGCAGGCCGGTCATGGCTCTCGAATAGTTCAAAAGCCCGGCGGATTGAAACCCTTTGAATTCATCTTGCGCGACATTGACAAATCCCTCCTGCCAGCCCACAAAGCTGGTGGTGTTGACGTTGATGACGCCCCAGGAAGCACCCCTGTAGGTGTCGGAATAATTGATCAAACTCACGGTGAGACCGGAGCTGTCGCCGGTGCTGCCGTTCACAAAACCGATGGCAAAGCCGTGCTGCGGATTTTCTCCCCAGATGCTCAACATAAGCCCGTCAATTTCCGTGGTGCGCGAACGCAGGGCGATGTCCGGCGTCAATGAAGCCTGAAAGTTCCGTGAGACCTGAAAGTTCTGGCTGCTGTCCTGGGCTTCCAAGCCGGTGACGCTGGCGGCGCCGACGATGAGGGTGATGATGATGTTTTTTTTCATAAGCATGTTTGTTTTTTCAAAGTCGTTTTAATCCTGCAAATAATGTGCCAGCGAACTGAACGGGCTTTTCATTGAAGTTTTTTCATAAAATGAACATCCGTGTAAAATCAGCTCTGCAAATTGCAACGCCTGATCGGTGATTTTGCAGGTTGCATGGTTTTACAGATGGCTTTCAAGTCGTCGCATCAGCGCGAAAGCATTAGTCGCTGATGACGGCCATTTCATTGTCGCCCGTGCGGGCCAAGATCGTCAGTTTTTCATCAGCCTCCTTTTCCGCCAGAAGAATTTCCTCCAACAGATCGGCGGCCTCGCCGTATCCGAGCAAATCCGCCCATTCATGGAGACACCCATAGGCGGCGATCTCGTAATGCTCCGCTTTCTGGCGGGCGGAAATGATCGCGGCGTTGATGGCGGGAGAATCTTTGAAATCAGAAGCCGCCGCCTCGCCGGCGGCCAAAAGCCCGGTCATGGACTTGCATTTCTTTCCTTTGGCTTTCACACCGATGGAGGTGAAAACCTCTTTCAAGGTGGCGACCTGGCCTTGAGTTTCCACCAAATGATTCTGCAAGGCTGCCTGCAATTGGGGACAAGTGGCGGCTTTGATCAATTTTGGCAGGGCTTTCACAATCCGCTGCTCGGAATCATATCTTTCGGCCAGCTCATCTAAAAACAGGTCTTTCAGCGTCTTCATGGATTCAAAGGTTGATGTTGTTTGGTGGTGGTCGGAAAAAGCCAAGCGGTTTTGATGCCAGCGAATTTTTTGGATTTTTCAAGGAATCCCGAGGCCCGCCTTTTTGAGAAAATGGCAACTTGCATTCCGCCCATGCAATTTGCCAGCCCGGCAAAAAAGGCATTTTTGTTTTTCCCATGTTTTTCCCCAAAAAGCAACTGGCACTCGAAAAGCTAAAACATTCCCTGAAGAACAAAGGCTTAAATATTTATGGCATCCGCGCAGTCCCGGATGATGACAATGAAGAAAGTTATGATGGCGGCCAGTCAAACCAAACGCATTCTCGTGGTGGATGATGATCTCTGCATCCGCCGGCTCATCTTCCGGTCACTGACCGCCCAGGGCTATGAAGTAGATACGGCTGAAGACGGCGCCCAAGGCTGGGATTCCCTGACCCGCATGGGCGAATCCCATCCGCATGGATATGACCTCTTGGTAACTGACAACCTCATGCCGAATTTGTCCGGCGTTGATTTGATCGGAAAGGTGCATTCGGCCGGCATGAATTTGCCGATCATTCTCGCTTCTGGAAACCTGCCGGCCAATGCCGCGCAACTCGGATTATCCGCCATTATGCCCAAGCCCTTCCTGCCCCGGGCGCTGGCGGGCGCGGTGCGGCAGGTATTTGAACCCCATACGAAACCAGGCTGATTCGCCAAAAATTTATGTCAATAAAATCCACCGTTTTAACCTCCCTGGCCGGGTTGAACCGTTATCAGATTGACCAGGAGAAAATTCAACTGTCCGACCAGCTTCCCCTGCTGTCTGACCATGACGCCTTGCTGCAGTTCTATTTTGAAATCGTCATGCACTATGGCTCGCGTTGGGAAGCCGCCGGACGAACCGCCTTTGAACAAGAGGCCTATAATTTCCTCGCCGGCCTGCTTCATCACTGCGATTCCCTGCCCGCCACGCAAAGCTGATTCCCTGGGGGTTTGGATTTCGGGCGGCCCGCATCCATCGGCTGGTTGTGTCCGGCGGGGATCGGACTCCACGCTTTCGGGGATGGCGCAAAATCATCGTCTCTCCTAAATTGCTTCCATGCTTCCAGCCAATAATTTGGTTTCAACGGCGTTTTCACCGACGAATGGCCGCGTTTCTGTAATGACATCCAGAGGCCGTCCGGTGTCCTGCGCCGTCGTCTGCCTGCTTTGGTTCCTGACTTTTTCTTTGGTCGGCGCGGGAATTCCAGATTGGTATGTCGTCAGCGATTATGGGGCGAAAGGCGACGGCAAGACGGATGATACGGCGGCCTTTCAAAAGGCGCTGGACACGGCGGCCCAGGCCGGCGGCGGCATTGTTTATGCGCCCCGTGGAAATTATTTTTTCGCCGGCCACTTGAACGTGCCAAACGCGGTGACATTGAAGGGCGTCTGGGAATCGGTGCCCGCCCACAACGGCGATCGCGACCACAATTTCCCCAAGCCCACGGACGACGGCACCACTTTTCTGGTCACGGAAAATGCCGGCACCGAGGACGGCCCGGCTTTCATCACGTTGAACCAAAATTCCACGCTCAAAGGCGTGGTCATCTTTTATCCAAACCAGATCAGCGACGCCGCGCCCAAGCCGTATCCGTGGGCCATCGCCATGCGCGGCAAAAATCCCGCCATCCTCGAAGTTGAACTGCTCAATCCTTACAACGGCATTGACGCGACGAAAAACGAACGCCATCTCATCCGCGACGTGCAGGGCCAGCCGTTGCGCCGGGGCGTCTGGATTGACGCGATTTACGACATCGGCCGCGTTGAAAACGTGCATTTCAACCCGTGGTGGAGCCAGAAAAAGGGGTTGTTTGAATGGCAGCAGCAGCACGGCGAAGCGTTCATCTTCGGCCGCACGGACTGGCAGTATGTTTATAACACCTTTTGTTTCGGCTACCACGTGGGCTACAAATTTGTGAAAACTCCCACCGGTGCGTGCAACGGCAATTTCCTCGGCATCGGGGCGGACGACTGCTACACGGCGGTGGAGGTCGAGCAAAGCGCGCCGTTTGGCCTGCTCATTTCCAACGGCGAATTCACCTCCTTTCACGGGCCGGATCCGACGATGGTGCGCGTGGAGCCGTCCAATTCCGGCAGCATCCGCTTCGTCAATTGCGCCTTCTGGGGGCCGTGCCATCAGATCGCCGAAATCGCCGGCAAAGGGACAACCGGGTTCAGCGACTGCACTTTTGTGCAATGGGACCGGGACAACGAAGGCCGGCCCGCCATCACGGCGGCCGGCGGCTCGGTGCTGGTGCGCGGCTGCGAATTTCAACAGGACAAACCGCAGGTGGAACTGGGCGAAAAGATCCGGCGCGCAGTCATTTCTGACAACCTGATCACCGGCGCCCGACGCATCACCAACCACAGCAAGGTCAAGCTGGCGGGCGCGAACGGAACTGATTGAAAACTGTGAGTCCTCGGTTGCATTCGCCGGTGTTTTCCCGGGCGGAATGAAAATTGCCCGGAACTCGCAACCGGATAAACTTGCGGCCAAACTCGTCATCGAATTGTCTGTTCCCAAAAAGCGGGGAAACGAGTATTGCCGTAAAATCGTTGCCAATCCGCGCGGCGCGGGCAAAATGACGGCGTGAATTTCCGTGACAAAATCATCGCGTGGGACAAATTGCCGGCGTGGCGCGCAGCCCTTCGCACAGCGGGCAAAAAACTCGTCGCCACCAACGGCTGCTTCGACATCCTGCATCTCGGCCATGTCACCTATCTGGAAAATGCCCGCAATTTCGGCGACGCGCTGCTCGTCGGCGTGAACGGCGACGCGGCCGTGCGCGGCTTGAAAGGCGCAGGCCGTCCGGTCAATTCCGAAACCGACCGTGCCACCGTTTTAGCCGCGCTGGAAAGCGTCGCGGCTGTTTGCATTTTCACCGACACGACAGCCACAAAATTTCTCGCCGCCGCGCAGCCGGACATTTACGTCAAGGGCGGCGATTATACTTTGGAAACTTTGAATCAGGATGAGCGGCGCGCGGTCGAATCGGCGGGCGGAAAAATTATTCTCGTTCCTTTCGTTCCCGGCAAGTCCACCACTTCGCTGCTGGAAACAATTTCCCGGCTCTGACCCCGCGCCTCCAACCCATGCGTTTTCTGATGCTCAACTGGCGCGATCCGCGCAACCCGATTTCCGGCGGCGCGGAGCGGGTTTCACTGGCGTATCTCAAGGAACTGGCGCGGCGCGGCCATGAAGTCAGTTGGTTTGCCAATGATTTTTCCGGCGGCGCGCGCGAGGAAATATTTGAGGACATCCAAATCATTCGCGGCGGCGGCAAGGGATCGTCCATCCTGAAGGCGCGGCAATGGCATCGCTCGCAAAAGCGTTTCGATTTGGTCATTGACCAGCATCACGGCCTCCCGTGGTATGCGCCGTGGTGGAGCGGGACGAACTGCGTGGCCTACATCCACGAAGTGCTGGGGCCGATCTGGAATTCATTTTATCCCTGGCCGACGAGCGCCATCGGCCAGACGCAGGAACGCTGGACGCATTGGGCCTATCGCAACGTGCCGTTCTGGACGCCGTCGGATTCCACCAAAAAAACCTTGCAGCAGCATGGCGTAAGGGATGTCCACGTTTTTCCGAACGGCACGGACGCGCCGCCGCTCGCTGAACTGGAACCGAAGCCGATTGATTCACCCTTGCGGCTGGCGGCGGTTTCGCGGCTCGCGCCAAACAAACGCGTGGACCACGCGATCCGGGCCGTGAATCTTTTGCGCCGGCGCGGCACGGATGCGCGCCTGACCATCGTGGGCACGGGTGAAGTTGAAAAAAATCTGCGGCAGCTCACGGGCGAACTTGGCCTCGCGGAGCATATTGAATTTACCGGCCGGCTGGACGAACTGAAAAAGGATGATTGCCTGCGCCGCGCGCATTTTCTCATCCATACCTCCGTCCGCGAAGGCTGGGGCTTGAACGTCATCGAGGCGAACGCGATGGGCACGCCGGCCATCGTTTATCCGGTGGGCGGGCTGGTGGATTCCACGTTGCACGATGAAACCGGCCTCGTGGCGCGCGCCGAAACCCCCGAAGCCTTGGCGGACGCCATTTTGGAAATTGCGAAGTCGCCGGAAAAATATGCCCGCCTGCGCGTCAATGCGTGGAACCGCGCGAAAAAACTTCAATGGAGCGAAGTGCTTGGCCCGGCGTGCGACTGGCTGGAAGCGCTGGCCGAGGACCTCGCGG
>Ga0164241_10006690_pt1 | contig 10464 bp, 11 predicted proteins | sample OricomyardsoilBY_FD_108780 | JGI IMG/M metagenome (GOLD analysis project Ga0164241, IMG submission 108780) | Backyard soil microbial communities from Emeryville, California, USA - Original compost - Back yard soil (BY) | ecosystem: Environmental > Terrestrial > Soil > Unclassified | place: USA... | reverse complement strand
CCGGTGATGGCGATGATGATCGTGTCTGTGGTGACCGCGTTCACCTGCCCAGGTAGTGGTGGAAATGGATGAGATAAGAATAACGCTGAGCGCCAGAACCCGTGATTTCATAATGTTGATCTCCAGTTTGCCTGGGATCGAAATTAATCCTGTGCAAATGAATCGCGGCTGAACTTGTATCAAAGATCGGTTTGCGGTGGTTCAAGTGGCAGCCAGATGGTAAAGCGGGTGCCGCTCCCGAGTTTGCTTTGGGCTTTGATCTCACCCCCATGCAGTTGCACCAGTTTGGCGGTAAGTGCCAGTGTCAGCGCAGAGATGGGCAGGTCGCGGTTGCTGTTGAGCACCAGTTGGTAGTGCGTTTCGAATAGACCCGCCAATTGCTCGTCGGATACGCCGGGGCTGGTATCGGTAATGGTGATCTGCAATCCGGCTTCATGCCTGCGGGTCGAACGCGTTAGGGTCAACTCCACGCCCCCGTCGCGTGTTTGGCGTATGGCGAAATACAACAGGTTGCACACAATCTGATGCAGCCGGTTTCGATCGGCACGCAACTCCACCTTATCCATACTTTTGCATTCGAGGCTCAAGCCAAATTTCCGCGCGACAGGTCCTACAAGATCCAGACACTCTTGCAGCAGCGTATCGGCTGCAAAGGCGTTGGTGCTGTACTGCAGAGTTTCGATATTGGAGAGTTCCAGGAGCTCATTGACCAGATAGAGCAAACCTTTGCCGTTGCGGTAGACGCAATCGATCGCATCCGCATCCTTGGAATCAGTGAAAGTATTTCTTTTTATCAAGCGCGACGAGAAGCCGATGATGCTGTTCAGGGGAGTGCGAATCTCGTGGCTCATATTGGCTAGAAACTGGGTTTTGGCCTGGCTGGAGGCCAGTGCGGTTTCCTCCGCGTGGCGGCGTTGCGCCACTTCCTCCAGAAGAACGGCCATCTGTTGCAGGAGCTGACTTTCATACCGATGGTTCATATCGATAAAAGACCCCACCACGGCACTGACGACTGCCATCTGGGCGACCAGATGAAGTCGCAATTGCAGTACTTTGTTCTCTTCCACGACCAGGGTGGGAAAATGAAATCCCAGCGCGGATACGACCCAAAGCCCCCCGGCCGAGGCAGAGCATATTGCCAGCCAGACTAAGAAGTGGCGTCGGCCACCCAGAAGGCCTGCGAAACAAACCTGAATGGGGAGCCAGGCCATGGGAATGGCTTCCGTACCTCCGGTGGTGAGGACCGCAAGCATGACGCAGACCCAAAAAACCGTAAACAGCAGCACCAATGCGACTTGGGTTGAGCCCTGTTTGTTGTAGTAGTAAGCCATCCCTATGGCCAGCATGGCAAAAATCAGTATTCCTGTACGCAGTGTTGATCCGAGCACAATTCCCTTGATGCCGAAGACCAACAGGGCTACCAACAGAATCATTAAGGTATTGCGAATGATGCGTGTGCGGCGGGCCAGAATCGCCTGATTTATATCTTCGACGGTGGGATCGGCCATGGTGCTCCTTGATATGTCATTGAGACTCGAGCGGTCAAGAATCTGGCCTGATAGGCTACCCGCACGGTGGGGATGCCATTAAGTATAGGAGTGATTTTGAGGATTCAATAAAGACAGCCGCCCCTTGTTGAGGCGGCGGGGATTAGTTGGTCGCGGTCTGCGCTGCGTCTTTTTCGGCCTGGGCGGCTTGGGCTTGTTGTACAGCGCGGAAAAACAGCGCGTCGAAATTGATGGGCGGTAATGCCAAGGCGGGGAATGTGCCTTTTACTACGCAACTGTCGATGACTTCCCGTGCGTAGGGAAACAGGATCTGGGGGCAGTTTATGTTGAACAGCATGGCCATCTGTTTGGGGTCCATTTGCCGAACCTGGAACAGGCCCGCCTGCTGTACTTCCACCAGGAAAACCGTTTTGTCCTCGATCAGAGCGCTGATCGTCAGCTTCAGCACCACTTCGTAGTGATCATTTTCGAGTTTATTGACGCTGGTATGAAGATCCTGATTGATTTTGGGTTGCCAATTGTAGCGGAAGGCTTCCGCACCCAGCGGTGCTTCGAAAGAGAGGTCTTTCAGATAAATACGCTGCAGCGAAAATTGTGCGCTGTTTGCGCCTTCGGCCTGTGGGGTGTTGGATTCAGCCATGAGAATGCCTATTAGGTTTATGGTTGTAAGAGCGTACTATGCGGCGGTCAAAGCAAACCCGCCGGATTTTGGGGCAGGCCCCAAAAAATCAAGCTACCGTAAGGTGATCAGAGAGCAGGTGTGCCGCCATTTGTGTCTTCTAAGAGGGCTTGCAGTTTACCGCTGCGGTGCAGGCTGTAGAGATCGTCAAAGCCACCCACATGAGTGTCACCTATCCAGATCTGCGGCACAGTCCGGCGCCCGCTTTTCTCGATCATTATTCGGGCTGTCTCAGGATCGCCGTCGATATTGATCTCGGTGAAGGGTACGCCCAATTGATTCAACAGGTGTTTAGCCTGTGTGCAATAACCACATATTTTACGTGTGTAGACGATGGCTGGCTTCATAGTTCAGGCCTTGACCACGGGCAGGTTCTGTTGGGCCCACTCGATCATGCCGCCCTGTAGGCGAACCACCGTAAAACCCTTTTCCCGCAGTATGCGACCGGCGGCACCCGCATGTTGTCCCATTTTGTCCACGACAATCAGCTGCTTGGCTTTGTGTTTTTCCAGCTCGACAAAACGCGTATTGATACTGCTGTAGGGAATATTGATGGCATCCACTATGTGCCCCGTTTTGTATTCTTTGCTGTCGCGCAGGTCGACCAATATGGCCTTGCCATCGTTGATCAAGCGGGTGGCCTGGTGATGTGTTACGGTCACTCCGCCACGGCGTGACTCAAGAATTAAAAATGCCACAACGATTGCCGCGAGGAGTGAACTCAACAACCACTCTTCTATCAAAAAATCCAACCAGGCCACCTTAAACCTCACTTTTGCTCGTTAATCTGATACCACCGACAGGGTCGGCGAGGCGGCCAAGTATACATGAAGCCCCCCCGCTTCCGTGTGCCCAAGACTCGGCAAAAGCGGGCAAATATCGCTAGAATACCCGGCCCACGATGCGGACTCGCCCCGTGATTCGCCCTCCTTCCGCCTGTAGTTTCGCCGCAAAGGTGCTTTATGACTGACGCCAAAAAAACCGTAGTTCTGATTATCCTCGACGGCTTCGGCTATTCCGAAACCAAAAAATACAACGCTATCGCCCATGCGCAGACGCCGGTATGGAGCAGGCTGTGGCAGAACAATCCGCGCACGCTTATAGATACATCTGGAATGGCCGTGGGTTTGCCCGAAGGCCAAATGGGCAATTCGGAAGTGGGCCATATGACCCTCGGCGCCGGCCGGGTGGTGTATCAAAATTTTACCCGTATCAATAAAGCCATCAGCGACGGCGATTTCTTCACGAACCCTGTCTATGTGAATGCAATAGACAAGGCCGTGAAGGATGGGAAGGCGGTGCATGTGATGGGTCTGCTTTCATCGGGTGGTGTCCACAGCCACGAAGATCACATATTGGCGATGTTGAAGCTGGCGGCCCAACGCGGTGTGAAAAAACTCTACCTGCACGCCATGCTGGACGGCCGCGACACGCCGCCGCGCAGCGCCGAATCCTCCTTGAAGAAGACCCAGGACCTGCTTACAGAATTGGGCGTTGGGCGGATTGCTTCGGTGATCGGCCGGTTTTTTGCGCTGGACCGGGATAAGCGTTGGGATCGGTTGCAGGCCGCCTATGAATTGATTGTTGATGGTACCGCCCAATACACCGCCACCAATGCAGTGGAGGGCCTTTTGGCTGCTTATGATCGCGGTGAAGACGACGAGTTTGTCAAAGCCACCAGTATTCATCCCGGTGGCGAGGCTTCTGTAACTGTCGAAGACGGCGACGCGATGATCTTTATGAATTTCCGTCCGGATCGTGCACGGCAAATTACCCACGCGTTTGTCACACCGGGTTTTGACGGTTTTGCCCGCAAGCGTATCCCAGCTCTTTCATCGTTTGTCATGACCACGGAATACGAAGCGGGAGTGAACGCTCTTTGTGCCTATCCGCCGGATGATTTGACCAACACCTTTGGTGAAGTGGTGGCCAGGCATCACAAAACCCAGCTGCGCATTGCGGAAACGGAAAAGTACGCGCACGTCACCTTCTTCTTTAACGGTGGCCGGGAAGACACCTTTCCAGGTGAAGACCGTATCCTCATCCCCTCGCCGAGGGTTACGACTTATGACCTGCAGCCGGAAATGAGTGCGCCGGAGGTGACCGAAAAGCTGGTGGCGGCTATAGAAAGCCGGCGTTATGACACCATCATCTGCAACTACGCGAATTGTGATCAGGTGGGTCATACCGGTGTTTTTGCGGCCGCGGTCAAAGCGGTAGAGGCGGTGGACGATTGTCTCGGCAAGGTATTGGCGGCGCTGGAGAAAGTGGGTGGCGAAGCCTTGATAACCGCCGACCACGGCAATGTGGAGCAGATGTTCGACGATACCACCGGTCAGCCCCACACCCAGCACACCACCTTGCTCGTTCCCCTGGTCTATCAAGGGCCGCGCAAATGCTCTCTCCATGAAGGTGGCAGCCTTGCTGATATGGCCCCTTCGCTTCTGGGTTTGCTCGGCATTCCACAGCCGGCGGAAATGACGGGTCGTAATCTGATTGAACTACACTGAAAACGCTGAGCGCAGACTCAGTGCGCGGCGGTCTCCGCCGCACAACCATCCAGAGGGGATTCTATGATTTCGCTTACGATCCGGCGCCTCGGCAGGCACGTTGCCGCGTTGCTATTCACCTTGACGCTCAGTCAACCGGGTTTTGCCATGACAGAGAGCGAGCGCCAAGCCCGCCTGCAGGAATTGCGGGCGACCATTGACCAGCTCAAACAGGAGCTGGATTCCGTCAAATCCAACCGCAACCAATTGCTCAACAACCTGCAGGAATCCGAAACCAAGATCAGTGAGCTCAACAAAAAAGTGCAGGACCTGCGCAAGCAGTTGGAAGCAAAACAGAGCCAGTTGCAGGACTTGCGCAGCGAGAAGGAGGCGCTCGCCACCGCAAAAAAGCAGCAACAGGGCTCAGTCGGTCAGCAGCTTAATGCCGCTTACCGACTGGGCCAGCAAAGTGGCTTGAAGCTTCTGCTGAATCAGCAGGATCCCGCAAGCCTGGAGCGCAATCTGCGCTATTACCGTTATGTGGCGTCGGCTCAGGCGGAAAAGCTTGCAACCTACACCGGTACGCTCGCTCGTATGGATGCTCTAGAGCCGGTTATTGAGCAGGAAACCGCTGCCATAGCAGCGGATCACGCCGACATGCGGCAGAAGCGGGATGAACTGGTGCGCCAGCAGACCGAGCGCAAGCGCACCTTGGATAAGCTCGAAAGTGCCATCAGCAGTACCGACGCGCGCCTTAAAGCCAATGAAGAGGACAGGCGCAACCTGGAGGCACTTCTGGCACGCGTGGCCAAAGCTGCACGCAAACTCGATGTGCCCGCGTCCGGCCAGGCTTTCTCCAAACTGAGAGGTCAACTGCCCTGGCCGACAAAGGGTAAAGTGGTGCGCAATTTTGGCTCGTCCCGGGTCGCTGGCAAAATGCGCTGGCAAGGTATGCTCATAGATGCACCCGAAGGGCATCCGGTACAGGCGGTTTATCAAGGTCGGGTGGTTTTTGCCGACTACCTGCGAGGCCAGGGATTGTTGTTGATTGTGGATCATGGAGCGGGCTTTATGAGTCTTTACGCCCACAACCAATCCCTTTTCAAGGGCTTGGGGGATTGGGTCAAGGCAGGAGAGCAGGTGGCGAGTGTCGGCACCTCTGGCGGTCGGGACCGAGCCGGTTTGTACTTCGAGCTGCGCTTTAAAGGTGAACCCACCGACCCCCGCCCCTGGCTGAAAAAATCCGCATGACGCTCGCCTTCAACCGAACAAAAGTCGTTAAGCTTACGTAAATTCGTTACAAGCACCTCAATCACCTTCCGGCCCTGGAGTTTTCTTATGCCGTTGCGTCCGTTTTTTCCTCTCCTTCTGGTGCTGGTTTTCGGTGCACCAGCCTTGGCCGAGGAGTCGGCCAAGGCGGTCGAACCGCAACCCACGGAAAAGCCTGCGCAAAGCGTGTTGCCGCTGGAGGATTTGCGGGTGTTCACCAAAGCTTATGAGCACATTCGCTCTTCCTATATTCATGAAATCGACGACAAGACCCTGCTGGAGCACGCTATTCGCGGCATGCTCGACCAACTTGATCCACATTCCAGCTATCTCGACGCCTCTTCTTTTGACGATTTGCAGGTGCATACCACAGGCGAGTTTGGCGGCCTGGGTATAGAGGTGGGGATGGAGGATGGTTTTGTCAAAGTCATCAGCCCCATAGATGACACTCCGGCCCAGCGCGCTGGAATAGAGGCCGGCGATCTGATTATCAAAATCGACGATACCACCTTGAAAGGTTTGAGCCTGAATGACGCTGTATCCCGCATGCGCGGGCCGAAGGGTAGCAAGATAGTGCTCACTATAGTGCGCGAGGGACAGGAGCAGCCCTTCGACGTGACATTGGAGCGGGACACCATCAAGGTGCGCAGTGTGCGCACGGAAATGATGGACACGTCCTTCCTTTATCTGCGTATCGCCCAGTTTCAGGTGGATACGGGACAGGACGTGAAAAAAGCGCTTAATGACAATCTCAAGAAGCATGCGCTTAAGGGCGTAATCCTTGATCTGCGCAATAACCCTGGTGGAGTGTTGCAGGCGTCAGTGGAAGTGGCGGACGCATTTCTGGACGGCGGTAAGGTGGTTTATACGGAGGGGCGCATGAACCATTCAAACCTCAATTACGATGCGGAACCCGGAGATCTCATCCAAGGACTGCCGCTGGTGGTGCTGATCAATGAAGGTTCGGCTTCTGCGTCGGAAATTGTTGCTGGTGCCCTGCAGGACCATCGCCGTGCCCTGGTGATCGGTACTCGCAGCTTTGGCAAAGGCTCGGTGCAGACCGTCATACCCATCACGGATGACAAGGCGGTCAAACTCACTACGGCTCTGTATTTCACTCCCAATGGGCGTTCGATCCAGGCTCAGGGTATAGAGCCGGATCTCGTGGTCGAACGCGCAGAGTTAACTACTGTAAAAAGTCGCGGGCGCATCACCGAAGCGCAGTTGGCGGGTCATCTGGACAACGCCAAAGGTGGCAAGGACATCAAAACCCAGGAGCGTGAACAGGAGCGCGACCTGAATACCGCGAACTTGCAAGGCCGGGATAATCAGCTGTATGAGGCATTGAACCTGTTGAAAGGCCTCACCTTTTTCAAAGCGGCGGCGCAGCCCAAAAAGGAAGCTGCCCAGATGGCGCATTAATGCCTGATGTGACACGCGCACCGTACAGAAAACGATATAAAAGCTGTCTCTCCATGTGAAAAATCTCCCCATGTCAGAGAAGAACAAGTGTGATAAGGTTCAAAAAGCCTCGCGTGAGAGGAGGCATTAAAAAGGGAATGTCGAGAGCCGGTAGCCACTGCATCGTATTAACCGCTGCGTGAGTTCACAGGTTCGGAAGTGAGGGAACGTTGTGTTAAACGAGCTGACGAGAGGATGTTTAAATGAATAGAACCGGCGAAAAAGAGGCGCCACCCAAGCGCAACTCACGTTTCTATAAGCGGGATGGTTATTTTTACTATGCAACCCGCGAGGGCATCGATATAGGACCCTTTGATAGCATGCAGGAAGCACAAACCGGCGCCAGCGCTTTTATTGATTTTGTCCTTCACGCTGAGCCACATGAATTGCAGTGTCTGATCCGCTACAGTAACGCAGCTTGATCATTCATTTTTAAGTCCCTATTTATTGTTTTCCTGTCGGATGGAATTTTCTCTATCCGGCAGGTTTTAAGAATTTCTATAAACGCACTTCAATTCCATGTTCGCGCATATAAGCCTTTGCCTGCGGCACGGAATATTCGCCGAAGTGAAAAATACTCGCCGCCAGTACCGCGTCCGCACCACCTTTAGTAACGCCATCCACCAAATGCTGTAAATTTCCCACTCCTCCGGAAGCGATGACAGGGACGGGTACCGCATCGGCAATAGCACGGGTGATTCCCAGATCAAAACCATTTTTGGTTCCGTCCCTGTCCATGCTGGTTAAAAGAATTTCTCCGGCGCCGTTATTGATCATGCGCACTGCCCATTCCACAGCGTCAATGCCCGTCGGCTTGCGGCCGCCGTGCGTGAATATCTCCCAGCGCTGCATTTCACCTTCGAGGCTTACTTTTTTTGTATCGATGGCCACCACGATGCATTGCGACCCAAATCGCATCGCTGCGTCCGCGACAAAATCTGGATTTTTCACTGCAGCAGAATTAATACTCACTTTGTCAGCGCCCGCATTAAGCATGCGGCGAATATCCGCCAGCGTGCGAATGCCGCCGCCCACGGTAAGCGGAATAAATACTTCAGCGGCTATGGCTTCCACTGTCTGCACAGTAGTGTCACGGGCTTCGAGCGTGGCGGTAATGTCGAGAAACGTAATTTCATCAGCGCCCTGCTGATTGTATTTTTTCGAAATCTCCACCGGGTCGCCGGCATCGCGGATATCGACAAACTGAACACCCTTGACCACACGGCCATTGTCGACATCGAGACAGGGAATAATACGTTTTGCCAGCGCCATGAAATTCTCCGCTTAAGCCTCGTCGCACAGCCGCTGAGCGGCGGCCAGATCGAGGGTGCCTTCATAAATCGCGCGCCCGGTAATGGCGCCGCAAATACCGGCCCCTTCGTGAGCGCGGGCCAGCAGGGCTTTGATGTCGTCGAGATTGGTGATGCCGCCGGAAGCGATGATGGGCAGGCTGGACGCCATGGCCATAGCGACAGTTGCGTCCACGTTGACGCCCTGCATCATGCCGTCGCGGTCGATATCGGTATAGACAATGGAGCTAACGCCATCGGCCTCAAAACGTTTGGCCAACTCGGTGGCTTTGACGGAGGAGACTTCCGCCCAGCCGTCAGTGGCGACAAAACCGGCTTTTGCGTCCAAACCGACGATGATGGTGCCGGGAAATTCGCGGCACATATCCGTGACGAACTGAGGTTCCTTGACCGCCTTGGTGCCGATGATGACGTAGCTCACTCCAGCGTCGAGATAGTGCTGAATCGTCTCGGCGGAGCGGATACCGCCGCCAATCTGGATCGGCAGTTCCGGAAAGGCCTTGGCGATGGCGGTGACCACTTCGCCGTTCACCGGCTTGCCGGCAAAGGCGCCGTTGAGGTCCACCAGATGCAGGCGGCGCGCGCCCTGTTCAACCCACTGGCGGGCGATCGCGACCGGGTCATCGGAAAATACAGTGGAGTCTTCCATTACACCTTTGCGCAGACGCACGCATTGGCCGTCTTTGAGGTCGATGGCGGGGATGATTTGCATGAGGGAAGTCTCTATCTCAGGGTTGGCCGTTCCAGCCGACAAAGTTTTTCAGGAGTTGCAGGCCGTGTTCGGCGCTTTTTTCCGGGTGGAACTGGGCGGCAAATACATTGGCGCGGGCCAGGGCGGCGCTGAAGTCGACGCCGTAATGGCAGGCACCGGCGACCACATCGGCATCGCGGGATTGCACGCAGTAGCTGTGGACGAAATAAAACCGACTGTTGTCCGGGATGCTGTGCCAGAGCGGGTGGTTTTGCATCTGCCGCACTTGGTTCCAACCCATATGCGGCACCTTCAGGCGCTCTCCGTTGGCCGCACCCTGAGCGCGCGCGGCGAGAAATTCGGGGCTATTGGCGAAGCCTTTGACTTCCCCGGCGAAATGGCCGAGGCAGGGCACGCCGCCGTTTTCCTCGCTGCTGTCCATCAGGGACTGCAGGCCGACGCAAATTGCCAGCAAGGGTTTGCCGGAGGCAATGGTGTCGGCAATTGCGGTATCAAACTTCATCCGGCGGATCTCCGCCATACAATCGCGGATCGCGCCCACTCCGGGAAACAACACGCGATCCGCGTCGCGCACGCGCTTGATGTCGGAAGTGACTTCAACCTGGGCATCGGGCGCCACGTGCTGCAGCGCGCTGGCGACGGAGTGCAGATTGCCCATGCCATAGTCGATAACAGCGATCAGATTTGTCATTCAGTCATTCTCGGATTCGCGAGCACGCCAGCGTGAATCAAAAGTCGATTACGGCGATATGGTTTTTCATAAAAACTAGAGGGTTCCCTTGGTGGAGGGCATAGCGTCTCCCAGGCGTTCATCGCGCTCCAACGCCATGCGCAGCGCGCGGCCGAAGGCTTTAAACACGGTTTCGATCTGATGGTGCGCGTTGTGGCCGCGCAGGCAATCGATGTGCAGGGTTACCTGGGCATGATTGACGAAGCCCTGGAAGAATTCATAGAACAGCTCGGTATCGAAAGTGCCTATGCGCTTCTGGGTAAAGGGCACATTCATCACCAGACCGGGGCGGCCGGAGAAATCGAT
>Ga0164241_10006689_pt1 | contig 10464 bp, 9 predicted proteins | sample OricomyardsoilBY_FD_108780 | JGI IMG/M metagenome (GOLD analysis project Ga0164241, IMG submission 108780) | Backyard soil microbial communities from Emeryville, California, USA - Original compost - Back yard soil (BY) | ecosystem: Environmental > Terrestrial > Soil > Unclassified | place: USA... | reverse complement strand
TGGATGCGCTCCTTGATGAACGCAAAGACTTCCTGCTGACGCGCGGTCAGCGGTTTGCGGTCGGTTCCCGCCTTTGGAAGCGCCTTGGGAACCGTGGTAGCGGGGGTGCGGGTCGAAGTGCTCACGTAGCCTCCAGAGTGGTTTTCCGGAATCCCTGAATGTGAATTCGGGTGATCCAAAAGGTGAAATGCCCACATGAATATACTGCACATACAGGCACATGTCAATAAGTTCAGTGCCTTTTTTTATTGAAAAGGCTTTCCCGAGGAGTTAACTTGTCCGTCGATACTCTAGGACCTTGAAAACAGGCCTATTGGATCCGGTGTTAGACGATTTTCCGCCTTCGACCCTCCCTGATTTACAAGCGGGAGAATGGTTCCGGGCCGGACCGGCCGCCTTACGAGCGCTTCCGGGATCCCAGTGAAATCCCACATCCCCGCATCCAAAACGTCGAGTATTCGCCCCTCGCCCGGAATTTTCCGCGTCCACGGGGAGGCCGGCAATCCAATCAGGACGCGTTAATCCGGCACCACAGGCCTACGCTTGCGTCGCCTCGCCGGAGCACATCGAACCCAGGAATCATTCCTCATGTCCAATTCAATCGCCTACCTCAGCCTGATCCTCGCCGCCGCCGGCCTGGTGATCGGCCTTGTCATCCTGCTCCGCATCAAAACCGTTCTCTATCTGCTCCAGCAACCGGTCGTCAAGAAAATGTCGCCGCAGCTGCGCCTGAAGCCTGTCAAACTCGACGAAGTGTTGAACCGCGGGGGCCGTCCCGAAGGTCGCCCGGAAGGCCGTGACGGGGGACGCCGCGATGAGCGCGGCCCGCGCCCCGAAGGCCGTGAAAACCGCGAAGGCGGACGCCGCGACGAGCGCGGCCCGCGTCCGGAACGCGGCGAGCGTCGCGATGGCGGTCGCCCCGAGGGTGGCCGCGGCGAGCGCACCGAAGGCCGTCGCGATGACCGCGGCCCCCGCCGCGAAGACCGTGGCCCGCGCGGCGAAGGCCGTGAAGGCGGACGTCCCGAGCGCGCCGAAGGAAACCGTGAAGGCCGCCCCGAGGGCGACCGTCCGCGTCGTGAAGACCGCCCCGAGCGCAGCGAGGGAGATCGTCCCCGCCGTGAGGACCGTCCGCGCCGCGAGTTCTCCGAAACCCGTGACTTCGCTCCCCAGGCCGAAGGCTCCGCGCCGGCCGAGTCGGCGCCCTTGGCCCCCCGTCGCCCGCTGCTGGCGGACAACGCCGAGACCCGCACCGAGAGCCCCGTTCGCGAGAATCCGGTCGCCGAGAACTTCGTCGGGAGCAACAGCGACGACCTGCAGCATGGCCGCCGCCTTCAGATGAAGAAGAAGCCCCGCTTCGACCTCACCGAAGAAGACCTCAAGACCGAAGCCTAAACCGCTTCCGAAAGTCTCTGGCCTCGGCCCCTTGAAACCTCCCTCCCGGGAGGTTTCTTGTTTTTAGGCCTTATTTCATCTTTCCGTTATTTTTCGGCGGTCACCAGACCGCCCTCATCGTGTTTCTACCCTCCACCCTCTACCTTCGGCGGGGGATATACCTTGAGGTGAAAGAACCATAACTCCCCATGATTCAACATATTCCGGGGAAAAGTTGTAGCTTTTTTCTACCTTCCCTTTCCTTGTTTATACCGGCCGATGGCAGACTGCCCGATCCAGCGATCCAGGGCGTGTCTTCCGCTATTCAGGCCGCTCCGAGGGAACTCATGGCCGATATTATCCGTTTTGATGAGGGTTGGGAATTTTGCTTTGACGCCGCGAACGTCGGAGTCACCGACCAGTGGTTTCGGCTGAAGCCGGAGACCACGCGCAAGGTCAACCTCCCCCATCTTTTCATCCATGAGGCGAATCCCGAAGCGGCCTCGATCGGATTTTACTTCAAGGAATTCCCCCTCGACAAAAAGGATGCGGTCAAGCGTTTCCTTTTGCGCCTGCATTCCGCCCACCCGCACTTCACGGTGTGGCTGAACGGCGAAGAGCTGGGCTCGCGGTATTTCGGCCACGTGCCGTTCGACATGGATGCGAACAAGGCCGTGCGCTACATCGACAACAACCTGCTGACCGTGCGCGTGCAGACGCTGGACAAGCAGGGCAAGCTGGGCGAACTCGAGGCGCAGGAGCTGCCCCTCGGCAATCCCTTCCAGAAGGGCGCCTACGCGGGCCTGCTGGGCCCCGTCGAACTGCACACCGCCCAGAAGGCGATCATCCGCTCGATCAACGTGCTGCCCGACTTCGAGGCCGATCGCGTGACCCTCGAGCTGCGCTTCTGGAACAGCAAAAGCTTCCAGACCGAAGCCGCCTTCGACATCACCAATCCCGAGGGCGAGACGGGCACCTTGGTCAAGAACATCCGCCTCGACAAGGAGAACGGCTCCTATCTGCTGAGCCTCCAGCTCGAGGCCGGCAAGGTCTGGGGCCCTTCGACTCCGATCCTCTACAACCTGCAGGTGCGCATCCCCGGGAGCCCCACCGTGAAGGTCCGCTTCGGCATGCGTTCGGTCGAGGTCGACAAGGGCACCTTCCGCCTCAACCACGCGTCGTTCAAGGTGCGGGGCGTCTCGTATCCCTGGTTTTTCAACTTCCACCACGGCCTGCCGGCCTTTCCGGTGGACATCCGCAAAGAGCTGCAAGACCTCAAGGACACCGGCTTCAACCTGATCCGCAGCGCGGGCGCGCCCCTGCCGCCCGAGGCGCTGGACATCTGCGACGAGATCGGCCTGATGGTTCTGCAGGAAACGACCGGCTACAACCAGAAGTCGAGCAAGGACGGCGTGGATTGGGTCAAGGCCCAGTTGCAGGCGCTGGTCGAGCGCGACGGCCATCACCCCTGCGTGTTCGGCTGGGTGGTGGGCTCGAAGAACGGCTCGCTGGCGCTCGAGAACGGCAACAAGCTGTTGAAATTCACGGCGGACCTCGATCCGACCCGTCCGGTGTTCTCGAACCTCGGGTCGGTATACCTCGACAACCACGGCGGCGGCAAGGTCGACCTGGGCAAGATCTACGAGCCCGTGTCGGCGCAGATCGTTCCCTTCGAAGGCCACAAGATCCGTCTCGGTTACCCGCTCGCGCCTCGCAGCTACGCGATGGTGCAGAACTACGTCTCGTCCAAGGTGAGCAAGTCCGTCACCGACGGCATCCACGGCAACCGCTCGTTCTGGGAGCGTTACAGCTACCTGAAAGACCAGGTCGCCGGCAAGGTTCTCGTCGACGGCCTCGGCGTGCCCGTGTTCGGCAACCCGAAGGACTTGCTCGAGGCGGCGAAGAAGTTCGCCTCGTCCCAGGATTACAAGGACCTCGCCAAATTCCTGCAGGAGCTCGAGCAGGGCCTGAAAGACAAAGGCCTGACCTTCTGGAAAAACCCCGAGGCTTTCTTCGCCGAGGCGGATGCGCTCGGCCGCACCTCGCTGGCCCGCCAGATCGAGGCCCTGTTCACCAACACCCAGATCTCCGGCTTCTTCATCGAGAACGGGACCGACCAGGGCTTGCGTTTCACCGGCCTGAACGACTGGATGCGCCGTCCCAAGCCCGAATTGCGCGAAGCGCTCAAGACAGTCAACCGTCCCATCCATATCTTCGCCGAAGTCGAAGACCGCACGCCCTATGTCGGCAGCTCGGCCGCCGTGAAGGTGCACGTCTTCAACGAGGCGCACCTGGGCGACTACGCGGTGCAGTTCAAGGTCAAGAGCGCCAATGGCCGCACCCTGCACCAGGAATCGCTGAGCGGCAAGGCGCGCCCCGGTTTCAACAACGTCGGTCGCCTGAAGTTCCCCGTGGGCATGGAGCGCGGCCGCTTCACCTTCGAGCTCACGCTCACGCGCAACAACAAGGAACTGGCCCGCACCGAGGAAGTGTTCTTCGTGCCCGCCGAAGTGAAGCTCGACAACATCCTGAAGAAGGTCTCCTTGCTGGGCACCTTCCCCGATGCCATCGCCTACTCGACGACCGAGGACGCGCCGATCACCGTGGTGACGGGCCTGCACGAAGTGCAGGAGAGCGCCCTCAAGAAGGCCGTGGATCGAGCCGCGCAGGGCGGCACCCTGGTGTTCGGCGCGCTGACCGAAGAGGACGTGAAGCGCGTGAACGGCCTCAAGACCTTGGGCCTCGACCTCGCCTGCATCCGCTCGGCGGGAGGCCCGCAGGGCAACTACCACTACCTCAAGCAAAGCCCGGCCTTCAAGGATCTGCCCGCGCCCGGCCTGCTCGACCAGACCTTCGCCGAAGTGCAGCCGCTCTGGAGCCTGGATCACCTGCCCGAGAAGGCCGAGATCCATGCCGGCAGCCTGAACATCAACACGGTTCCCGGCGCGAAGACCAAGGTCCGCTGGGGCGTCGACTTCGCGGTCGTGCCGTTCCAGAAGGGCAAGCTCGTGTTCTGCCAGTTCGATATCTTCGAGCGTCTGGGCAAGAACGCCCTGGCCGATGCCCTGTTCGCGAACCTGGTGAAAATCGCCGGGTAAACGGGAGGGTAGAAGATCGAGGGTGGAGGGTAGGCCTGGTGGTCTACCCTCTTTTCGTTTTGGAGCCATCTTTTGCATCAGCTTCCATCGCCCAACCCAATAAAAAACCGGGACAATTTCTTGCCCCGGTCCAGATTTCAGAACTAAAAGGGTGGGGTGAAGTCTACCCTCCACCCTCTACCTTCCACCTTCTGCTCAATCCACGATCTTCACCGTGATCGACACGGGATTGACGGGGTTGTCGCGATGGTCGGTCTCCTCGGCCACGATCTTGTCGGCCACGTCCATGCCCGAGACCACCTTGCCGAAAGCCGTGTACTGGCAGTCGAGGTGCGGGGCGTCGGTGGTCACGATGAAGAACTGCGACGAAGCGGAATCGGGGTTCGACGAACGGGCCGCCGACAACACGCCGCGCACGTGCGGGGTCTTGTTGAACTCGGCCTTCACGTTCTTGCCCGAGCCGCCGGTGCCGTGCAGGCGCTTGTCGTCCTGCTTGCTGTTCGGATCGCCGCCCTGGATCATGAAGCCGGGGATGACGCGGTGGAACTTGGTGCCGTCGTAGAAACCGGACTTGGCCAGCTCGACGAAATTGGCGACGTGGTTCGGCGCGACTTCGGGAAGGAATTCAAGGGTGATATCGCCGTGGCGTGTGGAGAGAATGGCTTGTGTCATAGGTTTTAAAAAGTAGGAATCCTGTCGGCCCTCTGGAACAGGGAGATAGTGAAACCGGGGAGGGTTCGGGGAACGAAGAGAAAGTAGAGGGTGGAGGGTAGACAATTAACTACAACGGCCTGGTGGCCGTTTTATCAAAAGGAAGAACGAAGGCAGTAGAGTCAAGAGTCTGCCGGGTCGGTAGAGTCTACCCTCCACCCTCCACCCTCTACCTTCTACCCTCTGCTTTAGAGTTCCTTCCGGAACAACACCGCATCTTCCCCATTGTCCCCGTAATACGCCTTGCGAACCCCGGTTTTGAAAAAATCCAGAGATTCATAAAGCCTTATGGCGGAATGGTTTCCGGCTCGAACCTCAAGATAAACCGTATCGTTTTCGAGGGTTTTCAAGTGGGCGAAAAGGGCCTGTAAAAGCGCGCGGGCGACCCCTTTTCGGCGGGCGTCGGGGTGGACGCCCAGCACCAGGATTTCGGCCTGACCGGCGATCGAGGACGCGAGCAGGTACCCCTGTACCCTTCCGTTTTCCACACCCACGAATCCCATGCGGACGAAGCTCGAAGGTTCTGGAGCGGGTTCGAGATCGCCCTGTACCCCTACCCTGTCGGCGAACGGCAGCAGGTCTTCGAGGTGCCACGGCAGCGGGTTACAGATCGCCTCGAGCATCGCCACGGCGGGCGCATCCTCCGCGGCCAAAGGCCGCACCGTCACCTCGGCGGAGCTCACGGGCTAGACTCCGGCGGCCTTCTGGACCTGCGCATCCTCCGCCGCGGACAGCTGGAGGTAGTAAGGCCTTCGGGCATCGCGCTGGGCAGCCCGGGCATGCTTCGCGATGGCCCGGTAGTCCCAGTGATCATCCGGGGTCAGGACCGCATGGTCGAGGGCCGCTTGGGCGTATTCCTCGGCCCCGGTCAGGACTCCAGGATCCTCAAGGCTGCGGGCCAGGTAGTAACGACCGGCGTTGGCCTTAATGGCGGCGACGGCAGCGACGGCGGCTCCAGCGGATCCAGAGGAGGTCGCCGGAGAGGCCTCCGAGCTCCCCTCTCCCCTGTGTGCCGGGAAGGACAGGAACAGGGCCTCGAAGCTCGTGAAGCCGTGGAGCGGAATCCGGTGCGGCAGGGCGATGCCTTGCGCGAAGGCCATGGCGATGCGGATGCCGGTGAAACTCCCCGGCCCCACCCCGACGCAAATCCACCGGATCTGTTTCCAGAGCGATGAGGAAAGGGATGAGGAAAGGGATCCGGAAGGCGAACCCGAGGTTGCATCCCCCTCATCCCGAAACAGGCCTGCGCGGAGCATGAGCGTTTCGAGCCAGTCGCCGAGGTCGTCATGCCGCGTGCCGCCATGACGGACTTCGGAGGCGCGCACCTCTTCCCCATCGGCGGTCAGGATCGCCGCGAAGCCCGTATGCGAGAGATCCAGGACGAGGCCATAGCCGGAGAGGTTCGACATCGGAGCGGCTCCAGCCCTAGCGGCGGGACTTCAGGCTTTGTTCGATCACATGCGTCACAAGGTCGCGGTACGACAGGCCCGCATGGGCCGCCTGCTGCGGCAGGAGCGAAGTCGGCGTGAAGCCGGGAAGGTTATTGGTCTCCAGGGCGAACAATTCCTCGGTCTCCGGAACCCAGATGAAGTCGGTGCGGCTATACACCGAGAGACGCAGGGATTCGTGGGCCCGCCGGGCGAATGCCTGGATCCGTTCGATCACCCCGGCGGGGAACTCGGCGGGCGTGATTTCCTCGGCGCCGCCCTGGGAATATTTCTCCTCGAACGTGAAGAAGCCGCTCTGGCGCGGGCGGATCTCCGTAGGCGACAGGGCAGGCCTGTGGCCGTCCAGCACGCCGCAGCTCGACTCGCGCCCCGCGGCGAAGGCTTCGACCAGAAGGCGCGGGGTTTCGTGACCGATATCACGCAGCGCCGTCTCGAGGTCGCCGCGGGTGCGCGCGACCGCCACGCCGATGCTCGAGCCTCCCGTGGGATGCTTGACGACAGCAGGCAGGCCCAGTTCGCCTTCAACGCGGTCGGCCGCGACGCCGATCGCGGCCGCGTCCCAAACCGCCGTGCCGAACACGATCCACGGGGCGGTCGGAATCCCGTTCAGGGAGTAGAGTTGTTTGGACAGGATCTTGTCCATCGCCAGCGCCGAGCCAAGAGACCCGCTTCCGGTGTAGGCCTGGCCGGCCATCTCCAGGAACCCCTGCAGGCGCCCGTCCTCGCCGCCGACGCCGTGCAGACCGATGAAGTACACGTCGGCGGCCGGGAGCGAGGAGAATTCAGGGAAGCGGGCCCGCGTCCATCCCTCGGGGGTCGACGCCAGGATTTCCGCGGCCATGGCCGCGCCCCATCCGGCGGGAGCGGTCCATTCCGCAGAAGGCCATACCCACACATTGTCCCTGGAGATGAGGACAGGGAAGCCCGTGAAGAGGGCGGGGTCGAGCTGCGCGAGAATGCCGCAACCCGAGGCGAGCGAAACCGGATGTTCGGGGGAAATCCCTCCCATCAAAACTGCGACACGTTTCATGAATCGAAATCCGGATCAGAGTTCGAGGATGCTGCCCATCGGCTCTTCGGGGCCGTTGAAGTCCTCAAGGAAATAGGCGAAGCCTTCGGCGTCGGGAGTATAGCCATGCGAGGAGGCATACTGCTGAAAAAAGAACTTCACGGCGGAGTCGCGGGAATCCATTTCCACCACCTGGTGGATGAGTTCCGGCTTCGCCGTGACGAAGGCGATGGCGTATCGGGGCATGGGCTAAAGATAACAGGCGGCAGGCGAAGGGCAAGGAGAAAGTTGTTGGTTATTGGTTATTGGTTGTTAGAGAACAAGCGAGGTTGTCCCTTAAATTTCGTTTTCCAACAACCCACAACCCAGTACCCACAACACCTTATTGCTCGTTACTCATTTCTGATTCGCCAAATACGCCTTCCACGTCGAGGTCAGGAGCGAGTCAAGATCACTGTGACGGGCTTTCCAGCCCAGCAGCTCGAAGGCTTTTTCGGACGATGCCAACACGGCGGCGGCATCTCCCAACCGGCGCGGAACACCCTGTTCCGGAATCGGGCGTCCCGTCAAAACGCGCGCACGCTGGATCATCTCGCGCACCGTGATCCCATCGCCGGTTCCCAGGTTCACGATGAAATCGGAGCGGTCGCGATCCAGTTTTTCGAGCGCCGCGACATGCGCCGAGGCAAGATCCGTGACATGCACATAATCGCGCAATCCGGTGCCGTCGCGTGTCTCGTAATCATCGCCGAAAACTTGAACCTGCGGGCGCCATCCCATGGCCGCTTCCATGACGACGGGCAGCAGGTTTCCGGGATTTTTTTCGAGGCCGGTGATTTCGCCTTCGGGATCATACCCCGCCGCGTTGAAGTACCGCAGGATGCCGTAATGGAACCCGCGCAGGCGCGCGTACCACTCGATGAACCCTTCGATGGCCAGCTTCGTGTAGCCGTAATAATTCTCGGGACGCGTGGGATGCTTTTCATCGATCGGCAGATAGTCCGGCGCGCCATAAACGGCCGCCGTGGACGAGAACACGACCGAGGGGATCTTCGCCTCGACCACCGCCTCGAGCAGGTTCAAGGATCCGGTGATATTGTGACGGCTGTATTTTTCGGGCTCGGTCATGCTTTCACCCGCCGCCTTGAGGGCCGCCAGGTGGATCACGCCGTCGAAGCGATGCGCGGCCGCGGCCGCCTTCAGGTCGTCAGGGTTCAGGATGCTTCCGACAAACAGTTCGGTACCGGGCGCGAGGTTGTCACGGAGCCCCGTCGAGAGATCGTCGAACACCACGGGCACATGGCCCGCGCGGCGCAAAGCCTTGCATACATGCGACCCGATATAGCCAGCGCCGCCTACGACCCAAACCTTCAAAACACCCCCGAAAATGAATGGTAAAACGTGGAATATAGGAACACGGGAAGGGGCCGGGGATGCGTTTGAGGCCTCCCCCCTACCTTTCTTTTGACCGGTCTTGTATCTTATCCCCCGCACTGCCACACGAGGACACCATGCGTCTTTCCAACCGCCTTTCGCTTCTTTTCTCCGCGACCTTTCTGGCCGCCGGCCTCTCCACCGCCCAAGCCCAGGCCGTTCAAGGCCCGATGGCTCCGCCGGCTCCTCCGACCTTCGAGATGAACGCCAAGGGCAAGCGCGACACGATCAATTTCAACCTGACGCCGCAGCCCATTTCGAACCCGAACCTCAAGCTGTCGCAGTTCCAGGGCCGCAAGCTGCTGCTCTTCTATTTCTCGGCCAAATGCCCGCATTGCCAGCACGCCTATCCCTACATCCAGAAGATGGCGGACGAGCTGCTGCCCAAGGGCTTCAACTCGCTCGCCGTGGCCATCAAGTACAACACCGAAGACGACATCCGCGGATTCATCCGCGACTTCGGCGTGCGCATGCCGGTCATGCAGGACGAAGACCGCACGTTCGGCGATCGTTATGGCGTGGGCACGATCCCGACCATTTACCTGATCAACGAGAAGGGTGAATACGTGCGCTGGACCTCGTTCAACGAGGAAGTGACCCCCGGGCAAATGCGCAGCGTCGTCTCGTCGTGGGCTCCCGCCTCCACGCCCAAGAAAAAGAAGTCCTGATCCTTGCAGGAAACACCGCACAGCCCGGCCGGCTCGGGGGTTCGCCCCGTCACGCGCCGGGTGAGCGCCGTCTTTTCCCATAGCGCCGCCTCCAACGAGGGCGGCGTTTCTTTTTTGGAACTCCTGCAGCGCCGCTTTCCCTACCACAGCGCCGCCGAATGGACCGAGCGCATCGTGACCGGGCAGGTCTTGCTCGACGGTTCGCCCGCTGCGCCGGAGAGCCTGATCCGGCCCAAAATGCTCCTGGAATACCGCGTGGCCGCCTACGACGAGCCTGCCGTTCCCATCGACTTTCATGAGATCAAGGCCGAAGAAGAACTGGCGCTCGTGCACAAACCGGCGGGGCTGCCGGTGCACAAAACCGGCAAGGTCTTCGTGAACGTGCTTGCGAATCTGTACCGCGACTTCAAGGGCGATGCGGGCTGGACTCCCCTGAATCGTCTCGATGTCGAAACGAGCGGGATCGTGGCGTTCGCACGGGGCCGCGAAGCGCTGCGGCGGTTCTCCCCCGGCTCGGCCGGTACAGTATGGAACAAGGCCTACCTGGCGGTCGTGCACGGGGTGATGTCCGAACCCGGAGTCCACGAGGGGCCCTTGGCCGATTGGCCCGGGCACGCCATCCGCAGCCGGATGCGCGTGCTGCAAGACGGAAGCGACGAGGGCATCCCCCGCAAACAGGCCCGCACCCGCTTCTGGCCGCTGGAGTCCCGAGACGACAAGACCCT
>Ga0164241_10006688_pt1 | contig 10465 bp, 6 predicted proteins | sample OricomyardsoilBY_FD_108780 | JGI IMG/M metagenome (GOLD analysis project Ga0164241, IMG submission 108780) | Backyard soil microbial communities from Emeryville, California, USA - Original compost - Back yard soil (BY) | ecosystem: Environmental > Terrestrial > Soil > Unclassified | place: USA... | reverse complement strand
CCCGACGCGGCCGACTACGGCGACGCCGGGAGCGACACGCTCGGCCACCTCGCCCAGACGGTCGGGGGCCTGCGCCTCCCGGCCCTCCAGGCGCTGGGCCTGGGCAACGCCCACCCGATCCAGGGCGTGCCGCCCGCCGCGGCGCCCGCCGCCGTCCACGGCCGCCTGCACCGCTCGGGGCCGGGGAAGGACTCGACCACGGGCCACTGGGAGCTGATGGGCGTGGTGACTCCGGTCCCGCTGCCCGTCTACCCGGACGGCTTCCCGCCCGCGCTGCTGGAGCGCCTGACCGCGGCCACCGGGCACGCGTTCTGCGCCAACGCCCCACTCGACGGCGTCGACGCCATCGAGGGCTTCGGCGACCACCACCGGCGCACGGGGGAGCTCATCCTCTACACCTCGCAGGACTCCGTGCTCCAGGTCGCCGCCCACCACGACGTGCTGGACGAGGACGCCCTGCTCGCCGTGTGCGAGCGGATCCGGACGGTGATGGACGGCCCCGACGCCGTGGGCCGCGTGATCACCCGGCCGTTCACCGGCGCGGGCACGCCGGAGGATCCCTTCACGCGCACCACGGGCCGCCGGGACCTCTCGGTGGTGCCGCCCGGCCGCGGGGCGCTGGAGCTGGCCCAGGCTGCCGGCGTCCCCGTCCACGCCGTCGGCAAGGCCGGGGACCTCTTCGCGGGCGTGGGGATCGACGTGCGCCACCCGGGTGCGACGAACGCCGTGGCGCTGGCCGCCACCGACGCGCTGGTCGACGACCTCGACGCCGGGCTCGTGCTCGTGAACCTCGTCGACACCGATCAGCTGCACGGGCACCGCAAGGACGCCGCCGGGTTCGCGGGGGCGCTGGAGGAGATCGACCGCCACGTCGCGCGCTGGTCGGACGCCCTGCGCCCCGGCGACCTGCTGATCCTCACCGCCGACCACGGCGTGGACATCGCCGCCGACCACTCCGACCACACCCGCGAGCACGTGCCGCTGCTCGCGCTCCGCGGCGGCGCCTCCGGGTCGGGACCCCGGCACGACGGCCCGATGGCCGACGTCGCCGCCAGCGTGCTGGCCTGGCTCGGCGTGGACGACGCACCCCAGACCCCCGGAACGCCGTTCGCGGGCTGAGGAGGCCCGTCCGCCGATGCCCGAGCTTCCCGAGGTCGAGACGATCCGCCGTCAGATGGCGCCCCTGGTCGAGGGCCGCGTGCTCCGGGAGGTGCGGATCGACGACTCCCGCTGGTCCCGCCCGCTGGCGCACGCGGAGTTGCAGAACGCCCTCAACGGCCGCCGGGTCGACCGCCTCTCCCGCCTCGGGAAGTACTTCGTGTGTGAGCTGCAGGACGACGTCTTCCTCGCCCAGCACCTGCGGATGACCGGCACGCTGCTCTACGACGCCGACCCGGCCACGCCGCACGTCCACGTCCGGATCGCCCTCGACGACGGCCACCGCATCTCGATCAGCGACCCGCGCCGCTTCGGCACCGGGGAGCTGCTGCTGGGGGAGGACGCCCGTGCCGCGTTCTTCGCCGCCCGCCTGGGCATCGAGCCGCTGGACGGGGCGCTCGACGGCGCGGCGATGCGGGCCATCGTCCGGGATCGGCGCGCGCCGATCAAGGCGGTCCTGCTCGATCAGCGCCGCATCGCGGGCGTCGGCAACATCTACGCCGACGAGGCGCTGCACCGCGCCGGCATCCACCCGCTGCGCCCGGCGCGGCAGCTCACCGCCGTGCAGTGCGAGCGGCTGGCGACCGGGGTGCGCGAGGCGCTCCAGGCCGGCCTCGACGCGGGCGGGGCGACGATCGACGACTTCCGCCACGTCGACGGCGTGTACGGCGGCTTCCAGAACGAGTTCCTCGTGCACCGCCGCCGGGGCGAGCCGTGCCCGGCGTGCGGCCGGGAGATCGTCAAGTTCGTCGCGGCGGGCCGGGGGACCTACGCCTGCGAGACGTGCCAGCCGAAGCCTAGGCTTCGACGAGCGTCTTGAGCTTGCCCGACTGGTCGGCCGCGAGCGTCTGGTCGAACCCGCCGACCAGCTCCTCGCCCACGATGACCTGGGGGAAGCTCATCATCCCGGTGAGGGCGACGAGCTCGCCGCGGCCCGCCGGGTCGCGCGCGAGGTTGATCTCGCTGTACTCGTAGCCCCGGGACTGCAGGAGCTGCTTCACCCGGGTGCAGTACGCACACGGCTCGGTGGTGTAGACGGTGATCGGCGCCATTGCTTCACAAATTGTAGCGACCCGTCGGGAGCGGTCCCTATCGTCTGGACGGCCATGGGTGCCTCGCTGAAGACCGAAGCCGTGGTGCTGCGCTCCATCCGCTACGGCGAGGCCGACCGCATCATCCACTGCTACACGCCGCACCTCGGGCGGATCGGCGCGATCGCCAAGGGCTCGCGGCGGACCAAGAGCCGCTTCGGGGGCCGTCTGGAGCCGTTCTTCCGCCTCAACCTCGTGCTGCACGTGGGCCGCTCGGACCTCCACACGGTGACGGCGGCGGAGACGCTCGATGGCTTCAGCGCGCTGCGCCACCACGGCCCGTCGCTGGACAGCGCCGCCCGCGCCTGCGACGCGACCTCGCGCCTGTTCGAGACCGACGAGCCGCACCCGGGCGTCTACCACCTGCTGGTCAACGAGCTGCGCCTGCTGGACCACCAGCCGGAGCAGGCCACGCTGGCCAACCAGCTGGCGTTCCGCCTCAAGCTGCTGATGGCGGCCGGCCTGGCCCCGCAGCTCGCCTCGTGCGCGGCGTGCGGCGAGCGGGACGAGCTGTTCGGCTTCTCCCCGGACGCGGGCGGGATGGTCTGCACGGCCTGCCAGGCCAACGCCTTCGCCATCGACCCGGAGGCCCACGCGTTCATGGTCGACGCGCTCGGCCAGCCCCTCGCGCAGGCGCCCACCGCGACGCCCCGCGCCCTGGCCCAGGTCGAGCGCGCCGTCACCCAAACGGGGGAACATCACGCCCACGTGCGGTTGCGCGCGGCGGCCGCTGGATAGCATCGCCTCGGATGAGCGCCGAAACGCAGGGTTCCTCCGACGTAGCCACCCCCGACGCCGCGGCCCCGCGCTGGGTCCAGGACTTCGCCGAGGGCTCGCGCGCCCAGCGTGACCTGCTCGGCGGCAAGGGCGCCAACGTCGCGGAGATGACGCGGATCCTCGGTGCGGACCGGGTCCCCGGCGGCTTCACCATCACCACCGAGGCGTGCGTGGCCTACATGCTCGGCGAGCGGGCCTTCCCGGCCGACCTCGACGGCCAGGTGGCCGAGGCGCTCGCCCGGCTGGAGGCGCAGACCGGCAAGCGCCTGGGCGACCCCGACGACCCGCTGCTCGTGTCCGTCCGGTCCGGCGCGCGCGAGTCGATGCCGGGGATGCTCGACACCGTGCTCAACCTCGGGCTCGGCGACCGGTCGGTGCTCGGCCTGGCCGCCCGCACCGGCAACGAGCGGTTCGCGTGGGACTCCTACCGGCGGTTCGTGCAGATGTACGGCAACGTCGTCCGCGGCGTGCCGTCGGAGCGGATCGAGGCGGAGATCACCGTGCTGAAGCGGCGGCGCGGCGTGACGCTCGACACCGAGCTGGACGCCACGGACCTCCAGGGCCTGGTCGACACGTTCAAGGGCCTGTACCGCGAGCAGACCGGCGAGGACTTCCCGCAGGACCCGCACGCCCAGCTCGACGGGGCGATCCGCGCGGTCTTCGACTCGTGGGCCGGCGACCGTGCGGTGCACTACCGGCGCATCAACCGCATCCCCGACGAGTGGGGCACCGCGGTCAACGTGCAGCAGATGGTCTTCGGCAACAAGGGCCTGACGTCCGGCTCCGGCGTGGCGTTCAGCCGCGACGAGGTCACCGGCGCGCCCGAGCCGTCCGGCGACTTCCTCGTCAACGCCCAGGGCGAGGACGTGGTCAGCGGGGTGCGCAACACCCAGGACATCGCCGAGCTCGCCGACGTGATGCCCGAGTCGCACGCCCAGCTCATGGAGATCCTCCGCACGCTGGAGCAGCACTACGGCGACATGCAGGACACGGAGTTCACGATCGAGGAGGGGCGCCTCTACATGCTCCAGACGCGGGACGCCAAGCGGCCCGCGCAGGCCGCGGTGCGCTTCGCCGTCGACGCGGTCGCGGAGGGCCTGCTCACCCGCGAGCAGGCGATCGTCAAGCTCGACGCCGCCTCGCTGGAGGCGCTGCTGCACCCGACGTTCGACCGCAACGCCGACTACACCGTGCTCGGCACCGGCGTCAACGCCTCGCCGGGAGCCGCCAAGGGCGCGGCGGTGTTCACGGCCGAGGACGCGGTGCACGCGGCCGAGCGGGGCGAGCGCGTGATCCTCGTGCGGCCGTTCACGGAGGCCGACAACGTCGCCGGCTTCCACGCCGCGCAGGGCATCCTCACCAGCGAGGGCGGCAAGGCCTCGCACGCGGCGCTCGTCGCCCGCGGCATGGGCAAGCCGTGCGTGTGCGGCGCCACCGCCCTGCAGGTCGACCTCGCCGCGCACGTGGCCCGGATCGGCGACGTGACGATCCGCGAGGGCGACCTCGTGGCGATCAACGGCACGACCGGGGAGATCACGGTGGACGACGTGCCGCTGGTCGAGCCGTCGCAGGATCCCCAGATGGCCGAGGTGCTGGCCCGCTTCGACACCGTCCTGGGGTGGTGCGACGAGCTGCGCCTGCTCGACGTGCGCACCAACGCCGACACGCCCGCGGACGCCGCCAAGGCCCGCGAGCTGGGCGCCCAGGGCATCGGGCTGTGCCGCACCGAGCACATGTTCATGGAGGCCGATCGCCAGCCGAAGATGCGCCGGATGATCATGGCCGAGGACGAGACGGAGCGCCGGGCCGCGCTGGACGAGCTGCTCCCGCTCCAGCAGCAGGACTTCGAGGGGCTGTTCGAGGCGATGGCCGGCCTGCCCGTGACCATCCGCCTGCTCGACCCGCCGCTCCACGAGTTCCTCCCCAAGAAGGAGGAGGTCGGCGACCAGCTGCACCAGGCCTATGAGGAGAAGCGCTACCGCGCGGTCGGCGTGCTCGCCGACGTCCTGGAGCGCATCGAGCTGCTGTCGGAGGCCAACCCGATGCTCGGCACCCGCGGCGTGCGCCTGGGCATCCTCTACCCGGAGATCTTCGAGATGCAGGCCCGGGCGATCTTCGCCGCGGCGGCCGCGGTGCGCGACCGGTCGGGGGCGAGCCCCAAGCTCGAGGTGATGATCCCGCTGGTCGACTACGAGCGCGAGCTGGAGATCATGCGCGGCCTGGTCGTGCGGGTCGCCGGGGAGCACGGGCTCGTCCACGAGGAGGACTACCTCGTCGGCACGATGATCGAGCTGCCGCGGGCCTGCTTCCTGGCCGACAGCATCGCCACCCAGGCCGACTTCTTCTCGTTCGGGACCAACGACCTCACGCAGACCGGCCTGGGCTTCTCGCGGGACGACATCGAGGGCAAGATCCTCGCGCGCTACATCGACCTGAAGATCCTCGACCGCTCGCCGTTCGAGACGATCGACGCGCCCGGCGTGGGGCAGATGCTGCGGATGGGGGCGTGGCTCGGCCGCACGACGAAGCCGGACCTCAAGCTCGGCGTGTGCGGCGAGCACGGCGGCGACCCGGACTCGATCGCGTTCTTCCACGACTCCGGCATCGACTCCGTCAGCTGCTCCCCCTCCCGGGTGCCGATCGCCCGCGTCGCTGCCGCCCAGGCCCAGATCGCCAGTCCCCGCTGAGCGCCCCAGCGGCTCTCCGCCGCCCTGCCGCGATCTGACTTCCAGGAAATGACCGCTCAGCGGTCATTTCCTGGAAGGGGTCTGGAGCAGGACCCCCGGATCGGGCGGCCCACCCGCCCGCGCGGCGGCGCCGTGCGAGAATCGCTCCATGGACATGGATGCCGCCCCGGGGCCGGTCGCCTCGCAGTTCGCCGCCCGGCGCGTCGCCTGGGAGGCGTCGGCCCTCGCGCCCTCGGCCGCCCGCTCCTACCCGGCCGACCGGGTCCTGACCGAGGACGACTGCGCGCTGCGCACGCCGCTGCAGCGCGACCGCGACCGGATCGTCCACAGCAAGGCGTTCCGGCGGCTCAAGCACAAGACGCAGGTCTTCGTGGCACCGGAGGGCGACCACTACCGCACGCGCCTGACCCACACGATCGAGGTCACGCAGATCGCCCGCACGGTGGCCCGGGCGCTCGCGCTCAACGAGGACCTGACCGAGGCGATCGGCCTGGGCCACGACCTCGGGCACCCGCCGTTCGGCCACATCGGCGAGGCGGTGCTGGACCGCTGCCTGGCCGCGCGCTTCGGCGGTGGCTTCCGCCACTACGAGCAGTCGCTGCGCGTGGTCGACGTCCTGGAGCGCGACGGCCGCGGCCTCAACCTCAACGCCGACGTGCGCGACGGCATCGCCAACCACTCGGGCCGGGCGCCGCTGCCCCGCACGCTGGAGGGCCGCATCGTCCGCCTGGTCGACCGCGTCGCCTACCTCAACCACGACATCGACGACGCGCTGCGCGCCGGCGTCCTGGATCCCGACCTGCTGCCCGAGGGGCCGCTCGCCGTCCTGGGCGAGACGGGCTCAGCCCGCATCGACATGCTCGTCCACGACCTGGTCGAGCACTCCGAGCGGGCGGGGGACATCGTCCAGGGCCAGGAGTGCGGCGCGGCGATGGCCGAGCTGCGCGACTTCATGTTCGCCGAGGTCTACCTGGGGCCGGCCGCGCGGACCGAGCACGCCAAGATCGACACGGTCGTCGGCACGCTGTTCCGCCACTACGCCGATCATCCCGAGGACCTGCCGGACAACGGCGGGGCACCCGGGGCCGACGTGGCGATGCGCGTCACCGACTACGTCTCCGGCATGACCGACCGCTACTGCATCCGCGCGTTCGAGGACCTGTCGGTGCCGGACGCCTTCGCCCTGTGATCGTGCGGGTCCGCTGATGCCGCGCTACGCCGACGACGCCAAGGAGCAGGTGCGCGACGCGGTCGACTTCGCCGATCTCGTCGGCACGAAGATCGAGCTGCAGCGATCCGGGGTCAACGAGCTGAAGGGACTGTGCCCGTTCCACGACGAGCGGTCCCCGTCCTTCGGGATCAACCCCGTCGACAAGGTCTACCACTGCTTCGGGTGCGGCGAGGGGGGCGACGTCTACGACTTCGTCATGAAGACCGAGGGCCTCGACTTCGTCAGCACGCTCGAGTACCTGGCCAACCGCTACGGGGTGACGCTCGAGGTGCAGGACGAGGATCCCGCGGCGATGGAGCGGCGCCGGCGGCGCGAGCGGCTGCTCGACCTCCTGGAGCGGACCACGCAGTACTACGAGCGCTACCTGTGGGAGTCCAAGGAGGCCGGTCCCGCGCGGGCGTACCTGGCCGAGCGGGGGCTGGGGGAGGAGGTCCTGCGCACCTATCGCGTCGGGTACGCCCCGAGCGCGTGGGACAAGGTGCTGCTCGTCACCCGGCGAGCGGGCTTCACGGTGGACGAGCTGCAGGCCGCCGGGCTGATCGCGCGCTCCCAGAAGACGAGCAAGGTCTACGACCGCTTCCGGCGCCGGATCGTCTTCCCCCTGTGCGACCTGCGCGGCAAGGTCGTCGGCTTCGGGGCGCGGAAGATGGCGGGCGACGAGAAGGGCGGGGCGAAGTACCTCAACTCCCCCGAGAGCGAGATCTTCCACAAGGGCCGGATCCTCTACGGCGCCCACCTGGCGCGCTCGGCGGCGGCCAAGGACGCCACGGTGATCGTCACCGAGGGGTACACCGACGTGATCGCCCTCCACCAGGCGGGGCTGGCCAACGCGATCTGCATCATGGGCACGTCGCTCACCGAGGAGCAGGTGGGGGAGCTGGTGCGCCTTGCTCCCCGGGCGATCCTCGCGCTGGACGCCGACAACGCCGGGCAGGAGGCGATGCTGCGGGCCGCGCGCGTGGCCGAGGGTCGCAAGCTGGAGCTGCGCGTCGCGACGCTCCCGCCCGGCCGCGATCCCGCCGAGCTGATCCAGCAGGACGGTGCGGCCGCGGTGACCCGGCTGGTCGAGGACAGCGTGCCGTTCGTGCGGTTCCGCCTCGGCCGGATCATCAGCCAGGGCGACGTGCAGGACGCCGAGGGCAAGGACCGCGTGATCGCGCAGATCCGCCCGATCCTGTCGGCGATGCCACCCAGCGTGCTGCGTGAGGACCTGGCGCGCCGTGTCGCCGACCGCCTGCACCTGTCCCCGTCGATCGCGGCGCTGCTCGTCGTCCCCGACCCGTCGGCGCCCGCGGAGGCGGTGGCCCCGCCCGCCGCGGGGGCCGCGCCGGCTCCCGCCGAGGGCGGGCACGGCCTGTACGGGCCGCCGCCGGCCGCCGTTCCCCAGTGGGAGCCGGAGGAGCCGTGGGCGGAGGACGACGAGGACGGGATGGAGTGGGGCATCTCCGAGGCCGACCTTCCGCCGCCCCCTCCGCCGCGGATGGACCGCGAGGAGAAGATGGAGCGCACGTTCCTGACGCTGTGCATCGCCCGGGCCGCCGATGGCCGCGAGCTGCTGGCCAAGATCGATCCCGAGGCGCACTTCACGTCGCCGGTGATGCGCCGGGTCGCCGTCCATCTGCGGTCCCACCTGGCCCAGCCGTACGAGGGCCTGCCGGAGGACGACCCGGACTTGACCGCCCTGATCCAGCAGCTGATCGGCCAGGCCGGCAAGGCGAGCACGACCAGCGCCTCGCTGCAGGTCGAGTGGCTGCAGCTGGAGATGGGCCGGGTGGATCGCGCGATCGCGGCGGCGCGCGTCGCCGGCGAGGGCAACGTGGGCGAGCTGGCCGCCGAGCGCGGTCGCCTGCGCACCGAGCTCGAGGACGCGATGGTCCGCGCCGTCGAGTCCGACACCGGCTGACCCACGCCGAGAGTTCCGCATCGACGCCCGTTCTCCAAGTTGTTGCCACCTGTCGGCAACAACTTGGAGAACGGGCCGCAGATACGGGTCGGTCGGGAGAATTCGGGAGGTGTGGAGGCGGGAGAGCGCGCGCTTTCGTAAGATCACTTCCTGCAGTCGACTGCGTCGGCGGCAGAAGGTCATTCGGGGGTAGCTCAATGGCAGAGCTCTCGACTGTTAATCGAGCGGTTGTGGGTTCGAGTCCCACCCCCCGAGCTCGTGGAATCGACTGCGTCGATTCCATTGCGGCAATCGGCTGGTGCCGATTGCCGCGTTCTCACGAACTGGCGCACGAGGTTCCCGCTTCCCGGGAACGCGGTTGGCCAGAACGGGATGGACGCCGACGGCGGTGACCGTCAGCGGGCGCTGCGGGCCGCCAGGGACTCGACGAGCTCGGCCGCGCGGGTCGCGGGGTCGGCGTGGTCCAGCCAGGCGCCGACGGCGCGGGCCCGGTGGCGCAGCGCGTCGTCCTCCACGGCCCGGCCCACGGCCAGGCGCAGCGCGCGGGGACCGACCATCCGGCTGGGGATGCGCACCCCGACGCCGGCCCAGTCGAGGCGCGCGGCGTTCTCGTTCATGTCCCCCGCCGACGGCACGGCGACCACCGCGCACCCGGAAGCCAGCGCCCGGGCCACCGTCCCGTGGCCGGCGTGGCAGACGACCACGTCGCACCTCGGCATCGTCCGCGCGTACGACACCCATTCGACGATCCGCGCGTTGGCCGGGGTGGGCAGCGGGCGATCGGCGGGCGGCGGCCGACGGTTCCACGTCGCCAGGACGCGCACCGGCAGGTCGGCGAGGCCCTCCAGCGCCGCGCGCAGCATCACGTGCTCGGCGTCCTGGGAGGTCGACGGCGCGACGAGTACGAGCGGATCGTCGCCCGGCGGCAGCTCGACGTCCTCGGAGGGCGGCTCCCACAGCAGCGGCCCGACGACGTGCGCCCACTCGGGCCACGGCCGGGCGTACTCCAGCTGCGGGAACGTGCCGACCAACGTCAGCTCGCGGGACAGGCCGCCGTGGACCCAGTCCAGGGGCCCCAGGCCCAGCCGCCGGCGGGTCTCGTTCAGCTCCACCCGGCCCAGCTCCTCGCCGCGCGCGACGAGCCCCGACACGGCGTCCCAGCCTCGCCGGCCCAGCGCGGTCCGCGGGATCCGCGCGCCCATCGAGTAGGGGGGATGGCCCGGTGCGCCCATCGGGAAGACGTGGGGGATGACCGTGGCCCGTGGCACGCCCTCGAGCTCCGCCGCGAGCGCGGGCGCGAGCGTGAGGATGTCGGCGACGACCACGTCGGGCCGCAGCTCCCGCACCAGCGGCAGCGTGTCGCGCGTGGCGCGGACCACCGCCTCGAACGGCTTCAGCGGCCGCTCTCGGGTGGGGAAGACGTGGTACTCGGGCGCCTCGTCGAACCGCAGCCCCTCGGCCTCGGCGACCTCCCGCCAGCCGGCCCAGGACTGCAGCGTGACGTCGTGGCCGCGCGCGACGAGCGCGCGGCCCAGCGCCAGGAGCGGGAAGACGTGGCCGGGATCGCCGAAGGCGCCCAGCAGCAACCGCAGCGGCCGTGCCGCCTGGTCCTCCCGCT
>Ga0164241_10006687_pt1 | contig 10467 bp, 10 predicted proteins | sample OricomyardsoilBY_FD_108780 | JGI IMG/M metagenome (GOLD analysis project Ga0164241, IMG submission 108780) | Backyard soil microbial communities from Emeryville, California, USA - Original compost - Back yard soil (BY) | ecosystem: Environmental > Terrestrial > Soil > Unclassified | place: USA... | reverse complement strand
TCGATGCGCGCGCGACCGCACTGCGCGCCGAACTCGACGGCCTCGTCGACGCCTATTTCAACATTCCCGCCGGCACCGCTGCGGCCGCCCCCACCGCACCGCCCCGCGACCTGCTACCTCCCGCCAACATCGCAGTTGTCACCATCGCGGGGCTTGCTGCGCTCGTCTTCCAGATCCTGCTCGCCCTGCGCCGCCGCCAGGACCGCATCAAGGGCGAGATCACCCAGTGGCGCGCCGACCGCGATCCCGAGGCCGCCCCCGCAACCAGCGAGCCGCAGCGGAAGGCGGCCTGACCGTGCAGCGCTGGCTTCGCGTCCTCGCCTGGCTGCTGCTTGCCGGCCTCGTCTTCGCGACCCTCTCGCCGATCAATCTGCGCCCCATCTCGCCGCTGCCCACCCAGCTCGAACGCGCCATTGCACTGGCCATCGTCGGCTGTGCCTTCGCGCTCGCCTATCCCAGGCGCCTGCCGATCGTCATCGCGCTCGTCCTCGGCTCGACGATCCTGCTCGAGCTGCTCCAGCTCCTCGCGCCATCGCGTCACGGAAGAGTGATCGATGTGGCGGTGAAGCTCGTCGGTGCCGGCGCTGGTATCGTTATCGGCTCTCTGCTGCACCGCCGCTGGGCTCAACGCTCGGACAGCTAAAACTTTAATCTAATTGCAGCTTTAACCAAATCTTAAGCACCGCCGCGAGGTCGCACTGCGGATGTGATTAGACATGGGAAAGACCCAATGGATTTCGGCCCCATGGCGGAAGCTGATCACTTCGTTTCTACTGCTGAAAGACGTGCCTACGCCGGCCGCGACGACGTCACGCATCGGCTCCTGCTGTGCGCGGTCGTGGCGATTGTCGAGAGTATCGCGGCTTTCGTCCTCGTGTTCGGCGCCGCCCTCGCCTACCACCTGACGCTGCTGCATCAGTCGTTCGCGACCTTCGACGCCGTCCTCTACATCGCCTACGGCGCGATGGCTGCGCTGGTCTATGCAAGCTTCGCCGCCATGGCGTGCAGCCGCTTCCTCGAGCACACGATCTCGACGCAGCCGCACGTCCACCACGCCGCCTTGGCCTGGACGGCGACGATCGCGCTCACATTGCTGATCGCTTTCCTCTCCGGCCGCGTCGGCGATTTCAGCCGCGTCTCGCTGGCCGCCGCCTACCTCGCCGGCCTGCCGCTGATGTACGTCATCCGCCGCGGCCTGCATGCCGTACTCGACACCATGATCCGCAGCGGTGAGCTCCAGTTCGAGAGCGTCGCGCTGATCGGCAACCGGGACGATATCTTCAACTTCCTCCGCGGCGGTGAGATTGCCCAGCAGGGCCACAAGCTCCGCGGCGCCCTCTATCTCGAGGACGCGCGCTCGCCCGATGGCAAGCTGCAAGCCGAAACCATTGCCGCCTTCGCGGAACGCAACCTCAAGCTCGGCACCGACCAGATCGTGCTCGTCGGCAGCGTCGCCCAGCTCGACGAGTTCGACTCGATCGTTGGCGAGCTCAAGCGCTATGCGCTGAACCTCCTCTACGCCCCCGCTTCGCGCAACCGCGCCCTCAAGCTCCTCGACATCATCGCCATCGGCCCTAACAACGCTGTGCGCTTCGTGCGCACGCCGATGAACGAATCCTCGGTGCTCTTGAAGCGTACCGTCGACATCGCGCTCTCGCTGTTCGGCCTGATCGTTCTCGCACCGCTCTTCGCACTCGTCGCCCTCGCGATCCTGATCGAGTCGCGCGGTCCGGTGATCTACCGCCAGGCCCGCCGCGGCTTCAACGGCGAGCAGTTCATGATCTGGAAGTTCCGCTCGATGAGCGTCACGGAGTCCGGTCACGCCATGGTCCAGGCGCAGCAGGCCGACCCTCGCATCACCCGCATCGGCCACGTCCTCCGCGCCACCTCGATCGATGAGCTGCCCCAGCTCGTCAACGTGCTGCTCGGCCAGATGAGCCTTGTCGGCCCGCGCCCGCATGCCATCTCGCATGATGCCCAGCTCAGCGCCCAGCTCGAGCAATACGCGCACCGCCAGCGCATCAAGCCCGGCATCACCGGTTGGGCGCAGGTCAACGGTTTCCGCGGCGAGACCGCCAAGGCCGACCAGATCGAGGGCCGCGTCGCCCACGACATCTACTACATCGACAACTGGTCGCCGCTCTTCGACTTCTGGATCCTGGTGCTAACGATCTTCTCGCCCAGCGCCCGGAGGAACGCACGATGACGCCGGTCAGCGAGCACCCCATCGTCACTCTGGGCGGCCTGCCGATCACCGTGATCGACTGCATCGACGAAGCCGAGCTGATCGTTCGCGCCGCCGCGCGCCGCCGCGACACCGGCCCGCTGTTCTTCACCTCGGCGAACGGCGAGGTCATCGCGCGCACCAGCCTCGACCGCGAGCTCGCGCAACTGTTCCTCGACGCCGACCAGATCGTCGCCGACGGCCAGCCTCTCGTCACCGCCTCGCGCTTTGTTTGCCGCACCCGGCTGCCCGAGCGCGTCGCCACCACCGACCTTTTCCACGACGTTGCGAGGCGCGCCGAACAGCACGGCACCAGCGTCTATTTCTTCGGCGCGACCGCCGATGCGAACGCCAAATTCGTCGCCATGCTCCGTCGCACCTATCCGCGTCTCAACATCGTCGGCGCATCGCACGGCTACCTCACCGGCGACGCCCTCGCCGCCAAGCTCGTCGAGATCGACGCGCTGCAGCCCGACATCCTCTGGCTCGGCCTCGGCGTACCGCGCGAACAATATTTCGTGCGCGACCACCGCGCCGCACTCAAGAACGTCGGCCTCATCAAGACCTGCGGCGGCCTCTTCGATCACCTCTCGGGCAAGGTCGCGCGCGCCCCGCGTCTCGTCCAGCATCTCGGCTTCGAGTGGCTGTGGCGCGTCCTGATGGAGCCCCGCCGCCTCTTTTGGCGCTACCTCACGACCAACCCCGTCGCAATCTACGCTCTGCTCACCCGGTCAAGTTGAACCGTCCACCCTCGCACTCTCCGAAAGGTCACTGAAATGAATGCCATGACGATGCCCAAGGACATCATTGCAAACTGGGAGCCGCGCCACGCCGCCCTGTTCGGCAATCACGTCGTCAAACTGCAGCACCGGTTGGCCGACAGCGGCCTGTTCACCCGCGATGCGCTCGGCAAGCTGATCGAGCGCTGCCCGCAGAACGAGCTCGGTCTCGTGTCGCGCAGCACGGACAAGGACAATCCGGAACGCCTCAACGGCATCCTCGGCGACGCCTCCGGTGTCGATGCCATCTCGGCCATCGAGAAGGGCAAGATGTGGATGAACATCCGCCGCGTGATGGACTGGGCGCCGGAATACCGCGAGCTGCTCGACAAGGTCTTCGATGAATTCGAGCGCCGCATGCCAGGCACTAAGACCAATCGCCACAACCTCGGCGTCCTCATCTCCTCGCCCAACGCCAAGGTCTACTACCACGCTGACATCCAGGGCCAGTTGCTCTGGCAGATCGAGGGCAAGAAGACCGTTTACGTCTATCCGACCACCGAAATCTTTGCGCCCGAGCGCAGCATCGAAAAGATCATGCTGCGCGAGACCGACGAGGATATGGCCTACCAGCCCTGGTACGATGACTTCGCCACCGCCGTCGAGCTCAACCCCGGCGAGATGGTCACCTGGCCGCTCTATGCGCCGCACCGGGTCGCCAACCACGATGTGCTCAACATCTCGGTGACGATGGAGCATTGGAGCAAGCCGATCTGGAACTCCTACGCCGTCCGCTACGGCAATGGTGTGCTGCGCCGCGCCCTCAAGCTCAACCGGCTCTCGACCCGCGACACCGGCCTCGGCGTCTACCCCAAGGCGGCCGCAACGTTCGCCTGGAAGCGTCTCGGCCGTCAGGTCAAGGGCGACGTCAATCCGACCAAGAGCTTCCGCATCGATGTGAAGGCCCCCGAAGGCCGCGTCGCGATCTGAGTGAGACCAATGCTTGAGGCCGCCCCCACCGAAACCCTGTTCGATGCGACGATCGCGATCGAGCCTCGGTTCGACTTCCTGTCGGACGAGTATCGCGCGCTCTTCGCCTCGACCACGGGGACGGCCTTCCAGGCCCCGCTCCTGCAGTCGATGATCCATTCGCGGCTCGCGCCGCGCCTCAACGCGACACCCCACACCATCGTCGTCCGCGACGCCGACCGCACGCTTCTCGCCGTGTTCCCGCTGATGCTGCAGCGGAGCCGCGGCATCACGATGCTCGTGCCGGCCGATTTCGGCGTCTGCGACTACAACACCCCCGTCGCTACCGAAGCGACCCTTGTGGCCCTGGCGAACGACCCCGGTGCCCTCCGCATTCTGGCGACCGCAACGGCAGTGGGCGACGTCATGCTTTACCGCAAAGTGCGCAACGACAGTTTCGACATCAGCCGCCTGTTCCCGCGCGCCGAAGCTACCCCCGCCGAGAACGCCGCGTACCACAGCGACATCGACGAGGACTTCGACCATTGGCGCCGCCGCGTCCTGCGCAAGCATTTCAGTAAGGAGCTGGGCCGCCTCGGACGCCAGCTCGAGTCGCAGGTCGCCCCCTTCGTCACCGAACTTGCCACATCCCCCGACGACATCGCGGCCGCTTTCGACTTCCTTCGTGCCGTGCGTGACGGCAAGTTCGAAGACGACCTGCTGCTCAAGCCCGTCTATTTCGACTTCTATCGCGACTACGCCGTCGCTGCCGCCGCGACCGGCGAAGCGATGACCTACGTTAGCCGCCTCGGGGATCGCATCGTTGCCGTGCTCTTCGGCGCGCACGGCGACGGGGCCTTTCACGCCGTACAGATCGGCCAGGAAACGGCGACGCTCGGCAAGTATTCGCTCGGCATGCAGATCCTGTTCCGCACCATCAAGCTGCGGCACGAGAAGGGGTACCGCCACTTCGACCTTGGCCTCGGCAACACGGGCTATAAGGACCACTTCCGGGTCGAAGAGACCGCGATACAAAACTTCTCGCGGCCCCGGACCATGCGGGGCACCGCGATCCACTGGCTCTATGCACGCGCCAAGCCGGTCAAGAACGTGCTGCGCTCCCTCACTCATATTCGCTAGCGGGGATCGGGTGACGGCAGCCATCGAAATCGTCATCCCAAGCAACGGCCTCAGGCGCTGGCAGGCGCTTGTGATCGAACGCCTGCGCGGTCACGGTCACGACGTCACGCTGCGGCATGGCGACGCCCGCGCCCCCTGGTATTGGGCCTTCGATCTCGCCTTCCATTTCGAACGCCGCCTCATCGCCCGCCGGTGCGGCGGCCTGATGCAAATCGTTGCGGCGCGCCCCGCCACGGCCCGGTCGGCCGCGACCCTCCGCATCGACCTCACCGGTCTTGCGCCGGCCGATAACACGCCAACCCTCGCGCTCGCCTTCGACGGCGTGCCCACCGCCCGCGGAGCACTCGACGCGCTCGTCCACGGCAGGCTGCCCGCCATCGACATTCGCCTCGATGGCACGACCATCGGTCACGCCGCGCCGATGATCGACAACCGCGCCTCTATCGCCGCCAGTCTTGAGGACGTCCTCGCCCGCGCCATTACGCTCACGGTCGCGACCGCCGATCGCGTCGCGTCCGGAGCGCGGCTCGAACCGCTGTCGTCCAGCGCGACCCCCGCCCCGCGCGCAAGCTTCTCCCGCTACGTCTCGACCTTCGCGTCCCTCGTGATCCGCGAGTCTCGCCGTCGCGCGCTGTTCCGCTTCGCCCACTGGCGCACCGGCTATCGCATCGCGGGCGCCACCGCCTGGTATGAGCTTCCCGAGGACGGTTCGCGCTTCTTCGCCGACCCCTTCCCGTTCGTCCAGGACGGCCAGCGCTACATCTTCGTCGAGGACTTCGATCACGCGACGGGCAAGGGCGTGATCTCGGTCTCGGAAGTGGACTCCGCAGGCTTCGCCACCACCCCGCGCCCCATCATCGAAGAGCCCACTCATCTCTCCTATCCGCAGGTCTTCGCTCAGGACGGCGACATCTGGATGATCCCCGAGAGCAGCGCCGGCCGCGAAGTCGTCCTCTACCGCGCCGAGCACTTCCCCGACCGCTGGGTGCGTCACGCCGTGCTCATCGCCGATGCCGAGATTTCGGACGCAACCCTTCTCATCCGCGACGGCCTCTACTGGCTCTTCGGCACCCTGCGCGACGGCCACGGCAGCACGTCGGACACGCTTGTCGCCTACTACGCGCCTGCATTGACCGGTCCGTGGGCCCCGCACGTCGCCAACCCCCTCCGTATCGACCGCGCCGCCGCGCGCCCTGCCGGCGCCTTCTTCGAACGCGACGGCCGCACCTGGCTGCCCGTCCAGGACGGCACCCGCGGCTACGGCAGCGGTATCGGCCTCGTCGAGCTGCTGGACCTGTCGGTCACTGCTGTACGCCTTGGCCCGCGCCAGCGTCTCTCGTCAGCCGGCGCGGAACTGCCGCCGGCTGTCCACACCTTCAACCGCCATGCCGATCTCGAAGTGATCGACTGGAAGATCGCCGAACCCCGTCGACGGGGATCGAGCGCCGAGCCCGCCATTTTGGCGAATATCCGCCCGCGGGCGTCGTCCCTCTCCACCACCATCACACCTGCGGAATAGAACCATGCTCAACATCAGCCCGACCTCCGATCAGAACAGCTTCCGCCGCAAGCGCGTCGAAGCCGTCCGCCGCATCATAGAGTCCTACCTCGAGAGTAAGGGGAGCTGCACGGTGCTCGACCTCGGGGGCACCTCCGGGTTCTGGAGCACCTGGCGCGACAACTTCGACTTCACTCGCACCAAGGTCACCTGCGTCAACATCGACACGGCTCACGAAGCCGCTACCGACTTCGACGGCGTCGTCACCCGCTATGGCGATGCGACCAACCTCACCGACTTCGCCGACAAATCCTTCGACGTTGTCTTCTCAAACTCGGTCGTCGAACACGTCGGTGACTGGAGCAAGATGAAGCAGTTCGCGTCGGAGGCGAAGCGCATCGGCCACTCCTACTTCGTGCAGACGCCGTACTTCTGGTTCCCCATCGAGCCTCATGCGCGCACCCCCTTCCTCCATTGGCTGCCGCAGTCATGGGCTTATCGCATCGTCATGGCCCGCCGCTGCGGCTACTGGCCCAGGGCCCGGTCCGTGTCCGAAGCCATCGATACGCTGCAGTCGGCACGCATGCTCGACTACCGGCAGTTTGCGGAATTGTTTGATGACGCTCCCATCCAGCGCGAGCGCTTCCTCGGCGTCACAAAATCGCTGGTCGCGATCCGCCACACCGAGCCCGTGCTTGTCGGCTGAGCCGGCAGGCTAGGTCGTCAGCACGGCCTCGTAGGCTTCGCACATCGCCTCGGGCCGGTAGCGGGCCGCAATGTCGCGTCCCACTAGTGTGAGGGACGCAGCGCGGTCAGGATCACGGAGCAGGTCCGCAACGGCTTGGCCGAAACGGTCCGCGTCGGTTGCATCCGCAAACACTGCCGCAGGCTTGCCATCGACACTCAGCACCTCGCGCAACACCGGCAGGTCGTTCGAGACGATCGGCAACCCCGCAATCGCTGCTTCGACCACCGATAGTCCGAACGTCTCGGTCAGCGAGGCAAACGCGAACACGTCACCCGTCGCGAGGAACGGATAGATTTCGTCCGGCGTCAGCTCGCCCACCATGTGCACCCGGTCGCCGACGCCGAGCGCCCGCGCCTCGCGCCACAGCTCGGCCTCCGCAGCGCCGATTCCCGCAACCGCCAGGTGAGCCTCGGGCATCTTCACCAGCGCCTGCAGCATCGCCACCTGGTTCTTCTGCCGCGTCACGCGCCCCGTCGTCACGATCAGCGGCACGCCCTCGGGCAACTCGAACCGCGCCCGAGCTCCCGACTTGTCCGCCCGCGCCGCACCCTGCGGCACGCCGTGATCGATCCGCCGTAGCCGCTCGCGATAGGCCCGCGGATAGAGAGCAAACTGCTCTTCCGTCCATTCCGAATTGACCACGTTCGCGTCGTAGAACCCGACGCTCCCCATCCACCGGTCGATCCTGGCAAGGAGCCCGAGATGCCCACTGCGATGCGGCGCCCCGCTCTGATTGGCGACGATCTTGTTGCGCGCCGCAAGCCGGGCCGCGATCGAGCCGAACAGATTGCCGTAGTGCTGGAACGTCAGCACGCCATCAGGCTTCTCGCGCCGCATATAGCCGATCAGCCGAAGCACCGCTTGCATCTGCTCGAAGATGCTGCGTGGCGTGTGGTCGAGCAGAAAATCGGCATGCGGATCGGTGTCGTACACATCGCTCAGCCGGTACATGAAGACCGTACGCACCTGATGGCCGCGCGCCCGCAATCCCTCCCCGACCATGTCCGAAATCCGCTGCGCGCCCGCCGCGGTCGCCTGCGTCTGCACCTGGACGATCTTCATCGTTGTGCCCGCATCTCGCGCAGAATGCCCAGCAGCGTCGGATTCACGTCGATATGCCGGTCGAGGCTCAGCGCTCCGAGCCCCACCCACGCGACCAGCGTCGCCGAAATCCCCGCCGCGGCACCCATCGGGCCGAACACGAAGGCCAGCACGCCCGTCATCACTAGACCGATCGGCTGCACGATCGAGAGGATACGCAGCAGCCGATGCTGTCCGCCCGTCAACTGCATCAGGATCTCGACCGGTCCCAGCGACGAGCTGATCATCGTCCCCGCACAGAAGATCAGCAGCGTCGCGTGCAACGTGTCGGTCGCATAGGACGGCTCGAACAGCCCCAGCACTTGCTTGCCGAACGCCAGGTACACAAGGAACACCAGCAGCGCCACGATCCCCGAGCTCAGCGACGTCAGATGCGCCAGCCGCCGCACGAACCGGATATCGCCGCGATGATAGGCGCCCGACACCTCGGGTGCGAACGCCTGGTTGATCCCGTGCAGCGCCAGCGCCACGACCCGTGTCGCGCGCTCGGCCACGAACACCGCGCCCGCCGTCTCCGGTCCGAGGATCGCCGCGATCAGCAGCGTGCTGACCTGCGCCAGCGCCGGCGGCACCGCGTTGACGCCCCAGAGCCCCTTCGTGACGCTCCGGAACTCCGCCAGTTGCGGGGCCGTGAGCGGCACGCGCTCGGCCGTCAGTGTGGACCGCAAAATCTCGTACGACTGCGGACCGACCGCGAGCAGCAGCAGCACCGCGCTCAGTGCGACAACGACGGCCGCGGAGAGATCGCCCTCATCGTCCACCCGATACCCCTCGCCACGATCACGAGGATGCGCCACACGATATCGCGCGGGATCAGCCCCGCCATAACCGTGCCCTTGGCGCGCATCGCTGCCGACGTCACCTCGCTCCAGCCCATCGCCAGCGCCAGGAGCGCCGATGCAAAGCATAGCGGCAGCCACTCGGGCGTATCGTCGTGGAACCACGGGATAAGTCCGATGACCGCGACCAGCACGGCCGAGATCAGCGCACCGGCGCCCGCGACCATCAGCGATCGCGCCATGAAGCTGTGCGCCGTGCGATAATTGCCGACGCTCGCATGCTCCGGCCAGAACCGGATCACCGCGCTCTGTTGCCCGAGCGTATTGAAGAACGACGCAAGGCTCGCGCCCGCATACGCGGCGCCGTAGAGTCCGAACTGCCGCTCGTCGGTGACCAGCGCCACGACGAAGAACATCACAAGCGACAGGCCGGCGCTTGCAAGCTTGATGATGCCGGCCATTGCGCCGCTGCGCGCCAGGTCGCGAACGGATCCCTGCGTCGAGGGAACCCCGTGCATCTCGGCGTTGGTTTCTGTGGTGGTCAAGGTTCGCCTGGCTGCGCTCTAACGTGCTCGAGCGCCCCCCGACTCGTAGCGGTCAGGTTATGGCAATTGCCGGTTTCGCACGCCACTCACGCCCCCGAGAATGGTTACTTCCCACAGGGATGCGCTGCATTTGAATTTAATTCTACTGAAGCTCGACGCAGTTAAGCTTAACGACCGCCTAACATTGGTCTGACTCCGCGCGGTTGATAGTTTCGCCTGAACCTGGACGCGCGGACCACTATGAACTCCATCTCCCTCGACTACCGGAACTCGCCACCTCTGTTCGACGTGGTCGCAGTCTGGCGCATCCTCTGGCGCCGTCGCATCCTCGTTCTCGCCATCGCCGCTGCCGTGCTGGCGTCCGCGATCGTCTACGTCGCGATCACCAAGCCCACCTATACCTCGAGCGCCGCCATCCTCGTCGATCCGCGCGACATCAAGAGTACCAACATCGACAGCGTCCTGCCCGGCATCGGTGCCGACAGCGCCGCGATCACCAGTCAGGTCTCGGTCATCCAGTCCCGCGATTTCCTCCGTCACATCTACGACGATCTGAAGCTCGCCAGCGATCCCGAATACGCCGCACCGGGCCTCATCGGCAGCCTCCTCGCGAGCGTGCGCGGCCCGTCGCCGACAAACGACGAGGCCGTGTTCCAGAAGTTCCTCGGCACCGTCAGCGTCGAGCGCGAAGGCCTGACCTATGTCATCACCGTCGGCGTCAAATCCGGCGAGGCGGAGAAGGCC
>Ga0164241_10006686_pt1 | contig 10467 bp, 8 predicted proteins | sample OricomyardsoilBY_FD_108780 | JGI IMG/M metagenome (GOLD analysis project Ga0164241, IMG submission 108780) | Backyard soil microbial communities from Emeryville, California, USA - Original compost - Back yard soil (BY) | ecosystem: Environmental > Terrestrial > Soil > Unclassified | place: USA... | reverse complement strand
GTCGATGCCCCGAGGGTTCCTGCAGTGGGCCCGGCATCGGCGCAGCTCCGCGTACAGCGAGTCCAAGACGGCGGCGTCGATCGCGCCGACCTTTTCGCCGCCGATGAACGGCCGGACGTGCAACCTGAGCTGGCCCTGGTAGTTCAACAGAGTTGAACGATCGACGTCGAGCATGGCCAGGTGCTGGTCAAGGAGTTGGTTGACCGTCGAGACGGTCCGCGGGTTGCGCTTCTCGTCGACCTGGTTCAGCAACCTCGTGAGGGCTTGTTCGGCGAGCCTGGCGGCGCGCGGTCCGGCCGGCACGACCTCGGTCAGGTCATGGCGGCGCTTGGTGACCGGGTCGATCCCGGCGTAGACGCGCACGCGGAGTGCCCCGCTGGGCAGTCGATCGATCGTTCCACGGGATCGTGAGCGTCGCTTCGAGGGAGTCGCCATGCCGCCATGGTCGACCGGTTTGCGTCACGAACCGTGTCACGACACGCCTGGTGTTGTTCGAAATAGTGCTCTGACCTGGGCGCGCCCGGAGGGATTCGAACCCCCAACCTTCTGATCCGTAGTCAGATGCTCTATCCGTTGAGCTACGGGCGCCTGTTCAGTTGTCGGGCCCGAAGACCCGGCGGTACCACCCGGACCCAAAGGCCCGGCCTCACACACTAGCGGGACCCACCTTGGCGGGTCCCACCGATTTCACCACACCCAGGCGAACCGTAGTGCAGCGCGGAAGCGGAGGGATTTGAACCCTCGGTGCCCTTGACGAGCACAACACATTAGCAGTGTGTCCCATTCGGCCGCTCTGGCACGCTTCCAGGAGCCATCCAAGGATGACCACCGGCGGATCACCCTACCGGTACACCCGTCAACCGGGCAAAGCGGCTGGTCAGGGGCCTCGTCTCATGATCATCGGGAGGCTGGACACGGGGCCTGGTGGCCGGTCGCGGCGTGCCGGAACCCGCCGGAACCGGAAGGTTTGCGCGTACTGCCGCATCCGGCAGGGCACGGGGATGTTGCCGACGGGTGGCGCACCCGTCGGAACCGCTACAGTCGGCCCGGGGCACTTGGAGGCACCGCATCCGCGCGGGTGATCGGGTCGCCGGCATCGCCCTGGCGTTGATGAGCGTCACGACTGCCTCGACGAGGTCCTCGCCGGGCGCCGGAGTACTTGCGCACCGGCTGCTCGAGCCAGCGCGGGTGGTTCCAGTTTGTCCCGGATGATCCCGGGCCGGTCGACGTGCGCACTTTACCGGACCCGGACGGTTCCGCCACGTGTTCACCTATGCGACCGATCGGGGATCGGCGCGCCCAGGCTGTTGACGCGGCCGCCGAGAACTGCCATCACCCGCGAACAGTGCCCATCCGACGTGTTTGCGCCCGACCGGAATGCCCATGCGGGGCGCCAATGCTGCCGTCAACTCCCGCCCGTGACCACAAGCGTCCGTCCTGCGGTGAAGTCCGCTCCGACCATCGGCGTCGGCACCACCAGGACGGATCGGTCGACGTCGTACGCGGTCGCGAAGAATGCCGGCAGGACGGCCCAGGCCGACTCGGCCGGCCGGGCGTCCGGGGGGGCGTTCCGGATCACCTTCCGACTGCTCGGCGAAGGTGCCGGCCTGCACCCGCCGTTGCTGTATCGGCACCACCCCGACGAAGCGGGGCCGGGTCATCGGCAAACCGGACACGGACGTTCCGCCGCTGCAGCACCTGGCCTGCCGCTCGACGGCCACGAAGAGCACTCGTCACCGCAGCTTTCCCGGCCAGCCGTCGCAAGTCGAGCACCCCGCGTGGTCCGGTCGTACGCTCGACCGGGTGTGCCGCCACCGCGACCGGCCGGTCGGACATCCGGGCGGTCGTCATCGGCCGGGATGCAACTCAGCCGATCCTCTCCCGGGTGCGCGGCCCGATCAGGCACCGGCGGCTCCCGATCGGGTTGTCCAGGGGGGCGCTGGGCCGACCGCCGGGCCGCGGGGACTATACGAACGACGAAAGGAATCACCGATGACCGACACCGACCGACCGGCCGTCACCCTGGGCATGGTCACCATCGACTGCGCCGACGCCGCCGACGCGGCGGAGTTCTGGTCGACGTTGATGGGTTGGGACGTCGTCGCCTCGGGTGACGGCTACGCGATGCTCTCGGGCGGCGGGCACACCGTCGGCTTCGGCAGCGTGCCCGACTACGATCCGCCGCCCTGGCCGAACGAGCGAGGTAGCAAGCAGTTCCACTTCGACCTGGCCTGCACCGACATCGCCGCGACGCAGGCCCGAGCGATCGAGCTCGGTGCCACCGTGGTCGACCCGCAACCGGGCGAGACCTGGCGGGTGCTGATCGATCCGAGTGGGCACCCGTTCTGCCTGACCGACGCGAAGAACTGGGGCTGACCGGGCGTCAGAAGTAGACGACCATCAGCTGCGCCAGCAGCACCTTGATGATCATGCTGACCGGGAACAGCACTGCGTAGCCGACCGCCACCCGCTGGTCGGGCACCTTACCGATCGCATAGGCGTAGGGCGCCGGGTTCAGCTGCGAACCGGTCAGGCCGCCGAGCGAGCGCGCGGTGCCGTACTTGAGCACCGTGCGCAGCCCGATCACGCAGATCAGCGCGTGCGCGGCGGAGATGGTCAGGCCCAGCATCACCAGCGGGAACCAGTCGTCGGCCAGCGCGGTGATCAGCCCGGACCCGGCCCCGGTGCCGACCGCGACCAGGAACACCAGCAGCGAGTACTGATTCAGGGTGTTGGCGACGTTGCCGGGCAGGGCAAAGATGATCGGCCCGGTGCGGCCGATCGCGCCCAGCACGACGCCGAGGATCAGCGGTGCGGTCGCCGTGCCCAGCACCAGGGTGCCGCCACCCGGCAGCGGGATCTCGATGAACGCGGCCAGCAGGCCCAGGGTGAGGCCCAGACCCAGCCCGATCGGGTTGATGTCGCCCGCGGTGCGCTCGGAATCGCCCAGCTCCTTGGTGATCTCGGCCAGCCGCTCCCGCGGTGCGGTGACCCGCAGCCGGTCACCGCTCTGCAGTACCAGGTCCGGGGTCGCGATGATGTCGATGTCACCGCGACGCACCCGGCTGACCACGGCGTCGTACTTCTCGTCCAGCCGCAGCTCGAGCAGTTCGCGGCCGATGTAGGCGCGGTTGGACAGGGTGATCCGCCGGAAGTCGATGTCGGAACGGTCCATCCACGGCTCGTCCACCGCGGGCCGGCCGAGGTCGGTGATCAACCGGTCCACCTCGTCCTCGCGGGCGGTGATGGTCAGCAGGTCGCCGGCGGCCAACGGTTCCTGGTCGTGGGCGATGACCGTCGAACCGTTGCGCGTCAGCCGGGACACCACCGCCTGATACCGGTCCGCCAGCCCGTGCACGGTGAGCACCGGATCGCCGACCAGCTCCAGCGTCCGGACCACGATGGGCGAGACCTTGACCCGGTCCTCCGCCGTCGGTTTCCGGTTCCCCGCGGTGATCAGGTAGGAGCAGCACAGGATCGTCAACAGCACCGTGATCGGGTAGGCCACCGCGTAGCCGATCGCCGGCTCGGGTGGGATCGGCCCGCCGGCGGCCAGCTGCTGCTGCACCGCGCCCAGCGCGGCGGTCGCCGTGCCGGCCCCGGAGAACGCGCCGGCCACCGTCCCGATGTCCAGGTCGAACCAGCTGCCCACGCCGAGCGCCGCGGCCGCCATCGCCGCGATCGCCAGGACGGACACCACCACCGGCTGCCACCCCGACCGCAGCGCGTTGACGAATGACGGCCCGGCGGCGATGCCGACCATGTAGCAGAACACGCACAACGACAGGCTGGTGACGATCGGCGGCAGGGCGACCTTGGGCTCGATCGCCGACAAGGCCAGGGCGACGAACAGCGCGCCGGCCGGGCCGAACGACACCGGTCCGAACCGGATCGCACCGAGCGCGCTGCCCACCCCGACGCAGAAAAAGATCGTCAGCAGCGGACTGTCGACGAACCACTGCAGCATGGCCACTCCCCACTGATCGGACCGGCATCGGTCGACGCTCCGCGAACGGTAGTGGCCCAGCCGGGATCTCGCAGGGGTAGAACGACCCTATTGCGTCGGCACGTTGCACTCGATGTCGGCCAGCCACACCGCCGCGTTCCCGTCGGACGGGGCCCGCCAATCACCCCGCGGTGAAAGTGACCCACCGGCCGACACCTTCGGCCCGTTCGGCATGGCCGACCGCTTGAACTGGCTGAACCCGAAGTAGCGCTTGACGAACACGGTCAGCCACTGCCGGATCGGCGCCAGGTCGTAGGCGCGGCGTCGCTCCGGCGGGAAGCCCTCGGGCCACAGTCCGCCGTCCACGTCGTGCCAGGCATGCCAGGCCAGGAACGCGATCTTCGACGGCCGGAACCCGAACCGCAGCGTGTAGAACAGGTTGAAGTCCTGCAGTTCGTAGGGCCCGACGGACTTCTCCGTGCTCTGCGGCACTTCGCCGTCCCTCACCGGGATCAGCTCCGGGGAGATCTCCGTGCCCAGGATGGACAGCAGGATCTCGTCGACGTCGTCGGAGAAGTCCGCCAACCCGGCCACCCACCGGATCAGGTGCTGGATCAGGGTTTTCGGCACCCCGGAGTTCACGTTGTAGTGCGACATCTGGTCGCCCACGCCGTAGGTGCTCCAGCCCAGCGCCAGCTCGGACAGGTCGCCGGTGCCCAGCACGATGCCGTGGTGGTGGTTGGCCAGCCGGAACAGGTAGTCGGTGCGCAGTCCCGCCTGCACGTTCTCGAACGTGATGTCGTACACCTCCTCGCCCCGGCCGAACGGGTGGTCGAGGTCGGCCAGCATCTGCCGGGCCGCCGGCCGGATGTCCAGCTCGCTCGCGGTGATCCCCAACGCCCGCATCAGCGCCCACGCGTTCGCCTTCGTCGACGGGCCGGTGGCGAACCCGGGCATGGTGAACCCGCGAATGTTGGTGCGGGGCAACCCGAGCAGATCCATCGCCCGCGCCGCGACGATCAGTGCGTGCGTGGAGTCCAGCCCGCCGGACACGCCGATGACGACCGTCCGCGTGCCGATCGCCCGCAGCCGCTGCACCAGCCCGTCGACCTGGATGTTGTAGGCCTCGAAGCAATCTCGGGCCAGCCGGTCGGGATCGGCCGGCACGAACGGGAACCGCTCCACCACCCGCCGCAACCCCAGATCCGACGACGGCGGATCGAGCGTGAACTGGATCTGGCGACAACCCGGAACGTCGACCAGCCGCCGGTTGTCCTCGAAGGTGCCCTGCCGGGCCCGCTCCTGCCGCAGGCGGTCCAGGTCCACGTCGGCGATCGTCACCACCGGGTCCTCGGCGAACCGCGCACCCTCGGCCAGCAGCACCCCGTTCTCGAAGATCGACGTCTGCCCGTCCCAGCTCAGGTCGGTGGTCGACTCACCCCGGCCGGCCGCGGCGTACACGTAGGCGGCCAGGCAGCGCATCGACTGCGCCCGGCCCAGCAGGGCGCGGTTGTCGGCTCGGCCGATGGTGATCGGGCTGCCGGACATGTTGGCCAGCACGGTCGCGCCGGCGAGCGCCAGGGTGCTGGACGGCGGCACCGGCACGAACATGTCCTCGCATATCTCCACCCCGATCGTCAGCCCGGGCACGTCGGACGCGGTGAACAGCAGGTCCGTGCCGAACGGCACCTCCCGCCCCGCAACGGACATGGTCAGCCCGACGATGCCGTCGCCCGAGGCGAACTGCCGCCGCTCGTAGAACTCCCGGTAGGTCGGCAGGTGGATCTTGGGCACCACACCCAGCACCGACCCCCGGTGCAGCACGACGGCGGTGTTGAACAGCCGGTCCCGATGCCGCAGCGGGGCGCCGACGATGATCACCGGCAGCAGGTCGGCGGTGGCCGCGGCCAGCTCGCCGATCGCGTCGTGCACCGCGTCCAGCAGCGCCTGCTGGCCCATCAGATCGTCGATCGCGTACCCGGTCAGCGCCAGCTCCGGGAACAGCGCCACCGCCACCCCTTGCTCGGCGCAGCGCCGCACCGTCGTCGCGATGCCGGTCGCATTGCGCGACGGGTCGGCGATCCACACATCGGCGGTGCAGGCCGCGACCCGCGCGAAACCGTGGGCGTACAGCGAGCGGAACGTCATGCCGCCCATCCTGGTGCAGCCCAACCCTCGGGGCTGCATCAGGGACCACGCCGGGCGAGAGCGCGGCCGTCGTCACACCACGGAGAAACCTTCCGGCAGGGCGCGCCGACCGGTCAGCGCCAGCAGCAGCCGGGACCCGTCCTGCCGGGCGATCGCCACGTCGACGGCCAACCGCAGCGATTCGGCCAGCGCGGCCGGTGGCGGGTCGAACGGCAGGCCGGTGGCGCCGGCGATATCCAGTGAGTGCACGACCAGCTCGAAGACGCGGGTGACCAGGTAGCGGCTCAGCCGCATGCCGCCGGCAATGGTGTGGATGACCGGGTCGTCGACGGCGTCCAGCGCGGTCCGGCAGTCGTCGACCAGTTCGCGGACGGTGCTGGCCGGGTCGTCGCCGAGGGCCTGGCCGGCCTGCCGCCCCCGTTCGGTGACGGCCGCGGGGTCCGCGGCCATCAGCTGCGCGGCGGCCGCGTAGTAGGCGACCGGCGTCGGGACCGCCTCCACCTCGGTCACCTGCGGCAGGTAGGTGAGCACGGTGACCAGCGACCGGCTGGCGTGCCCGACCAGCGCGCGCAGGTCCCACTCACCCAGGCCGTCGCCGGACCAGGCGTCGGCGGGGATGCGGTCGACCAGGTCGGCGAACGCGTGCGCGGCGAGGGCGAAGGTGGCGCGGGAATCGGTCTCGGTCGGGCGCGTCATGCGGTGAGTATGGCGCGCCGGCCCCTGGGCGTCGCGGACGAAACCCGTGTTTGCGCGCCGGGTTTGCCTGGTTCGGCACGGGAAAGATCAGCCAAGCAGGGCGTGGCATCCAGCTTCGCTGATCATTTCCACGTTTGCGCGCCGGGTTTGCCCGGTTCGGCACGGGAATGATCAGCGAACCGGCGTCGAACCGGATCACCGTCAAACCGGCGGGGTCAACTCCACCCGGACCCCGAGCAGCCGCACCGGCCGCCGCAGCTCGAACCTGTCCAGCAACTCAACCGCGGCCGCGGCCACCGGCGCGGTGAGCGTGGTCGGCGCCGGCAGGGTGCGGATGTGGCTCTCGGTGAAGAATGAGGAGTTTCGGACGATCACCGCCACCTTCGTGATCACCCTGTCCTCGGCGACGACGTCGGCGACCACCCGGTCGGCCAGCACCCGCAGCTCCCGCTCGACCTCGGCCCGATCGGTCAGGTCGTCGGGATAGGTGGTCTGGTGGCTGCGGGACCGGGCGATCCACGGTTCGGTGCGGATCGTCGTCTCGCCCTCGCCCCGGGCCAGCGCCCGGTAGCGCGGGCCCGTCGTCGGACCCCACCACCGCGCCAGCTCGGCCGGGTCCGCGGACGCCAGGTCGGCCACGGTCCGGATTCCGTGCTCGGCGAACCGGGCCGCACCGCGCGCGCCCACCCCCCACAGCGCGCGAACCGGCCGGTCGCCCATCACGGCCATCCAGTTGTCCCTGGTCAGCCGGTAGATGCCGGCCGGCTTGCCGAAGCCGGTTGCCACCTTGGCCCGCAACTTGTTGTCGCCCAGGCCGATCGAACAGGGCAGCCCGGTGGCGTCATGCACCATCGCCTGGAGTCGACCCGCGAGGGCCTCGGGATCGTCGACGGGAGCGAACAGGAAGGCCTCGTCCCAGCCCCACACCTCCAGCGGCCGCCCGGTGCCGCGCAGCACGTCCATCACCTGCGCGGACACCAGCTCGTAGTGGGCCATGTCCAGCGGCAGGTACACCGCGTCCGGAGCCTTGCGTAGCGCGGCCCGCATCGGCAGGCCGGCCCGCACCCCCAGCGCCCGGGCCTCGTAGGACGCGCAGGTGACCACCTGCCGGGCGCGGGTCGGGTCGCCGTCGCCGCCGACCACCACCGGCCGGCCGCGCAGCTCGGGTCGGCGCAGCAGCTCCGCCGACACCTGGAACTGGTCCAGGTCGACATGCAGGAACCAGTCGGCCACCGCGCCATTGTCCCGGCGTGATCAGTACAGCGGCCAAACCAGCGGGACGAACAGCACCCCGACGACCAGCCAGAACACCATCGTCACGGCGCCGAGCTTCCAGTAGTCGCCGAACCGGTACCCGCCGGACGCCATCACGATCATGTTGGCCGGGGTGGCGATCGGGGTGAGCAGCGACGCCGCGCCGGCCACCGCCACCATCATCAGGATGGCCTGTGGCGACACCCCGGTCTCGGCCGCCGCGGACAGCGCGATCGGCATGACGATCAGCACGGTCGCCGCGTTGCTGATCACCTGGCCGAGCGCGGCGGTGAGCGCGAACAGTGCCAGCATCAGCAGGTAGGGTCCGGACCCGCCGACCGCGCCGACCAGGGCGCCGGCGATGAGGTCGGCGGCGCCGCTGGTCTGGATCGCGACCGACAGCGGGATCAGCCCGCCGATCAGCACGATGGTCTGCCAGGAGATCGCCCGGTAGGCCTGCTGCGGTTCGACCACCTTGAGCAGGATCATCGCGGCGGCCGCCATCAGCCCGGCGATCGCCGGCGGCACCACCCCGGTGGCCAGCAGCACGATCATCCCGACCAGCACCGCGATTGCCTGCGGCGCCCGGCGACCAAGCGGAACGGTCTGCCGGCGGACCGACTCCGGCGAGTTGACCACCAGCACGTCCCGGCTGGCGGCCAACGACTCCATGGACTGCCATCGGCCGTAGTACAGGACCGCGTCGCCCTCGGCGATGATGATCGGGTGGAGGCCGATGTCCTTGCCGACCCGCTGGATCGCCAGCACGATCAGCTGCCCTTGGCGGACCATGCCGGGGAACAGGGTCTGACCGATCAGCCGGGACCGCGGCGGGATGATCACCTCGGCGATGCCCGTGGTGCGCGACAGGATCGACGCACCCTGGCGAGTGGCCAGTGACGATCCGGTGATCTTCAGTCCCTGGGCGGTGGCGTAGGCCGCAACCTGCTCCTCGGCCCCGGCGAACACGATCCGGTCGCCGTCGGCCAAGCTGTGATCGGCGTCGACGGCGGTGCCCGCGGAGTCCTGCACGCCGACCAGCCGCAGACCCGGGAAGCCGTCGAGCGCCAGGTCGCCGACCTCGGTGCCCTGGATCGTCGAGCCCGCCTGTACCCGCGCCCGGAAGATCGTGCGGTCCAGGTCGTAGTGCTCGGCGACGGTGGCCGCGTAGCCGCCGAAGTCGGCCGGCAGCTGGCTGGACGTGCGGGCCGGAAGCAGCCGGTTGCCCAGCAGCAGCGCAATGACCGTGGTGCCCAGCAGCAGCGGCAGGCCGACGATCGCGAACTCGAAGAACCCGAACCCCGGCCCTCCAACACTCAGCGACCCCTCCGAGACGATGACGTTCACGGGGCTGCCGGACAGCGTCAGCAGGGCACCGGCGCTGGCCGCGAAGGCCATCGGGATCAGCATCTTCGACGGCTGGGTTCGCGCCCGCCGGGCCACCGAGACGGTCACCGGCAGCAGCGCGGCCGCCGCCCCGTTGGGGGTGATGGCCGCCGACAACCCGCCGGCCAGCAGCATGATCGAAGCCAGGAGTCGCTTCGGTTTGCTGCCGGCGCCACCGACGATCACCTGCCCGGCCCACGTCGTCACCCCGGACGACTCCAGGCCCTCGCTGACCACGAACAGGGTCGCGATGAAGATGACCACGGGATCGCCGAAGCCGGCGACCACCTGGGTGGCGTCGAGCACGCCGGTGAAGTACAGCGCCAGCCCGGTGAGGATCGCGACCACCCCGACGGGCAGCCGGTTCCAGACGAACAGCGCGATGCACCCGACCAGCACGATCAGGCTCAGGTTTGCAGAGGACACGCCCCGATCCCACCATGCGAATCATCGCGAAGGTGTCCGGAACGTTGCCGAGTGCCCGCGGAACGTGTGTCCATCGCAACAGCAACCGTCCGAGGCTGCCGGGGTCGTCGGCCGGGGCCAGGATAGGGCCATGCTGATCGTTCACGTCGATATCGCCGTCGACCCCGGCCGGGTCGACGAGTTCCTGCGCGCCACCATCGAGAACGCCTCCGCGTCGATCCAGGAACCCGGCGTCATCCGGTTCGACGCGATCCAGGACGAGGCCGACCCGGCGCACGTCGTGCTCGTGGAGATCTATCGGGACGCCGACGCGGCGGCCGCGCACAAGGCAACCGCGCACTACGCGACCTGGCGGGACGCGGTCGCCGAGCTGATGGCCCGCCCCCGGTCGTCGACCAAGTACGCGCCGGTGTTCCCGGTCGCCGAGGCCGACTGGAGCTCGCAGCGGTGAGCGAAACCGACGGCGGAATCAGCGAGGCTTGCCGAGCGAATCATGGGCGCAGTGGTCGGCGCCGCGTCCGGGTGGCCGAGCTTGCGAGGCGGGCCGGGGAGGCGGCGGCGTGAGCGAGGCTTGCCGAGCGAATCATGGGCGCTGTCGTCGGCGCCGCGTC
>Ga0164241_10006685_pt1 | contig 10469 bp, 8 predicted proteins | sample OricomyardsoilBY_FD_108780 | JGI IMG/M metagenome (GOLD analysis project Ga0164241, IMG submission 108780) | Backyard soil microbial communities from Emeryville, California, USA - Original compost - Back yard soil (BY) | ecosystem: Environmental > Terrestrial > Soil > Unclassified | place: USA... | reverse complement strand
TGATACTGCACCGCGACGGTGAAGCTGCCGCTGTAGACCCCCACCGCCTGGTTCGACCCGATCCCCAACCGACCACCAACGTTGAACTGCTGCACACCACCCTCGTTGTTCAACACACCGGCCCCCTCGCTCGTGCGCAACTCCTGGATCCACATCCGCTCCTCTCCCCCCTGACGGGTGATCACCACCTGCGACGGCAGCGACACCGAGTACAGATACCCCGGCTCCCCCGATGCGCGGAACTGCGCCATCTGATAGCTCGTGTTCTGACCGCGGGCCGCCCCGCCATCGTAGCTGATCGCCCCGTTGTTCGGGTCGATGGTGACGGCACCTTCCTGATAGCTTTTGATGATCGATCCGAAGCGCAGGTCGGCCAGTCGCTCCAGCGACAGTCCGGCGACGACGCGGGCATCGGCCGTGGCATCGGCCGAGGCGGCGGTCTGAGCCGACGCCGATGAAGCCGATGTGACGGCCAGGGTGATCGCGGCCAGGGCGGTGAAGGCGAGCGAGAGCGTGTTCAATGCGTTGAAGGTATTCATGATGATCTCCGAGAGAGCGTGAGTAAGGAAGTTTGATTTGACGACTGCAGGACTCTTCTCGTAAGATCGGGCCAGAGTGTGGAAATGATGAAAATGGGCGAGAAAGTGGGAAAGCGTTGGCCTACGGGTGTCGTATTCCACAACACAGTCCAGCTATCGGACAACGGCATATGTCACCGAGAGCATCACAATGATAATATCATGATAGCCACCCCGCCGGTGGGAGGGGGAAATATTGGCGATGGATAATGGGGCGAATTACTTCGCCGGCCATGCCGGCAGACCGGAGTGAGCCAACTGCGATCGTTAAGGATAAGCGGCGCGGATATCCTGATCATCGCACCCAATTGCGGCCGGCACCGCAGAGCATCCCCGTGCACGACGTGCCATTCACTCCTCAGACGATCATCATTTCGGGCAAACGCATATATGATGGTTCTCGTTATACGATAGCCGACGGGAGTATGGTGGCGGAACATTATGGGGCCTGCAATAATATTATATGCGGCTTTCGTTCGGGGAGTAGATTATGCGCAGTATATTCGTTCCGTGAAGCCCGCCGGCAGCGCACGCTGCGACGTCATCGGAGCGGTAGCTGGAGATTACGGCGGTGGCTCACGGTCCCTTGAAAATATGCCGATGGTAGTAGCGGCATATCCTCCTTCCCTCGAATACTACCTGTATGATATGCGGGCTTTGCTGCTATATCGCTCCTGCCGCGCGTATGGACACGCTCATCCTCCTTTCAGTATGCTGATGACTGCCGAAGAGCGGGGTCATGCCCTCAATGATCATCCTGACAGATATAATGACGCCACCATCGGGCGTTGCGGCATTATCACGGTCGCCCGGCGGATGGCGGAACATATCGTGACCTCAGCATAGATGCGGGAAGGATGCCAGGTATAAACTCCTCCCTTCATGAATGCTGCCCCGGAGATTTGTCGGCATCGGGAATCCCAGCCGGAGCTTATGCCGGAGAGACGTCGCCGGTGAGGGAGAAGTATGCGATGGTCCGGAATAAACCCCTGCGGCAGCGCGTCCATCCTGCCGGAAACGGCAATCGGGAAACAGCAGCATTCCGCGGCTCTCATAGGTGCATGTGGACGGAATAGAGTTTTGCCGGTCTCCGCAATGTCCAATTCGGATGAAGAAATTCGCCGGGTGATGTTCGCATGAACACCTAAAAACTCCGGGGAAAATTACTTCTCCCTATGATATACCGATGCGATTGTGATGCATGAGTCCATAGCAAAAGTGTACGTCCGGCCGGAGCATATGAAGACGTTTTATCTCATCCGGCCAATCCTTCACATGCCATATCCAGTAGTTATGACGGCCGCCGATTCGGGTAAATATCGGCAGTGGCTTATCGTGCTGAACGAATCATAATGAACTGACCATGGTCGTCGGGAATGGAATGAGGCGATCGGGGTTTCCCGCCGGAGCTGGTGCCGGAGCAGAATCGCAAGCGGAATGGATTTTGGCGACATCAGGCTGGGAGGCGCCTCAATACTGGCCTGCAGCACATTCCGCACCCGATGATACAGCCGGCGGGGGAAGCACGATGGCACTGTTATTCCCCATCACGGCAGGGATTTTTCGCGATGAAAACAGCTTGGGCTTCGGACGCGACGCGATGAGAAATGAATATGAAATTATGATGAATGGACCGCTGTGACGAGATGGAGCTGGCGGTCGGAATGAGGTGAGAGAAGGTAATTACTCCTATCGAACATAGGTATGATTGTTCGGGCAACACGGTGGCTCAAGTTGGCGCATTGTTTGAGTAATTGTTGCACGGAAATCCGTTTACGGTAGGTAATCGGATCTGCCATTATATATTTGTTGCAATCCAAGAGTCAATACGCCCTTCCCCAGGGTCATATCGAGAAACAAAACAGGAGCGGCATATGCCATCGAATACTTCAGGTGGATCACGGTTTATGAGCGATTTCGCCTCGCAGATGATCTCCCAAATCGGATCACTGTTCGAGCGAATCAACGTCAGTCCAACGCATCCCATTACCGCTTTTCCCCTCGAAGGTGCGCAGAATTATCTCTATGTGCTCTATTCGGCCAACGGTATGCCGCTTCTCGCCGGTGCAATGGTCGAGTCGATGGATCGCCGTGAGCTTAATCGTGCAATGAGGGAGATTCAGGGGCTCGCATCCAGTGGCTTCGCGACGTCGTTCCGCATCGTCGAGCTCGGCTCCGATGAGATGGCGCGCCACATCGAGCGTTGGGTAAAGGAATTGTTCCAGGCAGCGCTTCCGCTGGCCGGGGGATTTGGTCTGGCAATATCCAGCGCCACCACCGGTGGAACGCAGCAGCCGGCCGGCCGTCGTGGACGCCCGAGGAAGGAAGAGACGGCAGCCGAGGGAGAGGCAACCGAGACGAAGCGTCGTGGCCGCCCACGCAAAAACGCTGAAGCATCCACCGAGGGAACAACCGAGGCCGCGGCTCCCGCACGTCGTCGCGGACGTCCGGCGAAAAATGCCGCCGCCGATACCGAGACCGCTGCTCCCGCACGCCGCCGTGGACGCCCAAGCAAGGCCGCTGCCGCGACCACCGAGTCCGAGACATCGGAGGCGCCGCGCCGTCGCGGCCGTCCGCGCAAAAACGCCGAAGCACCGGAGGCAACGACCGAGACCGCTGCTCCGGCACGCCGTCGCGGACGTCCGGCGAAAAATGCCGCCGCCGATACCGAGACCGCAGCGCCGGCACGTCGCCGTGGCCGTCCAAGCAAGGCCGCTGCCGCAACAACCGAGTCCGAGACATCGGAGGCACCACGCCGCCGCGGACGTCCGCGCAAGAATGCCGAAGCAACGGAGGCAACGAATGAGGGCGCGGCTCCGGCACGCCGTCGTGGACGTCCGGCGAAAAATGCGGCCGCCGATACCGAGACCGCCGCTCCCGCACGCCGCCGTGGACGCCCAAGCAAGGCCGCTGCCGCGACCACCGAGTCCGAGACATCGGAGGCGCCGCGCCGTGGACGTCCGCGCAAAAACGCCGAGGCAGCACCGGAAGCAGCGAACGAGACGGCAGCACCGGCACGCCGTCGTGGCCGCCCAAGCAAGGCCGCTGCCGCAACTACCGAGTCCGAGACATCGGAGACACCACGCCGTGGACGTCCGCGCAAAAACGCCGAGGCAGCACCGGAGACAACCACCGGGACCAAGCGCCGCGGACGCCCGCGTAAAAATGCCGAGGCGGCACCGGAGGCAACCACCGAGACGAAGCGCCGTGGACGCCCGCGCAAAAACGCGGCAGCCGCCGATAATGGCGCCGCCGATAACGGGGCAACCGAGCAGGGGGAGAACGCATAAGCGTCCTTCCAGACTCGATATGATATGATTCGTTAAAGCGCTTCCATATGGGAGCGCTTTTTTTTATCCCCTCGTGGCGCTCCCCTTTTTCCTTCGATAGAGCGCGGCCGCCGGACCGATGGCCGCCGGACGTATGGAGCGTGGCTCCGGCGATCGGTGCTATATTGCCGGCTTCGAGTACATCAACAAGCCCAGTACAGATAGATGCCGATCGTAACCCCCGATAGCCTGGAAACCTCGCTGCGCCATGGCAAGTTCGACCCGGTCTATTTTCTCTTCGGTGATGAGGAATTTCTTATCGAGGAAGCGCTCAACCGAATAATCGAGAGCACCGTCGACGAAAGCACCCGCAGCTTCAATTTCGATCTGCTGTTCGGCAGCGAGGCAACGCCGGTGGATATTATCGAGCGGGCATCGGCATACCCGCTGATCGCCGACCGGCGCGTCGTGGTGGTCAAGGAGATCGACAGAACGTTCGCGCTGCGCGGCAAGCCCGACGAGAATTCGGCCTTCGCCCGCTATATGGCCTCCCCCGCGCCGACCACCGTGCTGGTGATGACCGCCGCGATCTCCGACTTTCTCACCAAGGGAAAAAACGGTCCCGGTGCCAAGGCTCCCTATAACCTGTTCGTCAATACCGCCGCGTGCGTGCAGTTCAAAAAAGTGTACGACCGCGAGCTTCCCTCCTGGACCGCGTCGCGCATCCGCACGCGCGGCAAGGATATCACCCCCGACGCGGTGGAGCTTTTCGTCGGCTATGTGGGGGCATCGCTCCGCGTGCTGAACAACGAGATCGAAAAGCTGTTCACCTTCGTCGAGGAGAGAAAAAAAATCACCGTCGAGGATGTGCGCGCCGTCGTGGGGGCGTCGAAGGTATACAACGTCTTCGAGCTTCAGAAGGCGGTCGGCGCCAAGAACCTGGAGCTGTCGGTGGAGATCGCCGAGCGGATGCTGAGGGCCGGGGAGCCCGAGCAGCTTATTCTGACGATGCTCACCCGCTATTTCACCATCCTCTGGCGGCTGATCGAGCTGCGCTCGCGCTCGAAGGATCAGAACGAGATCGCGCGGAGCCTCGGCATCTCGTCGTTCTTCGTCAATGAATATATTGCCGCGCTCTCCCGCTATCCCATGGGGCATCTCCGCAATGCGTTCGAGGCGCTTCTCCACGCCGATATCGCCCTGAAGACAAGCCGGGTCGATCCGGCCCTCGTGCTGCAGATCATGCTGATCGCAATCATCAGCGGCGAGCAGGTGCAGGGGGTGCCGGTGCGCGGGTACGAATCGATCTGATCGCATCCCCGACCGCCCCTGGCCCGAGGAATTGGCGCGGATCTGGAACCTGACGATAGCTCGTCTCTCCTTCGATTCCGAAGGAGACCTATTCAGTCATCAATATTTTCTCTCCGACGCACGCGGCGCATGCTCATGCGACAGTATCGGCCCGCGCCCGCCATCCGCGTCGGAAGCTTATCCATTGCAGCCATGAACCCACCGACCGAGACATTTGAGGACTTCCTTGCCATCGTCCGCCGACTCCGGCTCGACTGTCCCTGGGACAGAGAGCAGACCCACGCCTCGATAGCGCCGCTGCTGGTGGAGGAGGCCTACGAGGTGAAGGAATCGATCGAGGCGAACAACGACAACGAGCTGAAGAAGGAGCTGGGGGATATCCTTCTCCACGCGGTGATGCATTCGGTGATCGCCGAGGAGCGCGGCGCCTTCGACTTCGGCGACGTCGTCAGGCTGATCTCCCAGAAGCTGGTCCACCGCCATCCGCATGTGTTCGGCGATACCACGGTCGCCAACGCCGCCGAGGTGACCGAGAACTGGGAGCAGCTGAAGATGAAGGAGGGGCGGCGGTCGCTGTTCGAGAATATGCCGAAGGCGCTTCCGGCGCTGCAGCGCGCCGATCGCGTCCAGGAGAAGGCATCGAAGGTCGGGTTCGACTGGGAGGAGCCGGAGGATGTCTGGAAGAAGGTCGAGGAGGAGATGGAGGAGATGCGGGACGCTCTGCGGTCGGGGGAGCCGGCGGCGAGAGTGGAGGAGGAGTTCGGCGATCTTCTCTTCGCGCTGGTCAACTACGCGCGGTTCATCGGGGTATCGGCCGAGGAATCGCTCCACCGCACCACCAACAAGTTCATCCGGCGCTTCCAGCACATCGAGTCGCGGCTGATCGACCAGGGGAAGACCTTCACCGATGTGGGGCTCGAGGAGATGGATGGATACTGGAACGAGGCGAAACGGGCCGAGCGGGAGTAGCCCTCCCCCCGGCCCCGATCCATTCGTGTCAATTCGCTTCGGCATACATGCATTCGGCGGCCCTTTCGTAGTTTAGTGAGAATTCTTCCGGACGTACCTACTCATTGCTGCGATAGATCCTCATGACTCCTTCTCGACCGAAAGCCAAACTCGCACTGGAAAACGGGACCGTCTTCACCGGACGTGGGTTCGGCGCGACCGACCGCGAGGCGATGGGCGAAGTTGTGTTCAACACTTCGATCACCGGCTACCAGGAAATCCTCACCGATCCGAGCTATTACGGCCAGATCGTCACCATGACATACCCTCATCAGGGGAACGTCGGCGCCAACCATTTCGATAACGAATCGAAGTGCGTGCAGGCCGCCGGCTTCGTCACACGCGAAGCCTCGCGCGTCAGATCGAACTGGCGGAGCGAGGAGGGGCTCGACGAATACCTCGAGCGGAGCGGCGTGATCGGCATCGAGGGGATCGACACACGGATGCTGGTGCGGATACTCCGCGAGGAGGGGGCGATGCGGGGCATCATCTCCGCCACCGATCTCGACGACGCCCGGCTGGTCGAGCGCGCACGCGCGCTCCCCAGCATGAGCGGTCTCGACCTGACCCGCGCGGTCTCCTGCGGCGAGAACTACGAGTTCCAGTCGCTCGACGCCAGCGGCTATCTGCTCGATCCGATCAACGGACGGCACGATGGGGAGCCGTTCCATGTGGTGGTGATCGACTTCGGCGTCAAGAACAACATTCTGGAGCGCCTGCAGAGCTACGGCACCCGGCTGACGGTGGTTCCGGGCACCGCCACCGCCGAACAGATCCTGGCGCTCAACCCCGACGGCATCTTCCTCTCGAACGGCCCCGGCGATCCCGACGCCGTGAAGTACGCCATCGAGACGATCAAGGGGCTGATGGGGAAGAAGCCGATCTTCGGCATCTGTCTCGGCCATCAGCTTCTGGCGCTGGCGCTCGGCGGCCGCACCTACAAGCTCAAGTTCGGCCATCGCGGCGCGAACCATCCGGTGCAGAACGTCGCCACCGGCGCCAACGAGATCACCTCGCAGAACCACGGCTTCACCGTCGACCTCGACTCGATGGCCGGTCTTCCGGTCGATATCACCCATATCAACCTCAACGACCGCACTGTCGAGGGATTCCGCCATCGCGAATATCCCCTCTTCTGCGTTCAGTATCATCCCGAGGCGGGCCCCGGTCCGCACGATGCCGATTATCTGTTCAAGGAGTTCATCGAGATGATGGAGAAGCATCGGGCCGCCGAGGCCCAGCAGGCAACGGCCTGATGATGCGGGGGATCGCCCAACAATGTCTACCTATACATTCTAATTGATAACCGATATGGCTACAGTCATTCTCTCGGCCGCGCGGACCCCGGTGGGATCGTTCGGCGGCACTCTCAGCAGTGTGAGCGCGCCTCGTCTGGGCGCGATCGCCATCAAGGCGGCGCTCGAACGCGCAGGGGTCGGACCGGAGCAGGTCTCCGAGGTGGTGATGGGGAATGTTCTCACCGCAGGGGTCGGCCAGGCCCCGGCGCGCCAGGCCGCCATCGGCGCCGGCATCCCGAACTCCGTTCCCTGCACCACCATCGGCAAGGTGTGCGGCTCCGGGATGAAGGCGGTGATGCTCGCCGATCAGATGATCCGCTGCGGCGATGCCTCGGTGGTGGTCGCCGGCGGACAGGAGTCGATGTCGCTCGCCCCGTATATCCTCGACAAGGCGCGCAACGGCTACAGGATGGGGGATGGCAAGATCATCGACTCGATGATGTACGACGGCCTGACCGACGCCTACGACAACGTGGCGATGGGGATCGCCGCCGATGCCTGCGCCGTCAGCTGCGACGTGCCGCGCGAGTCGCAGGACGAGTTCTCGATCGAGAGCTATCGCCGCGCGCAGACGTCGATCGCCGAGGGACGCTTCAAGGATGAGATCGCCCCGGTGACGATCAAGGACCGCAAGGGGGATACCGTGGTCGATACCGACGAGGAGCCCCCGAAGACGAACTTCGACAAGATCCCGACGCTGAAGCCTGTCTTCACGAAGGATGGGAGCGTCACCGCCGCCAACGCCTCGAAGATCAACGACGGCGCCGCTGCCCTCGTCATGGCCGACGAGGCCTACGCCGCCGAGAACGGCCTGAAGCCGATGGCGCGCATCATCGCGCAGTCGTCGCATGCGCAGGCGCCGATGGAGTTCACCACCGCCCCGGTGGAGGCGGTCAGGAAGGTGCTCGCGAAGGCCAATCTGACGATGGACGATATCGATCTGTTCGAGATCAACGAGGCGTTCGCCGTCGTGGCGCTGGCCGCGAAGAACGCGCTCGGCATCCCGCACGAGAAGCTGAACGTCAACGGCGGCGCCGTGGCGATCGGCCATCCCATCGGTGCCTCCGGCGCCCGCATCCTCACCACGCTTCTGCATGCGCTGAAGAGCCGCAATCTGAAGCGTGGTCTTGCCGCGATCTGCATCGGCGGCGGCGAGGCGACGGCGCTGGTCGTCGAGATGGTGGACTGATCCGCATCCGTTTATCCGCACTATCCGGGGCGCGTGCAGTGCCCCGGATCTCCTTCAACACTATCTCGACGATCTCCACATCCGATGCCTGAACTGTTCGATCTGCTAAGCGCCCGCGCCGGCCATTATGCCGGAGAGGGGAAGGATCACGACGGCGAGATTTTCCGTGGCAAGCTGATCCTCGACGCCATCGCTCCGGCCGGTGATCCGCTGATCAGGTTCATCGCCCTCGGCCTCGATGGCAGCCTCTACGGCCGCCAGGAGTCGGCACTGCGGGTCGATGAGGCCGGGGAGATCGTCATGGAGATGGAGCGGGGGGAGGATACCACGACGCTCTACCGGTTCCGCCGCGAGGAGGCCGCCGATGGCTCCTTCCGCGCATTCGTCTTCGGTCATGGAGAGCTGGGGGATCGTCGGAGCATGCGCGAGGAGATCGCCATCGAGCTCTGGGATAACGGTGAGATCGGCTATCGTCATGGCTGGGGAATGCCGGGGGAGGAGATCACGACACGCTATAGTCTCAGGATGGCGCGGCTGGCCTAGGGCGGCGCCTGGAGACGCTCGACACTTCAACCTATCGAATCACACTATCAAGCTCATGGATATCACGAACGTAATGGTAATCGGCGCCGGGACGATGGGGAACGGTATCGCCCACGTCTTCGCCCAGAATGGTTTCAACGTGACGCTGGTCGATGTCGACGGCGGACGGATCGAGGCGGGGATCGCCACGATCGCCGGCAATCTGGCGCGCCAGGTCAAGAAGGAGACCATCACGCAGGAGCAGAGCGACGCGACCCTCGGGCGCATCAGCCATGCCACCGATCTGAAGGCCGCCGCGCCCCACGCCGATCTGATCATCGAGGCCGCCACCGAGAACATCGGTCTGAAGCTGGAGATCTTCCGGACGCTCGACGAGCTTGCGCGCCCCGGCGTGATCCTGGCATCGAACACCAGCTCGATCTCGATCACCCAGATCGGCGGCGTGACCAAGCGTCCGGCGCAGGTGATCGGCATGCACTTCTTCAACCCGGTGCCGGTGATGAAGCTGGTGGAGATCATCCGCGGCTACGCCACGAGCGATGAGACCTACGCTCTGATACGTGATCTGAGCACCCGCCTCGGCAAGACGCCGGTGGAGGTACAGGACTACCCCGGCTTCATCTCCAACCGCATCCTGATGCCGATGATCAACGAGGCCATCTACTGCGTGATGGAGAGCATCGCCACCGTCGAGGATATCGATACGGTGATGAAGCTCGGGATGGCCCATCCGATGGGCCCGCTCACCCTGGCCGACTTCATCGGCCTCGACGTCTGCCTGGCGATCATGGAGGTGCTCCACAAGGGCCTCGGCGACGACAAGTACCGTCCCTGCCCTCTGCTGCGGAATATGGTGGCCGCAGGGCATCTCGGCCGCAAGAGCGGTCGAGGCTTCTACGACTACGCGCAGAAGTAATTCCGCGCATCGCACAAGCGATCAGCGATAGACAGGGCGGCCCATACGGGCCGCCCTTGTTGTTGATACCCCCTCCCCCACCCCGCCCGACGCTGTACGATAGCCGGACCGTGTTGTGGAATACGACACCGGCACAAACTCTCAATCCCCATTTTCAGCCCGTTTTCGCCATCTCCACACTCTGGCCCGATCTTACGAGAAGAGTCCTGCAGTCGTCAATACAAACTTCCTTACTCACGCTCTCTCGGAGATCATCATGAACGCCTTCAACGCATTGAACACGCTCTCGCTCGCCTTCACCGCCCTGGCCGCGATCACCCTGGCCGTCACATCGGCTTCATCGGCGTCGGCTCAGAC
>Ga0164241_10006684_pt1 | contig 10470 bp, 4 predicted proteins | sample OricomyardsoilBY_FD_108780 | JGI IMG/M metagenome (GOLD analysis project Ga0164241, IMG submission 108780) | Backyard soil microbial communities from Emeryville, California, USA - Original compost - Back yard soil (BY) | ecosystem: Environmental > Terrestrial > Soil > Unclassified | place: USA... | reverse complement strand
GCTAGTTATCCCCAAAATCCGTTGATAAACCTGTTGAAAAAGCTCCCAAAAGGGGGCTTTTTGCGTTTATGGGCCTGCATACTTAGTCCCCCACCACGTTTTCTTATGTCCAATACGTGTGGGTATTTGCCAATCAGGGTGGGGCGTATATAATGCGCATAATCAAGCTCAAGGCATAATCCATGCGCGCCCCAAAACCATTTCCTTTGTATCCCACATACACTGAGCTTCAAGAACTGAAGCTTGAGCATTATCCAGATCTTAAAGTGTTCCTGGATTCAGGCCAATCCTGGCGCCGTCAGCATTGGCAATGGGGTTCGGATTTTTTGCGGTACATCGGCAGAAACAAATCAGAGCATACGTTTTCTCGGTTTCGCAACGAAACCGAGCGGTTCCTGCTGTGGCTTTTCCTTTATAAAGATCGGCCTATGGATGGTTTACGGAAAGCGGATATCTTAGAGTACGCCGATTTTTGTTGGAAACCACCGGTAAGCTGGATTGGATTTGCCACTGCGGAGCATTTCTCTTATCAGGATGGCTTTTACATGGCCAATAATGCGTGGCTGCCATTTCGTCTGCGGTTGCCTAAAAATCGTCCTGTCGATTCAGAGCCTGATCGAAAACAATATAGGCCTTCACAAGAAACGCTGAGTGCCATGTTCACAGCAGTGATCGCGTTCTACAAATATTTAATAAACGAAGAAATGTGCTACGGTAATCCTGCCCAAGTTGCCAAATCCGATTGTCGTTATTTTATCAATGATGTTCAGGTTACCGAGGTACGGCGTTTAACTGAAGAGCAGTGGCACTATGTGTTGAAAAGTGCTGAATTTTTGGCTAACAAAGACAGCATTTACGAGCGCGCTTTTTTTGTTGTGGCTTCGCTCAAAACGCTATTTTTGCGCATTTCTGAGCTTTCCGAGCGCAAAGAATGGGTTCCGGCTATGAATCATTTTTGGCAGGATGAGCATTCCAATTGGTGGCTGAAAATATACGGTAAAGGCCGTAAATTACGGGATGTTTCTGTACCTCCTGCATTCTTGCCGTATTTGAAGCGGTACCGAACTTATCGTGGTCTCTCTCCCCTCCCCTCGACAGCCGATAACTCCCCACTAGTAGAAAAAGTTAGGGGGCAAGGAGGAATGACTGCGCGTCATTTGATCCGTATCGTTCAGCAAATATTTGATGAAGCTTATCACTCAATGAAAAATGAAAAAGGTGAGGATAGTGCTCGAAAGCTACAGGAAGCCTCTTCCCATTGGCTGCGCCATACTGGCGCCAGTATGGAAATAGAACGTGGACGTGCCCTGAAGGATCTTTCAGAAGATTTAGGTCATGCCAGTATGGCTACAACTGATACGGTTTATGTCCAGAGCGAGAGCCGTAAACGTGCTGAAAGCGGAAAAAACCGTAAAGTTATTTGATAGCAAATGGTCTTTAATCATAAATTCCGCAGCTCATTGAATTTCGAAAACACTAAAGTATCGCAAAATCAGCAAAAATACTGTTATAAAGGCTGTACCAAGGGGTACGCGTGTCAGCTAATGTAACGCTAGATTAAATCAGGTTAAAATTCATCTACATTTTGAGAGGCAACAGCAGATCCGGTGACAGTAAATGGCCATGAAACAAATATCTTGACTCGTGGATTCAAAGGCGGCCAATCAAAATTTGCTATTTTCGATTTGTTTGGCACACTCGTTCAATATGGGGTACAGCATCACCCTTTCCGACGGCTTTTAAAATGGGCAAGAGAAAATGGGCGGCAACCAAAAGCTGACGATGCCCGCGCGTTGATGACTATTAATACTGACATACCGAACCTTGTGGCTTCATTGGGGATCTGCGCACCGCACGATCTTATCGAACGAATAGAAAAGGATATCCAAGAGGAATTAAATTCGCTGTCTCTATTTTCTGATGTCAGATCCACTCTGACCGGTTTGACTGAGCGGGGAATTCCGTTTGCTATTTGCTCAAATCTCGCGGCCCCGTATGGAGAGGCGGTAGGTCAGCTGTTGGGTGACTTTCGATTTATTCGCTGCTTGAGCTACGAAATTGGCTTTATAAAACCTGAGTTAGGCATCTACCAATTTTTACTTACGGAATCAGGATTATCCCCTGAGAATTGCATTTTTATCGGAGACACCTTTATAGCCGATTACCAAGCACCGATACAGTTTGGGATGAATGCCCGGCATTTGGTACGGGACAATTCACGATCGGATGATTTCACAATGACCTCGCTAAGTGAAATTAGCGCACTTTTCGACACATGATTGTTTGGGGCTAGGCTATGAAAGTTTCAAATATTAAGAAACCCCTCCCTATGACTGCAGCACACGCTATTAACGGAATCTTTTGGTTACAAGAAATTTCAGCTTGTGACAAGTGAGACTTGTCAGTAGACGAGATTGAGGGCCTCTTAGATGGTATTGATATAAGCACCTATGGCGATTGGACGAAAAAGGCTTCTACTGGACAAAGTATTAACCTCGGCCGCGATTGCTTGGAGCGTATTAGCTTACTCCTCGGTATTTCCGAGGCGCTTCAGTTATTTATCCCCTCATGCCGTACCGATCTAGCATACAGGTGGTCTAATACCCCAAACGATCACCCAATATTCAGTGGATTGTCGATGAAGGAATACCTTCTCGAACGCAAGAGCATTGAGGGGCTCAATACCGTTAAACGTCACTTGGGTTCCTGCTGAGGGTAATTGGATTTACAACCTAATAAGAAGCTAATAACGGCCCGACTTCGTAAGGCATCTATTTGGTAAATGACGTATCAATCCTATAGCTAAAGAGGAAATTTAATACTTCTTGCGATAGATATCTAATTAAATCAATAATCTATAGATCCCTCCCCCGCAGATGTTTCACGATATGTTTCACGAGATAAAATGATCACTTTTTCCCAGTACCCCTTGATCGTAGGTTTGATCTCGCTCGGCAAGGGCCTTTTCTTTCAGTGCAATAGCTTCATTAATTTTGCCACGAGAGGTAAGCCCGGCGGTCAACGGGATTGTTAGCTGCACGCCCACTTGAGCGCTTTTATTCTCGGACGGCGCATCACTAAAGTTACTGCCCGATGCATCATTTAGGTTTCTATTGGCGATTAAATCAATAGTTGGGGCCATAACGGAGCGTGCCCTGCCGATTTCAAATTGGGCCGCTTCTATCTCGTAACGGGCTTGAATAATAGCTGGACTTGTTTCGTTCACACGCTCAAGCCAATGTTCCAGGCTGTCAAGCTTGGCCGCCAAAGCCGATTGCATCCAAGGCGTTACATCAATATCCGTAATAGGCGTTGCCGTAAGCTGGCTGAGGGTATGCTGTTTAATGGTGAGCTCACCATTGGCTTGTGCCTCCTGAACTAATACCACCGCGTGTTTTGCTTCTACTTCACGCACATCGGCCACAGACACCGCACCCAGCTCGAAGCTGCGCTTTGCCACCGCCAATTGTTGTTGCGTTGCGTCTTTCTGGCCTCGAATTGCTTTGAGTATCTCTTGGTTGGTAATAACGTCAAACCATGCCGTCGCAACACGACCAGCCAGTTCGGATTCAGCCGCCGCCAGTTGAGCTTCAGCCTGAGCCACTAATTTTTCAGCAGCGCGCGTGGCATAACCCGTGGACAGGTGGAATATAGGATGGCTTAGCTGCAACGCCCATTGTTCAGTTGAAAAGCGCTGATAGGGATTTTTATTTTGGCTATACCGATTGTCGCTGCTGGTGCCGGTTATTGTAGCTGTTGGCAACAAGGTTCTGGCCGCGTCACTGGCACGGGCTTTAGCTATATTAACTTGCGCCTGAGCAATGGCCATGGCCGGGTCGCGGGCGCGGGCACTGAATACTAGGTCGGCCAAATTTGCGCTGTGTACGGCCTGAGAAAATGTTAAACACAACCCCCAAAAACATAACCGGTACAGCCGAGGACAGCGGGCCCATACAGCACGAGCAAAGAACCTAAACAATGGAACTCCTTAAAACGAGAAAATAAAGCCCCAGGTAGGATTCAGAACGGGTGAATTTAACCCCCTCTCTGACACGTCTACCTGGGGATAACACCAGGGGTGTTAGTATCAATGTAGCCGGAATTTGGCTTCTAACAATTGCAAAGCGGCTTCATCGAGTTGAGTGTCACTGAAATCAGGTGACGCAAAAGCAGAACCCACACCTTGCGCGCGGATGGTCAATTGGCTGCCCTTGGGCTCATGCTGAAGCTGGCCGACGTCCAGCGTGAACTCAGAATCAACCGGCACTTCAGTCGCAAACATGCGCGATTTGAGAAACGCATTCGCGGACATTAAGCGAATGCGTAAGCAACCGACCCTTTCCCGATCACTGTCATCCATGCCTTGGGGCTCGACCCGCAGACACATTTCACGATGCCAGCCTTTGGGTGGAAGCAATATTAATGCTGCTAAATTCCAATGCAGTACAGAAATCGGCTCCTGCTCCCCTTTGGACTCATGGAGGTTAACACCATCTGTTAACAGGGCGCCGGTGGGCAGGCCCTGTAGTAGCAGCTGCTTGTGTTCCAGCGCTTCAAGCCGGATAGACAGCAGCTTGCGCTGTTGCCTGTCAGACCTGGACGGCAATACCAACGCTTGCAGGACGGGCAGCGGCGCTGCATCTGGTAGCTGCAGCTCAAGCTGGCTCAACTGCCAACGGCTGATATCAACCGCCATGCGTGCTTGGGTCACCGATACCTGTAAGGATCCATCGGTGAGCACGCTGCCCGGCGGGGCGCCGAGTACGGATACAACCGACCCCGGCGCCACATCCATCCCGGCTAATCGAAACCGCCGGGGCATCCTGGTGTGCATACTCCCCATTACGGAGTTCCTACCTTTAATGAACCATCAATCGCCGTGAGCTTGTCAGAGTATGACTGGCCTTGTAAGCCTACAACCGAGTTCAGAGTGAGGTCTAAATTGGTTGTACTACCCTGGCTTGCGCCACTGAGCACGGTGCCTTTTATGCGAATCAACTCTAAGGCTTGGCCTGCAGAGATGTTTTGCGTGCGGCAGTTGATAGTGACACGTATAAAACCTGGAGGCTGGTTAATCACGTAATCAATCTGCGCATCCGCCGGTAGGTTGGCTCCAGCCACTATGCCAGTCACGCTCATAATGGCAGGGTCATAGTTCATGGTGAAGCTGATGGCCTTAAGCGGGTAGGCGCTGTCTAAGACAACCGGCATGCCCGCCCCAGCTGTACCCAGGGTACTGCCCGCAGGTTGCGTGACACGCACGGCCCGCAACTCAACATCACTAACCGGTTGAACATTGACGATTTTAGGTGCGGCCGCGTAGTTACCGTCCTGATCCCGTGCAGTCGCTTTAATGGTGAAGTTACCGGGTGCCATATAAACGTGCTGCACATTGGCCGGGTTAGTGTTGAGCACCTCCACCACACCATCACCCCAGTCTACCGTCCAGCCTGCGACCTTATCGTCGCTGATGCTAGTGGCCCCCAAATTGAGGGTATAGGCAGTGCCCACTTTCGCGGTTGAGCTTCCTGTAACCGCCAAGACCGGTGGCACGTCATTCACGTTCACATTAAAGCTGCGGCTGAAACTTGCACCGGCACTATCGGTAACCTTGATTACAAAGTTAACTATTCGCGGGCCTGTGGGGTTAGCCCAGACAATTTCTTTGTTCACCAAGTCTATAGTTGCGCCTGTAGGTGCTGTAACCAAGCTGTAGGTGAGTGCGTCACCGTCAACATCGGAGGCCGTAAATTTAACCCGCAACGTTGTGCCCTCGTTGACTGCTTGATCAGCTATGGCATTAAGCACTGGCGCATCGTTCACGGCTGCAACGGTAACGCTTACGGTCACTATGGCTGAATCCAACTGACCATCATTAACTTTGTAGGTGAAGCTATCAACACCATTGAAGTTAGGATCAGGTACGTAATTGACAGTACCGTTACTGCCGTAAATCAGCGCGCCATGAGCAGCTAAGGTCACCACCGTTGCTGTTAAAGCGCTGCCTTCAACATCACTGGCGGTGCTCAACAGGTTAATGCTCAGGGTTGAATCTTCCGTGGTCACAACGCTGCGGCCAGTTAATACAGGCGCATCGTTCACCGCAGTCACAGTGATCGCAACGGTAACAGCGTTGGAATCCAAGCTGCCATCATTCACCTTGTAGCTAAAGCTATCGGCGCCGTTGTAGTTGGCTGCCGGGCTATAGGTGAAGGTGCCATCGGCGTTTTGCACCAAGGTGCCGTGGGCTGGTGGGGTCAGGATGGCCACGCTGAAGTTGGCACTGTCTACATCCGAAACGGTAGAGGTGAGGTTCAACACCAGCGCCGTGTCTTCAGCTGTGGATACGCTGCGGCCGGTTAATACAGGCGCATCGTTCACCGCCGCCACTGTTATGGCAACGGTCACGGCGTTGGAATCCAATCTTCCATCGTTCACCGTGTAGCTAAAGCTATCGGTGCCGTTGTAGTTAGCGGCCGGGGTGTAGGTGAAGGTGCCATCGGCGTTTTGCACCAAGGTGCCGTGGGCCGGTGGGGTCAGAATGGCAACGCTGAAGCTTGCACTGTCTACATCCGTTACGCTGGAGGTGAGGTTCAACACCAACGCTGTGTCCTCGGCGGTAGTTACACTGCGGCCAGTTAATACAGGCGCATCGTTCACCGGTGTTACCGTGATGGCGACCGTCACGGCGTTGGAATCCAAGCTGCCATCGTTCACCTTGTAGCTAAAACTATCTGTGCCGTTGTAGTTAGCGGCCGGGGTGTAGGTGAAGGTGCCATCGGCGTTTTGCACCAGGGTGCCGTGGGCCGGTGGGGTGAGGATCACTGGAGTTAGGCTGCTGCTATCGATATCAGAGGCGCCGCTTAATAGATCAAACACCACTGCAGTATCTTCCGCCGTTACCAAGTTGAGGCCTGTTAACACCGGTGCATCGTTCACGGGCAGCACATTAATGACCAGTTCTGCCGTGTTGGAGCTTAGGCTGCCATCGCTGAGGTTAAAGCGCAGGCGGTCGGTCCCGTTAAAGTTGGCTGCGGGTGTGTAGGTGAAAGTGCCATCGGCATTAGCACTTAGGGTGCCTTGGCTTGGGCCAGTCAACACATTGGCAAGTAAGGGGTTAGCCTCACTATCAAAGCCTAGGCTGGTAAGGTCGATCACCAGGCTGCCGTCTTCTAACATCACCACACTGCCATCCTGCGCTACGGGCGCATCATTCACGGGTGCCACTGAAATGGTCAGAGTTACTGGCGTGCTGCTCAGGGTGCCGTCGAAGGCCTGCCAGGTGAAGCTATCGGTACCAAACCAATTCGCTTGGGCTTGGTAGGTGAAGGTACCGTCTGCGCCCTGCACCAGGCTGCCATGGTGCGGTGCCGATAGCAGATTTATGCTCAGAGCGTCGCCATCCACATCAGCACTAAAAGCTAAGAGGTCGAGGGCCAGAGGCACATCCTCCTGGCCTGCCACGGTGGCATCTACTGCGGTTGGGGCATCATTAACTGCACTAGCCTGCAGCATGATGGTTCCTGCAGCGGACAACAACTCGCCGTCACTGAGGGCATAACGAATGCTGTCAACGCCGGTGTAGTTGGCAGCAGGGCTGTAGGTATAGCTGCCATCGGCGTTTTGGCTCAGCGTGCCGTGGGCCGGCGAGGTGAGGATTACCGGCGTTAGGCTGTTGCCTTCGGCATCATTACCCAAACCAATAAAGTCAATGCGCATGCTGCCATCCTCCAACAGGCTAACCTCAGCATCCTGCACCAAGGGCGCATCATTCACTGGGGCTAGGCTTATGTTGACCTGCGCGGGCGCACTGGTTTGGCCAGCTGCCTGTAATGCATAGGTAAAGCTATCGCTGCCAAACCAGTTAGCATCCGGGGTGTAGGTGAAGCTGCCGTCGCTGTTGAGGCTGGCGGTACCGTGAGTAGGCGCTGCGATTAGCAGCGTTTGCACCTCGGTACTGGTACCCAGCTGGTCGTTGGCGCGCACGTTAATGGTCAATGGCTCATCCTCTGGGCCACTGACACTATCGTCCAGGGCTTGTAGGTCACTGAGCAAGCCAATATCCCGCACTACAACAGCACTATCCGCTTCACCAAAGCCGATCAAATCAAAGGACAACTGCAGTGCAGTCCCTGCAGGTATTCCAGCCAGGTCCAGCGTATAGGTGCGGCTGCCATCGTCGTTAGCCGTCACCACTACACCCGTTGCTGTACGTTGCAGGCTGGCAGCATTGGACTGCGGCGCCTGCAGGTTGAGGAAGGCATCGCCATGGGTAAGGCCTGCGATAGAGCGCAGCGCTACACCAGTGTTGGCATCCAAAAGTGCGGCTTCAAAGGCATCGGCGGGGCCGTCGCCTTGGGTGTGCAGGTGGTTTTCCACGGTGAAGCGCAGGAAGCGGTCGTGGACGCCGAGGTTGAGGATTTCACGGGCGCTTGTTTGCACACTTGTGCTTTCCTCTAGAGTCACACCCGTCAGGCTGTTATCCAAGGTAACCTTACCCAAGGCACTCCAACCGCCCACTTGAAGGGCCTGCATATCAAATTGATATACTGCGGGCCCTTGGGTGGTATAGGTGGTGCCGAGAATGCGTACTTCAGTGCCAAAACCCGTCGGCATGGCGGCTAAATCTTGCGCACTGGGTAAGCGGCGCACGCCTGCTTCCAGGTATTGCGCCATCAAGTCGTCATCGCCCACCACATGGCCAAGGCCCAGGGTATGGCCGATTTCATGTACCAGTACCGTGAGCAAGTCCAGTTTGCTAGCAGCGCCGCTATCACTTGAGGCTTTGAACTCATAGGCCGTATCGCCTGCGCCAAATTCTTCGTTTATCGCGGGTGTAGTATCAACAAACCAACCCCAACCCGCACCGTCGGCGGACAGAGTGATCTCGTTGCCTACCGTCATTCCGGCGATGCCGGGGGCGAGGCTGGCGACGCTTAAGTGGATGTTATTCAGTTGAATCGCTGAGGCGCCTGCGTTAAGCCAGAATTGGCGTGCGGCGGGGAGTAAGGACTGTAGGTCGGTTAAAATTAGTGGCGTTGTTAGACTATTACCTGCAAACGCGACATTTAAATTGCGATTTTGGAATATTTCTACACTGGATGATGGTTGGTTTTCTAACCGGGTAGTTATTCCTGTTGTTACATCCACGGTGCCATATACAATTTTGTTAAAGTCTGTAACTGGGTAATCGATTTGGATCAACTTCCCATTCTTATCCAAAATTACCAAAGTTCTTAATCCTGGCGGAGGCCCACGAAGATCAAGTTCAGTTAAAAGGTCAGCAGTTTTGATAGCAGCGCCATGCTCTAGATTAACGAGGACAACAGAGCTCTGTCTTTCAGACTTCTTAACAATTTGATCTGCGGCCGTTACTACAGAACTACCTTCTGGCGTGTAAATATCTGCAGCTGCACCATTGAGATTTACCTTGCCAGGGGAGTGCTCACTTTTCAATAAAACGTCGGGATATCCTCCAGCTTTGCCAAGTGTATTATTCCCAATAGCAGGACCCTTCGGTGGTAATTCGGCACTTTCAATACCCGCTCTTCCAATCGCCAGTTGCATTTTCTCCTCAATTCTTCTTATTTCTATTGCCTGCTCAGTTGGAGCGGTTTTGTTATATTCCGGCATAGGCTCGATTTTCGGGTTAGCATTTTTCGTGCTATTTAGAATTTGCACTGTAATTTCGGTGTTTTTATTGTGAACCCAAATCCCCTTCTCACCTACAAAATAGGTGTGAAAGTCTTCTACTTCGAGGTTATAAACCTCTAATTGAAAAGAAGCTTTTTCCACCTTTATTACTGTGGCCCGTGAACCATCATGGGTGATGAATTCGTCCCCTGGCTCTAGGAGTAAAACTTCTACCCACCCCTTACCTTGCACCCAAAATGGATGTTCGGCGGTTGCTAGTATTGGCAAAGGAGCATGGTTAGCTTCAGTGTACTCAGGACCACAGTCGTACCAAACATCGAATACCTCCCTATGCTCGTGTTGATATATTTTGGTAACCTTTTTGTAGGCCATTTCACCTGTGATTTCACAGCGTGATAATACTTCAGCACCTAGTTTTACATGCCATATCTCACGATAATTCAACACTGGTTCACCTGTTGCAATTCCATATTCTCTTACGAGCACTTCAGTTTCTCCATCAAAGCAGGCTTTTTTCAATTCCACCTTATCAATGGCCGCGCTCCGCGCCTCTTTCCCGGTGCAATTGGTGTTATGCACCCAAACCCCGGCATCCCCCACGTAATAAGTATGAAATTCTTCCACTTCAAAGTTGTACACCGGTGTAAGGTAGTTTTCCCCCAGCTCCAAGGGCGCAAGATCAGCAATCAAGGCTTCACTCGCCAGGCTCACCTGCTTATCACGCAGCTCTAACACTACGCCCACACCAGCACGATCATCAGCAGCAAAACCTATGTTGTCATACTGGGTGCGGCGAATAATTCCTGCGGCGTAAAT
>Ga0164241_10006683_pt1 | contig 10472 bp, 12 predicted proteins | sample OricomyardsoilBY_FD_108780 | JGI IMG/M metagenome (GOLD analysis project Ga0164241, IMG submission 108780) | Backyard soil microbial communities from Emeryville, California, USA - Original compost - Back yard soil (BY) | ecosystem: Environmental > Terrestrial > Soil > Unclassified | place: USA... | reverse complement strand
CGCTGCTCAGGGTGGTCCTTGAAGAAGGTGGCCAGCTTTTCCATGCTCATCCGGCTCGCCGGCAACAGCTCCGCCCGGCCGGTGTTGAACAGCACATCACCGAGGGTCACGACCATGCCGCGGTCGGTCTGCTTGGCCTGCAGGTCCTGCAACTGCGCCTGCAGTTCGGCCAGGCGGGCATCGCGCCGCTGGACGCGGGCCTGATCGCGATCCGACTTGGCCAGGGCCGCGGCTGCCATCGCATCGGCCGCGGCGGCGTTGGCGTTGGCATGGGCGGCGTTCGCCTGAGCGTTGGCGGCCTGCGCCTTCGCGGCATCGGCCTCTTGCGTGCGCATGGCCAGACGCAGGCGATTGCGCTCGGCCGCGGCCTTGGCCGTGCTGGCCTCGGCAGCGCGGGCGGCGGCGGTTTCTTCCGCAATGCTCACCCGTTGCGAGCTGAGGTAGGCCAGTTGCTCGATGCGGTGGTCAGACTCGCGGTCCTTTTGCGCCTTGTCGGCCTCGTGCAGCGTGGTCTCGGCGCGCTGCAGTTCCGCGGCGGCCAGGCTGGCCACCTGCGGATTGCCGGCGGCGGCGTTGTAGCGGCTGTGCGCATGCTCCAGCGCCCTGTTGGTCTCCGGGTGCGATGCGCAGGCCGCCAGCAGGCCGGCAAAGGTCATCGCGCTGATCAATTTGAGATAACGGGTGTTCATGATGGATGTCCTTTCAGGGTTCAGGAACCGGATTTGCGGGCGAGTTCTTCGCGCAACGCACGATCAGCGTCGGCCGAGTCCTTCGCGGCCTTGGCGGAACGCACGGCCTGGGCCTTCTGCTGCGCGGCCTGTGCATCAACCTGGGTCTGCTCGGCGAGATCACGGGCACGGTCGTAATCCTTGTCCTGCATGGCCTTGTGCGCCATGGCCAGCTTGCTGACGGCGACCTGCAATTCGGCCGGTGCGTTCTCGCTGGTGCTGGGCGTGTTGGCGGCCTGCACCGCGGCCTCGGCCACGGCCATCTGGCTCTTGGGTTCGTGCCGGCTGGCGCAGGCGCCCATCAGCGCCGACGCGAGCAGTGCAGCGACGAGCGGAATCATTCGACGATGTGTTTTCATGTTTGGATCTCCGAAGAAGGATGGACTAGAGCCTGCGGCCGCCGATCACGCGCACGAGCACGGCGATGATGGCGATGACCAGCAGGACGTGGATGAGCCCGCCCAGGGTGGTCGAGGTCAGCATTCCCAGGATCCACATCACGATCAGGATGAGGGCGAGGGCTTCAAGCATGGAGTGCTCCTGTTCAATCAGTGGTGATTGAGAGCATCTCGTCGCAGCACCGGAGCGTCCGTGCGCTGCTGCACACAAGGCAAAGGACGGCGCTTTCGCCTACACCCTGGCCAGCTGCTGCACCAACTGGATCAGGCGCTGATGGCGCACCGGCTTCGCGCAGTGCCGATCAAAACCGGCCGCCAATGCCGCCGCCTGGTCCTGCTCGCGCGCGAAAGCCGTCAAGGCGATGGCGGGCAGGCGCCGCAGGCCCGTGGCCGCTTCGTGCTGGCGCAGTTCGCGCACCAGCTCATAGCCATCTCGGTCCGGCAGGCCGATGTCGCTGATCAGCAGATCCGGTCTGTCGGTCTCCAGCAGCGCGATCGCCGTGGCGTAGTCGTGGGCCAGCAGGACCTCGGCGCCGCGTTCGCGCAGGATCAGCTGAAGCATCGTGCCGGCCTCGCAATCGTCTTCGACGAGGAGCAGCTTCAGCCCCGTCAACGCGAGGTCTGCGGAGGGCTCATCCAGCTCACCCGAGAAGGTGGACTCTTCGGCCTCGGTCTGCGCATGCGTGTCGGCCAAGTCGCCGGCGGGCAAGTGGATGCAGAAGGTCGAACCCTCGCCCAGGCCGGCGCTGCTGACCGTGATCGTGCCGCCATGCGACTCCACCAGCTGCTTCACGATGGACAGGCCCAGCCCGAGGCCGCTGCTGCTGCGCATGCGTGTTTCTCGAGCTTGCGAGAAACGGTCGAAGGCCTGTGGCATGAAGTCCGCCGACATGCCCTGCCCTTCGTCGCGCACGGTGAGCGTCAGCCCCTGCGGGTCCTCCGCCACTTCAACCCAGATGCGGCCGCCACGCTCGGAGAACTTGACCGCGTTCGTCAGCAGGTTCCAGATCACCTGCTGCAGGCGCGATGCATCGGCCCGGATTGGGCGCAGGCGGGGGGCGACGTCCAGGATCACCCGATTGCTTCGCTCATCAAAAGTCTGCTGCATCGCCTGCACCGCCTGGACCACCAGCGCGCCCGGGTCCACCACCTCCATCAGCATGGGCAGCTTGCCGGTGTTCAGGCGCGAGATGTCAAGCAGGTCGGTGATCATGCGGCCCTGCAGCTTGACGTTGCGGTCGATGGCCTCGAAGCCGCGCATCTGCTCGGGCGTGCCGCCGCGCTTCATCAGCAGATGAGCCCATTGCACGATGGCGTTCAGCGGTGTGCGCAGTTCGTGCGAGAGGACGGCGATGAAATCGTCCTTGCTGCGATTGACCCGCTCGGCCTCGCTGCGCGCCACGCGCTCGCGCTCGAGCAACTGCTGGCGCTGCGCCTCCAGCAGCACGCGTTGCGAGATGTCGTTGACGACGACCATGTCCAGCCCCGGCTCGATGTCGCGCGACATGCTCCATTCCAGATGGAACTGATGACCCGTGGGTCCCTGCACCGGGAACTCCCAGTTGAGCAGGTGGCTGTCATGGCGCGCCATGTCCTGCGCGGCCTGCTGGCATTGCATCGGCACGAACTCGGCCACCGGACGCCCAAGCAGCGCCGCTTCCTCGCGGCCCATCAGGCGCTGCAAGGCCGGGTTGACAGCCACGAAGCAGCCCTGCGCGTCCAGCAGGCCGATGCCGCTGGGTGCCTGGGCGTAGATGGCGCGGAACTTGGCCTCCGAATGGCGCATGGCGTCTTCGGCAATGCGTGTGCGCACCAGGGCCTGCACGGTGGCCACCAGCACGGCCGGTTCCACGGGCCGCGTGAGGTAGGCATCGGCGCCGGCATCCAGACCGCGAACCTTGTCCGTGTCGGTCACATAGGCGGCGGTCAGGTGCAGCACCGGCATGCGCGCCGTGGCGGGGCGCGAGCGCAGTTCGCGGCACAGGGAAAAGCCGTCCATGTCGGGCAGGTGGACGTCGATGATCATGGCCGAGACCTCGTCGGTGGCGGCCGCCAGGCCCTCCGCACCGGACGCCGCCTCGCGCGTGCGAAAACCCGCCTTGTTGAGCAGGCGCACGGTGGCGTAGAGGCTCGCCGGCTCGTCGTCCACCACGAGGAGCACATGCTGGGAGCGATCCACCGGGCGGAACGCCGCCAGCGTCGGCGTTTCGTCGCTCATGGCTGGCTCCTCGCGGGAGCCGGGACGGGAACACCAGCCAGTTCGACCGGCAGGGTGACGGTGAAGGTGGAGCCCCGGTCCCGGTCGCTTTGCAGCGCCACGCTGCCGCCCAGCAATTGGGCCAGTTGCTTGCTCAGCGACAGGCCGAGGCCGGTGCCGCGCAGGCGCTTTTGCAGGGGCGAATCGAGCTGGGCAAAGTCCTGGAAGATCAGGGGTTGCAGTTCGCGGGCGATGCCGATGCCGGTGTCGCTGACGGAAAAGGTGACGAAGCCGTCGCCCTGCGGCACGGCGCTGACGCGCACCTCGCCCTTGACGGTGAACTTGAGCGCGTTGGAGATGAAGTTGCGCAGGATTTGCGAGAGCTTCTGGTCGTCCGTGTAGAGCCGGCCCGAGAAGCTGGATTCTTCGAAGATCAGTGTGACGTCGGGGTTATTCAGGAGCGGCTTGAACATGCCCCGCAGCGCCGTGACCAGGTCCACCATCTCGAACCAGGCGGGCGAAATGTCCAGCCGGCCGGCCTCGACCTTGGCCAGGTCCAGCAGGTCGTTCACCATTTGCGAGAACTCGTTTGCGGTGGACTGGATGAAGCTGACCTGACGCCGCTGCTCCGGCCCCAGGGGGCCATCCACCTCGTCCAGCAGCAGGCGCGTGAGGCTCAGCGTCGAGGTGATGGGCATGCGGAATTCGTGGCTCATGTAGGCCAGGAAGCGGCTCTTCAATTCCGTGGCCCTGCGCAGCTGTTCGGCCTGCACGTCCAGTTCAGCGTACAGCGCCACCACGCCGCGGTTGGTTTCGTCCAGCTCGGCCCGCAGCGCCGCCAGCTCGGTCTGCAGCGCTTCCTCGCGTTGTGTGGAGCTGCTCATCGCCCGCGCCTCATCACGACGATGGTGACGTCATCGCGGCCGCGCACATGCTCGCGCAACAGCCAGCCGGCCACCACCGCCGGTTCGCATTGCAGCAGGCCGGGCGTGTCGGCCAGGGTCCAGCGCGTGGCCAGGCCGTCGGAATGCAGGACGACAAAAGCGTGCGCGGGCCAGGCGTAGTCGATGTCTTGGGGCGTGCGGATCTGGTGGCCGAGGATGCCGTGCTGCGACATCAGCGAACGGTCTTCCACGCCCGACAGCACCCGGCCGCTGATGTTGCCGATGCCGGCAAAACGCAGCGTGCCGGCCTCCGCGTTCAGCATCGCCACGGCCACTGCTGCACCGCGCGAAGCACGCATGCCCCGGTGGGCACGCTCCAGCGTTTGGCTGGGCGAAGCGCCCACGGTCGGTGTGTTCGTGAAGGCATGCAGCGCCGCGTCGGAGGCTTCTGCCGCATGGGGACCGTGGCCCAGGCCGTCGGCCACCATGACCGCAGCCAGCTCGCCTTCCGTGCGCACCTGCCAGCCGTCGCCGCTGACCGATTCGCCCGGCGCCGCCAGATTGAGGCCGGCGATGCTGAACTGGGGCGCGGCGGGTGACCGGACCGGGTCGCTTTGTGCTTCGATGCGCGCATAGAGCACGCTACCCTTGCCCGGCACCGAGAAGGCCGAGAAGCCGCTCGCCAGGCGTCGCGCCGCGCCCAGGCCGGTGCCCGGCGTGCCGCCGCCGGTGGAATAGCCGTCGCGCAGGCAAACCTTGAGGTCGGCCATGCCCGGCCCGTCGTCCAGCGAGAGCACATCCAGCGCGCCGTTGTGCGAAAGGCCCAGCAGCATGCGGCCGCCCTGCGCGTGGCGGGCCAGATTGCTGGCCAGTTCGGTCACCACCAGGGCCACGCGCCCGGCCGCAACTTCGTCGAAGCGCGCCTGCGTCGTCAAGCGGGCCGCGGCCCGGCGGGCCTCGCCGATCTGGCTGGCCTCCTGGACGGGGATTTGCAGAAAGGGCGTCATCGTCATTTCCAGCGGGTGATCGTGACGCAGGTGCCTTCGCCCGGTGCCGTGCGGATGTCGAACTCATTGACCAGCCGCTTGCTGCCCGACAGGCCCACGCCGAGGCCCGAGCCGGAGGTCCAGCCATCGGTCAGCGCCATCTCAATGTCGGCAATGCCGGGGCCCTGATCGACAAAGGCCAGGCGCAGGCCGGTGCGGGCGTGTTGCGTCACAAGCTGCCAGCGCATCTCGCCGCCGCCGCCGTAGACGACGGCGTTGCGGGAAAGCTCACTGGCTGCCGTGATCATCTTGGTCTGGTCAACGAGCGAGAAGCCGAGCGCCTGGGACAGCTTGCGCACCATCTGACGGCTCATCACGATGTCCTGCTCGTTGCGCAGGGGCATCGAGCCCTCAGGCGGCGGTGCTGGGTTCGCCGGGACTGCTGATGTCGTCATTGCGGGCATCGCCATGGCGCTCCTCCGCCAGGGATAGTTGAAGCAGGGACATGCCCCGCTCGACGTTCAATGCCGTGCGCACACCGGCCAGGGACAGGCCCAGTTCGACCAGCGTGATGGCCACCGCTGGCTGCATGCCCACCACGACGGTGATGGCGTCCAGCACGCTGGCGATGGCCGAGATGTTGGACAACATGCGGCCGATGAAGGAATCCACGATCTCCAAGGCCGAGATGTCGATCAGCACGCCGCTGGCGCCGGTCTTCTCGATGGCCGTGGACAGATCGTCCTGCAGGCGCAGCGCGGTCTGGTCCTGCATGTCCACCTGGATGGTGACCAGCAGGCATCTGCCCATCTGGAGGATTGGAATGCGGTCCATGCAACTAACTCGTTACTTGGACGGACGAGTGACGACATAGCCACCCTTCTTCAGCGCCAGCGACAGGGCGTCCGCCAGCGTCGCCTTGGTCGTGATGCCCTGCAGGTCGATGCCCAGGTGGACGATGGTCTGCGCTATCTGCGGCCGGATGCCGCTGATGATGCAGTCCGCGCCCATCAGGCGGATGGCCGTCACGGTCTTGAGCAGGTGCTGGGCCACGAGCGTGTCCACGGTGGGCACGCCGGTGATGTCGATGATCGCCAGTTCGGAGCCGGTTTCGACAATGCGCTGCAGCAGCGACTCCATCACCATCTGCGTGCGGCCACTGTCCAGCGTGCCGATCATGGGCACGGCCAGCACGCCCTCCCACAGCTTCACGACCGGCGTGGACAGTTCGAGCAGTTCCTGCTGCTGGCGCGAGATGACGTCCTCGCGCGAACGCTGGTAGGCGGTCACGGTCCATTGCGCCAATGAATCCACCAGCGTGGAAATCATCCAGATCGCGGCCATCAGGCGCTGCGGATCGGTGGCCAGCAACTGGGCCTGCAGGCCGGCGAACAGGGGCTTCTTCACGGCCAAGATGAACTGGCTGGTTTCGCCCGCCGTGGAACCCTGGGCGGCACGGGTCTGCGAGAGGCCGCGCAGAACGTTTCGCGCCTTGTCCAAGGCCGGGTCGTCGATCTTCTCGGCATCGGCGTCGGCGCGAATGGCGTCGTGCAGGGCGGCCAGCAACGCCTCTGCTTCCTGGTGGTCGCCGATCTGGCCCACGTCGTTCATCCAGTCGCTGAGGATCTGCTCCTTCAGCCGCGTCAGCACGTTGTCGATCGCCGTGTTCTCTGTCTTCATGAGGATGCGCCAGGAGCAAAAAGCGTGAGTCCGCTCGCGACGTTTTGACAGCGCGAGTCCCGTCGGAAGAATAGCGCTCAAACTGCAACGGTGAACGTTTGCGGCTGTAGGACAACAGGAGGTTTTGCAGCCTCGGCCAATCGTCGGCGCGGTCCTACGCGCGCGGGTTGAGGTGCCCGACATCGCCGGTGTTTTCCATCATCGATAAATGCCAGTGTGTACCGGCGAAACGCCGTACACCCTTCATCCGCTTCAACAAGGAATCACCATGAATCACGTCAGCGCTGCCTCCATCCCTCTGTCCCGCGTCGAGGGCACCAAGGTTTACAACCACGCGGGCGACAAGCTCGGTTCGGTTGAAGACGTCATCGTGGACAAACGCTCGGGCCAGGTCCGCTACGTGGCCCTGGAATTCGGCGGCTTCCTCGGCATGGGCACGGACCACTATCCGCTCCCGTGGAGCATGCTGCATTACGACACCAGCAAGAACGGCTACGTCGTGAATCTCGACAAGTCCAAGCTGGACAACGCGCCGCATTACGCATACGACGAAATGCCGCCGTACACCGATGCCTTCGGCCGGGAAGTCCACAGCCATTACGGCGTGGAATGGCTCTGAAGTTTCAGTCCGCCCGGTGGTGAATGCCGATCCGGGCGAACTGGTGAATCGCGTGCATGAGAAGCGCCTCCGGCAGCGGCTCAAAGCGCTCGGATCCGGGCTCGGCGAGGTAGCGCTTCCACTGCGTTTCCGAGCAGGCCGACGCTGCCTGCATGCCGCGATTGAAGATGGTCATGGCCACCGCAGGTGGCAGCATGGAAGCGGTCACGAGCGCCTTCAGCCGCCGGTTGGCCGTGACATCGGCTTCATCGTCAGGGATCGTCATGAACCCCTGCTGGGCGGGCATTGCGCACATGGCTTCAAAAGTCATCTTCCTTCCCCGGCCGTTTCTGATGCCTGGGTTTTACCGAGATTTTTCGGCGAGGTGAAGGGGCTGCAGGCCGGTCCAGCCAAGCACTGACTCGGGCCTGAGGCTGTGTCCTACAAGGGCTCATGAAACGCGGCCGGATATTGGTCGAAATACACGAAATTCACGGAAGGCGCGCATGAACCGCACTGCATTGCCAATCGGGTTTGTCGCAGCATGCGTGTTCGCCATCGCGGGCGCGGCAGAACCTGGCACACCCACCGATATCGGCCCCCACCCCAAGCTACCGGCACCCCACAAGCAACTGCTTCCCACCATGAAAGTGGCGCCCGCCATCGGCTGGCCTGCGGGGGCCAAGCCTCACGCCAGCGGCGGCCTCACGGTGATTGCTTTCGCAGACCGGCTGGACCATCCGCGCTGGCTCTATGTGCTGCCCAACGGCGACGTGCTGGTGGCCGAAACCAATGCGCCACAGCGCCCCGATGACGGCAGGGGCATCAAGGGCTGGGTGAGCAAGAAGTTCATGAAGAAGGCCGGCGCCGGCACGCCCAGCGCCAACCGCATCACCCTGCTGCGCGACACCAATGGCGACGGCGTGGCGGACCAGCGATTTGCCTTTGCCGAAGGTTTGAATTCCCCCTTGGGCATGGTGCTGGTCGGCGACAGCTTCTACGTAGCCAACACCGATGCAGTGCTGCGTTATGCCTACAAGGCCGGCCAGACGAAATTGACCGGCCCGGCCGAGCGCGTGACCGAGTTGCCCGCCGGCACCCTCAACCATCACTGGACCAAGAATCTGGTGGCCAGCGCCGACGGCAAGCGGCTCTATGCCAGCGTCGGCTCCAACAGCAACGCGGCCGAGAACGGCATCGACGCCGAGAAACAGCGGGCCGCGATCCTGGAGATCGACGTCCTCAACGGCGCCAAGCGCGTCTACGCATCGGGCCTTCGCAACCCGGTGGGCATGGCCTGGGAGCCTGGCAGCGGCACGCTGTGGACCTCGGTCAACGAGCGCGACGAACTGGGCGACGACCTGGTGCCCGACTACATGACCTCGGTCCGCGATGGCGGCTTCTATGGCTGGCCCTACAGCTACTACGGCGGCCATCTGGACGAGCGGGTCAAGCCCCAGCGCCCCGACCTGGTGGCCAAGGCCATCATTCCCGACTACGCCCTGGGCGCGCACACGGCTTCATTGGGCCTGGCGGCGGCCGACGGCAACGCCCTTGGCCCGGCCTACACCCACGGCATGTTCGTCAGCCAGCACGGTTCGTGGAATCGCAGCGAGCCGGCTGGCTACAAGGTCATCTTCGTGCCCTTCGACGGCCCCAAGCCCAGGGGCATGCCGATCGCCGTGCTCGATGGTTTCCTGAACCCGAAGGGCGAGGCCATGGGCAGGCCCGTGGGCATCGCGCTCGACAAGGCCGGTGCGCTGCTGGTGGCGGACGATGTGGGCAACATGATCTGGCGCCTGACCTTGAACCCCTGAATGAAGTCCTTCAGTTGCCCCCGCTGTGCGCAGCGGCTGTTCTTCGAGAACACGCATTGCGAGAACTGCGGCGCGGCGCTGGGTTTCGTGCCCGACGAGCAGGCCTTCGCCGCCTTTGATGTCTCGGCCGATGGCGAGTGGACGCGCATCGGCGCCGGCACACCGCAACGCCCCTGTGCCAACTACCGAGTCGAGCAGGTCTGCAACTGGACCCTGCCCGCTGACTCGCCCGACATGCAGTGCCTGTGCTGCGACACCACCGACGTCATTCCGGCCCTGACCAAGCCTGAGAACCGCGTCTACTGGCTGCTGCTGGAGCGAGCCAAGCGCAGATTGTTCTACGCACTGCGGCGCCTGAAGCTGTCGGCGCCCAGCCAGCGGCTGGACCCTGAGCGGGGCGTTTCCTTCCAGTTCCTGGAGCAGGAACCTGCGGGCGAGAAGGTGCTGACCGGGCACGCGGCCGGCGTCATCACCTTCAACATCGACGAGGCCGACGATGCCCGCCGCGAACACCGGCGACTGCGCCTGCACGAGCCCTATCGCACGCTGCTGGGCCACTTCCGGCACGAGATCGGGCACTACTACTGGAGCCGCCTGATTGACGATTCCCCCTGGCTCGAAGAATGCCGTGCGCTGTTCGGGGATGAGCGAGCCGACTACGCCACGGCGCTGCAGCACCACTACGCAAAGCCACGGCTCGATTGGCAGGCCGGCTTCGTCAGCAGCTACGCCAGTGCCCATCCCTGGGAAGACTGGGCCGAATGTTTTGCCCACTATCTGCACATGCAGGATGGGCTGGAGACCGCTGCGGGCTGGGGCATTCGGCTGGGCAATGCCATCCCGGGTCGTTCAGCCGTGGAACCGAAGGAAATCGATGCCAAGGTGACGGACCTTCGCCCGGCCTTGGTCGAGCAATGGCTGCCGCTCACGCAGTTCATCAACGCGATGGACCGAAGCCTGGGCACCGGCGACAGCTATCCCTTCGTACTGCCGGACGCGGTGATCGAAAAGCTCGCCTTCATCCACCGGGTGATCCATGCGCCACGGTGAAAAATTCCTGGGCGACGCGGGCACAAGGCCTGCGCTGGCGAGCCACCGCCGGCACTTTCAAGTCAGGCCGCGCATTGTTGGGCCAGGTTGACGCGCTTGGTCGGGTTTGGCGCAGTGAGCGGCGAGATGGGATG